>Ga0070714_100002898_pt1 | contig 12696 bp, 9 predicted proteins | sample LARL83metaG_FD_65450 | JGI IMG/M metagenome (GOLD analysis project Ga0070714, IMG submission 65450) | Corn, switchgrass and miscanthus rhizosphere microbial communities from Kellogg Biological Station, Michigan, USA - LAR L8-3 metaG | ecosystem: Host-associated > Plants > Roots > Rhizosphere ... | reverse complement strand
GAAATTCCCGGACGCGTTCCCACAAAAGATTTCTTCGCATCTCCCCAGCGTCGGATTGAACGTAACGGATCGCTTCGATGGCCGCCCCCGCCGCCGCCGGGACGGGCGCGGTCGAGAAGATAAAACTCCGCGCGCGATTCACCAGCAGTTCGATCAACGCACGCGATCCAGCGATGTATCCGCCACTCGCGCCCAACGCTTTGCCGAGCGTCCCCATTTGCACTTCGATTTGCTCGCTGACCCCCAATTCCTCTGCGAGTCCGCGGCGATGTTTTCCATAAAGCCCCGTCGCATGCGCCTCATCGACCATCAGCCACGCGCCGTATTGATTCTTCAGCTCGACCATTTCTCGGAGCGGCGCGCAATCGCCGTCCATGGAAAAAACACTCTCAGTAATCACCAGCACTCGCCTCTGACTTTGGACCTTGGACCTTGGACCTTGGACTTCGGCGGCAGCCCATTTCAAAATATCTTCGAGCTCAGTCAAATCATTGTGCGAAAAAACGCGCAATTTCGCGCCGCACAACCGCGCGCCATCGACGATGCTGGCGTGAACCAGCTTGTCGATCACCACCACGTCCTCCTTCCCGAGCAGCGCACCAATCGTCCCGACCGCCGCAGCGTAACCTGTCGAAAAAGTCAACGCGGCCGGCACACCTTTGAAGGCGGCGAGAGCCTCTTCCAATTCATGGTGTGGAGCGAGCGAGCCGCAAATGAGCCGCGAGGCGCCCGCACCCGCGCCGAATTTCTCCACCGCTTTGATGGCGGCTCCTTTAATCGCCGGTTCATTGGCCAGCCCGAGATAATCGTTCGAAGAAAAATTGTGAACCGCCTTTCCCGCTATTTCGATTTCCGGCGATTGAGGCGAATCAACCGGCCGCAACTGGCGATACAAACCCTGCTCGCGCAGTGCGGCGAGGCGTTCGTTCAATGCGGCGTCGAATGAATTCACGCGGGGAATTTACGATTTACGATTTGCGAATTACGAGCCGAAATTCGCGAAACCTGCATTATCGATGGGGTGGAATCGCCCATTCACCATCAATCAGGCTCGCCGCGACATTGCCCTCGTGATGCACCGCGGCTTCGTTTGCGTCCGCGATTTTTCCCTTGAACGGAATTGCAATCAGATCGGCCAGCGCCTTTTCGGAAATTTCGCCGGCTTGCCCCGCCATTCCCAGCGCGCGCGCGCCATTCACGGTGGCCATTTGCAAAATGTGCTCCGGCGCGGCGCGCGAATGAATCTCGGCAAATGTCCTTAACTCGTCGAACATGTTCAGTTCCACCGTTTGCTTCCGCTTTTTGTAAACGGTCGCCAGGCTGTCTGTTCCGAGACAGACATTCACCCGGGCCTTGCTGAGCGCGTTAAAGGGAAACTTCTCGTGGCCAAAATAACGATGGCTGCGCGGGCAATGAGCCACGCTGGTTTTGGTGGCTGCGAGCAGCTTCGCGTCGCCGTCCGCCAGGTAATTCACGTGAACCGCCAGGCAATTGACGCTCAACACGCCACAACGCCCCAGATGTTTGATTGGCGAACCCTTCCCGCAATCGCTCATGTCGCGGTCATTGCGCCGCAACCAATCGAACATGGCGCCGCGTCCTTTCACGAACATCTCAAATTCCTCCAGCGATTCCGCGGCGTGAATGGACAGCGGCCAGCGCCGGCGTTGCGCCATGTCGGCGGCGAGTCGCAAAAGTTCCGGCACGGTGGAGTAGGGCGCGTGGGGCGCCAGGCCGGGACGGCAACGGCCCCCGGGCAGCGTTCGAATATGTTCCAGGTTATCCTGCAGGATGGCCCGCGGGTCGCGCCGGCTTTTCACCCCGGTCATTTCCATCAGCGAAATGACCCGCAACGGCGTCGTGGACCAGACGTCGGGCAGCAATTCGGGAACCGCCTCGAAATCCGCCACCGTCGTCGTGCCGGTCCGCGTCAGCATTTCCGCGCCGCGCACCCACGATTGCGCGTATTCGCTGTAGTTCCATTCGGACTTGGTGGCCAGCATCAGGCGAATCCAGTCCGTGAACGATTTTTGCGGAGGCATCAGTCCCGTCATGTCCGTGTAATCCAGATGGCAATGGGCATTGATCAGGCCCGGCATTAAAATCGTTTCGCCCAAATCGATGACGTCCGCCGTGTCGGAGAATTCCTTCCAGGAGCCCACCTGCGCGATGCGATTGCCCGCGATAAAGACCGCGCCGTCTTCAATCGGTGGACGGGAAATGGGGAGGACGACGCGCGCGCGGAGAATCATGAAAATGAAGAATCTAAAACCAGGCGTGCAAAAACGATACGCGGCTGTGGTCCATGCGCTGCCTTAAATTCTCCATTCTGCATTCTTCCCTCTGCCTTGATTAGAGCGCCGCTTCCTGCCGCGTGCGTTTGGTCCGCGCCGCGACTTTGTGTTTGCGCGCTTTGTGTTTGCTTTGGCGTTTGCGGATTTGTTGCTCGATCTTTTTTTCCACCAGGTCAATCGCGGTATACAGGTCGCTTTCGCGATCTTCCGCGAACAGGTCCGGGCCGCGCACGCTCAGGCGCATCGAGCAGCAAAATTGCCGCTCCGGAACCCGCATATGATCGTGCTCGAGCGTGACGCGGGCATGCACGACACGCGAGTTCAAGCGATCCAACTTATCGAGCTTCGCGAGCACGTGCTTCTCAATGGCGTCCGTCAACGTTACGTTGTGCGTGGAGAGGATCAACTTCATACCGACAAGATGCAGTCGCCCATTTCAATTTTCAATCGCCAATTTCCAATCAAAATCGCGCCAGGAAAGTACCCTGATGAATCGACCGGTCCTCAATTCGTTATCCGTTGTGCATCTGTGTTTATCTGTGTTCATCTGTGGCAGTCTCAATTTGTGCAGTTCTTCGCCCCTCGGATTTCGGTCTTCGGATTTTATTCGTGTTCATCCGTGTCCATCCGTGGTTAAAAGAATTCGCGTTATTCGTGAAATCCGCGTAATTTTTTCTCTGCTCTCTCCGCTTGCTCCTGTTGAATTCTTTATCCGTGTTCCTTTCGGCCTTCGGGTCTTATCCGTGCTCATCCGCAGCTAAAACGACTTTGTTCCCTTCGTTAGCTTCTGTTCATTTTTTCGAATCCGTGTTCATCCGTGTCCATCCGTGGTTAAAAGAACGTGCGTTAACTCGTGAAATCCACGTAATTCGTTCTCTGCTCTCTCCGCTTGCTCCTGTTGAATCCTCTATCCGTGCCGATCCGTGGCTAAAACGACTTTGTTCCCTTCGTTAGCTTCTGTTCATTTTTTCGAATCCGTGTCCATCCGTGGTTAAAACGCAATTTGGCCATTGGCAATTGGCCGCCGCCAATTAGAATCCTTCGCGTGCCAACCAAAGTCGTTGCTGTCGCCAATCAGAAGGGTGGAGTCGGAAAAACCACCACCGCCGTGAATCTCGCGGCGTGCGTTGCCGCCGTCGGCAAACGCGTGTTGCTGTTTGACCTCGACCCGCAGGCCAACGCCACCAGCGGCCTGGGTCTCGATAAGATCGAAGGCGCCAGCGCCTATCGCGTCCTGCTTGGCGAGGGAAGTTTGCTCGAGAAAATCCAAAACACCGCCTTCGAGCGCCTCAGCGTCATTCCCAGCGAAGTCGACCTGTGCGGCGCGGACATCGAATTGGCGCGCGTCGAGAATTATCTGCAACGCGTTAATCAAGCCCTCCAACCCGTCATCGCGAGCGGCCAATTCGATTTGATTATGGTGGATTGCCCGCCGTCCCTCGGTGTGCTGACTCTGAACGCCTTTGCTGCCGCCGACGGCCTGCTTATTCCCCTGCAATGCGAGTATTACGCGCTGGAAGGCATCTCGATGATCAACCGCATTCTCGGCCAGGTCCGCGACAACGGCATCAACCCGCGCCTGGAATTGCTCGGCGTGGTCATGACCATGTTCGACGGTCGCACGAAGCTTGCGAACCAGGTCGTGGACGAAGTGCGCCAGCATTTCGGCGAGCGCGTCTTTGAAACAATGATCCCCCGCAGCACCCGCCTCGCGGAAGCGCCCAGCTTCGGCAAGCCCATCATTCATTACGACAAATACAGCAGCGGCTCCGCCGCGTATGAAGTCCTCGCGCAGGAATTTCTAAGCCGCGCCGGAATCTAAACCGCGCGACGTGAAGTTTCCCTGAATCAGCCAGGAAAGACCAAGCCAGATTTTTCTTTACCTTCCCCCAAAAAAGCGTAGGCATTCCCTCACGGATCGGTGAAACCAACTACTGCCTATGAAAAAACTCTGCGCACTTGCCGTACTCGTGGCGCTCTCGGCTGCCGCCCTCATTTTCGTCCCCGGCTGCAAAAAGAAAGCGTCCCCCGTTAAGATCGGCTCCAGCGGGCTGAGTTCCGCGGAGACCACCAGCTTCAAGGAGGTCACCTCCAAACTGGATACCGGCGGCAGCTTCTATCTTTATCTCAGCACCGAACAATGGCTCAAGGATCTCTCCACTAAAGTCGGTAATTTGCGCGAAACCGTCGCCTCGCTTCCAAATGTCCAGGACAAGAAGGAGCAAATCAACGACGCCTTCACGGTCGGCACCGGGCTGATCAAGGATAGCGGCCTCGAAGACATCAGCGGCCTCGGTATGAGTTCCATCGCCCGCGCGCCGGGCCTCTATTACAATAAATTGATTATCCACCATTATTCGGGGCAGGGGAATGGCTTCATCTGGACCATCTTCGGCAAGGATCCGCATGAACTCACCGGACTTAATTTGCTCCCGGCGAACACCGCCATGGCCGCCTTTTACGATTTGGATTCGGCGCAAGTCTGGGCCGTGATTCAAAAGGAATGCGAGCAATCCGGCTTTCCGCAAGCGAAAGACTTTTTGAAAAACTTTCCGCAGGAATTCGAAAAAAACACCGGCATGAAATGGAACGATATCGTCGACTCCTTCGATGGCGAATTTGGCATCGTCCTGACGCTCAACGACGCCAAAATGGTGAACATTCCCATGCCCAGCGGGGAGCCTTTGGAAATGGGCGAACCCGGCTTCATGCTGGTCGCCAAGATCAAAAACGACCTTCTCTTCAATCACTTCGATGACGCCCTCAAGAAAAGCCGGCAGCGCGGGTTGATCAAGGTGGACAAGGACGGCCTGAAAATGCGCACGATGCCCATAAATCTTCCACTCCCGATCACCCTTCGTCCGAGCATCGCGACAAGCGGGGGCTATTTCTTCTTCGCTACCACCGACGCTTTAATCCAGGAAGCCCTCGCGGTCAAAGGCGGCAAAGCGGGGCTGAAATCGACGGATGAATTCAAGCGCCTTTCGGCCGATGTGCCGCAGCAGGGCAACCAGTTTTGTTTTCTGAGCCAGCGCTTCGGCCAGACGATCATGAAAATCCAGCAGCGAACCCTCGCGATGAATAATGACACCCCGCCGCAGGTGAAGCAATTGATGCAATCGTTCCTGCAACCGGACAAAGCGGCCTTCATGTACGCCGTGGGCGCGAATACCGACGAAGGCTGGATGACCGTCGCCAACGGCAATCAGGGCAGCGCCAACGTGCTCGCCGCCTCCGCCGTCGTCCCCGCGGTGGCTGCGGCCATTGCCCTCCCGGCGCTCGCCAAAGCCAAGGAGACCTCGCAGCGCAATGCCTGCATCAATAACCTCCGGATGATCGACGGCGCCAAGCAGCAATGGGCGCTCGAAAATAGTAAAACCGCCTCCGACGTCCCTTCCTGGAACGATATCCAGCCGTATTTAGGCGGGGGCAAGGCGATCCTGGTTTGTCCGAAAGGCGGCGGTTACAGCTTGGGTGCCGTCGGCGAACGGCCCACCTGCAGCTTCCCCGGCCACGGATTGCCACAATGAGGGTTTAACCATCCCGATCTAATCGCAGCCGTGGCAGGATAAAGTCGCTGGTTTATGGCTGCCAAAAGTGTTCCCCAGCTTCACCCTCTCCCATCGGATGGGAGAGGGCCGGGGGGAGGTGGTCCTCAGGGTTCATGGGGTGGGGCAAGCTTTCGCCCCTACCGCCTGGCCGCATCAATCTCCGCGAATAAATTCTCAAGGCTGTTCAGCGGCGCTTCCTTTTTCGGATTCAACACCTGCCGTAAGTAGGCCACCGCGTCCGGAATCGTCCTCACCGATTTCGGCAATATCGCGCCGCTGGCATTGGCGTGTCCGCCGCCCTGGAATTTCTCCGCCACCTTCAGCGCCTCGCCGTTCCGGCTGCGGAAACTCGCAATCACCAGGTTGTTCGTGCGCCGAAACAGCGTCACCAGCACGGGAAACCGCGTCGCCTGCTGCTCCAGCAATTGATGCACAATCAAATTATTATTGCCGATCACGGTTTCGACGAAACCCACCGCCGGGCTCACCTCGGTTACATTCGCCTTGCTCCACTCATACCCGAGCGGATTCTCCACGCGCCGCTTCACTTCCATCACTTCGAGCAGCGGATGATGCAGCAATTTCTCGATCGCGCCGCCCAATAGCGCGTGCAAATTCCAGAACTGATAAATCTTCACCAGGTTCGCGTAATCATTCGCCAAATCAAAATCCGGGTCCTCTTCGAGAAACAAATCCGACACGTTGTTCAGATGCACCAGGCGGTCGAGTTCGGGCGATTGCAGGCCCTGCTCTTTGCAAAGCTCGTAGCACAGCAGCCCCGCGGATTTGCCCAGATCATGAATCAACAACGCCGTTTTGGGCTCGCTTTCCGTGGCGTGATGGTCGATGACCACCCAGTTCGGCCGGTCCATGCGCGGTTCAAAAGTGAAATCCGTGACCCACGCTGATTTCTCGCGCAACTCGCGCTGCTTCCAGAAATTATAATGGCACGCTTCCAGCCGGACATCGGTATTAAACAATTTGCGGGCCAATCGCTGCAGCAAAACTCCCGCGACTAAACCGTCCAGATCACTCTCGTGCGTGATGATCACGTCCGGTTTTGGAAAAGAATTAGTCATTGCGCCCCAACGTAGTCGAAGTTGCGCAAACTGGCGAGCGGTGAATTCAAAACCTTGGAGTGCGCCGGCAGAGCGCAGCGTCGACGGCGCTTTTCGGCGCTGGCCAGCCACAGGCGTGCGATTAAGATCGGGTGAGGATCGGGCAACTGGAAAGCCGCTCAAATCCGCGGAGGGGAATGTCCGCGCAAAACTTTGGAGTGCGCCGGCAGAGCGCAGCGGCGACGGCGCTTTTCGGAGCACCCCCTGAACTGTCTAGAACGAAAATCTACTTCCGCCGGCCCCGGCTTTGTCTCACAATGCCGTGCTTATGAAATTATTTGATTTGTCGGGAGAAGTAGCGGTGGTAATTGGCGCCACCGGCGCGCTGGGAGGCGCTCTCGCCGAGGGATTGGGCGAAGCCGGCGCCAAAGTCGCCGTGCTCGGCCGCAACGAGGAACGCGGCCAGGCCCGCGTCAAAGCCATTCAAAGCAAGGGCGGTCAGGCGGCGTTCTTCAATTGCGACGCCGTCAACAAGGAGAGTCTTCACGCCGCCCATCAAGCCATCGAAAAATCTCTCGGCCCCGTGACCGTTCTCGTCAATGCCGCCGGCGGCAATGATCCCAAAGTGACCGTCACGCCCGATAATCCGTTTGAAAAAATCCCGCTCGAAGCGTGGCATGCCAATTTTGATTTGAACCTCGCCGGCGGCGTATTTTTGCCCTGCCAGGAATTCGGCCCCGCCATGGTCGCGCGCGGCAAAGGCTCCATCATCAATATCGCCAGCGTCTCCGCGCATCTCCCGCTCTCGCGCGTGGTCAGCTATTCCGCCGCCAAAGCCGCCGTGCTGAACCTGAGCGCCTTCCTCGCGCGCGAATGGGCCCCCAAAGGCGTGCGCGTGAACACCCTCACGCCCGGTTTTTTCCCCGCCGAACAAAACCGCAAATTGCTCTTCAAGGACGACGGCTCCCCGACCGATCGCACCAAATCCATCTGGTCGCACACGCCGATGAATCGTTTCGGCGAAGCGAAGGAACTCGTCGGCGCGGCCATTTTTCTGGCCAGCCCCAAGGCCAGCAGCTTCGTCACCGGCAGCGACATTCGCGTCGACGGCGGCTTCCTGAGTCAGACTATCTAAATCCATTTCAACCACGGACGGACAAGGGTTACCTAAACCGATTGAACCGCCGAGGCGCAAAGAAATGAAATACTTGAGATTTACTTTCTTCCCTCTGCGTCTCAGCGTCTCTGCGGTAAAATAAACGCGTTCAACAATGATTTTCACGCTGACCACCCGGCTTCAAAATCCGTGTTTATCCGTGTTCATCCGTGGTTTATAATCTTCCCATGAACGTTGTTTCCGCTCAGCAGGTCTCCGAAATCATCGCCCAAACGTGTCCGGCTGAAAAATATCGCGGCAAGAAAGTGTTGCTCATCGTGCCCGACGGCACCCGCACCGCGCCCGTCGGCCTGATGTTTAAAACGCTGCACCAGCAAATCGGGTCCGTAACGAAAAACTTCGACGTCCTCATCGCTCTCGGCACGCATCCGCCCATGAGCGAGGAAGCGATTTGCAGCCGGCTCGAGATTTCGTTCGAGGAACGCCGCCTCAAGTACGGCAACGTCCAATTCTTCAATCACGAGTGGGACAACCCCGCCGCGTTGAAGGAGATCGGCACCATTCCCGCCAAGGACATCAGTGAATTGACCAGCGGATTGTTCTCGATGGATGTGCCCGTCGAAATCAACAAGCTGGTTTACAATTACGACCAGATCATCATTTGCGGCCCGGTATTCCCGCACGAAGTGGTGGGATTCTCCGGCGGCAACAAATATCTCTTCCCGGGCGTCGGCGGGCCGAAGATTTTGAACTTCTTTCATTGGCTCGGCGCCGTCTGCACCAACCCGATGATCATTGGCAACAAATGGACGCCCGTCCGCAAAGTGGTGGATCGCGCCGGCGGCATGGTGACGGTGGATAAACTCTGCCTCGCCATGGTCGTGGCGCCGGACAAGTCGCTCGTCGGTCTTTTCACCGGCACGCCCGAAGCCGCCTGGGACCAGGCCAGCGAACTCTCGCGCCAGGTCCATATCACCCGCCGCCCGAAGCCGTTCAAAACGGTTCTTTCCTGCGCGCCCGCGATGTATGACGAAATCTGGGTTGCCGGCAAGTGCATGTATAAATTGGAACCGGTCGTGGCCGATGGCGGCGAACTCATCATTTACGCCCCGCACGTGCACGAGATTTCCGTCACGCACGGCAAGCTCATCAGCGAGATCGGTTATCATTGCCGCGACTATTTTTTGAAGCAATGGGACAAGTTCAAGCATTACCCCTGGGGCGTGATTGCGCACTCGACCCACGTTCGCGGCATCGGCACATTTGAAAACGGCGTCGAGAAATGTCGCGTCCAGGTGACCCTCGCCACGAGCATCCCGGAATCCGTCTGCCGCAAAATCAATCTTGGCTATCGCGATCCCAAGAGCATTCGTCCTGAGGACTTCGCCAACCGCGAAAACGAAGGCGTCCTCCTCGTCCCCAAAGCCGGCGAGATGCTGTTCCAATTAGAGCATCCTCCCACCTGGGCCGGCGGAAATGGGAAATAGCCAAATTAGAAGCAGGAGCCGACAAAAGCAGGAGTCGAAGTTAGAAGGGTAGCACCCGCGTCTCGCGGGTCCTTTTCGGCGTCCCGCCGAAAAGCCTCAATCACACACCTCGATTCTTCAGATGGGCCGTCGACTGAATTAAATTGAGCCCGTGGTTACGGATTCAACCCTAGGCGCGTAAATCGTAAATCGTAAATGTGACGGGCTAACCTGAGGGTAACGTATTTTCCACCCGAGGGCCGGCGGAAATGGAAAGTAGTAGAAGTAAAACCGGAGCCGACAACAGGGGGAGCCGAGGTGAGAAGGGTAGCACCCGCGTCTCGCGGGTCCTTTTCGGCGTCCCGCCGAAAAGCCTCAATCACACACCTCCATTCTTTAGATGGGCCGTCGACCGAATTAAATCAAGCCCGTGGTTACGGATTCAACCCTAGGCGCGTAAATCGTAAATCGTAAATCGTAAATCCTAAATGCCCATCCGTGTTTCATCTGTGCCGATCTGTGGCCTCGGATCACGTGGTCATTTCCTTATGCGCCTCGTGAAGCGGCGGCAGTTCGTTCAGCAGCACCCAATACATTCCCAGGCTCCCCACCGCTTCGGTGAACTTTTCGAAATCCACCGGCTTGCAGATGTAGCTGTTCGCGCCCAGGTCGTACACTTCATCGCGGTCGCGCTCCTGCCGCGAACTGGTCAGCACCACGACCGGCAGGCGCCGCGTGCGCGCGTCGCCACGGATTCGGCGCAGCACCTCAATCCCGCTCACCTTCGGCAATTTCAAATCCAGCAGCACCACCGCCGGCAGAAGGTCGATTTCGTGGTCCATGAATTTCCCTTCGCCGAAAAGAATTTCCAAAGCCTCCGCGCCGTCATGCGCCACGATGACTTCGTTCTTGATGTTGCTTCGGCGCAGGGCCCGCAACGTCAATTCCTCATCGTCGCGATCGTCTTCGACCAGCAGGATGGTTTTGCGAGTGAGCGTCCGATCATCAATTGGGACATTTATTTTTGCCGTCATAAGGTTGTGGGTTTTGAGTGACAATACGCCGGACAACGCTTTCCCCACAACCCGGCATTCACCCCATACGCTCCGAGGACGGGGATTGAAATGCAACGAGTTAAAAACTCCTGAGTTTTTCTTTGAAATCCAAAGCAAACCCCGCCACTATACGCGTTCGCTTGGCTTTTGGGTGGGGCGAGACTCCGTCGAGCCTTGACTTTAATTTAAAATGAAACGAACGCATCATTGCAACGAATTGCGCCCCACGCACATCGGGCAGACGGTTACTTTGTCCGGTTGGGTCCATTCGCGCCGCGACCTCGGCGGCCTCATCTTCATCGACATTCGCGACCGCGAAGGCCGCACGCAATCAGTTTTTGACCCGTCCGACCTGTCAAAAGAGCTTTTTGAGAAAGCCGCCGCGTTGCGCAGCGAATGCGTGATCAGCATCACCGGAAAAGTTCGCCAACGTCCCGCCGGCACAAACAATTCAAAAATTCCCACCGGCGAAGTCGAAGTCGTGGCGCAGGAACTCCAGGTTTTGAATTTTGCCGAAGTGCTGCCGTTTCCCGTCGATGACCCGGAAGTGGCCAGCAAGGTGAACGAGGAATTGCGCCTCAAATATCGCTATCTGGATTTGCGCCGTCCCGAAATGTCGCGCAATCTGCGCCTCCGCAGCCGAGTCGCCACCGCCGTGCGCGTGTTCATGGAAGAGCAGGGCTTTCTCGAAGTCGAAACGCCAATGCTGTTCAAGTCGACGCCCGAAGGCGCACGAGAGTTTCTCATCCCGGCCCGCACCAACCCCGGATTATTTTACGCGTTGCCGCAATCACCCCAGCAGTTCAAACAAATCCTGATGGTGGCCGGCGTCGAGCGTTATTATCAACTCGCCCGCTGTTTCCGCGATGAGGACCAGCGCGCCGACCGGCAGCTCGAGTTCACGCAGTTGGATATCGAGATGAGCTTCATCGAGCGCGAGGATATCTACAATCTCATTGAAGGCGTGCTCAAGCGCATCTGGAAAATCGCGCTCGGGATGGACATTCCCACACCGTTTAAGCGCATTTCCTTTGAAGAAGCGCTGAACCGTTACGGCATCGACAAGCCCGATACCCGCTTTGGCATGGAGCTCACGGATTTTACCGAGGAATTTCGCGCCAGCACGTTCAAAGTGTTCAGCGGCGCCATCGCGAACGGCGGCGTGGTCAAGGCGCTCAATGCCAAAGGCATGGCCGGCGCCACCCAGGGCCAGATCGAGACCATGACCGAATATGCCAAGAGTTTTGGCGCCAAAGGCCTGGCTTACATCAAGGTCGAAGGCGGCGAATGGAAATCGCCCATCGTGAAATTCTTCAACGACGCCGAGAAACAGGCGCTGATTTCAAAATTAAAAATCGAAGAAGGCGATTTGATTTTGTTCGCTGCCGACCAATGGCTGACCGCGTGCGAAATCCTCGGCAAAATCCGCCTCTACTGCGCCGATGTCCTGAAAGGGCAGGGGAAACTCACGATTCCCACCGACCGTTTCGATTTTCTGTGGGTCATCGAATTTCCGCTGCTCGGCTTCGATCGCGAACAGAACCGCTGGTATTCCAGCCATCATCCCTTCACCGCGCCGGTTACCGAAGACATTCCCATGCTGAAAACCGACCCAAAGAAAGTGCGCGGCCAGCATTATGACATCGTGGTGAACGGCGTCGAACTCGGCGGCGGCTCCATTCGTATTCATCAGCCGGAAGTTCAGAAAACGGTGTTCGAAGAAGTGCTGCAGATTCCGCCCGAGATGGTCAAAGCGCGTTTCGGTTACATGCTCGAAGCGTTCAAATACGGCGCGCCCCCGCACGGCGGCATCGCGCTCGGCTTCGATCGCCTCTGCGCCATCCTTTGCGGCACGCCGAGCATCCGCGACGTCATCGCCTTCCCGAAAACCGCCAAAGGCACCGACCTGATGACCGATTCCCCCGGCACCGTCGAGCCCAAGCAACTCCGCGATTTGCACATCGAATTGAAAGTCGCGAAGAAGGAACAAGGCAGCTAAGCATTGCTGAGCACTGGCTCGATGGCGGCGATTTGATTTGTGATGATGGCGTCGACCCCGCGCCGCAAAAGCTGGCGCGCGGATTTCGCTTCATCAATTGTGTAAATCCACACCTTCACGCCGCGCTTATGCGCGGACTGAACATTGCCTTTTGAA
>Ga0070714_100002897_pt1 | contig 12697 bp, 28 predicted proteins | sample LARL83metaG_FD_65450 | JGI IMG/M metagenome (GOLD analysis project Ga0070714, IMG submission 65450) | Corn, switchgrass and miscanthus rhizosphere microbial communities from Kellogg Biological Station, Michigan, USA - LAR L8-3 metaG | ecosystem: Host-associated > Plants > Roots > Rhizosphere ... | reverse complement strand
GACACATCCTCGAAGCCCAAGATCCGGGCTTCGGTCTTGGGCTTGAGAATGCCGAACCCTTCCGACTCACGCACCTCATCTTCATCGGGGTCCATCTTGGGCTGCGGCGGGTTGCTGAGCCGCAGTTCTTCCCACCAGTCGAGCTTATGCAGCTCGGTTGCGCCGACCACGTCGAGAATCAGCGCACTATCTTTTTTCGTCTCAGGTGACGGACGCAAGACTCGGCCAACCTGTTGGATGAACAACCCCGGGTGTAGCGTCGGACGAGCCAGGACTCCAACCTCCAGCCAAGGCGCGTCAAAGCCCTCGGCCAGCACGCCGCAGCTAGCCATGATCTGATTTTCTCCGCGCCTACTGCGCTCGTAGATCTTGTTGCGTTCATCCGTTGGGGTCTCACCGAAAACACACTCCGTCTTGAAACCGGCCGTCGTCAGCGCATCAGCGAAGAACCTAGCCGATGCTACGGTCGGGGCGAACAGTACACCCTGGCGGTCGGTTGCATACTCGCGATAGGCGCTGACGATCGCCGCCGCAACGGTGTCATCCGTCAGCGCGATACCAAGAGCTTTTTCGCTGTAGTCTCCGCCGATCTGCTTCACCGTGCCGAGATCAAGCGCGATCCGTACGGCTTTACCGGTAGGCGGCACCAGGTAGCCCTGTTGGATAGCCCATGCGGTCGACAGGCGGTAGACGATGCGCTCCCAGAAGTCGCCGAGTCCGCGCTTATCGCTGCGCATCCACGTCGCTGAGAAGCCGGCCGTCCGCGCGCCACCGCTTCCAATGAACCGCTCACGCGCTTGTAGGAAGCCGCGCGGCAACTCCCGCTGCCACTCGTCCGGCGGTCGGAACTTCTCATCGTCCGTGCATCCCAGACCCCAGAACGCACGAGTCCATTGATCGGCCGCACTTCGGTGCGCTTCATCAGCGATGACAAGATCAAAGAATCCTAGCTGGGCAAGGCGTCGCGGCCGGCACACCGTTTGTACCGATGCGACCACGACCGCCGCGCCGCCCTGATTCCGCGACGCCTTGACCACTCCAACCGACATGTGCCGGTCGATCCTCTGAAGCTTGTCGACGGTTTGCTCGACTAGCTCGTGCCGGTGAACGAGGATCAGAACCCTACTGCGCTGTTCCTCCTGAGCTAGTGACGCCATGATCACAGTCTTACCGACACCGGTCGGAAGTGATATGCCAAGCCTGTGCTCACCTTTCGCCCAACCTTTGCGCAGGGCGATCTTGGCATCCTCTTGGTACCGCCGGAGCGTGATCATGGTTCAACCCACATTACTATAGCTATAAAACCGAGCAACATACTCGCTATCGCCAATGTCGATGCGGCGGGATATATGCCAGCGATGAACAATTGAACTGACACAAATACACCACCTAGGGACATAACAGCACACGATATTAGTATGAACCAACGCAGAAAACATATAACATATTTCATCGCGTCTTCACAGTCCCCGCATGTGTACTGGCACGCCGTCGATCTCGACATGATCTATCGCTAGGATCTCGTTGCACAATCCCTTGATGTAGTTTATGTTTTGCAGCACTCGGCCCTGTGTGAGCGCATATTGAAGCAGCGCAGCGATCAGCGGCGGAAACCGCTGATCGATGTGCAGCGTAGCTTTGCCTAGCTGCGCTTCGGCGTAGGCTGATTGCAGTTGTGCGTCTCGTTCGGCGGACCACGTTGGAGGGGTGCCACCTCCCCACGGTGCGCCACCCATCCCGTACATCAGCGATCAGCCGAGCGGACCGAAGGTTCGACGCGCAGCTCTTCGACGCGGATCACTTGGCCCGTTAGGCATCGATCAGCCACGATCTGCGCGTCTTGGGCGTTGTCCGCCAACGCAACCACCAGCCGGCCACCATCGCGACCCGTGATGATAGTGGCGTGCGTCATGTAGCCGATCAGGTTTGACATGCGCAGAGGGTAGCACGAGCTAGCGCGCATCGGCAACATTAAATCCCCTTAGGACGGAGCAGCGCGAACCCCTTCGGGGTAGGCCACGCCTGCTCAATCGTAACACCGTAATTAATCAAGCCCTTGTCGTGTGCCCGGCGCAAGGCGGCTACGATCGAGCGTGTGGTCTGCTCGGGTCGACGCTCCCGCAAGTAGATCACCGGGTTACCTTCTCGATGGCCCATGGTGTCGCGGCAGGCCGTGACGACTTCCGCGTCGGTGATATAACCGCTGCCTATGAAAGTCACGTTGCGTCCCACTGGCTAACAGGCCATGATCCAGTCGCCGGGAGAACGTACATCGGCTCGCCTTCCTCGTCGCTATTGGCTGTCAGCCTAGCCATAACCTTGCGCAAAACATCAAGTTCGGCATCGTCAAGATCAACCATGGCCGATACGATGGTCTCACGCGGTTCGATCGTCAGTGCGTACGCGGCGCTCATGGCTAGAATCCTTTCCTTTGCTTGCTATGCCCTCAGTCTAGCACGCGCTAGCGCACTGTCAAGCCGCCATGTCGAAGTCGATGTCGTCATCAGTGAACGCGGCAGGCTGCGGCAACCAAGTCGAGCCGTCGATCGTTGCTTCGCATTCCATAGTAACGCCGTTATCAAGTTCGATCGTCATCGCCGCTTGCAGCGCGGCGCGCGCGGCCTCGGCCATGTGCTCGGGAACGTGCAAAATGATCTCATCGTGGACGAACAACGCGAGATACGCCGCCCAGCCAGCCGCGCGCAGCGCTGCCCATGCCCGCGCGAGGATGTCGCGTTGACTTCCCTGAGTGTCGTAGTTCAGCGCAAGCCGAGATGGCCGCGCCGTAAGGCGAAGATTGTCGTTTTCGTCGATCGTGTACCGATCCCACAGGTAGCAGACACGCCCGGAGTCCAGCACCACCCACGGTTGTCCGTTCATCACGGCGCCACGAGCGAAGGCGACGCGGTACTCATCGCGCCACCGCGCCATCAAGCCGGTTCCGCGTTCCACGCCTGCCGAGTCATCGACTTTGCCGTCGCCGGCCCCGTAGCACCCAGCGAGGAAGGCCGTCTTACCGGCGTTGCGCATTAGGTAACTAGCGGTGCCGGCGGTCTTACCCTCGCTCGGCACGTAGGCATCGCCAAACGCGATCTCCGCGACTCGGCCGTTGATATCGCCGCTGGCAAGATCGCGTTTCAGATTGGGGTCACCGGATCGGGCGGCCATGGTTCGCGGCTCACCTTGGCTCATATCGCACGACACGAACACCCAACCGGGCACCGAGCCGAACGCGGACCGCACGATAGTAGACTTCTTGGGCATCTGCTGAAGCGGAGGCCGCGCCGCGCTCATGCGGCCGGTAGTGGTGCCGATCGCGCGCATGGAGCAGTGCACACGGCCATCCCCCGCTGTGAGCGCAGTAATCATCGGTTCAATGTAGGTTGACCGGAACTTGACCGCTTGGCGGTTAGCCTTCACCGCGCGGGCAAGTTCACCAACGGGGCCATTCCATTTGATCAGATCTGGAATCACGGTCTTGTCGAACGACGGCGCGCCCGCCGGCGTTGTCTTGGGTGATTCGACTCCCATCGACATGAACGCAGCGGCGATATTCGGGCCAGTCGCGGCTGAGCCGATGTTATATCGACTGAGAATCTTGTCGTTCTCGCATACACGCTGCCACAACTTGCCGTCCAGCCATCGCGCGTATTTCTCATCGACCGGCAACCCACGAAACGTCGTTTGATCGATGTCCCATTGCAGTTCGAGATCAGATTTCACGATTGGCCATTGTCCACGCTCGTGGATCACGGCGAGCATCTTGTGCCACAGCCGGATTGTGTAGAGCGGATCCATCGCCGAGTAAGCCTGGTAGATCGGTTCATCAAACGGTACGTGGCCGAACTTCCATGCCTTGAGATTATCGCCAGTTCTGTGCCCCTTTGGCGCGTGCGCTCGTGCCCATGCATCGAATTCACCTTCGATCCTCTCCAGCACGGAGCGTCGTTTAGGATCGAGGATAGACGGGAACTCGCGCGTGCTGGTAGGTTTCAAACCCTTGGGTCGAACTAGCCGGGGGTCAATGCCCGGCTTGCTCGACTCGGTCATGACGGTTCGTGGATCGTAGTAAGCCAAGGCAACTTGGTTATCGTATAGATGCGGGACCAACGATCCGAGATCAATGCTTCCAGGCGCTCCACGTTCAATGAACCGCAGGTCATTTTCTGAGAAGTGAGCAACCAGGTTGTGGTGGGAACGCATGAGTCGTCGAACAACGTGCGGTCCGAGCCTCTGCACATCGAGCACCCACGCTTCACGCTCATCGGCGAATTGCAGTGCCCGCAGTCTATATCCGGCGTGCCAGGGGTCAATCGCATTGGTTTCTGCGTCGCAGCCAATCCATTGATCGCGTCGAGGAATAAGCCACTCGTGAAGTAGCGTTCGAGCACCTTCCAAATCTCGGACGACATAGCAAGTGGCATGCCGGCTATCTCCAGCTAGCTCTGTGTCGATGATGAATGATTCGATGGACATTCGCACCATTCCAGCAATCGTTGCAATTTTTCTATGGCGCTCTCAAATTCGAGTAGGGCCATGCCACAACATTGCCACGTATGCCTCTCGGCCATACGCAACGCTGATTCTGTCATAGCCTGTAGTCGTACGGCGTCAGCTTCGCGGATCATCGTCACCGACTCTGTCTATGTCTCGTGGCGGCCAGTTCGGATTACTGGTATCTCGCTGAACATCCATGCGCATAGACGTTACAGTTAGATCATCGCACCCACAATGCGCGACTAGATCCCATCCGTGTTTATCAGTTCGCATAGCCATGTAGTCGATAGTCGAGGCCAAGCCATCATCGAACCACAAGGTTACTTTGATCATGTCACCACCCCTGCTCAATGAGCCGGCGAAGCGCCTCACCGAATTGCCGTTCCACCTTGTCGGCTACTTCGCGATGTTGTAGCTTGTGGTAATACTTCGGCGGCTTAGGTTCGTGCTTGCACCCTGGATCTTTGGCGCCGTGAATTGTCCCGTTGCACACGCACCACTGGCCGGTGATGGTGCCGGCGGTGCGGGCACGATCGCGGCGGATAACATGCTCGCGCTCGCTGACGTGCTCGAACGCGTCCAGCAGCCTATCTACGCGGGCCGTAACCTCGCCTCGGTGACTCACGAAAAACACATATCCAATCTTGACCACGATATGACTCTCGACGAACCAGTGTCGGCGCCCGTTTCGGTCCCATTTCATCGCGCGCTTCAGCTCGCGGAGACGTTTACGGCGCCGCATCATAGTCTACATCACAGCTTCGGCATACCGGGGCTCATAAACTCCCACCGCTCACACAGCTTGAGCAGCGCGGTGCGGGTGATCTGCCCAACGGCGAATTCCCGTAGGCGAGGATCTGACCAGTCCGTCTCAAACTGCGCGGTCACCTCGCGCACGTAGCCTGATGGGTCTTCAATCTTGATCGTTATCTGGCCCTGATTGGGGTTGAGCAGCTTCATTCGTTATTGCTCGATTCTGATCGATGCTTACCGGCTGACTGCTTGCCCTGGGTTAGTACTCGAAGCATGTCCCACATAAAAAAGCCGAACAACCAGGCCAAAAGGATGAACGCAAAGATCCGGGATTGCACCGAATACGCGACGTGAAACAATTCGATGATCGATCCCAGTAGAAGCCCAGCTAGGACGGCGTCGATCACCATGCGGACGTTACGCTTCATGACTCGGCCTCCTTGCTGGCGATGATCGCAGCGTCGAAGACAGCTACGCGTTCGTTGAATGTGCTGAGACAATCATTGAAATAAGCTACGTCAATGATATCGCCATCGTCATCGCGGACGGGCAACTGTGCCTGCAAAGCTTGAGTAACGCGTATCACGTTTACGTTTGAACATCGGATAGCGGCTCCCATCATGCATACCCTACCGGTGTTAACATCGTACACAGTGCCGGTTGCACCACCGTACTCGATGAAGTAGTCGCGCACTTTCGTTAGGTCTTCGGTAAGGTTGTTCATGATTCAGCCTCCTTGCTGGCAATGATAGCGGCGTCGAAGACAGCTACGCGTTCATTGAACGTGCTACCTCCATCGTTAAATGCAACGATAGGATCTTGCTTGATGTCATAAAATGACCCCGGCACCTGAGAATACAAGGCCATCAAGACACTTACACGATATTGTGAGGTAAATAGACAGTCATTGATAGCCCCGACCATGCAAACACGACCGTCGTTATCGCGTAGCTTATTAACCGCGCCACCATGCTCAATGAAGTAGTCACGAACTTTGATTAGTTCTTCAGTCACTTGATTCACGGTAGCCAACTTTCCACCGACTCGTGCCGGCCTCTGTCGTCGATGTACAGCGCGGCGAGCACCTTACCGCAGACGATGTTGCGGAACGGGATATCCCAGTGCAGCAACCATGATTCGATGGCGCGGTAGTCCGACCATCCACGGCTCGTGTGAATCACGATCTTGTACCCGGCTTCGTGCGCGGCGCGCAGCTTCGCCACGTTGCGTTCGATCGGCTCACCGATGCTCGATGTGGGGTTGTCCGGCGTCCACAGAGGTTCGGCCAACGTGCCGTCAAGGTCGATGGCCAGCCACAGCAGCCGCTCAAGCGGAGGCGGCTGGATGAAATCAGTCATCGTCCTTGTTCCTTGTGTGCTTGATTACCGGGCCATTTGTCGCGGATGGCGGCGCTGCGGAACCACAAAGACGGGCACGGTGCTTCATAGTCGGAAGGTTCCTCATCCGTGAACGCTATCCTCGCCACCGAGCGGTAGCTCTGCCAGTCTGGGTACATATCGCAATAGTCGCACTTGCCCGGCGCATGGAGGATGGCACTGTCGCAGTGCGGTGAGAAGGCACGTTCAGTCATTGATCTTGCCCATCTCAATGTCGACCTCGTACCCGCAGGCGGCATACCCAGCCGTGTCGATCCAATTGTCGCGTTTCGGCTGTGCCTTCATGCGGCAGAGCTTCAACGCGATCATCATCGACGCTACCTCGCCCGGATCGATGCGCTCGCCTTCCTTGAGCTTGTGGCCTAGCAGCACGGACCACACCTCGGCCGTGTCTTGGAAGTTCTGCGTCGGTGAGCCGTATGTCTGGTTACGGTCCCCCGTGATCAGTCGCTCGGCTTCGCGCAACACAGCGGCCCGTGGTGCGATTGATTCACCGACGTTATTGTTAAGGGCAGCATATTGCTCGCGTTTGTATCCGCAATACTTACACTCGCAAGCTATCATAGGTTGAGCGTTAGGATTACGACAAATATCGCAAGGGTCTTCCGGTTTACACGAATTACTCATGTCCGCCATCCTCGCCGAATTGGTGAACAGAGATGCCAATCTCCGAAACATTGAAGACGTAGCCGTACGAATCAATGCAGCCATGCTGTTCTACCTGTTCAGCCCAGTCGCGGATATCCGACAGCGTGTCATCCTCGTGATCTGTCGCTAGGTCGAGTGTTACTCTGATCACTTATCGCCCCTCATCTGCTGAAGCCAGTTAACCGCGCTCGTGTACTCGGCATCATTCAGCCTGCCGCGCTTACCGATGATCTTGGTGCTCGCCTGCTGTTCACCTGCTATGCGTTTTTCATCAAAGATGCACACACCTAGCCCCTTCACACCGAAGCTCAGCGCGGCGCCTTCTTTCAGCCAACCGACCAATTTCGGTCCCTGCGGGCGGTACAGCATGAACGACCATCGACCAATGCGGATTGATTTGCCTATCAACGTAAGCACGCCCTTCTGGAGTGGGTAGCGGACGAGCCTGCCAGTGCCCACATGCAGACCCGCCCGCCGGTTTAGTGTGCGGCTATCGACCGCAGTCGTGCGCTTGGTCCATCAACTTGATCACAACAACGCGTCGATCAACTCGGCCTTGGTCATCTTTCGATATCCCGGTACGCCGTGCTGCCCGGCGAGCTTGCGCAGCTCGTCTCGCTTCATCTCAATGAGCCTGTTTCGATTCACTTTAGACATAGCCTCGAAGACAGCAGGCACATCATCGTAGACTTTGGTCACCTTGCTGGGCTTATCAACCCAAGCGGCTGTTTCGTCCAGATAAGGCGCGTCGATCTCGGCTTCGTCGACACCTTCCGCGATCCGCGCGAGGCCAACCTTCAGCTCTTCGACTTCCTCGGCCGGCGTGCCCGGATCATGGATGATGCGCGCTACGTCCGAGTGCCACTGCTCGGTGGCGCTCTGCGATTCGCTCAATTCGCTCAAGCGGAGATGATCCAGCCGAGCCTGAGCCGCGTCGTGGTGCGCGTCGTCCGCTAGTGGCTGAGCCTCATCGACGATGGCGCCCGTCACGCGTAGGCCGTCCCATGCCACCCGGCTAGGTACACGGTACGTGGCCTGGATATAGTTGATCGTATGACGGACGTCATCCGAGACGTCAGCGGCCGACATGCCCGCGTGGCTGATAGCCTCGCGCAGCTTCTCATCGACCGGCATCGCCTCATACCGCGCGACCGGACCGCCGATCAGCTCGTTCGTGCGCTCACCGGCGAGGATCGCGTTCGAGGCGCCGCGCACCGCTTCCCGCATCGCCGCGAAGCCACGAGCGACGTTGCGCAGCGCGCGGCCGGTCCGGCTCGTGGCTTCGCGCGTCGCTACGTGCTGGATCGCATCCCGGACCTCCTGAGAAACGGGCGCATCGTCCGGTTTGGCTTGGTCAATGTCGTCAACCAGACTCGGCACGTAGCCGCGCTTACCGCCGATCATGTGACCGCGTCCCTTGCTCATCGTCCTGTGCCCTTCAGTGAGTCGTCCAACTAAGTAACTCCAGCGATGTTGGAAGGCAGGGACGGAACGTCAGCGATCGGGGGACCCCGCACAGGGTCGGGGGTGCGCGGAGGGTTGCACTGGCGTTCCGTCCCTTGTTGAATGAAGGTACACAACCTTGAGCTAGCGCGCAAGGCAGCTGTGTTATTGACGTTGGTTTCAGTGCCGCGTACTGTCCCCTCACACATGAAGCGACGCCCGGTACCGCTGGAGGCCAGGCGTCGCGTTGCTACCCGCACAGGAGGCGGCAGGGTGACCAACGTAGCACCACCGGCTGAGTCAGCCAAGGAGTGGCGCAAGCTGAGTACGCGCGCGTACGTGTACGTAGATCAAAATGCCACGATCGATAGTGACATCCGGGCTGAGCTGCTGGACCGGCGCACTTGTGTGCAACTCGACGTGCGGCTCGACATCGCTGGAGCGTGGGAGGGCTCGACGCGTATCCGCATCACTCTCGGTCGCGAAGACACCGTGCGGCTGGCCAACGATCTTGTGCAGCTTATCAAGCGGAAGCGGTGGATGTGATGGGCAGCGCTGAAGATTTCGAGAAGTACAGCAAACCGAAGCGGCCAACTGTCGCCAGTCTCGTTAAAGAAATGGCATGGCTACTCAACGCGCTGACCGAAGCGCATCAGAACATCGACGCAATCGAGCAGATGTTTAGCGACAAGTTCCACGAAGCTGAGGATCGATTTGATCGCGCTGAACAAGAGGTGTTGCGCATCGGCGGTGAGCTGGACGCTAATGTTGAGGCTATGTCCGACCAGATCACAGAGCTGCGCGATAAGTCAACCACAGATGCCACAGTCCTTACATCAATCCAAAACACTATAGATTCGACCATAGAACGCATTAAGCTCAACAACATCACCGCCGAACGCGCCTTCGATCAAGTGAATGATCGTATTGATCAGATAGGTCATCGAACCAGCGAATACAGCGCGCAGATAAACACCATTCAAACCGCGCAAGAAAAGCTAAGCCAGAAAATGTACAGCCTGGATCAGGACTGCGCCGAAGCTTTGCGGCAGGTGGATAGTCGGCTGCGCGGCGACGATTCACGGTTCAATGAGGTCGTTGAAGCAATTCAGCAATTGAAAGCGCACGTCAACGAATATAGCGGACAAATCGATAACATTCATCGATCCAACGCGCAGATCGCTGACATCTACGCCAAGCTAGGCGGCCTCGGTGATGCGGTAAACGACGCCGAGTCGCGGCGAGAACACGAGCGCGAGAGGCTGAACTTCGCGCTGGACTCGGTGAACATCCTGCGGGAACACGTGATCGCGCTACAAGAGCACTACGACGAACTACGCCGGCAGTCGCCGATGCACAAGCTGCTGGTCGCGCTGAGCGTCGTTGAACATACGCGCCCCTATCGTGCGTTCGTGGCGATCTGGGATGGCGTTAGGTCGGTGTATCAGTGATGAGCCGCCGTACTACCGAGCAGCGCCTACACGACATGGCGTCTCATTTGCACGTAGAATCAGCCGCTGCCAAAGCACTGCGATTCTTTCACGCCGTGTTCCGCGTGCCGGTCGCCTCGCTCACGGATGCGGACGCCGTGGAGCTGCGCAAGACGCTGCTGTTCGAGGAAGTCACCGAGCTGTGCGACGCGCTCGATGAAGGCGACCAGGTGCACATCGCCAAGGAAATGGCGGACGTGCTGATCGTGGTGTACGGTGCCGCGCACGTGTTCGGCATTCCACTTGATCAGGTGTTCGAGTTGGTGCACCGGTCGAACATGTCGAAGCTAGACGATCGCGGCGAGCCGATTTACAGAGCTGATGGCAAGATCATGAAGTCGCACAACTACGTCCCGCCGGAGGAGTTCATCAAGTTGGCGATTCTCAAGGCTGGGCTGGAGGCGCAGTAATGGGGCTGCTGTGGTTGTTCATCTTTCTCTGTTGCCTGGTGCTCGCACTGCTGATCGCCGGGTGGTTCGAGCGGCGGCGCCGATGACTGAAGACGAGCAGTTTAACGCGTGGGTGGACGCTGCGATATCTGGTTGGTGCCCACTCGAAGCAGCTGCTAAGTTCATCAGCGCACCACCTTCGGTAGTCCTCGCGTGGGTGCTCGCCGGTTATGTTGAGTCTAGCGAAGACGGATCAATCAACATCGAATCATTGATCATGCACGACGCGCGTCTCCGCCGTGATATGTGGGCCGAAGCAATACGATCGGGCGCCGATGACTGAGCATTGGTGGGTGGAGAAGACTGTGCACTTCTCGGACTACGCCGGCACGTTGGCACGCACCGAGACGTGGGAGCAGTGCATCAAGTGCGGCAGGCCAAAGAAGTGGGTTGGTGTGTTCGGCCCGCGTGAGTGTGACGTCGTCGAAAGGCTGATTGATGGCTGACCACGTTTGGATTACACGGTCGCAGGATTATGTGGACGGTGTCGTCATGCGCACTCGCACATGGATTGAATGCGGACAATGTGGATGTGAGGCGATCATCGCTGGACAGTGTGTCGTGATCAACAGAGACGCCTCGGCTGGTGACGTTGAAAGGCTGATCGATGGCTGATCACGTCTACGAAACCAGGCATTCGCGCGTACTGTACTCGGACGGCGAAGAGCGATCGCATGAGTGGCGGCAATGCCTACGCTGCGGGTATCCCGAGGGCATCATCAACACGTACAACGAGCCGTGCTCGGAGATCCCCGGATTGGCCACCGATGCCTAGGCCGATGAACAAGCTCCACGCTCGCGGCGAGCAGGGCAAGACGCTCTGCGGCTACGTGCTAGCTCTGCCTCGGTCTAGCAGTCGGCCGCTTGAGCGCAAGCTCGCACGGCGCCGTGAGCAGGTGACGTGCCGGCGATGCCGCAAGGCGGCTGAGCAGCGACGCGACCCACTACCGCCAGTCCCACCCCTTGGTCCGAAGTCCGACCCGGGGGATGGGCGTGTACCATGCCGGTACTGCACTAGGTTCTATTGGGACTTGACGACGCATCGCTGCGCCGTACCGAGAAAGAAGGCGTGACGATGTCTCAGCAGAATATCTACGTGGTGGAATGCGACTATCGCGTTCCCGGTGATCCGTTCAATTGCATTGAACAGGCTTACATGTCCAGCCCAAACCTACCGGCTCGTTGGACTACCAAAAACGGCAAGGACTTCTGCCCGAAGCATTCACAGCAGCCGACCGACTGAACCAGTGCAATGCCCAACGATTCGGCGACACCCGAACGGATGCGCGCTTGGGCCAATTATTGGCTCTCGCGCGGGTGGCACCTCGAGCCGTGCCGCATCGTTCTGAGCCCCAATGCTCAGGGCGAACTGAAGAAACGGCCGATCGGGCTTCGTGAAGGCTGGCAGCGCGGCGCGTGCACCTCGGTCGACGAGTTCGAGCGCCGCGCCTCCGAGATCAACGCGACTGGCTACCTGATCGCCTGCGGGCCGTCCGGCGTGGTGGCCGTCGACATGGACGGCGCCGAAGGAGTCGAGTCAGCCCAGAAACTCAACCTCCCGATCACGTTCACGGTGGAGACGCCGCACGGCTTCCACGCCATCTACGAAGCGGACGGCACGAAACCGGTCGGCAACTCGGTGAAGCGCATCGCGCCCGGCATCGACGTCCGGGGCATCGGCGGTGGTCTGTTTGGCGTCGGTTCGTGGGCGGTCGCTCCGGACGGCGCGGTAGCGGGCGAGTGGCGCGGCAACGGGAGCACGGCGGCGGAGCTTCAACGCGTCCCTGAGCCGCTGATCGCGTTGGCTGGTGTCGTCCGTCCGGACCGTGTTCGACAGGGCGTTGACGACCCTCCAGCAGCGAGCCGACCGGCGGGCGAACCGGAACGGATTCAACGAGCGTGGCTCGAGGCGACGAAGTATTTCGAGATCATGCAGGCGGAGGCGCGCAACCCCACCGGCAGGTGGAACAACGCGCTGTACGGCTTCGTGCGCTGGACTGGACGCACCATGGCGACGCTC
>Ga0070714_100002893_pt1 | contig 12708 bp, 9 predicted proteins | sample LARL83metaG_FD_65450 | JGI IMG/M metagenome (GOLD analysis project Ga0070714, IMG submission 65450) | Corn, switchgrass and miscanthus rhizosphere microbial communities from Kellogg Biological Station, Michigan, USA - LAR L8-3 metaG | ecosystem: Host-associated > Plants > Roots > Rhizosphere ... | reverse complement strand
GCCACAGAGGGGTTCCGATCGGTCGTACTGGAGCAGATGACTCCTGCCGACGTGCAGGTGTTCCTACGTCGCTGGCACAGCGCACTGCTGGACTCGCTGACCGATCCGACGCTGTTGCCATGTCGGCCTGACGAGGTGGCCGAGCACGAGCGGACGCTGCTGGCCCAGTTGCAGGCGCGTGCGCACCTGCGTGCGCTCGCCCGCAGCCCGCTACTGTGCGCGATGTTGTGCGCCTTGAACCTGGACCGACGGGCAAAGCTCCCGCGAGACCGGCTCGCGCTCTACACAGATGCGTTGGCCATGCTCCTGGAGCGGCGTGACTCCGATCGTGGTGTAGCAACTGGTGTGCAGGCGACAACCGGCGAGAAGTTGGTGTTGTTGCGCGCGCTCGCATGGTGGCTGAACGAGAACGGCAGCTCACAGATGACGCGGCAGCAGGCGCTGGACCGGCTCCGCGATCGACTGCCCGGAATGGCTGGCGTCCACGAGACTCCGGAAGCGCTGTTGGATCACCTGATCCAACGAAGCGGCGTCATCCGCCAGCTGGCGTTGGGCAAGATCGACTTCATTCACCGGACGTTTCAGGAGTTCCTGGCCGCGAAGGAGGCAGTCGATCGCGACAGCATCGGCCTGCTCGTTCAGAAGGCCCGCTCCGACCAGTGGCGCGAAACGATCCTGATGGCGTGCGCCCACGCCAACGCCGAACAACGCGGCCGCCTGCTCACCGGCATCCTCGATCTCGCCGATGGCGCGGACCGCAAGACGGCCCGGCAGTTGCGATTGCTCGCCGCCGCCTGTCAGGAAACGGCCACCCTGATCGAACCGGCAACGGTGATCTCGCGCATCGACTCCGCCATCCGATACCTGTTGCCACCTCGGGACGTCCGCGAGAGCCGTTCGCTGGCGACGGTGGGCGAAACGGTCCTGGACCACCTACCCCGCGACCTGACAGGGCTATCGCATGCCAAGGCTGCCGCCTGTTACCGCACGGCGGCTCTTGTGAACGGCCCTAGGGCATTGGAACTGCTCACCGAGTACGCCCGCGATCCACGGCGTCACGTCCAGCGCGAAGCGATCGATGCATGGCGCTACTTCGATCCGGAGCAGTACGCACGACGAGTGCTCGCCGACGCGCAACTAATCGACACCTTCTACCAGATCACCATCGACTTTCCCGCTGCGGCGGAATACCTGGGACTGCTCCGTAACCTCAAGCGATGCCGCGTCGACATCGACGACCAAAGCGAATCCGTCAGACGGGCAGTGTCAGCGACGAGCCGGCTCAATCTGGAGGCGTTGTCCGTTTTTTCCGTGCAGCAACCCGATCTAACCGAGCTCAGTCGGATGCGATCATTGAAAAATCTGCACCTCGACCTGGACGGCCGGCCATCTCGACTAGACTGTCTGAGCGCACTGTCCGACCTGACCTATCTCGCTCTGACCGGAGCACGCTCGGTCGAGAGCTTCGAATTTCTGAGCTCACTTACCTCGTTGGACGAGTTGAGCCTGTTCGGCGTGCCCGTAGCCCGCTGGTTCACATCGGCTGCCAAGCTACCACGATTGGAAACCTTGCGGCTCACCATCTACGACGACGACGATCTCATCCTTATCGGTCAGAGCTCATTGCGAATGCATATCACCGCCTACAACATCAACATACAATGGCATAGGTTGCTAACCCTACAAGTCAATCAACTGATCTTGTGCGACTGCACAGGAATTGACCTGAATTTTGTCGTACGGCTCACGAGCCTGAAGCAACTGCACCTCTACCGCCTCAAAAGTGTTGATCTTTCTCCCTTGGCCGACTCGAACATTCTGATCTTTGTTGATGACACCTCGGAAGTGCTGGGTGTGGAGAAACTCGGGCGGGGCATTCGATGGGCCGGGCCGGTCGCGAAGTCACTGCGGGCGCGCCAACTGGGCCGTTAGCGCTTGTTGGACAGCAGCGGTGATGCGGTCGGTGTCGCCGGTGGCGATCAGGTCGAGCATGGCGCCGCGGAGGATGGCGAGGGTTGCGGTCGGGTTCGGGTCGTCGGACAGGATGTCGAGCCAGTCGGTGACTGTGCGGGCGGCGAAATCGGCCCACGGGCCGGTGGGGTCGGTCAGGGATCGGGCGTAGGCGTCGAGCCAGAGGATCAGCAGTTCGCGGCGGGCCGGATCGGCTGCCCACGTCCAGATCGCGAACGCGTCCGGGGCGCCGCGCAGGGCGAGTTGCTCGGCTCGGCCGCGGGCCAGCAGGGCGCGGATCAGGCCGTCCTTGCTGCCGAACAGGTAGAGCAACACGCGCGGGCTGGAGCCGATCGCGCTGGCCAGCGGGCGGAGGGACAGGTCGCTGATGCCGTGGGTGCGGACGTAGGCGTAGGCCCGATCCAGCAGTTCTTCCTGACGCGCGCTCACCGGGTTAGTATTTCACTGAAACGATCGTTTCAGTGGCGGGAGGCACGCGTGATCAGGGCGGTGGGGCAGCCGGGCGATCTGGGCTGGGTCGTGATGGCGCACGGCGAGCGCTACGCGGCCGAGTACGGCTGGAACATGTACTTCGAGGGCGTGGTCGCGCAGATCATCGCCGATTTCGCGGCTGGCAACGATCCGGAGCGGGAGGCCGGCTGGATCGCCGAGATCGATGGGCGGCGGGCCGGTTGCGTGTTCTGCGTGCGTGCCGATGACGAGACCGCCCAGTTGCGGGCGTTGCTGGTCGAGCCGTTCGCGCGCGGACACGGTGTTGGCCGGCAACTGGTCGACGCATGTCTCGACTTCGCGCGCACGGCCGGCTACCAGCGGATGACGCTGTTCACGACGAACGCCCTGGTCGCCGCCCGCTCGATCTACGTCTCCCGTGGGTTCACGCTCACCAGCGAAGAACCCGACGACTCCTTCGGCAAACCACTACTGGCCCAGCGCTACGACCTGGATCTGCTGACTACCCGAGTCGGCCGAGGAACGCCCGCCAGTCAGGTGTGCTGAAGGTCAGAGTCGGGCCGTTCCTGTCCTTCGAGTCGCGCACGGCCGTCTTGGTCGGACCTGGCCAAGCAACCTCCACGCAGTTCTCGCTCGCGGTGTAGCTGCTCTTGCGCCAGCGCGGCTCGTGATTGCTGTTGATCGGCTTCTCCGTCCGCGTACAGTTCGACCGCCAGCCTGGCGATCAGGTCGTTCGATTGTCGCTCGTCCAGCGCGCAATCGTCCAATGCCTTGAAAATCTTCTTGTACGCGGAAATCTCGGCCTGCGACTCCATGAAGTTGCCGGCGGTCTCCGCCTCGACGTAGACGACCGGCTTGAGCTCGGTGAACTCCAGCAACCGGCACGAGCCGCTCGTCCCGGCATGCGCGCCGAACGACGCCGGGATCACACGGATGCTGATGTAGCGGCGGACGCTCAACCGCAGCAGCTGATGCAGTTGATCAGACATGATCTCCCGACTGCCGACCGGCAGTCGAAGTACGAGCTCGTGGATGTAGAAGGTGAAGTTGGGCCTGTCGTCCCGGCTGAACACGCTCTGCCGACCCAGCCTGGCCGCGACGCGAGTCTGCACCTCCTCTGGCGGAACGTTGGCGGTCCGCGAATTCACCGCCTCGGCATAGTCACCGGTTTGGAGCAGTCCCGGGATCAGTTGCGCCTCGAAGTCGTAGACATCGGCCGCCTTGTTCTCGTGGTCGACCAAGGTCTTCAGGCGTTCGGGGATGCGCGACTCGTGGTTCTGGAGCCAGCCCAACGTCGTCTGGTCGCGGTTGAGGTGCATGAGGCGGTCGCGTTCTTGGCCGGTGACCAGGAGAACCGCGAGCATGGCCGACAGGTCGTCCGATGTGGCCGCCAATCGACCCGTCAGCATCCGCGACACGCGACTCTCGGACCAGCCCAGCATCTTGGCGGTTTGCTTGCCGTTCAGGCCAACTCGCTCCATCGCCAGGCGTAGGGCGTCGCCGATCTCTCGGCTGCGTATCGTGGTCCTGGAATCCGTCATGAGGGCACTGTAGGGCGCACTCCGCACCATTTCGAGCCACGCCAACACAGTCCACCCCATCGGCAATTGATTTCCACCGGCGCCAGCGGTTGCCTTACGGTCAAACCTACGAGGAGGAACACAATGGACCGAGCAGCACCCGTCCTCGCCGACGCCTATCAACTGCTGCGCCAGGAGCTCTACGGCTACCTGGACGAGGCCGAATTCCTGGCCACGGAACGCCCCGAGTGGACGCCCGAGGAATCGCGGTCCGCGCGTGCGCTCGTGTCGGACCTGACCGGGATGGTGCGCGCGATCCTGATGGACCACAAGGAAACCGCGACCGGGATTTGCCCGACGTGCAACAGCCGGTGGCCGTGCGTCACGGTCTGCACGATCCACCGGCTAATCAAGGATCCGGTCAACGAGTTCGTGAAGATCGCCCAGCGTTCCGCCGAGCGTTAGGCGAAGGAGTAGAAACGGATGACGTGACCGTCCGGGTCATGCACGTACGCGAGTATCCACGTTTCGCCGAGTTCGGTCAGCCGATCGAGAAATAGTCGAAACCGGCTGACCGCCCGGCGAGCAGCGGAACGTCAGCCGTGTTGGCGTTCCCGGGCTTCCGCCGTTTCGCGCGGGTTGTGGACGGTGGTCGGACCGTCGAATTCGGTGTGGTGCTGGATCGTGTAGAAGCGGACCTCGTGTCCGTCCGGGTCGTGCAGCAGCGGGAGGATCCAGCCGATCGTGGCCCAGTGCACACCGGCGTGTTCCTCGCCGAGTTCGGTCAGGTGCGCGGCCAGCGCCTCGATGGATTCCTGGTCGGGGACACCGATCGAGAAGTAGTCGAAGCCGGCCGAGCGTTCGGCCATCTCGGGGTTCAGGCGTATCGCGAAGCTGGGACCGCCGTCCGGGTGCTCCATGGCGATACCCATGAGCTTGCCGTCCTCGACGAACTCGACCTGCACCTGGTAGCCGAGGCGAGTTTCGTACCACTCGCGGGATCTTTCCAGGTCACGGACCGGCAGCTTGACGTGGTGGATGCCGGCGAGCTTCGGAATCATGATCGTTTCCCCCTCGTTGCACTCAGACTGCATGTTTGCAGTTATAGTGCATCTTATGAGCCCTGAGGTCAACCGCCGAACCCGGCAGGTGGAACGGACCGAGGAACGCATCCTCGCGTCCGCCACCGAGTTGTTCCTGGTCAACGGCTATGTGGCCACGACGTTGGCAGCGGTCGCGGAGGCCGCGGACGTGGGTGTGCGGACCGTCTACGTCCGGTTCGGAACCAAGGCCGAACTGCTCAAACGGGTCGTGGACGTGGCCATCGTCGGGGACACCCTGCCGGTCGACGTGATGGGACGCGAGTGGGCCGCGGTCGCGACCAGCGCGCCGACGTTGGCCGAGCGGATCGACGCGATGGCGGTCGGAGCGCGCGGGATCATGGGCCGGGCCGGTGGCGTGCTCGCGGTGGCGCAGGAGGCCGCCGTGATGGAACCGCTGATCGAGGAGCAGTGGCGGTTGGGCCGGGAGGCCACGCGGAACTCGCTGGGCACCATCCTCACCAAGGCCGTCGCGGACGGACTGCTCGACGGCGCGCGCCTGGACTGGCTCGTCGACACGGTCTCCGTCATCGGCGCGGCCGAGACCTACCTGCTCGCGCAGCGCATGCTCGACTTCGACCTGGACACCTACGAAGCATGGCTGCGCGAGATGCTCACGATCCTGACGCGAACGTGATCTCCAGCGGCGCGAAGCCGTGGCGTCGGTAGAACCGGATCGCGCCCTCGTTGGCGGCGTACGCGGTCACGTGCAGCCGCACGGCACCGCGGTCGCGGGCCCATTGCTTGAACCGGTCGACGAACTGGGAACCGGCACCGTGGCCGCGCCAGTCGGCGTGCACATGCATGCTGATCAGGGTCGCCCGTGGTGCCGTCCACATGTCGTTGGGCGGGTAGTAGCCGCCGAGCAGGTGGCCGGCGATCGTGCCGTCGGCATCGGCGACCAGGACCAGGCAATCCGGATTGGCCAGGTTCGCCTTGGTGGCTTCGGCGCCGTGGTTACGGGGCCAGCTCTGGTCGCGGAGCGGGTCGTTGGGCGCGGCGTCGGTGGCGAACAGGCCGGTCTGGCTGGCCACCAGGCCGTCGATGTCGGCTTCGGTCGCTGTACGGATCTCCATGTCGGCGAACGTACAGCCCGAAGTGCTTGATAAAAAAGGACTTTTCAGACGACGGCCAGCGGCAGCAGATTCGGGACGACCGGGGCCGGGAGGTCCGACGCGCCGGTGAGGTACGTGTCGACCGCGTGTGCGGCGGAGCGGCCCTCGGCGATCGCCCACACGACGAGTGACGCGCCGCGATGGGCGTCGCCGCAGACGAAGACGCCGGGAACGTCGGTCTGCCAGTCGGAACCGCACGACAGCGTGCCCTTCGGCGTCCGGCGCAGGCCGAGATCATCCAGGAGCGGCATGGGTTCCACGCCCTCGAAACCGATCGCCAGCAGCACCAGGTCCGCCGGCAGCACCTCGACCGTGTCCGACATCGGGACCACCGAACGCCGGCCGGTGGCCGGATCGCGGTGCACCTTGACCTCGCGCAGTTCCACGGCGCGGACCTGGCCGTGCTCGTCGCCGATGAAACGTTCCACGGCGACCGCGAACTTCCGTTCGCCGCCCTCCTCGTGCGCCGGGTACGTGCGCAGGATCCACGGCCACGTCGGCCACGGCGACCGGTCGTCGTTGCGGGCCTCCGGCGGCCGGGGGTACTGGTCGAGTTGGGTGACCGACAGCGCGCCCTGGCGGGTCGCGGTGCCGTAGCAGTCGGCGCCGGTGTCGCCGCCGCCGATGATCACGACGTGCTTGTCGTGCGCGTCGATCGACGTCGGGCCGTCGCCCTCGCACTGGCGGTTCGACGGCACGAGATGGTCCATCGCCAGGTGCACGCCGGCCAGTTCGCGGCCGGGCGTGTCCGGGACGTCTCGGCCTTTCAGCGCGCCGACCGCGAGTACGACCGCGTCGAACCGTTGGCGCAGTTGCTCGACGGTCAGGTCGCCGGGCCGTCGGCCGCCGACCTCGCAGCCGGTCACGAACTTGGTGCCCTCGGCGCGCAGTTGCGCGAGCCGCCGGTCCAGGACCGACTTCTCCATCTTGAACTCGGGAATGCCGTAGCGCAGCAGGCCACCGAGCCGGTCGTCGCGCTCGTACACCGTGACCTCGTGGCCGGCGCGGGTCAACTGCTGGGCCGCGGCGAGGCCGGCCGGACCGGAACCGACCACGGCGACCTGCTTACCGGAGGCCACAGTGGACGGACGTGGTGCCACGTTCCCGTGTTCCCAGGCCAGATCCGCGATCGACTGCTCGACGCGTTTGATCGCGACGGCACCACCGGAGGCCGGCGAGATCGCCAGTACGCACGCCGACTCGCACGGGGCCGGGCACAGGCGGCCGGTGAACTCGGGGAAGTTGTTCGTGGCGTGCAGGCGCTCGCTGGCCTGGGACCAGTCGCCGCGCCGGACGTAGTCGTTCCACTCCGGAATCAGGTTGCCCAGCGGGCAACCGGCGCTGCCGGAGTGGCAGAACGGGATGCCGCAGTCCATGCAGCGCGCGGCCTGCGTGCTGACCTGGCCGATGCGCTCGGCCGTCTCCAGCGTCTGGTAGACCTCGCGCCAGTCGTCGACACGGTCGTCCTTGCGCCGCTTGGGGTGGTCGGCGCGGCCGTACTTGAGGAAGCCGGTCGGGTCAGCCACGGGTCGCCTCCATGATCGCCTCGTCCACGTCGCGACCCTGCGCCCGTGCTCGTCGTTCGACTTCCAGTACGCGTTGGTAGTCCCTCGGCAGGACCTTCGTGAACGCGGCCGACCGGCGCGGCCAGTCGCCCAGCAGCGACGCCGCGATGGTCGAGCCGGTGAGGTCGTGGTGGCGGGCGACGACGTCGCGCAGCCAGCGCAGGTCGTCGGCCGTGGGCCGGGTGAGGTCGACCATGTCGTCGTTGGCCAGCGCCGGATCGAGGTCGAGCACGTAGCCGATGCCACCGGACATGCCGGCCGCGAGGTTGCGGCCCGTCCCGCCGAGCACGACGGCCCGGCCGCCGGTCATGTACTCGAACGCGTGGTCGCCGACGCCCTCGCACACCGCGAGCGCACCGGAGTTGCGTACGCAGAAGCGTTCGCCGACCCGGCCACGCAGGTACAGTTCGCCGCCGGTGGCGCCGTAGCCGATCACGTTGCCCGCGATCACCTGGTTCTCGGCGGCGAACGTGGCTGCCGGGTCGGGCCGGACGATGATCCGGCCGCCGGACAGGCCCTTGCCGACGTAGTCGTTGGCGTCGCCGACCATGTCCAGCGTGATGCCCGGCGGCAGGAACGCGCCCAGCGACTGGCCGGCCGAGCCGGTGAGCGTGATGTGGATCGTGTCGGCGGGCAGGCCCTGGCCACCGTAGCGACGGGTCACCTCGGCGCCCAGCAGTGTGCCGACGGTGCGGTTCACGTTGCGTACCGGCAGTTCCAGGGACAACGGGTGCGCGTCCTCCAGCGCCGCCTCGGCCAGTTGGATCAGCGTGCGGTCCAGGGCGTGGGCGAGGCCGTGGTCCTGTTCGCGGACCTTCCGGCGGGTCGAGGAGTAGGGGCTGGTCGGCCGCGCGAACACCGGCGTGAGGTCAAGGCCGTTGGCCTTCCAGTGCTCGACGGCCCGGTCCACGTCGAGGAGCTCGGCGCGGCCGATGGCCTCGTCGAGCGTGCGGAAGCCGAGTTCGGCCAGCAGTTCGCGGACTTCCCGTGCCACGAAACGGAAGTAGTTCTCCACGAACTCCGGTTTCCCGGTGTACCGCTTGCGCAGCTCCGGATTCTGCGTGGCGATGCCGACCGGGCACGTGTTGAGGTGGCACACGCGCATCATCACGCAACCGGCCACGACCAGCGGCGCGGTCGCGAAGCCGTACTCCTCGGCGCCGAGCAGCGCCGCGATCACGACGTCCCGGCCGGTCTTCATCGCGCCGTCGACCTGAACCGTGATGCGGTCACGCAAACCGTTGAGCACCAACGTCTGTTGCGTCTCCGCCAGCCCGATCTCCCACGGCGTGCCGACGTGCTTGAGCGAGTTCATCGGCGACGCGCCGGTCCCGCCGTCGTGCCCGGAGATCAGCACGACGTCGGCGTGCGCCTTCGACACGCCGGCCGCGACCGTGCCGACGCCGAGCTCGCTGACCAGCTTCACGTGCACGCGAGCGTGTTCGTTGGCGTTCTTCAGGTCGTGGATGAGCTGCGCGAGGTCCTCGATCGAGTAGATGTCGTGGTGCGGCGGCGGCGAGATGAGGCCGACGCCCGCGGTGGAGTGCCGGGTGCGCGCGATCCACGGGTACACCTTGTAACCGGGGAGCTGGCCGCCCTCGCCGGGCTTCGCGCCCTGGGCCATCTTGATCTGGATGTCCGTCGCGTTGACGAGGTACTCGCTCGTCACGCCGAACCGGCCGCTGGCCACCTGCTTGATCGCCGAGCGGCGTTCCGGGTCGTAGAGGCGGTCGGTGTCCTCGCCGCCCTCCCCGGTGTTGGAGCGGGCGCCGAGGCGGTTCATCGCGATGGCCAGGGTTTCGTGGGACTCGGCGGAGATCGAGCCGTAGGACATCGCGCCGGTGTTGAACCGCGTCAGGATCGCGTCCTCGGACTCGACCTCGTCCAGCGGCACCGGTTCCCGGCGATCGTTGCGGAACGCGAACAGGCCGCGCAGCGCGCCACCCTCCCGGTAGAGGCGGTGCACCTCGTCGGTGTAGCGGCGGTAGACGTCCTCCTGGCCGGTCTTCGTGGCGTGCTGCAACAGGAACACGGTCTCCGGCGTGAAGAGGTGCAGCTCGCCGTCCCTCCGGTACGCGTACTCGCCGCCGACGTCCAGGCGCTGGTGCACGCGGTCGGTCGGGTTGTCCGGGTACGCCCTGCGGTGCCGGCGGGCGACCTCCTCGGCCAGCACGTCCATGCCGACGCCGCCGAGCTTGGACGACGTGCCGGTGAAGTACTCGTTCAGCAGGTCCTGGGACAGGCCGAACGACTCGAACACCTGCGCCGCCGTGTAGGCGCCGACGGTCGAGATGCCCATCTTCGACATGATCTTCAGCACGCCCTTGACCAGCGCGTGCACGTAGTGCCGGACGGCGGTGCGCGGCTCGGCCCCGTTGATCGCGCCGTGCGCCAGCAGGTCCTCGATCGTCTCGAACGCCAGGTACGGGTTCACCGCCGCAGCGCCGTAGCCCAGCAGCAGCGCCACGTGGTGCACCTCGCGCGCGTCGCCGCTCTCCACGACCAGCGCCACCCGCAGGCGTTCCTTCGTGCGCACGAGATGGTGGTGCACGGCGGACACCAGCAGCAGCGACGGGATCGGCGCCATGCGGTGGTCGGAATCGCGGTCGGACAGCACGAGGATGCGTGCGCCCTGCGCGATCGCCTCGGACGCCTCCCGCCGGACCCGGTCGATCGCGGTGCCCAACGCGCCGCCACCACCGTCCACTTCGTACAATCCGGACAGCACGGTGCACGAGAAGCCGGGCAGGTCGCCGTCGTCGTTGACGTGGATGAGCTTGGCCAGCTCGTCGTTGTCGATCACCGGGTAGGGCAACAGGATGTGCCGGCAGGACGCGGGGCCGGGCTCCAGCAGGTTCTGCTCGGGGCCCATGATGCGCGCGACCGACGTGACGATCTCCTCGCGGATCGCGTCCAGCGGCGGGTTCGTGACCTGGGCGAAGTTCTGCTTGAAGTAGTCGTAGAGCAGGCGGGAGCGCTGCGACAGCACGGCCGGCGGGGTGTCCGTACCCATGGAGCCCAACGGTTCCGCGCCGTGCTCGGCCATCGGCGCGAGGAGGATGCGCAGTTCCTCCTCGGTGTAGCCGAACGTGAGCTGCCGGCGCAGCACCGACTCGTGCGTCTGCACGACGTGCTCCCGCTCCTGCAGGTCGGCAAGTTGCAGCAACCCGGCGTGCAGCCACTCGTCGTACGGAAGTTGCTCGGCCAGCGCGCTCTTGATCTCGTCGTCGTCCACGAGCCGGCCCTTGTCGGTGTCGACGAGGAACATCCGGCCCGGCTGCAACCGGCCCTTCGCCACGACCTCGTCCGGCGGCACGTCCAGCACGCCGGACTCGCTGGCCAGCACGACGCGGCCGTCCGCGGTGTGCCACCAGCGCGCGGGGCGCAGGCCGTTGCGGTCGAGCACCGCGCCGACGAGCGTGCCGTCGGTGAACGTGACGCACGCCGGGCCGTCCCACGGTTCCATCAGGCTGGCGTGGAACTGGTAGAAGGAGCGGCGTTTCGGGTCCATCGTGGCGTGGTTCTCCCACGCCTCCGGGATCATCATCAGCACCGCGTGCGGCAGGCTGCGGCCGCCGAGGTGCAGCAGTTCCAGGACCTCGTCCAGGGAGGCGGAGTCGGACGCGTCGGCGTCGCAGATCGGGTACAGCCGTGCCAGGTCGCCCGGGATGAGGTCGGACTCGAGCAGCGCCTCACGGGCGCGCATACGGTTGCGGTTGCCGCGGATCGTGTTGATCTCGCCGTTGTGCGCGACGTAGCGGTACGGGTGGGCCAGCGGCCAGCTCGGGAACGTGTTCGTGGAGAACCGGCTGTGCACCACGGCGATCGCGCTCACGAGGCGCTCGTCGGTCAGGTCCGGGAAGAAGACGGGGAGCTGGCCGGTGGTGAGCATTCCCTTGTAGACCAACGTGCGCGACGACAACGACGGAAAGTAGACGCCCACGCCGGCCGCCCGCGTCGCGCGTTCGGCGCGCTTGCGCAGGCCGAACGTCATGCGATCGAGGTCCAGGCCGGCCGCGTCGTCGATCCTGCTGGCCACGAACAGCATCGCGAAGTACGGCATCACCGACAGCGCGCTCGGCCCGACCGTGTTGACGCGCACCGGAACCCCGCGCCAGCCCAGCACGTCGAGGTTCTCCTCGTCGGCGATCCCGGCGATGATCTCCGTCGCCTTCGCGCGCTCGTCCGGATCGCGTGGCAGGAACGCGATCCCGGCGGCGTAGGCGTTGCGGCCGTACTCGTCGGGGTGCGGGAGCTCGAAGTCGACCTCGGCCCGCAGCAGGGCATCGGGAAGTTGCAGCAGAATGCCGGCGCCGTCGCCACTCGTCGGCTCGGCCCCGGCCGCACCGCGATGCTCCAGGTTCGCCAGCGCGGTCAACGCGTCCGTGACGATGCGGTGCGATCTGCGACCCTCGATATCGGCGACCATGGCGACACCGCAGGCATCACGCTCTGCTGAAGGGTCGTACAGCCCCTGGGGGCCGGGGATGGCGGAGAAAATCCGCTCGGGCGGGGTCGTGGGGACGGGCACAGCCAGACCTCCCTCGTCGTCCTTCTGGAACTTGCCCCCGTGACGGGACGACGATGGCCCGCTTTTGTTGACGTGACTCTAACAGGCAGGAAACATTCCAACACCTACGAACGAGTGATCCGCGTCATGGTGGTGTAACGAATCGGGTGATCCAGACGATGGTGGTCCTGCATCACTCAACCGTTCACTGTGTTAAGTATAACGGTAAGGGACATGTACGCAGGTCACCACGGCGGCGTGTAACGTTGCCCGACGATCGGCTGCGAAGTCCGGTGAGATCCCGGCGCTGTGCCGCAACTGTGATGACCCCCATGTGACGGGTCAGAGCCAGGTCGCCAGCCGTTCGCCTACACGCCATCCGCCTCCGACGCAGGGGTGCGGCGTGCTCGGCCGTTCGGACGGCGGGGCGGCCGCGCACCTGCTCGGCCGACACCAGAGGTCGCCATGCGCCTTGTT
>Ga0070714_100002889_pt1 | contig 12709 bp, 10 predicted proteins | sample LARL83metaG_FD_65450 | JGI IMG/M metagenome (GOLD analysis project Ga0070714, IMG submission 65450) | Corn, switchgrass and miscanthus rhizosphere microbial communities from Kellogg Biological Station, Michigan, USA - LAR L8-3 metaG | ecosystem: Host-associated > Plants > Roots > Rhizosphere ... | reverse complement strand
TCGTCGCCGGGACCGAAGAGCACGAAGCAGCTGTTGAAAAGCGCCTGCTTGCTGCCGGTCGAAACGACGATGTCAGCTGGCGTGATCCCCGAGCTGCCGATGCATTCGTTCGCTCGCTCCGCGATGCATTCGCGCAGCGGCAGAATCCCTTCGACGAGTGTGTAACGTGTCGCGCCGGCGTCGAGAGCGCGCTTGGCTCCCTCCCGGATGAAGGCTGGCGTGGGAAAATCGGGCTCACCCGCGCCCAAGTCGATCACGGCACGGCCTGCGGCACGGAGCGCTTTCGCGCGCGCCGAAACGGCAATGGTAGCCGACTCCTGGAGCTCAGCGACGTTGGAAGACGGACTGTAGCGCACGGACATCGTAGTCGAAAAAGGGTCAGGGCGCGGTCGTTGCGGAATCTAGAATGCTGATTTGGTCGCCCTTCCGGCGATCGCTATACTTGTCGGCCCGGCAAAGGTAGGGACCGTCAAGACGGTGTGCCACGTCGCCATCGCGGCCAGAGCGCAGTCGAGGAGTGGAGTGGATCAGGAAGCGAAGGAGCCCGGCGTCACGCGTGGGCAGAACGTGGTCTATCAGATGCCACACGACTGGGCGTCGATCGCGCACATTCTCGCACCGGTCCTCGACCGCATCGACGATGCGTCGAATGCCGTGCAGCTGCTGATCGTGTGCGCCGACGCCGAAGCCGCCGCCAGCGCGTCGGCTTCGGTCGTGCGACTCGCGGGCAGCAGACCACTGCATGCCATTGCCGCGACGACCGCACGTCGTGCCGCGCGACTGCTGCGAAATGGTGGCGCGCAGGTTGTTGCCGGGGCGCCACCCGAGCTCCTCGGGCTCATTCAGGGCTCCTCGCTCAAGCTCGACCAGACACGCGCCGTCATCCTCGCGTGGGTAGACGAGTTGATCGCGGGCGGCGAGGAGGGGATGCTCGAGACGCTGATGGCCGAGGTCCCGAAGGATGCGCCGCGCATCGTCGTCGCCAACGACATCACGAGCGAAGTCGAAGCGCTCATCGAGCGCTATGCGCGTCGCGCGCGTCGCGTCGCTCCGCACGCGTCCGAGACGTTGTCCGACGCCGGCGTGGCGCTGCAGTACGTCACCGTCTCCTCGGCCGGGCGTCTGCCCGCGCTGCGCCGACTGCTCGACGACGTCGATCCCGCGCGCGCCGTCGTCTACGTTCGGGGCGACGACAGCGAGCGCGAGGTACGCGACCTGCTTCGTGCCCTCGGCTACGGCGACCATCGGACGTCTGACGAGCCGGGCGTGCGCGTCGCGCGCGCCGCTGGGCCGGGTGACTGGGATCTCATCGTGCTGTACGACATCCCGGCCTCACGAGAGGAGCTCAGCGAAGCCGTGGGGCCGCAGCCCACCCGCGTGGTTGCGCTTGCGCAGCCGCGGCTGCTCGGCAGCTTGCGCGTGCTTGCAGGCGGCGCTCCGGTGTCGCCCTACACACTGTCCGACGCCGGGCTCCGCGCGCGGAGCCGTGAGGAGGTCGTGCGCTCCGAGCTGCGCGACACGCTCGCGTCGGGCGCGTTCGCGCGCGAGCTCCTCACGCTCGAACCACTGCTCGAGAGCTACGACGGCATCGAGATCGCCGCCGCGACGCTCCGGCTCCTCGAGCAGGCGCGCTTCGAGCGCGACGCCGCCCGCGCACGCGTGACCGAACCTCGAGCACCGCACTCGGCCACTGGCGCGCCCGGCGCCATGACGCGCATCTTCGTCAATGTCGGCGCGATGGACAATGCACGGCCCGGTGATCTCGTTGGTGCCATCACCAATGAAGCACAGATAACGAGTGTGAAGGTCGGAAAGATCGACATTCGTGAGAATCACTCGCTGGTGGAGATCGCGAGTGACGTCGCCGACAGCGTCGTCGCGAAGCTCACGGGCAGTTCCATCCGCGGACGCCGCATCGTCGCGCGCATCGATCAGGAGCGCGGCGCGCGACCGAGTGGCGGCCGAGGTGGCGGCCGCGGTGCTTCCGACCGCGGTGACCGTGGTCCACGACGCGATGTGGGGACGAGGCGGGACGTGGCGCGCGACCGAGGCGTCGATCGGCCGCGCGACGAACAACGCGAATCAGATCGTTCGGCACGCCCGCGATCCGGAGACAACGAGTGAACTCAGACCTCCACTTCAGTCGAAGCGGTGGATGGATCGAGGTAATCTGCGGGGTGATGTTCAGCGGCAAGAGCGAGGAGCTCATTCGCCGCGTCAGGCGCGCCATCATCGCGCGACGCAAGATTCAGGTATTCAAGTCCCATCTCGACGAGCGCTACGCCGGCATCTATCACATCTCGAGTCACGATGGGCGCAGCGTCGAAGCCATTCCCATCGATACGCCGGAACAGATCGCGCGCGAGCTGAAATCGGACACGGAGGTCGTCGCGATCGACGAAGCTCAGTTCCTCGCGCCGTCGATCGTCTCGCTGGCGACTTCCATGGCCAACGACGGCATGCGCGTGATCATCGCCGGCACGGACACGGACTTCCGCGGCGAGCCGTTCGGCGCGATGCCGGAGCTCCTCGCCATCGCCGAAGTAGTGGACAAGCTCCACGCGATCTGTGTGAAATGCGGTAATCCCGCGAGCCGAAATCAACGCCTCATCGCGGGCCGCCCCGCACGCTATGACTCACCGACCATCATGGTCGGAAGCACCGAGGCGTACGAGGCCCGCTGCCGCGCGTGCCACGCCGTGCCGACGAAGGACGAAGAGCAGCTGATGCTTGCAGGGGCTAGGGAGTAGCTCCTAGCCGCTAGAGCAGGCTCGATTCGCGACCATGCGCCAGATACAGGAATTCTTGCCGGGTGCGGGCGTCGTCTCGGAAGGAACCGCGAACCGCGCTCGTTATCGTCTTCGAGTTCTGCTTCTCGACGCCGCGCATCATCATACAGAGATGGTAGGCCTCGATCACGACGCCAACGCCGGCGGGCTCGAGGACCTGCTCGATCGCGCCGGCGATTTCCTCGGTGAGCCGCTCCTGAACCTGTAGCCGGCGGGCGAACACCTCGACGATTCGCGGCAGCTTCGACAGGCCGACGATTCGGCCGTTGGGGATGTAGGCAACGTGCGCCTTGCCGAAGAAGGGCAGCAGGTGGTGCTCGCAAAGGCTGTACAGCTCGATGTCCCGCACCATGACCATGTTCCGATGGTCTTCGGCGAATAGCGCATCCCCGACGACGTCTTCGACGCTTTCACCGTAGCCGCGGGTTAGCCAAGTCATGGCATTGGCAACCCGCAACGGGGTCTTGAGCAACCCCTCCCGGCCGGGGTCCTCGCCGAGTAGCGCCAACTGACGCGACACGAGCGAGGCGTATTCCGCGCTCAGGGCTGCCGGGTCGAGATCCCAGCCCTCGTCGCCGCTGGGCTCAGTCACCCGTCGTCCGTCGACCGATGGTCGATTTTCTAGTGAGACAGCTGGCGCTTTCAGGCGCCGGTTACTGGCTGAGTCCTTCTTCACGTTATTTCCCCCGGTTCGGCTCATGCGTAGGACAAATCGCAGATCGCGCCCGGCGTTCCATCTGACGGGCACGGCGTTGACGCCTGGGCGCATAAAACCTACCTTGGCGCGCGAGGGGTGTGGTCTTAACGGTGGCGGAGGGGAGAAAAAGCGATGCTCGTCGTAGGTCTCACTGGGAACATTGGAAGCGGTAAGTCCACGGTCGCGCAACTCCTGTCGGAGCGCGGAGCGACGATCATCGACGCGGACGTCCTTGCACGTCGCGCCGTGGAGGCAGGTACGCCCGCGTACGATAAAATCGTCAAGCGGTGGGGCACGTCGATCGTGGGCCCCGATCAGCAGCTCGATCGCGCTGCCCTGCGTCGGAGCGTTTTCAGCGACGCGAAGCAGCTCGAGGAGCTGAACGAAATCGTCCACCCTGAGGTCGAGAACCTGCGCCAGCGTCTCCTCGACGAAGCTCGCCAACGCGGCGACCGCGTCGTCGTCTGCGACATCCCGCTTCTGTTCGAGAAGCACATGGCGCCGCGCTTCGATCGGATCATCCTCGTCGACGCACCACGGCCGATTCGACTCGAGCGACTCGTCCGTGACCGAGGGCTGCGAGAGACGGAAGCGATGGACATGATCGCTGCGCAGATGCCGGCCGAGCTCAAGCGAGCGGGCGCGGACTTCATCATCGAGAACGCTGGGACGCTGAACGCCCTCGAGCAGCAGGTAGCGGACGTGTGGACGCAGCTGTTGCAGGAGGCAGAGGCGGCGGCGTTTCAGACGGCGTGAATCGGGTTTGTGGGTGGAGGGTAGAGGGTTGCGGGTTGAGGGTAGAGGGTACAGGGTAGAGGGTGAATATGGAAAGGCCGACGGCGTTGCCGTCGGCCTCATTCCGTTTCCACAACCCTCAACCCTCAACCCGCAACCCGCAACCCTCTACCCTCTACCCTCTACCCTCTACCCGTCCCAGCTTGCCCTGCCAAGCGTGGCTGTCTAGACTGCCCCCGACTACAAACCGATCGATCCGTGTCCGATATCCCGAAAGACCTTCTCTATACCGAAGAGCACGAGTACGTCAAAGCCACCGAGGACGAGAACGTCGTCGCGATCGGGGTCACTGACTACGCGCAGGGCGAGCTGGGTGACATCGTCTTCATCGAATTGCCCCAGATCGGAACCAATTTCGGTAAGCATGACGTCTTCGGGACGATCGAAGCCGTGAAGGCGGTCTCCGAGCTCTACTCTCCGCTCAGTGGTGAGGTGGTCGAGGTGAACGATCGACTCGATAAGGAGCCCGCGCTGGTCAACACCGCGCCCTACACCGATGGCTGGATGGTCAAGCTCCGCCTTCGGAATCCGAGCGAGAGAGACGAACTGCTCGGCGCCGCCGAGTACGCGACGAGACTAGGCGAGTGAACGCGGTGCGCGTTTGGCGTTGAGCGTTGGGAGTTGGGAGAAGGAATAAGGCCGACGGCATTTGCCGTCGGCCTTCCATATTCACCCTCTACCCACAACCCTCCGCCCTCAGCCCTAGGATTCCGCTTCCGCCACCACATCTGCGTAGGCGTCCGTCGGCAGGCAAGAGCAGACGAGATTGCGATCGCCGTAGGCGCTCTCGACGCGGCCGACTGATGGCCAGAACTTGTGCGCGCGTGTCCACTCGGCGGGAAAGGCGGCGCGCTCCCGACCGTAAGCGTGCGACCAGGAATCACTGATCACACGTGTCATCGGATGCGGCGCGTTCTTGAGGACGTTGTCCGCCCGGTCGGCGATTCCCATCTCGATCTCGCGAATCTCCTCGCGAATCGCTATGAGGGCATCGCAGAAGCGATCGAGCTCGGCTTTCGACTCGCTCTCCGTCGGCTCGATCATCAGCGTACCTGCGACCGGGAACGATACCGTTGGCGCGTGGAAGCCATAATCCATGAGCCGCTTGGCGATGTCCTCGACGTCCACGCCCGACGAGGCCTTGAGGGGACGCGGATCGATGATACACTCGTGCGCGATCATCCCGTTTTGTCCCTTGTACAGCACCGGGTAGTGCTCCTCGAGGCGCTTCGCGACGTAGTTCGCGTTGAGGATCGCGACCTTCGTGGCCATCGTTAGGCCCTCTCCGCCCATCATGTCGATGTACATCATCGAGATGGGGAGAATGCTCGCGCTGCCCCAGGGCGCGGCGGAAACGGCACCCACGCTTTCGGAACCACCAACATTCACTACTGGATTCCCTGGCAAAAAAGGCACGAGGTGTTTGGCGACACCAATCGGACCCATACCTGGGCCTCCACCCCCGTGCGGGATACAGAAAGTCTTGTGGAGGTTCAGATGGCAGACGTCGGCGCCGATGTCACCGGGCCTCGCGAGGCCGACCATCGCGTTCATGTTCGCGCCGTCGAAGTACACCTGACCGCCGTTCTCGTGGACGATGCGGCACACGTCGCGGATGGTCGCCTCGAACACGCCATGCGTCGATGGATACGTCACCATCAGCGCGGCGAGCTTCTCCTTGTTGGCCTGGGCCTTCGCTTCGAGATCGGCGACGTCGATGTTCCCATTGGCGTCGGTCTTGACGACGATCACTCGCATGCCGGCCATTACTGCGCTCGCCGGATTGGTGCCGTGCGCCGACTGCGGAATGAGGCACACGTCGCGGTGCGCTTCGCCGCGTGAGTGGTGATATCCGCGAATCACGAGCAGTCCCGCGAACTCTCCCTGTGATCCCGCGTTAGGCTGCAGCGACACGGCGGCGAAGCCGGTGATCTCGGCGAGCGCCGTCTCGAGATTGCCGAACATCAACTGATAGCCGCGCGTCTGATCGCTCGGCGCGAACGGATGAATGCGCGAGAATTCCGGCCACGAGATGGGATACATCTCGGCCGTCGCGTTCAGCTTCATCGTACACGAGCCGAGCGGGATCATCGACGTCGTCAACGACAGATCCTTCGCCTCGAGCTGTTGCAGGTAGCGCAGCATCTCCGTCTCGGAATGGTGCGCATTGAAGACGGGATGCGTGAGATAGCTGCTCGTGCGCGCAAAGCGTTCGTCATAGCGATCGTCCACGCCCTCCGCGAGCTCCGAAGCCTTCTTCGATTCCTCGCCAAGCGCAAACACGATGAGCAGATCGTTCAAGTCCTTGAACGTCACCGTCTCGTCGAGTGCGACGACCAGGTCGCCGTCCAACGCACGCAGGTTGATACCCTTCTCGCGCGCCGCGGCGACGATCTTATCGGCCATCGGGCCGGCATTGACGCGAACTCGCAGCGTGTCGAAGAAATTGTCGTGGGCAAGTTCGTAGCCTTGCTGCTCGAGGCCCGCGGCGAGAATCGCCGCGTGGCGATGGATGCGCCGCGCGATCCAGTGCAGCCCCTTTGGGCCGTGCCACACCGCGTACATGCTCGCGATCACCGCGAGCAGCACCTGCGCCGTGCAGACGTTGCTCGTCGCTTTCTCGCGTCGGATGTGCTGTTCGCGCGTTTGCAGCGCCATGCGAAGCGCGGGCTTGCCATCGGCATCGCGTGAGACACCGATGATGCGACCCGGTAACAGCCGCTTGAACTCGTCGCGAGTGGCGAAATACGCCGCGTGCGGTCCGCCGAATCCAACCGGTACGCCGAAGCGCTGCGTGCTGCCGACGCAGACATCGGCGCCCCACTCGCCCGGCGGCGAGAGCAGTACGAGGCTCATGATATCGGCGGCCACGACAAGCAGTGCGTTCGCGGCGTGGGCCTTCTCGGCGAAATCGCGGTAGTCGTGAATGGCGCCGTCCGTCGTCGGATACTGAACGAGCGCGCCGAAAATATTGTCGGCAAACTCGCAATTGCGGAAATCACCGACGACGACCTCGATGCCTCGGGCATGCGCGCGCGTGCGCACGACGTCGATCGTCTGGGGATGGCAGCTGTCGGCGACGAAGAACACCTCCCTGCCGTCCTTGCCGCGTGCGGCGTACGCCATCGCCATCGCTTCCGCGGCCGCCGTGCCCTCATCGAGCAGCGACGCGTTCGCGATCTCGAGGCCTGTCAGGTCCATCACCATCGTCTGGTAATTGAGGAGCGCTTCGAGACGACCCTGGGCGATCTCCGCCTGATACGGCGTGTACGCGGTGTACCAGCCGGGATTCTCCAGCACGTTTCGCTGGATCACCGGCGGCGTTATGCAGTCGTTGTAGCCAAGGCCGAGATACGACCGACAGACCTCGTTCTTGCGCGCGATCTTACGCAGCGATGCAAGCGCCTCGTATTCGCTCAACCCACCGTGAATCGCCAGGGGCCGACGCAACCGGATCGACTCGGGCAGCGTGGCGTCGATCATCGCGTCGAGCGTATCGAAGCCGAGCGCTTGCAGCATTTCCCGCTGCTCGCCGTCGGATGGTCCGATGTGGCGTGGAATGAAGCTCCCAGCGTCCATGTGCTTCTGGACGGTTTTCCTCGACTGCTTTGTGCTCATGCGGAACCCTCAGGAGACGCAGTGCATCTCGCGTGTGCGCTGAATGTGTTGGGAAACGGACGCTTCGCGCCGAGAGCGGCCGCGTCCGCGGTATGTTGTGATAGCATTCGCTGGTGCAAGCGCTTGGAATCTATTGAAAGAGTCAAGCAAATTCGGTCTCCGAACCCCTCTCATCCCTCCCCTCGATGTGGCATTTCCTGCACTCACCGTCCTCGACGGGCGCCGACAACATGGCGCTGGACGAGGCGTTGATGCAGCGCGCGGCGGAGTGCAGCGCGTGGATCTGTCGGGTCTATACATGGAACGCGCCGACGCTGTCGCTCGGGCGCAATCAACGGGCGCGCGGGGCATACGATCTCGAGCGAATCGCCGAGCAGGGGGTCGATATCGTTCGTCGGCCGACGGGGGGACGCGCGATCCTGCACCATCGCGAGGTCACCTATTCGGTGGTCGGTCCGGTGGGGGATGCCGGTGGTCTGCGCGAATCCTACGCTCGCATCAATCGTCTCCTGATCGCCGCTCTTCGCGGGCTTGGCGTGGCCGCGACGGTTGTCGATCGACCAGCCGATACCGCCAGAGATGCAACGCTGGAACAGCCGGGAGTTATACCCTGCTTTCATCACCCGTCCGTGGGTGAAATCACGTTCAACGGGCGAAAGCTCGTCGGCAGCGCGCAGTGGCGGTGTGACGAAGTCCTCCTCCAGCATGGCTCGATTCTCGTGGACGACGATCAAATGCGCCTTTCCTCGCTGTTGATTGAGCCGGGACCCGAGATTCCGGCGGCGGCGACGCTGCGCGACGCACTTGGACGGGCGCCTAGCGAGTCCGATGTCGCGCAGTCGCTGTTGCAGGCCGTGCGTGCTCTGGAAGACCACCATGCCCGCCTGATCGAGCCCGACGCACGGCTCCTTGCCCGGGCGAATGAGCTGCGCGACCACTATCTTGACGAAGGCTGGACCTGGCGGCGCTGACGGTTCCACTCATTCCCACCTTCCTACCGTCTTCCTCCCGCATTCCCACCATGCGCACGAAAATCCTGCCTCTTGCCCTCTGTATCGCCATCGCCGCGTGCGGTGGTCGAGAGAGTCCCGCCTCGACGTCGGCGACCGGAGGAACGATGGTGGTCGCGTTTCCATCCGACGCCGGTACCATTTTCCCACCGCAGGTCTTCGAGTCTGTCGGCGGGGCTATTCGCGACAACATCTATGATCGACTCGCCGACATGGGCGACGACTTGAATACCGTTGGCGACAAGGGGTTCACCCCGCATCTGGCCGACAGTTGGGATTGGTCAGGCGACTCGTTGTCGATCGCCTTTCATCTCAATCCGCGCGCGCGGTGGCATGACGGACAGCCGGTGCGGGCGAATGACGTGCGTTTCAGCTACAAGATCTTCAGCGATCCCAAAGTGGGCGCATCCGTTTCTCCAGAGATCTCGAATATCGATTCGGTATCGGTGCGCGACTCACTCACACCAGTGGTGTGGTACAAGCAGCACCATCCCGAATCGTTCTACGATTTCGTATATCAGATCTACATCATTCCCGAGCACATCTTCAAAGACATTGCGCCGGATCAGCTGCGCACGTCGGAGGCGGCACGCAAGGGAATTGGCAGCGGGCGTTTCCGACTCGCGCGGTGGGACGCCGGGCAGCGCATCGAGCTCGTTGCGGACACGGCGAACTACCGCGGGCGCGCGAAGCTCGATCGCGTGATCTGGACCATTGTTCCCGACGCTTCGGCAACGTTGGCTCGCTTGCTGGGCGGCCAGGCTGACTTTCTCGAGGCCGTGCCCCCCGATCAGGTGCACCTGATAGACAGCAGCAAGAGCGTGCGGTCGGTGCCATATCCGAGCCTGCAATATGTCTACCTGGGATTCAACCTCGTCGATCGCAAGAATCCATCGCGCCCGCACCCGATTTTCGGCGACGTCCACGTGCGGCGCGCGCTTTCGATGGCGCTGGATCGACGCGCAATGCTGCAGAACGTTTTCAGCGGAGCCGGCAGCAAATCGTATGGCCCGTTCCCCCGCGGCATCTCCTTCGCCGACACGACACTCGCGCTTCCGCCCTACGACGTGAACGCGGCGAAAGCGCTACTGGATTCGGCGGGGTGGAAGGAACCCTCGCCCGGCGCAACTCGCGCGAAGAATGGACAGCCGCTGCGCTTCTCGCTCCTCGTTCCGGTCTCGAGCCGATCACGCATGGCGTACGCCGTGCTGATTCAGGAGGCGCTCCGCAAAGTCGGCGCGCAGGTGGATCTCGAGCAGGTGCAGGCCAACGTCGCCGGTCAGCGCGAGTTCAAGCGTGACTTCGACGCGTCGCTCCACGGCCAGTTCACGGATCCGAGCCCGAGTGGCTACAAGCAACAATGGGGCTCGGCCGGCGTGCCACCTTCGGGACAAAACTGGTACTCGTACCGGAATCCGAGCTTCGACGCGCTGCTCGACAGCGCGCTCGCGACGGCAGACCCATCGAGGATGCGCGCGGACATGCGGCACGCCTTCCAGATCCAGATCGCCGACGCCCCGGGTGTGTGGCTGTATGACATCCCGTTGATCGCGGGCATTCACAAGCGGATTCGCCCGCAGCCGATGCGAGCCGACGGATGGTGGATCCACCTCGCCGACTGGACGATTCCGCCTAACGAGCGAATCGATCGCGACCGCATCGGGCTCGGCGGCACGACGCCATGAGCGAGGGCTGAGTTGCGGCGGTATCTCGCCGCGCGGCTGCTGCAGTCGCTGATCGTCGTCGTCCTGGTGACGACGATCAGCTTCTTCCTCATCCGTCTCGCGCCCGGCGATCCCTTCTCGTTCACCGACTTCACGATGAGCAGCGCCGCGCGCGAGCAATTGCGCGTCGAGTACGGCTACAACCAGCCGGCGCCGCAGCAGTTCATTCGCTTTCTCGGCAACGTGGCGCACGGCCGGCTCGGCTACTCGCACTCCATGCAGCGAAACGTGGGGACCGTCCTCGCCGAGGCGGTGCCGCGTACCCTGTTGCTGATGAGCGCCGCGCTGTTCGCGGCGTTCGCGCTCGGTATAGCGGTGGGTGCGCTCCAGGCAGTGGGCCGCGGAAGCTGGTTGGACCGCGCGACATCGGCGGTGCTGCTGCTCTTCTACTCCATTCCGGATTTCTGGCTCGCGCTGATGGCGCTGCTCGCGCTGGCGTACTGGATTCCGATCTTCCCTTCCGGCGGGATGATGGATCCGGTGCTTCACGACTACATGTCGTTAGGCGGGCGCATCCGTGACGTGCTCGCGCATCTGGCGCTGCCCGCGCTGACCCTCGCCCTGCTCAGTGCCGCCGGGATCGCTCGCTATCAACGTGCGGCCCTGCTCGACGTCCTGCCACTGGACTTCGTCCGTACCGCGCGCGCAAAAGGACTTGGTGAGCGAACCGTGGTGATGAAGCACGCGCTTCGCAACGCCCTGCTGCCGGTGATCACGTTGCTTGGATTGTCGCTGCCGGCGCTCGTCGGCGGCGCGTTCTTCGTGGAGAAGGTGTTCGCCTGGCCCGGTATGGGTTACGTCGCCGCCAACGCGATCAGCGCCCGTGACTACGACCTCGTCACGGGCACTGTGATTGTTGGCGGGATCATGGTGGCCCTCGGCAGTCTGCTCGCCGACCTGCTCTATGCCCTCGCCGACCCACGTCTCCGAACCCGCTGACCGGCTGGCGACATCGGTCGTGGCGCCGAGCACGGCGCCCGTCGTGTCGGCTCCCGCAAGGCGCGCGCGCCTAACGGGGACCTTCTGGTGGTCGCTGGCGCTCATCGGTCTCCTCTGCCTCGTCGCGGTTTTCGCCACGCAGCTCGCGCCGTACCCGCCTAACGCCCAGCTCGACATCGTCGCCCTCAAGAGCCAACCGCCGTCCGCGGCGCACCCGCTGGGTACCGACCAGTACAGCCGGGATCTTCTCAGTCGGATGCTGTTCGGAGCGCGGATCTCGTTGTCGGTGGCAATGCTCGCCGTCCTGCTGTCGGCCACCGTGGGCACGGCGTACGGGCTTGTCGCGGGGTACGTCGGCGGCCGAGTAGATGCCGTGATGATGCGGCTCCTCGATGCCTGCCTCGCGATTCCGCGGGTGCTCCTCCTCGTCGCGGTGCTCGCGCTCTGGAGCCCTGTTCCACTCCCGGCGCTCATCCTCGTCATCGGCCTTACGGGCTGGTTCGAGGTCTCACGTCTGGTCCGCGCGGAGGTTCTTTCGGTAACGCAACGCGAGTACATCGTCGCGGCGCGGGCGCTGGGCGCCTCGGGACCACGCATCATCTGGCGTCACGTGCTTCCGAACGTGCTCAATCCCGTGATCGTCGCCGCGGCTCTCGGCGTGGGAAACATCATCATCCTCGAGGCGGGACTGTCGTATCTCGGCATCGGCGCCCGGGCGCCGACGGCGAGCTGGGGATCGATCTTTTTCGACGGGAGCGATGCTTTCCAGGCGACCTGGTGGATCGCTCTCTTCCCCGGCCTGGCGATCATCGTCACCGTGCTCGCGTTCAACGTGTTCGCGAGCGCCTTGCGCGACGCGCTCGACCCACACCAGCTTGCGGGCGATCGAGCCCGCTGACGGAGGCACATGGCTGACCCGCTGCTCACGATCGAGAAGCTGCGCACGTACTTCTACGGTGAATCGGGCGTCGCTCGCGCCGTGGATGGAGTGACGTTCTCCGTGGGTGCGGGCGAGACCGTGGGATTGGTCGGCGAGTCCGGCTCCGGAAAGTCGGTCACGGCACTCTCCGTCCTGCGGCTCGTTAGGCCGCCGGGACGGCTCGAGCCTGGAAGCCGGATCGTCTTCGAGGGCCGGGA
>Ga0070714_100002888_pt1 | contig 12712 bp, 9 predicted proteins | sample LARL83metaG_FD_65450 | JGI IMG/M metagenome (GOLD analysis project Ga0070714, IMG submission 65450) | Corn, switchgrass and miscanthus rhizosphere microbial communities from Kellogg Biological Station, Michigan, USA - LAR L8-3 metaG | ecosystem: Host-associated > Plants > Roots > Rhizosphere ... | reverse complement strand
AGGCCCTTGCCGAACAGGCCGCCGTCGGCCAGCGCGTAGAGGGACTGGTTGGCCTGGTACGACGCGGCCTGGTTGGCGTCCGGGTGCAGGAACGACAGCACGCGGGACAGCCGGTACTGCGCGCCCACGGCCAGCGCGATCACGCCGGCCAGGCCGCCGACCGCGATCGTGGCGAACAGCCGCAGCGGCGCGCCGATGAACCACAGCAGCGCGAACATCACCACGGCCAGCGTGACGGTGCTGCCGAGGTCCGGCTGGAGGACGACGAGGGTCAGCATCAGCAGCGACACCGGCACGACCGGTACGAGCAGGTGCCGGTACTGGTGCAGCAACGCGCGCTTGGTGACCAGGATGTGCGCGCCCCACAGCGCCAGCGCCAGCTTCGCGACCTCGACCGGCTGGAACGACACCGGGCCGAACACGAACCAGCCACGCGTGGTCGACACGCGGTGCCCCAACGGCGTCAGCACGAGCACCAGCAGCGCGATGCAGATCGCGACCGCCGGTCCGGCCAGCGCGCGGATACGGCGCAGCGGCACGCGCAAACCCAGCCAGAACACGACGAGGCCGATCAGCGCGAACGCCAACTGCTTGCGGAACAGCGTGTACACCGACGTGGAACCGGCCTGGAGCGACTCGACCGGCGACGCGGACGCGACCATCACCAGGCCGATCGCGGCGAGCAGGCCGAACACGGCGAGGACGAGGTGGAACGACGCGAGCGGCCGACCCAGCCACGCGGTCAGCGGCCCGAGCGCGGCCCGGACCTTGGCGGTGCGGCCAGGTTCCCGTTTCGCGGCGCGGCGTGACGTCGGGCGCGGCCGGCCGGTCTCGCCCGGACGGCGGAACTCGCGGGCGGCCCGGACCCCACGGGCCGGGCTGGTCATTCCGGCTCCGGAAGGGTCCTCACGGCGGCCGCGAACGCCCGGCCGCGCTCCTTGTAGTCGGTGAACATGTCCATGGACGCGGCCGCCGGCGCCAGCAGCACCACGTCGCCCGGCCGCGCCATGGCACGGGCGGCCAGCACGGCGGCGCACATGGTCGACATGCCGTCATCGTCTCCCGTGGGAAGCCGCACGGTGGGGACATCCGGCGCGTGTCGCGCGAGCGCGGTCGCGATCACGTTCGCGTCCCGGCCGATCAGCACCACCCCGGCCAGCCGGTCGGCTGTCCGGGCGACGAGGTCGTCCACGTGGGCGCCCTTGAGCAGGCCGCCCGCGATCCACACGACGCGCTCGTGCGCGGCCAGGGACGCGGCGGCGGCGTGCGGGTTGGTGGCCTTGGAGTCGTCGACGTAGCGGATGCCGCCGATCTCGGCGATCACGGCGGCCCGGTGCTCGGCCGGCCGGAACGCGCGCAGGCCGGTGGCCACCGCGGTCGCGGGCACGCCGTGCGAGCGGGCCAGCGCGGCCGCGGCGAGCGCGTCGAACACGCCGGTCGGCCCGGCCGGCGTGACGTCCGCGACGTCCGCAAGGGGCTCGTCGTCCGCGAAGGCGCGGTCCACGAGCGCGCCGTCGACCACGCCGAGTTCGCCCGGTCCCGGTTCGGTCAGGCGGATGCCGACGTGTTTGCGCGCGGGGGCGGCGGCCAGCAGCTTGGCGACCTGGTCGTCCTGGACGCCGCCGATGGCCACGGCACCGGTGAGGACGCGGGCTTTGGCGGCGGCGTACGCGGCCATGTCGCCGTGCCAGTCCAGGTGGTCCTCGGCGATGTTGAGCAGCGCGCCGGCCGCCGGCCGGACCGACGGCGCCCAGTACAGCTGGAAGCTGGACAGCTCGACGGCGAGCACCCGATGCCCGGCGGCCACGGCGGTCAGCACCGGCAGGCCGATGTTGCCGCACGCGACCGCGTCCAGCCCGGCCGCCGTCAGGATCTCGGCGAGCATCGCCACGGTCGTGGTCTTGCCGTTGGTCCCGGTGACGGCGAGCCACACCGGCGGCTCGGCCAGCTCCGCACACAGCCGCCAGGCCAGCTCGACGTCCCCGATCACCTCGATCCCGGCAGCGGCTGCGGCCGCGAGCACCGGTGCGTCCGGCCGCCAGCCCGGGGCCGTCACCACGAGCGCGGTGTCCGGCGGTGGCGTGGCCAGGTTGTGCGCGACACGCAGGCCGGGCAGCGATTCGGCCAGCGACCGCAGCCGGTCGGTGTTGGCGTCGGTCACCGTGACGACGGCACCGGCGGCGAGCAGTGTCTTGGCCACCGGCGGCCCGGTCACACCCGCGCCGGTGACCAGCACGTGCGCGCCGTGGAAGGACAGGGGCACCCTTATCCGCCGCCGTACCCGAGCCAGTCGCTGTAGAACAGGCCGAGACCGAACATGCACGCGGTCGCGCCCAGCAGCCAGAATCTGATGATCACCGTGGTTTCCGCCCACCCGGCTAATTCGAAGTGATGGTGGAACGGTGCCATTCGGAATATTCGTCGGCCGGTGGTGCGGAACATCGCGATCTGCATCACCACGGACAGCATCTCGACCACGAACAGCCCGCCGATCACGATCATCAGCATCTCGGTGCGCGTGGTCATGGACAGACCCGCGAACAGGCCGCCGAGCGCGAGCGAACCCGTGTCGCCCATGAAGATCTTGGCCGGGGCCGCGTTCCACCACAGGAAACCGACGCACGCCCCCATCGCGGCGGCCGCGACCAGCGCCAGGTCCAGCGGGTCACGCACATAGAAACAGCCGGACAGGCGGGTGCCGGTGGCCGTCGAGCAGTCGTGCGTGGTCTGGAAGTACGTGATGACCATGTAGATGGCCAGCGCCATCGCGGAACTGCCGGCGGCGAGGCCGTCGGCGCCGTCGGTGAAGTTCACCGCGTTCGACCACGCCGCGACCGCGATGTAGCAGAAGATCACGAACCCGACCACGCCGAACGAGATCGTGGCGATGTCCCGCACGTAGGACAGGTTCACCGACACCGGCCGCAGCCCGTACTTGTTCGGGAACTGCAACGCCAGGATCGCGAACGCGATCGTGGCACCGAGTTGGCCGACCAGCTTGGCCGTCTTGTTCAGGCCGAGGCTGCGCTGCTTGCGGATCTTGATGAAGTCGTCCAGAAAGCCGACCAGGCCCAGTGACGTGGTCAGCAGCAGCACGAGGATGCCGGACGCGGTGGGCGGATTGGGCGTCGCGCCGACCGCGTTGACCAGGTGCGCCACGATGTAGCCCGCCCACATCGCGACCACGATCGCGACACCGCCCATGGTCGGCGTGCCGCGCTTGGCGGCGTGCGCCTTCGGGCCTTCCTCGCGGATCTCCTGGCCGAAACCCTGCCGGGAGAACAGCCGGATCAGGTACGGCGTGAACATGATCGACACGAACAGCCCGACGGCCGCCGCGATCAGAATGCCTTTCACGCGTGATCACCCACCGGCTCCAGCAGGGCGTCTGCCACCTGCCACAGGCTGAACACGTTGGACGCCTTGACCAGCACCGCGTCCCCCGGCCGCACCTGCGCGCGCAACAGGGCGATGGCGGCGTCGACGTCGGGCACCAGCACCGACTCCTCTCCCCACGACCCTTCCAGGTGTGCGCCCCGGTGCATCGGCGCGGCCTGCGCACCGACCACCACCAGGCGGTTGATGTCCAGCCGGACCGCGAGGCGACCGATCTCGTCGTGTCGGGCCACCGAGTCCTCCCCGAGTTCCCCCATCGGTCCGAGGACGGCCCAGGTACGACTCTGGTTGCCCTGATTACCCAGAGCGGCCAATGCTTGCAGCGCGGCACGCATGGATTCCGGGTTGGCGTTGTAGGCGTCGTTGATCACGGTCACCCCGTCCTGCCGGGTCGTGACCTCCATCCTGCGCCGGGACACGGGCGCCGCTTCGGCCAGCCCCCTGGCCACCTCGGCGACCGGCATGCCCAGCTCCAGCGCGACGGCGGCCGCGGTCAGCGCGTTGCCGACCTGGTGCGCGCCGTGCACGGCCAACCGGACTTCCGCGTCGCCGGCCGGTGTGACGAGCCGGAAGCGCGGCCGGACCTGCTCGTCGACCGTCACGTCGACCGCCCGCACCCGCGCCCGCTCGGACTCGCCGACGAACACGACCCGCGCGTCCGTCCGGTCCGCCATCGCCGCGACCAGCGGATCGTCCACGTTGAGCACCGCGACGCCGTCCGACGGGAGTGCCTCGACCAGCTCACCCTTGGTCTTCGCGATCCCGGCGCGGGAGCCGAACTCGCCGAGATGGGCGCTACCGACGTTGAGTACCGCGCCGATGCGCGGCGGCGCGACCCGGCACAGCGCGGCGATGTGGCCGGGGGCGCGGGCGGAGAGTTCGAGCACCAGGTGCCGGGTCTGCTGGTCGGCCCGCAGCACGGTCCACGGGTGGCCCAGCTCGTTGTTGAACGACCCGGGCGGCGCCACGGTCGGGCCGAGCCGGGCCAGCAGGCTCGCGATCAGGTCCTTCGTCGACGTCTTGCCGGACGACCCGGTCACGCCGACCACGGTCAGCCCGCCCGGCACCAGCCGGTCCACGACACAGCGCGCGAGCGCGCCGAGGCCGGCCAGCACCGCGGCACCGGCGCCGTCGGTGTCGCCGGCCAGCGCGTACGCGCGGCTGCCGTGCGACTCGACCGGCGGCACGATCACCGCGGGAGCGTGCACCTCGCGCGCGGCCAGCACGGCGACCGCGCCGGCCCGGATCGCGTCGGCCGCGAAGTCGTGGCCGTCGACGCGTTCGCCCGGGACGGCCACGAACAGGCCGCCGGGGCCGAGTTTGCGCGAGTCGAACTCGACGGGACCGGTGACGATGGACGTGGCGTTGGCGTCGTGCAGACGGCCGCCGACGACGGCCGCGATCTCGGCCAGGGAAAGTGGGATCACCGGGCGACCCCGGTGCCGCTGTGCGCCCGTATCGCGGCGGCGAGTTCGTCGCGGTCCGAGAACGGGTGCCGTACGCCGGCGATCTCCTGGCCGGTCTCGTGGCCCTTGCCGGCCACCACGACCACGTCACCCGGCCGCGCGTTGGTCACGGCATAGTCGATCGCGGCCCGCCGGTCGCCGATCTCCACGACCTCGCCGCGCTGGCCCGCCGGCACGTCCAGCGCGCCGGCCAGCATCGCGGCGCGGATCACGGCCGGGTCCTCGCTGCGAGGGTTGTCGTCGGTGACCACGAGCAATGCCGAGCGGCGCGCGGCCTCGGCACCCATCATCGGCCGTTTCGCGGCGTCCCGGTCGCCACCGCAGCCCAGCACGGTCAGCACCCGACCGGCCGAGCCGGCCCGCGCCAGTTGCGCGCGCACGGCGTCCAGGGCGAGGGCGACCGCGGCCGGCTTGTGCGAGTAGTCGACGACCGCGGTGAAGTCCTGGCCGACGTCGACCCGCTCCATCCGGCCGGGCACGTCCACGCCGGCCAGGCCGCGTGCGATCGCGGCGGGGTCAATGCCCGCCTCGTGCAGGATCGCGACCGCCAGCAGGGCGTTGGCCACGTTGAACGTGCCGGGCAGGCGCAGCGTGATGCCGATCCGCAGTTGGTCCGGTCCGAGCGCGGTGAACGACTGACCGCCGTCCGCCGCTGTCGCCACGTCCGTCGCGGCCCAACCGCGCTCGCCCGGCGACGTGTCCTGTGCCCAATGGGACAGCTCAGCCTTCGCTATCCGTGTCGACACGGCGATCGTGCCCGGTTTGACCAGGCGCCGGCCCCATTCGGTGTCGGTGCAGACGATCTCGGTCCGCGCCCGGCCGTCGAACAGCCGGGCCTTGGCCGCGAAGTACTCCTCCATGTCCGGATGGAAGTCCAGGTGGTCCTGGGAGAGGTTGGTGAACGCGCCGACCGCGAACCGGATGCCGGCCACCCGGCCCAGCATCAGGGCGTGGCTGGACACCTCCATCGGCACGTCCGTCACTCCGCGCTCCACCATCAGCGCCAGCAGCGCCTGGAGATCCGGCGCTTCCGGCGTGGTCAGGCCGGTGGCCAGCCACCCGTCGCCGATCCGGGTGCCGATCGTGCCGATCAGGCCCCCACGGCGACCGGCCGCGGCCAGGCCGGCGGCCACCATCGACGTGGTGGTCGTCTTGCCGGACGTGCCGGTCACGCCGAGTACGGCCAGGTGCCGGGACGGATCGCCGTAGACACGGGCGGCCAGCGCGCCGAGCACGGAACGTGGGTCGTCGTGCACCAACAACGGCAGGTCACGCAGCGTGTCCCGGCTGGCGCCGTCCCGGTCGGTCAGCACCGCGACCGCACCGGCGGCCAGGGCTTCGGCGGCGAAATCGGCGCCGTGCGCGTGCACGCCGGGCAGGGCCGCGAACACATCGCCCGGTCGGACGTGCTGGGCGCGCAGCGTGACGCCGGTCACCATCGCGGTTCCGGTCGCGGTACCACCGACCAGAGCTGCCAACTCGGCCAGGGACACCGGCTCGGTCCGGCTCGGACGGGGCGGTAGAACGTCCTCCACGCCGCCGAAGGCTACCTGCGCCACGATGCGTGTTCGCACGGCGTCGTGGTGCACCGGTGGACGCTCCCTCGAGGACTCGTGTTATTGCGCCTCATGCCTGCGCCACGAGGGTCACGATCGGTGTCGTGCCGCTGGACACCGGAATGTCGTAGCGCTGCACGAGATACGACGCGAGGTCGTGGAACAGCGGCGCGGCCGTCTCGCCGCCCTCCAGGTCGCCGTTCGGGGCGTCCAGCATCACGCCGACCACGAACCGCGGGTTGTCGGCCGACAGGATGCCCGCGAACGTCACCGTGTTCTTGGAGTGGCTGTAGCAGCCGCACGCCGGGTCGATCTGCTGGCCGGTGCCGGTCTTGCCGGAGATCTGGTAACCGGGCAGCGCGGCAGACGGCGCCGTGGCGCCCTGCGGGTACGGCGCCTTCTGCGTGACCGAGCGCATCATCATCCGGACCGTCTGCGCGGCCTGCGCGCTGATCACGCGAACCCCGGCCGGCTGTGGTGTCGGCACGACCGTGCCGTCCGGTTTGGTCACCGACTTGATGATGCGCGGCGGCACGCGGACGCCGTCGTTGGCGACGGCCTGGTACATCCCGGCCATCTGCAGGACGGTCATCGAGAGGCCCTGGCCGATCGGGAGGTTGCCGAACGTCGAGCCGGACCACTTGTTCATCGGCGGCACGTAACCCGAGCTCTCGCCGGCCAGGCCGACGCCGGTCTTCTGGCCCAGCCCCATCTTGCCCAGCATGGCGTCGAAGTTCTGCGGCCCGACCTGTTTGGCCAGTTCGTCGGCGCCGATGTTGGACGACTTGGCGAAGACGCCGGTGACGGTCATCTTCCAGTCCGGGTGCTCCCAGTCGTCCTTCACGATCTTGTCGCCGTTCTGGAACTGCGGCGGCACGTCGACGATGGACATCGGGTTCACGAGGCCCTCGTCGATCGCGGCCGCCGCCGTGACGATCTTGTTCACCGAACCGGGTTCGAACGGCGTGGTGACCGCGGGATCGCCGACGTTCTTCGGCGTGATCGTGCTGGGATCGTTGGGGTTGAACGTGTTGTCGTTGGCCAGCGCGTAGACCTCGCCGGTGTGCGCGTCGAGCACCACGGCGCTGCCCATCACCGCGCCGGTCTTCTGCACGTACTCCGAGAGCTTCTGCTGCACCACGTACTGCAGGTCGGAGTCGATCGTCAGCTGCACGTCCTCGCCCGGGACGGCCTGTTGCAGCACGCGTTGCGAGTTCGGGATGACGACCGAGTTGTCGCCCTGCTCGGTGTTCATGGCCTCGCGCCCCGGCTGGCCGGCCAGGTCACCGTCCATCGAGGACTCGAGCCCGATCACGCCGTGCACGCCAGGGGTCTTGAGATCGGTGCGCCAGTTGGCCATGCCGATGACGTTCGCCGCGGTCGAGCCCCCCGGGTACTCCCGCTGCGAACGCATCTCCATGCCCAGTTCCGGGAAATCCGCCTTGATCTGTTGGGCGATCGCCGGATCGACGGCCTTGGCCAGGTACGCGAACGACGCGTTGGACCGCAGCTGGTTCACGACGGTCTGCTCGTCGACGGACGCACCGATCAGCCGCCGCATCTCGTCGGCGATGGTCTGGGTGTGCTGCTCGAACGTGATGTCCTTGTGCGTCAACGCGAGTTTCGGGTCGGCCCACTGCGACCGCATCCGCTTGGGCTGCGCGGTCAACGCGCGGACGTCCACATTGAACGCGAGCTGGACGCCGTCCCGGTCGGTGATCGTGCCGCGCTGGGCCGGAATCGTCAGGTACGTCAACGACTGTTGCTGCGCCTTGCCGGACAGGTAGTTGGCCTGGAGGCCCTGCACGTCGATCAGCTTGATACCGGCCAGCACGAGGGCCGTGATCATGAGAATGCGGCCGATCGCGATGCGCGGTTTGGGATTCCCGCCGATCGGCCGCCGCTTCTTCGGCCGGGCACGCGGTTTCGGCGCGGCCTTGCGGGGCGGCGGGGGTGGTGGCTGGCGGAACGACTGACCGGTCGAGCGCCGCCCCGCCGTGGGCGGTGGTGGCCGGCGGCCCGACGACGAGTACGGCCGGCCGGCTGGGGGTTGCGGCACTGATCAGCCCCCCGGCGGGGTCGTCGTGGTCGGCGGCGGGGTGGTCGTCGTGGTCGTGGGTGGTGGTGGCGTGGTGGCCGGGGGTGGGGCGTGGGCCGCGGTGGGCGTGCCGATCAGGGCGACCGAGCCGTCCGGGCCGACCACCAGGTGCGCCGGGTCGCCGGCCGGGACCATGCCCAGTTGCTGCGCGCGGGCACCCAGGACCGGCGCCGAGTCCTGCTCGGCCACCTGCCGTCGCAGCTGCGCGACCCGGACCGACAGCCCCTGGGTGTCCTTCTTGGCCTGTTCGAGCTTGTAGGCGTCGGCCGTGGCCTGGGTGGAGAACCACAGCGTGGCGACGACACCGCCGACGAGCAGCGCCATCACCAGGATCACGAACGTCGCGCGGCCGGCCGAACCCGGCTTGCGCTCGGGCTTGCCGTTCGGAACGGACGAGGAGTCGGCGGCCCGTTCGGCGCGCTGGGCACGGCGGGCGTAGGCGCGTTCGGCAGCCGCGGACCGGTTACGCGAACCGGTGGACCGGTCGGGCTGCGGCGCGGTGCGGTCACCGCGTTCGCGCCGCTCGCGGGCGGGCGGCGGTGGGGTCCGGGTACGGGACCGGGCGGGGGCCGTCATGCCGCGCTCCCGATCCGCTCACCGGCCCGCAGCCGCACCGAGGCGGCCCGCGGGTTCGCCTCGATCTCGGCCTCGTTGGCCTGTTCGCCCCGGGTGAGCAGGCGCAGCCGCGGCCCGTGACCGGGCAGTTCGACCGGCAGCCCCGGTGGCGTCGTCGAGGTGGCCCATTCGGCGAAGACGTGCTTGACGATCCGGTCCTCGAGCGACTGGTAGCTCTCCACCACGATCCGGCCGCCGGCGGCGAGTGCGGCCAGCGCGGCCGGGATCGCCCGGCGCAGCACGTCCAGCTCGCCGTTGACCTCGATGCGCAACGCCTGGAACGTGCGCTTGGCCGGGTGGCCGCCGGTGCGCCGGGTCGCCGCCGGCACTGTCCGGTACAGCAGCTCGACCAACCGGGCGCTCGTGGTGAAGGGCGCACGGTCGCGTTCCCGGGCCACGGCACCGGCGATCTTGCCGGCGAACCGCTCCTCGCCGTACTCGCGCAGAATCCGGGCCAGCTCGGCGACCGGGTACGTGTTGAGCACGTCGGCCGCGGTCGGGCCGACGCCGGGTGTCATCCGCATGTCCAGCGGCGCGTCCCGCGAGTACGCGAAGCCACGGTCCGGCTCGTCCAGCTGCATGGACGACACACCGAGGTCGAACAGGACGCCCTGCACGGCCGGGTATCCGAGGTCGGCCAGCACGGTCGGGAGTTCGTCGTAGACGGCGTGCACCAGGTGCACGCGGTCGCCGTGGCGAGCCAGCCGGTCGGCGGAGCGGGCCAACGCGGTGGTGTCGCGGTCGAGGCCGACGAGGGTGAGCTCTGGGTGTGCGGACAGCAGCGCGTCGGCGTGACCGCCGAGGCCGAGCGTGGCGTCGACGAGGACGGCGGCGGGATCGGCGAGGGCGGGCGCCAGCAGGGCCAGCACCCGGTCCAGGAGCACCGGTACATGTCGGGGTTCGGTCACCGCCGACTCACCCCCTCCCAATCCGCCCGTGGCGTATCCCCCCGGATAACGACACACTCCATTTGAGAAAGGCCGGATGCGGTCAGGTCCCCGCCCGCCCGTCGAACCTGGCGCCGGGGAAGTTGCGTCAGGGTCGATAGCCGAGCGGACCGAGGCCAAACGGCATCCGGCCCCCGGATATGGCCTATAGCGGCCGACACCGGTCAGAACACGCCGGGAAGGACCTCCTCCCGCGCCTGCGCGTAGCTGTCCTCGTGCTCATCCAGGTACCGCTCCCAAGCAGCGGAATCCCAGATCTCCAGCCGGGTGATCGCGCCGATGACCACGCACTCCTTGGCCAGTCCGGCGTACCGACGCAACTCCGGGGCGATGGAGATGCGTCCCTGGCTGTCCGGTCGCTGTTCGTCGGTGCCGGCGAACAGGTAACGCTGGTAGGCCCGGACGGCCTCGTTCGTGAACGGTGCCTCCGCGACCTTGCGGGCCATCTGCTCGAATTCGTCCCGGGGGAACACGTAGAGACAGTGGTCCTGGCCCTTGGTGACCATCAGACCCCCTGCCAGTGCGTCCCGGAACTTGGCCGGCAACGTGAGCCGGCCCTTGTCGTCCAGTTTCGGGTTGTGCGTGCCGAGGAACATCGGCTCCCACCTCCCACCGGCCCGGTCGAGCCGGCCATGGAGCCCCCGTCTGCTCCACTTGCCGCCACAGTACCCCACTTTTCACCACAGTCAACGGCGAACAATCCCTTTTCCCTCCCCCGATGGGGTCGTTTCCGCAGGTAGAACACGTGGGTCCAGGTGGGGGAACGGTGGGGCACCCGACCGTGTCCAACGGGGCGAACCTCGGCGCAGCGGCCATCGGAACCGGCCAACAGCGGTGATCCGGGCCGATCGGACACGCAAACGTGGTACACGTGGGGCGAGGTGGGGCGAGGTAGTGGGCAGCGGTTGGCGCACAGCCGCCACGACGACCCATCTTCATGGCAGGCTGTATTCGAACCCCGGTTACCCGGAGGCGAGCACGTCGCGGAGCGCGGATCCGCTACCCGGCACGCCACCTCGAATCGGCGGTACGGCACAGTGCTACGTCCCAGCTTCGGCGATCCGTGTATTGCCGACAAGCGCTGAAGGAGGTCGAGTGACATCGACTAGCCGACCCGCCGCGCTGTACGACCACGGCGCCAACAACCATCCCGTGCCCCCGCCGCCCGGTGCGCAACCCGTGCCTGGCCGGTTGACCGAGGCGCTGGCCGAGTTGCACGCGACCACGCAGCGCATCGGGCAGAACGTGGAACGTGTCCTGGTGGGCAAGCCGGACGTGGTCCGCGTCGCGCTGGTGACACTGCTGGCCGAGGGCCACCTGTTGGTCGAGGACGTGCCAGGGGTCGGCAAGACGTCGCTGGCCAAGGCGCTGGCGCGATCCATCGACTGCTCGGTCAACCGCATCCAGTTCACCCCGGACCTGCTGCCCAGCGACATCACCGGCGTGTCCATCTACAACCGGCAGACCAGCGGTTTCGAGTTCCGCCCCGGCCCGGTGTTCGCGAACATCGTGGTGGGCGACGAGATCAACCGCGCGTCGCCGAAGACGCAGTCCGCGCTGTTGGAGAGCATGGAGGAGCGGCAGGTCACCATCGACGGCACGGCGTACCCGCTGGACCCGCCGTTCATGGTGATCGCGACGCAGAACCCGGTGGAGATGGAGGGCACGTACCCGCTCCCCGAGGCCCAGCGCGACCGCTTCACCGCCCGCGTCTCCATCGGCTACCCGGACCCGGCCGCCGAGCTGGCCATGGTCGAGGAGCACGCCGGCGCCGACCCGCTGGCCGAGCTCCAGCCCGTGTCCAACGCCGAGCAGATCCAGAACCTGATCACCACCGTCCGCCAGGTCCACCTGTCGCCGGAGATCCGGCGGTACGCAGTGGAACTGGTGTCCGCGACCCGGCGCCTGACCGAGGTCCGGCTGGGCGCGTCGCCCCGGTCCACGCTGCACCTCGTGCGGGCGTGCCGGGCGCAGGCCGCGTTGGCCGGCCGGGACTACGTGGTGCCCGACGACCTGCATCTGGTGGCGATTCCGGTGCTGGCGCACCGGCTGGTGCTCTCGGCCGAGGCGCAGGCGGCCCGGCGGTCATCGTCGGAGCTGGTACGCGCGTTGTTGCAGCGGGTACCGGTGCCGCACGGCACGCCGGACCCGAACGCCCAGTGGGGCGCGGGACTGCGCGCGCCGGGCAATCCCCGGTAACCCGGTCACGTATCTACTGGCGAACGACTACCGGCGGAGCTGCTGATGCGGGGTGCGCTGTCCGGCCTCACCACACGGGGCCGCTGCCTGCTCGCCGCGGGCATCGCGGCCGCGCTGTGCTCCGCCGTGCTCAACGAGCGGGACCTGTTACGGGTGGCCGTGTTTGTGGTGGCACTGCCGATGCTGTCGGCGGCGCTGGCGGCGAGTGCACGGGTCGGCCTGTCCGCGCGGCGGCATCTGCTGCCGGCACGGGTACCGGCCGGGGACGATTCGGACGTGGTGCTCGAGGTGCACGCGCACGGGCGGGTGCCATCGGGCGGCCTGCTCCTGGAGGACGGCGTCCCGTACACGCTCGGCGGCCGGCCCCGGTTCGTCGTGGAACGCCTGCGCCGGCGCGGCACGGCCCGGTTGGGCTACCGCGTGCACCCGACGATG
>Ga0070714_100002886_pt1 | contig 12719 bp, 12 predicted proteins | sample LARL83metaG_FD_65450 | JGI IMG/M metagenome (GOLD analysis project Ga0070714, IMG submission 65450) | Corn, switchgrass and miscanthus rhizosphere microbial communities from Kellogg Biological Station, Michigan, USA - LAR L8-3 metaG | ecosystem: Host-associated > Plants > Roots > Rhizosphere ... | reverse complement strand
ACGACCAGAAGTTCGGTTTCTCCCTGGCGTCGGGCGCGGCGCTGGCGGCGGTCGAGCGGGTCATCGGCCAGCCCACCCTGCGGCTGGCCGGCCTGCACTGCCACATCGGATCGCAGGTCTCTCAGGTGGCCGCCTACGAGGAAACCGTGCGGCGGATGGTCAGGCTGATCGCCTTGGTGCGCGAACGGTACGGCGTCACCATCGCACAACTGGATATCGGCGGCGGGTTCGCGGTGCCCTATGTGGACGGTGATCCCGGCTTCGACCTGGCCGGGTTCGCTGGCCGGGTGCGGTGTGCGTTGACGTACGAGTGCGCGCGCCATCGGGTCGCGGTGCCAAGGTTGATCGTGGAGCCGGGCCGGTCGATCGTGGCCACCGCCGGTGTGACGCTGTATCGGGTGATCACCGTGAAGAACGGGTTCGTCGCCGTGGACGGTGGAATGAGCGACAATCCGCGGCCCGCGCTCTACGGCGCCCGGTACATGGCCCGGCTGGTCGGCCGCCACTCGCGGGCGGCCCGCCGGCCGGTGACGGTGGTGGGCCGGCACTGTGAGGCAGGCGACATCCTGGCCGACGACGTGCCGCTGCCGGCCGACGTGCATGCCGGTGATCTGCTCGCGGTGCCGGTCACCGGCGCGTATCACCACGCCCTGTCGTCCAACTACAACCTGGTCTGCCGGCCGCCGATCGTCGGTGTCGCGGCGGGGGTGGCGCGGCTGCTGGTGCGCCGGGAGACCGAGGAAGACCTGCTGCGCCGCGATCTTGGGTGAATCACGCAGAGCGGTCCCGTTGTCCGGAAGTTCACCCTGGTGGGGTGGTGGCATTCGGTGCGTCGGGGACGGGGAGCGACCGATGCGTCAATTCTGCGTAAACACCGGTAGGGCCGGTGTCAAGGAGTCGTCAGGTGACCTCCACTCAGGTGGTTCTTCGGTGCACGCTGTCGCGGGCGGGTTCACCGATCGGGGTGACTCCGGGTTGAGCAGAAGGGCGGCTCGTATGGCTGACGTGGCGTATGTCGCGCTGACGCTGGGCATCTTCGGTCTGCTGGCGCTGATGCTGCGTGGGTTGGAGAAGTTGCAGTCATGAGTGGATCGGGTGTTCTGGCCAACGTCATCGGCGGGATCTTGGCACTGGCGTTGATCGTGTATCTGTTCGTCGCTCTGATTCGACCGGAGAAATTCTGATGTCATCGACATGGGCCGGGCTGGGACAGCTCGGCCTGCTGTTGGTCGCCCTCGCCGTGGTCTACAAGCCGCTGGGCGACTACATGGCCCACGTCTTCACGTCCGCGAAGCACTGGCGGGTGGAGAAGGCCATCTACCGTCTCGTCCGGGTGAACCCGGAGTCCGAGCAGCGTTGGACCACCTACGGGTACGGCGTGTTGGGCTTCTCGCTGGCCGGTGTGCTGCTGCTCTACGTCCTGCAGCGCGTGCAGCAGTGGCTGCCCTTCGCGTTCGGTCACTCCGCCGTCGTGCCGAGCATGGCGTTCAACACCGCGATCAGCTTCGTGACCAATACGAACTGGCAGTCCTACATCCCGGAGACCACGCTCGGCTCGGCCGTGCCGATGCTCGGCCTGACGGTGCAGAACTTCCTGTCCGCCGCGGTCGGCATCATCGTGGCGATCGCGCTGATCCGCGGGTTCATCCGGTCGCAGACCGACCGGCTGGGCAACGTGTGGGTGGACATCGTGCGCTGCACGGTCCGCATCCTGCTGCCGCTGTCGTTCCTGTTCGCGATCGTGCTGATCGGTTTCGGTGTGGTGCAGAGCCTGCATTCCGGTACCTCGGTGACCGGGCTGGACGGCACGCAACACACGCTGACCCTGTACCCGGCCGGTAGCGAGGAGTCCATCAAGGAGATGGGCAACAACGGCGGTGGCATCTACAACGCCAACTCGTCGCACCCGTTCGAGAATCCGAACGGCTGGTCGGACTTCATCGAGATCTTCCTGATCCTGATGATCCCGGTGGCGCTCACCCGGACGCTTGGCGTGATGGTCAAGAGCAAGAAGACCGGCTACACGCTGCTGTCTGTCATGGGCGTGCTGTGGGCCGGCATGCTGGCCGTGATCTGGTGGGCCGAGGCGCACCCGGTCGGCAAGGCCGCGTTGCTGGCCGGTTCCGGCATGGAGGGCAAGGAGACCCGGTTCGGGGTCAACGCGTCCGCGTTGTTCGCCAACTCGACGACGAGCACGTCGACCGGCGCGATCAACACCGCGCACGACAGCCTGTCCGGGCTCGGTGGCGGCGGGGCGATGCTGAACATGATGTTCAGCGAGATGACGCCCGGCGGTGTTGGCACCGGCATCTACTCGATCCTGGTGATGGCGATCATCGCGGTGTTCCTGGCCGGCCTGATGGTGGGCCGCACGCCGGAGTATCTGGGCAAGAAGCTGGGCAAGCACGAGATCACGATGGCCTCGGTGGCCATCCTGGCGATGCCGACGCTGGTGCTCGTGCTCGCCGGTCTCGCGATCGCGTTGCCATCGACCGGGAACGCGCTGAACAACTCCGGCCCGCACGGCTTCTCCGAGGTGCTCTACGCGTACACGTCGGGGTCGAACAACAACGGCAGCGCGTTCGCCGGCATCACCGTGACCAGTGACTTCTTCCAGTCCACATTGGGCATCGCCATGGGCTTGGGCCGGTTCGTGCCCATCGTGGCCGTTCTCGCCCTGGCCGGCGCGCTGGCCAAACAGAAGAAGACACCGGAGAACGCCGGCACGCTGCCCTCCAGCGGTGTGCTCGCGGCATCGATGGTCACCTTCACGATCGTGCTCGTCGCGGCGATCGTCTTCATCCCGGCTCTCGCCCTCGGTCCCATCGCGGAGGCCACGTCATGACCGCCACGTCGACAGAGCTGCGCACACCGGAGGAGCAGCAGCAACACCACGCGGAGAACGCCGGCCGCATCCAGGCCGGCGCGTTCAACCCGCGGCAGATGCTGGAATCGTTGCCCTCCGCGTTGCGCAAGCTCAACCCTCGGCACCAGATGCGCAACCCGGTGATGATGGTGGTGTGGGTCGGCTCGCTGCTGTCCACTGTGTTCACCATCACCGACTTCAGCGTCTTCAGCGTCGTTGCCACGGTGTGGCTGTGGTTCACGGTGTTGTTTGCGAACCTGGCCGAGGCCGTCGCCGAGGGCCGGGGCAAGGCGCAGGCCGCTACGCTGCGGAAGTCCAAGAAGGACACCATCGCGCGGCGCCTCACGGAGTCGGGTGCGGAAGAACGTGTGCCCGGCACGGAACTCACCATCGGCGACCTCGTCGTCGTCGAGGCCGGTGAGGTGATCCCTGGTGACGGTGACGTCATCGAGGGCATCGCCACGGTCGACGAGTCGGCCATCACCGGCGAGTCGGCCCCGGTGATCCGCGAGTCCGGCGGCGACCGGTCCGCCGTCACCGGCGGCACCACGGTGCTGTCCGACCGGATCGTCGTGCGTATCTCCACCAAGCCGGGCGAGTCCTTCGTGGACCGGATGATCGCGTTGGTGGAGGGCGCTTCCCGGCAGAAGACGCCGAACGAGATCGCGTTGACGATTCTGCTCGCGGTGCTGACGATCGTCTTCCTGCTCGCCGTGGTGGCGTTGCAGCCGATGGCCGGTTACGCGGGTGCGCTGCAGTCGGTGATCGTGCTGACGGTGTTGTTGGTGTGCCTGATCCCCACGACGATCGGCGCGCTGCTGTCCGCGATCGGCATCGCCGGCATGGACCGGCTGGTGCAGCGCAACGTGCTGGCGATGTCCGGCCGGGCCGTGGAGGCGGCGGGTGACGTGAACACGCTGTTGCTGGACAAGACCGGCACCATCACCTTCGGCAACCGCAGGGCCACCGAGCTACTCCCGGTCGGCACGTCGACTGAGATCGAACTGGCCATCGCCGCTCGGCTGTCCAGCCTGGCGGACGGCACGCCGGAAGGGCGCAGCATCATCGACCTGTGCCATGAGCGCTACGACCTGCCGCTGGAGTCGAGCGAGCCGGAGAAGTCCGGCGAGTTCGTGCCGTTCACCGCGCAGACCCGGATGAGTGGCATCGACTTCGACGGCCGGCAGGTCCGCAAAGGCGCTGCGTCGTCCGTGCGGGACTGGGTGATCGAGCGCGGCGGGGTGGTGCCTCCCGATGTGCACGAGATCGTCGACCGGATCAGTCAGGACGGTGGCACGCCGTTGGTGTGCGCCGAGATCATCGAAGGCGTCGCGCTGGTACGTGGCGTGATCCGGCTGTCGGACGTGGTCAAGCCCGGCATCGCCGAGCGGTTCGCGGAACTGCGCAAGATGGGCATCCGTACCGTCATGGTCACCGGTGACAACCCGTTGACCGCCAAGGCGATCGCGGCCGAGGCCGGCGTGGACGACTTCCTCGCCGAGGCCAAGCCGGAAGACAAGATGGCCCTGATCCGCAAGGAGCAGGAGGGCGGCAAGCTCGTCGCGATGACCGGTGACGGCACCAACGACGCGCCCGCCCTGGCGCAGGCCGACGTCGGCGTGGCCATGAACACCGGGACCATGGCGGCCAAGGAGGCCGGCAACATGGTCGACCTCGACTCGGACCCCACCAAACTGATCGAGGTCGTGGAGATCGGCAAGCAGTTGCTGATCACCCGTGGTGCGCTGACGACGTTCAGCATCGCCAACGACATCGCGAAGTACTTCGCGATCCTGCCGGCCATGTTCGGCGCGATCTACCCTGGCCTGAACAAACTCAACATCATGCATCTGCACTCGCCGCACTCGGCGATCCTGTCCGCGGTGATCTTCAACGCGCTGATCATCGTGGCGTTGATCCCGCTGGCGCTGCGCGGTGTCCGGTTCAGGCCGTCGAGTGCCACGAACCTGTTGCGCCGCAACCTGTTGATCTACGGTGCCGGCGGCGTGCTAGTGCCGTTCCTGTTCATCTGGCTGATCGACCTGATCATCCGCCACATTCCGGGGATTGGGTGAGCGTGATGCGTAACTCCGCGTTGCTACGGCAGACCTGGGCCGGCGTGAAGATCCTGCTGGTGCTCACGGTGGTGACCGGCATCCTGTATCCGCTGTCGGTGTGGGCGGTGTCCCGGGTGCCGGGCCTGGAGAGCCGGGCAGAGGGCTCGGTCGTCACCTACAACGGGCAGCCGGTCGGGTCGAGCCTGATCGGGACCAACCCGGTCGACCCGAACGCCAAGAACGACCCGACGAACGACCGGTACTTCCACACCCGGCCCTCCGAGCAGGCGTCCGACTTCTCGGCGTCCGACAAGGCGAAACTCGGCCTCGGCGACATCGACCCGTCCTCGTCGGGCGCCTCGAACAAGGGCCAGGACGACGACACGCTGTACGCGCAGATCGCCGCTCGCAAGGCGCTCATCGCCAAGCGGGAGGGCGTCAGCCCGGACCAGGTCCCGCCCGACGCGGTCACCGCGTCCGCATCGGGCCTGGACCCGGCGATCAGCGTGGCCTACGCGAACCTCCAGGTCGCGCGCGTGGCACGGGTGAACCACCTGAGCGACGCGCAGGTGCGGCAGATCGTAAACGACAACACCAAACAGCCCCCGTTGGGTGTGCTGGGCGATACGACGGTCAACGTCATGGCGTTGAACCTCGCCGTGGCCAAGGCCGTAGCGGCCGATCACGGTTGATCCGATGACACGCCGGGGTCAGTTGCGCATCTATCTGGGCGCCGCTCCTGGTGTCGGCAAGACCTTCGCCATGTTGGGCGAGGCACGCCGACGCCAGGAGCGTGGCGCCGATGTCGTCGTCGGGTTCGTCGAGACACACGGGCGGGCCAAGACCGCCGAGCTGTTGACGGGCCTTCCGGTCGTGCCCCGCAAGCGGATGACCCACCGGGGGCACGAGTTCACCGAGATGGACGTGGACGCGATCCTGGCCCGCCGGCCGGAGATCGCGATCGTGGACGAACTCGCGCACACCAACGTGCCGGGTTCGCGCAACGAGAAGCGATGGCAGGACGTCGAGGAACTCCTCGCGGCCGGCATCGAGGTTCTGTCCACGGTGAACGTGCAGCACCTGGAGAGCCTCAACGACGTCGTCCAGCGGATCACCGGTGTGCCGCAACAGGAAACCGTTCCCGACGACGTGGTGCGGCGGGCCGAGCAGATCGAACTCGTGGACATCACACCGGAAGCCCTGCGTCGGCGGCTCGCGCACGGCAACGTGTATCCGGCGAACCGGATCGATGCGGCGCTCGGGAACTACTTCCGCGTCGGCAATCTCACGGCACTGCGCGAGTTGGCCCTGCTGTGGGTCGCCGACCAGGTCGACGTCGCGTTGCAGCGCTACCGCGCCGAACAGCAGATCACCGACACCTGGGAGACCCGCGAACGTGTGGTCGTGTCGATCACCGGAGGACCGGAGAGCGAGACGTTGATCCGGCGGGCGCGGCGGATCGCCAACCGGGCCGGCGCCGAACTGCTGGTCATGCACGTGCTGCGCGGCGACGGCCTGGCCGGCGCGCCACCGGAGGCCATCGCCCGCTACCGGAAACTGGCCGAGAGCGTCGGCGCCACCTTCCACACCGTCGTGGGCGATGACGTGCCGACGGCGCTGCTGGACTTCGCGCGCGGCGTCAACGCCACCCAACTCGTGTTGGGCACCTCGCGCCGGTCGCGACTGGCCAGGGCGTTCGAGGAGGGCATCGGCTCGGCCGTGGTGCAGGGTTCCGGGCCGATCGACGTGCACATGGTCACCCACGGCGAAGCCGCCCGCGGCTTGCGGCTGCGGATGGAGCGCAGCCCGCTGGGACTGCGCCGGCATGTGTACGGATGGGTGTTGGCGTTCGTGCTGCCCGGTGTGGTCACCGGCGGCGGCCTGATCCTGCACCACGCACTGGACATCTCCACGAACGCGGCCGGTTTCGTGCTGGCCTCGGTCGCGGTCGCCCTCGTCGGCGGCCTCGGTCCGGCGCTGCTCTCCGCGCTGCTCGGTGCGCTGCTGCTGAACTACTTCTTCGTGCCGCCGATCTACTCGCTGACCATCGCCGAACCCGACAACCTGATCACGCTGATCACCATGCTGGTGGTGGCGGTCCTCGTCGCCCTGGTGGTGGACCGCGCGGCCCGACGTGCGGCACAGGCCGCGCAGGCGCGGACCGAGGCCGCGCTGCTGGCGTCCTACGCCCGCACCGTGCTCACCCACCCGCAGCCACTGGTGCGACTGTTGGAGAAGGTGCAGGAGAACTTCGGCCTGACCTCGGTGGCCCTGCTCGAACGCGACGGCGACCAGTGGCAGCGGGTCGCGTGCGTCGGTCCGCGCCCGTGTGACGAACCGGATGACGCCGACATCGACGTGGCGGTCACGTCGGACGTGCATCTCGCGATCCGGGGTCGCACGTTGGCGGCCGCCGATCAGCAGGCGTTGGAGACCGCTGCCGGTCAGGCGTTGTTGGCGTTGCGGCAGCAGCGGTTGCGCGCGCAGACGGCCGCCGCGAAGCGGCGGGCCGAGACCACCGAGTTGCGCACCGCGCTGCTGTCCGCTGTCGGTCACGACCTGCGTACCCCGCTGACGTCGATCAAGGCCGCCGCCGGCAGCCTGCGTGACCCGGAGCTTCGACTGTCCACGGCGGACACAGCGGAGTTGCTGGCCACGATCGATCAGTCGGCCGACCGGCTGACCGCGTTGGTGGACAACCTGTTGGACTCCTCGCGGCTGTCCACCGGTGCCGTGGCGCCGCTGATCCGCCCGGTCGGCTACGACGAGGTCGTCGGCCTGGCGTTGTCCGGGATCGACGACCGGCGACAGGTCGAGGTGGACGTCGCCGACGACCTGCCCGAGGTGCTCGCCGATCCGGGGCTGCTGGAACGGGTGATCGCCAACGTGGTCGATAACGCGTTGCGCCACGGCCAGCAACCGGACGTCGCGCCGGTGGTGGAGGTGCGGGCCAGCGCGCACGCCGGCCAGGTCGAACTGCATGTCGTGGACCATGGCCCTGGCCTGCCGAAGGGCGCGACCGGCGCGTTGTTCGCCCCGTTCCAGCGGCTCGGGGACCGGGACGCCACGCCGGGGGTGGGGCTGGGGTTGTCGGTGGCCAAGGGTTTCACCGAGGCGATGGGTGGCACGATCCGCGCCGAGGACACCCCCAGCGGTGGCCTGACGATCGTGATCTCGCTGCCCGAAGCCATCCACGACGGCGTGCCGGCCCCCGCGCCGATGGGCGAGGACACCGCATGACACCCCCGGCCGGCCCGCTCTCATCGGGTGGTGGGGCGCTGCGGACAAGGGTGCTGGTCGTTGACGACGAGCCGCAGATCCTGCGGGCGTTGCGAATCAACCTCACCGCCCGCGGCTACGACGTGCTCACCGCCCGCGATGGCAGCAGCGCCCTGCAGGCGGCCACCGAGACCAAGCCGGACGTCGTCGTGCTCGACCTCGGCCTTCCCGACATCGACGGTACGGATGTGATCACCGGCCTGCGTGGCTGGTCGAGTGTGCCGATCATCGTGCTGTCGGCCCGGACCAGTTCGTGGGACAAGGTCATGGCGCTGGATGCCGGGGCTGACGACTACGTGACGAAACCGTTCGGCATGGACGAACTGCTCGCCCGGTTGCGCGCGGCCGTACGCCGCTCGGCCGCGGCGGCGCCGGGGGAGACCGCGATCATCGAGACCGAGTCGTTCACGATCGACCTGATGGCCAAGAAGGTGCGCCGTGACGGTGTCGACGTGCACCTGACACCGACCGAATGGGGGCTGCTGGAGATCCTAGTGCGCAACCCGGGCCGGCTGGTCACCCAGCAGCAGCTCCTGCAGGAGGTGTGGGGGCCGACGCACACGACCGAGTCCCACTATCTGCGGGTCTACTTCGCCCAGCTGCGGCGCAAACTCGAACCCGTACCGTCCCGCCCCCGGCACCTGATGACCGAGCCGGGGATGGGCTACCGCTTCGAGCCATAGCCCATGAACCGCTACCCAGCACGACATCGCCCGCCACTCCTGTCCGGTGGCTTCGGGTTTCCAGTCGGTGCGGCCATCGGTGCGCTGGTCACCATTGCGCTGGATGTCAACGGCGGAACCCACCACCTGGTCTGGGCCTTGATCGCGTACGCCGTGGCCATCGTCTTCGTTTCCGGGTTGACCACGTCCGCGGCCGCGCTGGGCACCGCGGTGGTGTGCTGGTTCCTGTTGGCCGGCTTCGTCGTGGGCCGCGAAGGTGATGTGCCCATCACGGCCCTGACCGTGTGGGATCTGGTCGTGCTGATGCTCACCGCGCTGGTCGCGGTTGCAGTGTCCACGTGACTCGACGACTGCGCAGGGGAGTCTGAGATGGCGGGTGTGTCCGGGACGGACGAGCGACACCGGCTCACGGCGCTGACCGGGACGGTCGGCCTCGGGCTGGACGCGCTGGCGTCGGTCGCGTACGGACCCGAGGTGATCGTGCTGATCCTGGCCGGCGCGGGATCGGCCGGGCTGCGGCTGATGCTGCCGGTCACCGTCGTGATCGTGCTGCTGCTCGTGGTCCTGGTGGCCTGCTATCGGCGGGTGATCGCCGCCTACCCGGACGGCGGCGGCGCTCACGCCGGCATCGCCGGCCACCACGACCGGCTCCGTCGGTGTGCTGTTGGTGCTGGCGGCGTTCGCCAACGGGTGTTCCGCGCTGACCGGGGTGGAAGCGATCGCGAAACGCCACGCCATCCTTCCGGCGCCCGCGACAGGCCGGGGCCCTCCGCTCGGAAGCCACCCTGGGCCTGGTACTCGGCGTGCTTCTCATCGGGCTGGCCGTTGTGGTGCAACGGTTCGACGCCCGACCGGTCGACGGCCGCAGCCTGCTCTCGTTGGTGACACAGGGTTCGCTGGGCACGGGCGTGCCGTACGTGATTGTGCAGTTGGCCACGGTGGTGTTGCTGGCACTGGCCGCGAACACCTCCTTCGGCGGGTTGCCGGTGCTGGCCGCGAAGCTGTCCGCGGACGGGTACCCGCCGCACCTGTTCGGGCTGCGCGCCGACCGGTTGGTGCACCGCTACGGCGTCGGCGTGCTGGCCGTGCTCGCGGCCGGGCTGCTGCTGTTCAGCCAGGGCCAGGTCGACCTGCTGGTGCCGCTGTTCGCGGTCGGTGTGTTCGTCGGGTTCTTCCTGTGCCAGGTCGGCATGGTCCGGCACTGGCGCGGTGAACGCGGCCGGGGTTGGCGGTGGCGTGCCACGGTCAACGGCACCGGCGCGGTCCTGACCGCGATCGCGGCGTTGGTCATCACGATCACCAAGTTCCCGCACGGAGCCTGGCTGATCGTGCTGATGATCCCGTTGCTGGTGCTGTTGTTCACCCGGATCCACGCCGCCTACGGGCGGATCGGCGGCCAGTTGGGCATCGGCAGCCTGCCGGCCCGGCCGCGCAAGCGGGACACCGTGGTCGTGGTGCCGGTCGTGGCGATCACCCGGTTGGCGTCGGAACTACTGTCCACCGCGCTGGGCATGGGCCACCGGGTCATCGCCGTACACGTGTCCTATCCGGACGAAACCGCCGCGGCCCGCCGGATGGTGGCGGACTGGACCACGTGGCGACCCGAGATCCAGTTGGTGCTGCTGGAATCCCCACGCCGTGAACTCGGCGGTCCACTCGCCGACTAAGTCCGTGGACTGGACGCCGAACGGGTGATCGTGCTGATCGGCGAGGTCCAGCCCGCGCGACTGTGGGAACGGATGCTGAAGAACCGGCGTGACACCATCGTGGCGCGCCGGCTGTCCCGCAGCACCGATGCCGTGGTCTGCCGCTACCGCATGCCGCTGCGCGCCACGATGGATCGATCCGACGTGGCGGAGGCAAGGGCGGGCAGCGAAACGGTCCTGGGCGCGATCTTCACCACCGCGCTGGCCGACGGTGTCGTCTTCCTGCACCCTGTCGCGGCATAAAGGGACCCGCCGTAGTCACAACCGCGGTCCGTATCCTGACCCCCGCCGAGCTCGATCGATTGCGCGACGCACTGCCCGGCGATCGGTGGCGGCTGTGGCTGGACACGGCCATCGAGACCGGTGCCCGGTGGGGCGAGCTGGCCGAACTCCGCGCCAACGACCTCAACCCCGCCGCACGTTCCCTCACCATCGGCCGCAATCTGCTGGAACTGCAGCCACCCTTCCACCCCGAGCATGGCCAGTTCCTGGTCAAGCCCTACCCCAAGAACCGCGACTTCCGCGTCCTCCGGCTCACGGCCGCACTGGCCACACGCCTCATCGACCACATCGCCAGCCATCAGATAGCCCCGCCCGATCTACTGTTCCCGCGACGAGCCAGCCGCGTCGCTTCTCACCAGACCAGCCACACGGACGCAGACGCCGTTGGCGCACCACAAGCCGCGCGCCATGAGCACGGCTGGATCGCCACTTACACCAACCACGGGTGCCGCGATGAGCCGTGTCGTGCCGCCTACGCCCGTTACCGAGCCTCCCGCCGAACCGCGGGCAAGGACCGCCCACCGATCCCTCACCAGAGCCCGATCCGCCATATGTCCCGGCACTGGTTTCGCAAAACAGATCTGGAATCCCGCGAACACCACGGCCGGATTGGTCCCTCGCTTGCAGGTGCACGATCTGCGCCACACCAATGCGTCGTGGATGATCGCCGGCGGCGCGGATCTGCAAACCGTGCGCGAACGGCTCGGCCACGCCAGCCCGCGCGCGACCGAACGCTATCTGCACTCCCTACCCGACACCGACGACACCACACTCGACGCGCTCGCCACGATCCGTAACCAGGCCGACCTCCACCGACCGGCCCGCCGCGGCAACCCTCACGGTCATGTCACCGTCACGAACACGAAATGCCCCTCCGGCGATAATACCGAAGGGGCTGTGACCAGCGGATATGCTGGTGGGCGACACAGGGATTGAACCTGTGACCTCTACCGTGTCAACTATGGACGACATATCGCGCCGACCTGCGAATATCTAACTTTATCAGTTCAGCGCGGTTCCGTACAGGTCAGTTGAGGTCCATTCAGGTCCGTTCAGCGCACGTGTTTGCTCCCAATCTGCTCCCCACGTTGCTCCCGGCAGACAGAAAGTATGGCCGTGTGCTCGCTGCACCTGGAAGCTCCGGAAGGCGCGCTTTGCGACAGAGATGACGTATCGGTACTGGCCCGCACATCGCACCTGGATAACGGAGACCGACTGGGGGCCTTAACCGGCCGCCAAGAAACTTCTGACAGAGTAGATATTGATCGGTCGACATCAGCAGATGATGCACGCCAACTGCAGGAACGCCTCGTGATGTCCGTGGGTCTCCAGGCGGACGGGCATTCGCCGGAACCAGTGCGGCTGAGCAAAGCTCTGCTTCACGATCCAGCGGTATGCCCAGGGACAGCCGCGGCTTCTACCCGCCGCACGACATGCGGCGGCGCCGGCTGTCTGCAGCCGGCGCCCTCCGTACCTGAAGGGACGGGTGGGTGGCTACACCCACCCGTCCTGCCTCAGTCCTCGGTCTCCTCACCGTTGTCATCGGTGACCGTGTCCTCCAGGTCGCGCAGTTTGACTCTGCCCTCCTCATCTACGCGGAACACCTCGACCAGCAGTAGGTCGCCGCGCTTCAGTTCCCCGCTGTTGAGGTCGGCCCGGACCTCCTCGCTCATCCGGGTGCAGTGCAGCATCGCAGGGCGGTCGTGGCCCGGCAGCTTGACCAGGGCGTACCCACCGGACCGGCCCTCCTCCGGCACGGTGCGGACCACCTCGGCGTCGAACCGTTCGCCCACCGCCGGCCCGCCACTGCGGACTGCGGGCGGCCCGACCCGGCCCGGCCGGTCAC
>Ga0070714_100002885_pt1 | contig 12721 bp, 5 predicted proteins | sample LARL83metaG_FD_65450 | JGI IMG/M metagenome (GOLD analysis project Ga0070714, IMG submission 65450) | Corn, switchgrass and miscanthus rhizosphere microbial communities from Kellogg Biological Station, Michigan, USA - LAR L8-3 metaG | ecosystem: Host-associated > Plants > Roots > Rhizosphere ... | reverse complement strand
GCTGCTACGATCACAGCGTTCTGAACGCGCCGCTAGCTCAACTGGCAGAGCAGCGGACTCTTAATCCGCGGGTTCGGGGTTCGAGTCCCTGGCGGCGCACCCGTACTGACCTGGGGTTTCACCGCTCCAGGTCTTTTTTCATGTGTCCGTTTGTCCCCATGTTTGATCCTGTGCCGCCCGAATACTTGATTGGATGGCTGACCGGCGGTTTCACCTGAGGCCTGGAGTCAGTGATGGTTGGCTGGCCGGGTGCTGCTCACGATCGTCTACCTGATGGTTCGCCGGGTACTCGGCCTCGCCGTCCTGGTGTTCCGCGGGGACCGGGCCAAAGATGCCGAGCTGCTGGCGCTCCGGCACGAGAACGTGGTGCTGCGGCGGCACGCCGGGCGGATCCGGTACGAGCCGGCCGACCGCGTGTGGTTTACCGCGCTGGCGCAGTTGATACCCCGCGGGCGCTGGGCCGACATCTTCCCGGTGACGCCAGCGACGCTGCTGGCCTGGCACCGCAGGCTCGCCGCCAGAAAATACGACACGAGCACGCGGCGCAAACCCGGCCGCCCGCCCGCAGTCCGCAGCCTCGGCCGCCTTGTCATCCGCCTGGCGAATGAGAACCCGCTGTGGGGCTACCGCCGGATCCACGGCGAGTTGACCAAGCTCGGCGTCAGGATCGCGCCGTCCACCGTCTATGAGATCCTGCGAGCTGAGGGCATCGGCCCGGCACCGCGCCGCACAGGCCCGACCTGGCGGCAGTTCCTGCAGGCCCAGGCCGCCGGAATCATCGCGGTCGACTTCCTGCATGTCGACACAGTGCTGCTGAGACGGCTGTATGTCCTGGTGTTCATCGAGCACGGCACCCGCCGGATGCACCTGGGCGGCGTCACCGCGAACCCCACCGGCGAGTGGACAGTGCAGCAGGCCCGCAACCTCGCCCTCACCCTCGGCGACAGGTTCGGAAATATGCGATTCCTGATACGCGACCATGGGTCGAACTTCACCCAGTCATTCGACGCCGTTTTCCAGGCAAACGGCACCAGGATATTGCGCACAGCCGTGCAGGCTCCCCGGATGAATGCGACCTGCGAACGCCTCGTCGGCACCCTGCGCCGCGAGCTCCTCGACCGCATGCTGATCCTCAGCTCAGCGCATCTGCGCGCCGTTCTAGCCGGGTACCAGGCGCACTACAACATGGCCCGGCCGCATCAGGGCATCGACCAGCGAGTCCCCGGCTGCGAGCGCGACCTTCCCGGCGTGACCACGGCGAACCTCGATGTCCAGCGAATCCACCGAAAACCGGTACTGAGCGGCCTGATCAACGAATACAGCCGAGCCGCCTGACGCCACGACAAGACCGCAGACCAGCAGCAAGATCCTATTTTCGAGCGGGACAGCGTCACGACACTGAGCTCTACGAGTTCAATCTGGTTAATATCGCCTGGTGGCATAGGTTTTCGGCACCCACAGCATATGTGAGCAACGATCAAGACCTACAGCGTCGGGTTCAGAAAGCCGACATACGATCCATCATCGAAGCAGATCATCCGCGATTCTCACGCGTGGGGATTCCAGCCCTCACGGCTCCTATGAGCATAGTCTTCGATATGGCTCCGATGGAATATGGACTTTCCATTCGCTGGGTGTCAGCGAATGTCCAGCGATCGAGCACATTGCGTTTGGCAGGCGGGAGGGGAATGTGACATCCCATTGGCGGACAGCGTGGTTCGGTCCTAGCGTCGTCAAGAGCGTGGCGGCGGGACTGAAGGCGAGCGCGCTTACCCCTCCGGCTTTGATAGAAGGGCCGATCTGCTGCTGGGTCGCGACGTCCCACAGCCGGACCGTTCCGTCACCTCCGGCCGTGGCTAGTAGCGAACCGTCAGGGGTGAAGGCGACCGCGTTCACTCCTTCGGCGGTGCTGGCATCCATGGACAGGCCGACCTGCTGCTGGGTCGCGACGTCCCACAGCCGGACCGTTCCGTCACCTCCGGCCGTGGCCAGCAGCGAACCGTCGGGACTGAACGTAAGTCCGGACAATGTGCCGACCGGAATGCCCCTGTACCGCCTCCCGGTCGCAACCTCCCGTAGCCGGACCGTGTCCCGAGAATCCACGGTGGCCAGCATTCTGCCGTCAGTGCTCAGCGCCATCTCCGCTACTGCGCCATCGTAAATATTTATCGATGTGATCATGCGGTCAGCGGCAAGATTCCATAGCAAGACCTTGGTTCCGTGGTCGCACGTATAGGTACCAAATTGCTCGAAAGCCAGGATGTTGCCGTCAGAGCTTAGCGCCACCTTGGAATACCCGCAACCTCCCGTGCGATAGAAGATCCGTTTGCGGGTGGAAACGTCCAGCACCATCAGGCCATTCTGCGCCTGGACGGCCAGAATCTTATTTTGTGAGGCGAATACCATATTCATATGGGACTCCCCCTCTACCGGATAGGCTGAAGAAGCCTCGTTGAACTGAGGCGGGAGTTGTACGCTAACTTGATGCTGGGTCGTTATGTTCTGTAGCCGGATTAGGCGATCGCGCCCTGCGGCGGCTACGAGCCTGCCATCAGCACTCAGCGCTTCCCCCTCCGCGCCTGCAGCGCCGACGTCGATCCCCTGCCCGATCTGCTGGTATTCCGCTACGTCCAGTAGCCGTACTGTGCCGTCTCCGCCTATGGCGGCCAGGACCTTGCTGTCGGGGCTGAAGGCCATGGCATTAACGCCCTCGGTGCTGGCCTCCATGGGCGGACCGGCCTGCTCGCCAGTGGCTACGTTCCACAGCTGGATGCCGCCTCGGCCCGCGGTGGCCAGGAACATCCCGTCAGGGCTGAAAGAGACCAAGCCCGGGCCTCCGCCTTCGCTGATGACGCTGATAGGCGGGCCGGCCTGGTGGTGGGTGGCTACGTCCCACAGCTGGACGGTGCCGTTTCCGCTTTCGGTGACCAGGAGCCTGCCGTCAGGGCTGAAGGCGACCGTAACCACACCGATAGGTACGCTGGCGACCTTGATGGGCGGACCAACCTGGTCGTGGGTGGCCACGCTCCACAGCCGGACCGTGCCGTCTCCACCGCCGGTGGCCAGGAGCGTGCCCTTGGGGCTGAAGGCGACTAGACTCGCGGTTAGAAACTCGCCAGGGATGTTTAGGGTCTTGCCAGACATGTCGAACAGACCCTCGTTTAGGGCCTTGCCAGGGATGTCGATGGGCGGGCCGACCTGGTGGCGGGTGGCCACGTTCCATAGCCGGGCCATCCCGTCGGTACCAGAGGTGGCCAGCATCTTGCCGTTGGCGCTGAAGGCTAGCCCTGTGAGAACCCCGCCGCGGGCCGAATTACTTACTGCGTTGATCGGGGGGCCAGTTGAGCGGCGGGTGGCCACGTCCCACAGCTGGACGGCACCGTTATCGATAGCGGTACCGTTAGGGATAGCGGGACCGCTATCACTATTGGTCGCCAGGAGCCTGCCGTCAGGATTGAACGCCATCATGTGCTTGATATTGCTAACGGCATTAGTTGCTGGGATCGGCGGGCGAGTCTGACGGCGGGTGGCTACATTCCACAGCTGGACGCGCAAGCCGTCATTGACGGCAAGTGTCTTGCCGTCGGGGGTGAATTCCACGCCGATAGCATCAGGGTCCGTTTCCAGGACGGCACGGTCGGGTTGCGCGAACGCGTCCAGCATGCTATCGCGAGCCTGGCTGGTCGGAGCGATTTGCCATGCGGCCCCGGCGAGCTGGGCCGCCAGAACCGGGTCTGCGATGTCAAGTGCTTCGCTTTGCGCCGCGAGCTGGCTTGAGATGGCGGTATTGCGCTGCTGGCCGGCTTTCCGGGCCGCAAGAACCGCGGCCGTCCCCCCGGCTAGTGATGCTGCCAGCGCCAGAATCAGGGACACCGCCAGGACGCGCCGTAGGCGCCTAGAGCGAGCGGCAAAACGCTGGCTAGCCTCCAAGAAGCCCGACCGGTCACCGGTCAGGGCCGGGTAACGGGCCGGGTCGGCCGCCCACCGCGCCGCGGCCTGTTCGACGGCGGCGAGCTGACTCCCCCGGTACAAGAAGGAAGAATCCCGCCCATGCGCCGCCCATTCGGCGGCGTTCTCCTGCAACTGCGTGTAGAGGATCCAGCTGGCCTGCTCGCTGTCGAGCCAGCCGCGCAGCCGGGGCCACGCGCGCAGCAGCACGTCGTGGGCGATCTGGACGGTGTCGCCGTCCAGTACCAGCAGGCGGCTGCTGGCGAAGGCCTCGAGCACGGTGCCTAGCGCGCGCCGGGCGGCCTCGCGCCGTCCCGCGGCCAGCTCTGCCCGAGGCACGGCACGGCGGGCGAGCTGACCGTCCGGGCCGACCAGGACCAGGGCCCGGAAGGTGTCCCTGGCGATCTGCTGTGCGGCGTCGGGCAGGGCCTCGTACACCGCCTCGGCGCCGAACTCGACGCTGCGGGCGACGCCGCCGCTCTCGTGATACCCCTGTACGGTCAGGCGGTTCCCGTCGCGCCTCTGCCAGGTCAGCATCATCGCCTGGGAGAGCAGTGGCAAGATCCCCTCGGCCTCGTCCTGGCCCGCGGTGCGCAGGTCGGCGAGGATGGTGTCGGCCAGGTCGGCGTCGACCTGGAGCCGGGCCGCGGCCGCCGGCCCGGTGATCGCCTCCCGCAGCTCCGTTCCGGTCATAGGGCCGACCACGAACATGCCGTCCTGCATCAGCCGGGCCAGCCCGGCCTGGGCGGTGCACCGGGCCCAGAAGTCGCCCCGGACCGCGATGACCACCACGGCGGGCGGCTCGCCCCGCGGGCCGAATGGCTGGCTCGCCGCCGCGCACAGGGCGGCGATGAACGCCTGCTGGCCGGCGTCACGGCTGGGGGCCAGGGTGAAGACCTCTTCGAACTGGTCGACGGCCAGGACCAGCCGTCCGGGCCGGGCCGCGGCGGGCGGCCACGAGCCGTTATCCCCCGCGACCCTGTCCAGGACCGCCTGGCCCACCACTAGATGGGCCCGGTCAGGATCGGCGGCGAGCCCGTGCCTGATGGCCGCGGCGTCGCCGTGGCTGAGCCTGGCCAGGCGAGTCGCCAGCTCGGTAAGCGGATCGCCGGTCGGCGTCATGACGATGCGGGGCCAGCCGGAGCTCTCCAGCTGGACGCCCGCGGCCAGGGCCGGGAGCAGACCCGCGCGCAGCAACGACGACTTGCCCGCCCCGGATGCGCCGGACACCACGACCATGCTCGGTCCAGCCAGGCGTCCCGCCAGCTTGACGACCAGCTCAGCTGTAAGCCGCTGCCGACCGAAAAACACCTCGGCATCGTCCTGGTCAAACGGGAGCAGCCCGCGATAGGGGCATCCGGAGTCCCGGCGCGGGATCGCGGCCAGGTCCTCCCGGGCGTCGGCTGACTCGCTGAGAGAGCGGAACTCGGCGCCTTGCCCGTCCAGGCGCTGCTGCATTTGCGCCGCCTCATGATCACCGGCGCGGGCCAGGAAGGCCATCTCGGGATATCCGCTGCTGAGGGTGTCAATAGCGGAGATGACGTCGTTCCGCAGTCGGTCGTTTCGCGTCTCGGTCGCTTCGGACAGTGCGCTGCGTGGCGCGTCGGTTTCCGCGAGCACCTCGGCGATCTCGGCTCGCAGGACCGCGGCATTCTCGTCTTGCGCGGCAAGGACGTGCTCGATCCGCCAGTAGATCTCCCGTTCCAGGTCGTGCGGCGACGGCGGTCGCCCCTGGCTGCTGGCACGCACGCCGTCGATCGCTGCGGAGATCAGGTCGCTGAGTACGGCCCGGGACGACAGCACCCCCAGGGTCGGCGCTCCGGCCGTTTCTCCGGCCACTGCGCTGAAGGCGCTCGGGCACAATCGCGACAACAAAACAGCCGGGGGAATCTTGCGCAGGTCCCCCCCGGCCTCCACGGCGGCGCGCTGGATCCGTGCGCGTACTGCCTCGCGAAAGCGCCGGATGTCCTCGCTGTCGCCGATCAGCCGCGGCTCATCTGGACGGCTTGTACCCATCAAGACCACCCCCCGGGGAGCATAGCCCGACGGTAGGGCCCAGAAGGGGACAATCCACGTTCTAGTCCCAGGACCACGCCGGCCGTGCTGTCGTGGCGCCGGGCCGGCCTAGCATGACTGCCATGGCGGGACAGGCCGGGCAACTCCTCTGCGAGCGGTACCGGCTGGCCGAACCGGTCGGGAAAGGGGCTATGGGCCAGGTCTGGCGCGGCTATGACGAAATCCTCAAACGCTCGGTGGCGGTCAAGGAAATCCTGCCGCCGGGGGGGCTGCCGGAGCCGGAACGCGATTACCTGATCGCGCGGACACTGCGCGAAGCGCGCGCCACGGCCCGGCTGCACCATCCGGGCATCGTGACCGTCTATGACGCGGTCCAGGTCGACGACGTGCCGTGGATCGTCATGGAGTTCGTCTCCGGTCCCTCGCTGGCCACGGTCATCGCTCGTGACGGACGCCTGCCCTGGGAGCAGGTCGCCGCGCTCGGCGCTGACCTAGCGGATGCCCTCGCGCACGCGCACGCCGCCGGGGTCGTCCACCGCGACCTCAAGCCCGCCAACGTGCTGCTGGCCGGACGCCGGACGGTGCTCACCGACTTCGGTGTCGCCCGCGTCCTGGATGCCACCACAGAGCTGACCGCCAAAGGAGAACTCCTCGGCACGCCGCAGTACATGGCGCCGGAACAGATCGAGGGTGAATCCGTCCATCCTCCCGCCGACCTGTGGGCGCTCGGCGCGACCTTGTACGCCGCAGTCGAGGGATCCCCGCCGTTCGGCGGCCCGACCCTGACCGCCGTCCTGGCGGCCATCTTGAACCGTCCGCCGCCGATCCCCGAGCATGCCGGCCCGATGGCGCCCGTGCTCGGCGCGCTGCTGAACAGGGCACCGAGCCAGCGGCCGGACGCCGTGGCGCTGACCGGGCAACTGACCGCGCTGCTGCGTTCCGGCCCGCCCGTGCTGGCCGTCAGGCCACCGGGTCCGCTGTCGCGGACAGCGCCGGCCACGGCCGTCGCCGCCGCCCGGCAGGAATCGCCGTTCCGCGCCGCCGTCCTCGACGGCCACGGCGGGAGGGTGCACTCGGTGGCGTTCAGCCCGGACGGCAGAGTGCTCGCCAGCGGCTGTGACCAGGGGGTAAGGCCGGACGGATCGCTAATCAAAGGCGGCCGCCGCGTCCGGCTGTGGGACGTGGCCAGTCAGACGTGCACGGCTGCCCTGACCGGTCCCGATGGCGCCGCGTCCTCCGTGGCGTTCGCCCCGGACAGCGCCATCCTGGCCAGCGGCAACTCAGGCCAGCCGGTGCACCTCTGGCGGCTCACCAGCCGATTCCGCAGGGGCCCGATCACCCTGGCGGGCGACATCGACGTGGTGTCGGTGGCGTTCAGCCCGGACGGGACGCTGCTCGCAACGGGCAACTGCCACAAGACGGTCCGGCTGTGGGACGTGGCCACCCGGGCCTTCATCGCGACCCTCAGCGGCCACAGCGGATGGGTGCACTCGGTGGCATTCGGCCCGGACGGTGGAACGCTGGCCACCGGCAGCGCTGACCACACGGTCCGGCTGTGGGACGTGGCCGCCCAGGGCTGCATCGCAACTCTCGCCGATCATGGCGGAATCGTGCGCGCGGTCGCGTTCAGCCCGGACGGCGCAACCCTCGCCAGCGGCAGCGTCGACAAGACCATCCGGTTGTGGGACGTGGCCGCCCGCACCTGCGTCGCCGTCCTCACCGACGGCTTTACCCAGGTGTTCTCCGTCGCGTTCAGCCCGGACGGCACCCTGCTCGCCAGCGGCGGCGCCGACACCACAGTCCAGCTCTGGGACGTGGCCACCTGGACCCGCATCGCCACCCTCACCGGCCACGCCAAGGCGGTGGCCTCGGTGGCGTTCAGCCCGGACGGCAGCACGCTGGCCAGCGCGAGCCATGACAAGACCGTGCGCCTTTGGCGCCTCCAGTGAAGTCACCGTCTTCGCGCAGGTCATCTGTCCTCAGGATGGCGACGGGGAATGCGGAGCGATCAGCATGAGCCGGGTTCCGAAGGTAACAGACGGATCCGGAGCCGGCCTTCGAGGCCACGGCACACGCCTGTCCGCTGTCAGCTCCGTAAGCGCTGTAACAGCGAGGCCGACCGCAGCACGCGGGTCCGTGTCGAATCCCTCAGCGATCAGTTCCTCCAGCACTGATCGCGGCAGGTGGCCTTGGAGGCGCGAGGACTCGAGTACCGGCAACCCGACTTCAACATCTTGGGTATCTGAGCCCGATCTGATCAGAACGCCCAGCAGGAGTGCGGCGTTCTCGTAGGCCGCTGACCGGTAGGCGATTTCCTGGGCGGCGCGGATGAGCAGCATCGCCTGTTCGTCGCTGCCGCCTGCGAACTCGCCGACGTGCGACAGGAGGAAGGCGGCGGCAGCTGATGGCGCCGCCGCACTAGCGGCCATAGCGCGCAGGACCAGCGAGTGGATCCGGGTCTGCGGTCTGATCTGCTCGTCCGCGGGCATGCCGTCCAGCACGGTGAGGGCATCCTCCTGCCTCCCGAGGGCCAGATAGGCCGCCGCCAGGCCCACCGTCACCTCGGCTTCGCAGCTCGGCCCGAACATGCCGCCCAGGAGTTCCCTGGCCTCAAGCGCGGTCCGCAGGGACGCGTCGAGGTCGGCCGCTCGTCGCTGGGCCACGGACAGGTACCCGAGGCAGAAACCACGGGCCATGGTCATCCTTTCGATGTGGAAGCAGCGGGCCGCCTCCGTCAGCAACCGAACCGCCCGATCCGGATCACCGCGGTGCAGGCAAAGCAGACCCTGACGGACATTCAGGTCCCCCATGGTCGACAGTTCGATAGGCCCGGGAGTCGTGGCAATCTCCGCCAGGCAAGGGTCAGCTTCATCGAACCTGCCGCCCTCGATAAGGCAACCCAGGAGAGTCAGCAGGCCATGTCTCAGCTGCGCGACATCACCGAGGACTCGCCCAGCTTGGACGCTTCGCTGCGCGGCGTCGATCGACTCGGCGTAGCGACCCTGATAGGAGAGTAGATTCGCCAGGATGCCAAGAGCCCGGGCACGTTCGGCCAGGGTTAGCGATGTGCCTTCTTCACGCGCCTTGGCCAGGAACCGGCAGCCATAGGCCGACAATGAGCGGATATGCCAGTACTGCCAGATCGCAACGGCCAAGCGTACCTGGTCGGCCGGCGATTCCTCGCTCGCCTCAAGCGCAACACGTATTAGCGCGAATTCTACATCGAGGGACTCGATTGCTCCTGGCTGCTGGAAGTCAGCCTCGCTCATTTGAGCGACATCAAGAGCCCAGGACATGAGCTGCCGGACTGCATCCTGACGATCTACCGGACTAAGTTGCCTGACGGCGAAGTTCCGCACCACTGCCAGGACCTTGAACCGAACCTGTCCTGTCTCATCCAGCCCGCGCGATACCAGCGATTTGTCTGTCAGCGTGGCGACCAGGCGTTCACCGGTGTGGAGTTCTTCGTGCGCCACGCTTGCTCCGCACCGGAAGGTGAACGGCGCGGTCAAGATGGCGAGCCGACTCAGGGCCCGTTGCTCATCCGGATCGAGCAGGTGCCAGCTCCAGCTGATGGTAGCTTCGATCGTCTGATGGCGGGGAACTTCCCGGAGGCCACCGCTCAAGATGGCCAGCCCTCGTCCGACGCTCGCTGCTATGTCGCTCACCGGCAGCGTGCGCGCCCGGGCGGCGGCGAGCTCTATGCACAACGGAATGCCGTCGAGCGCACGGCATAGTTCCGCAGCCCCTGCGACCTGCCCTGAGCTCAGTTCGGGTTCCTCGCCGCAGGCCTGGCCGAGCAGCCGGATGAACAGTTCGACGGCGTCGCCTGGCTCGGATTCAAGCGGGTCACGGTTCGCGACTGGCAGCGGGTTGACGGTCATGACCCATTCGTCCGGCAGGTGCAAGGGCTCCCGGCTGGTAGCGAGGATGCGGACGCCTGGGCAGGCGCTTAGTATCCGCGTGACCGCCATAGCGGCGGAGGCTATGACATGCTCGCAGTTGTCAAGGATGATAAGCGCAGGCGTGCCAGCGAGCACCGCACCAAGCCTGGCCAGGACATCGGTATCGTCTCCTGTACTCCCGGCATCGTCGAGGATCAGCTCGGCGAGCACCGGAAGCACCGGTTCGCCGGCTCGAACGCGCGACAGATCAGCGAACCAGGCGCCCGCCAGCGGAAGCGGGTGCGACTCGACAAAGCGCAGGCACAGCGCGGTCTTGCCGATCCCGCCCGGCCCCACGATCGTAACCAGTTTCCGGGCGCCGAGCAGCCGCGCGAGTCCGGTCAGCTCCTCATGCCGGCCCACGAACAGCGATGGCGGACGGGGCGAAATCGCGGGCCTGAGGCCAGCCGGGAGCCGCGCTTGCTCGCCCTCGCTGTCTAGCCATCCTGCGATGGTGGGCACTTCTTTGCGGTGGAGCAGGTTGTCAAGGTGTCTTTGCCGGGCTTGCAGAGCCCGGTAGGTCGCGGAAAGTTCCTGTAGTTCACTGGACGGTCCGCCAAGGCGAGCCACGGCGGAGATGAGCGAACGATGCGGAGCCGACTCATAGTCGCCCTTTTCGATACGCCGTACGACGGTCGCGCTGACGCAGCCTTCCGCAGCGAGATCCTGCTGCTTGATCTCACTGCGTTTCCGCCAGGCAAGCAGCTCCCGCCCCATCTTGTTCATCACTTCACCGCGCTCGCAGCGGATGCTGTCGCGAATCCCCAGGAGCCGGTCCCGTGCACGATCTTGCCCCGTAGCTGCTCCCTCGGTCACGAGCTGCCCTCCCACCGGCCTCAACGGCCGACCACCAGCCAACCGAACACTTCCCGCCGAACCGTTGGTTCGGTACAACCCCTGGGTCGAGCATAGGAGGTGCCGATCCGACAAGGACCGTAAAACGCAGAAATGAAGCGCAGGCAAGCCCAGACGGAAGAAGAACCTTCCCGGCGCGAATCAACGCTATCGATTACCCGTTCAAGCAGGTCTATCCGTAGAGTCCTAACTATTATTCAGATTGTTCGAAAACAATTCGGCTCTCAGGAACGCGGGAGGCGTTCGACCGTGCTGAAAACACGTGCGGACGATTCGCGGGTGTCCCAGGCGGCAAATAGAGGGGGCCGCCTGGGGCACGCCCGGGGTCGGGTGCTGGCGGTGTGGAAGGAAGTGCACAGAGGAGTTTTCTAAGGTTCAGCAGCGTGCTCTCATGACCTTGACTGACCGCAGTCCACTGATCCGAAGCGGACACTGGGGAACGTCCTCAGATGCCGCCGACAGAATCTTTCCGTCTGTTACGGCGCTGGGCCCTCCAGTCGCTAGGGAACGGCGGCCGCTACAGGATCTCATGCAGGGGGGCCGCCAGGTCGGCTTTGTCGACCGCCGGGGCCAGGCGGCTCAACGTCAGGAAAGTCTCGGACTCTCTACCGAGAGTACGCGCTACTGCTCCTCATGCGGACATTTGATCGAGACGGATTCCCCGCGTCAGATGTCAACTTATTTACATTCTGATCACAACTTAGCTCGGACTAATCTTGAGATAAGGTGAATGAGCGATGACCTCTTTCCCCATTATCGTGATAATTATCATGTGCGCAGCTGGTCTATCGCTATTGATTTCTGGCATTTGGCTTATGTTCCAGGGCCGCCCGACGTCTCCAGATGAAGCAACCGAGGCCAGCCTGAAAGAGGTTATCCGGCTTAACGTTCCAGCCCAAGCTCTTCTGGTTCTCGTTGGCGCTGCTCTTCTAGTTGCGGGTGGCTATCTCGGCGTGACCCACTGGCAGACGACTCCGGGATCGAACACCATTAATAGCTCACCAACCACTGCAGATACCGCCAGTCCGTCCGCAACACCAATGGGAACTTCACCAAGCAGTCCAACATCAGCTCCAGTCCAAGCATATGCAACGCTGACTTCCCCGAATAATGGGACGAAAGTATCAAAGCAAGGGGGTTTTGTCGCAAGGGGCACAGCCACATCCCTTGGCCCCTACACCGTCTGGATCCTTGACTACGACGGTGGCTACACCGTTGACCAGGAAGCAGCAGTTGCTGCCGGACAATGGTCTGCAACTGATCAACCACTTGGCGATTCTTCCGATGTACTGCCCTTCAACCGGACGATGGTGGCAGTGATCGCGGATTCATATTGCGCGAACAGACTTTCGCAGATCCAGTCCACCAGCGACGATTACACCCAGAACCTCCCTGATGGCTGTAAAATTGTAGGTCGAGTCACAGTAGATGTCTCAAGACCTTGATTTTGCGAGACTCCCGTCACTCGCGGCCACTCGAAAACAAGCGTCATAATTGCCGCAAGGGCTATATGCAAGACCTGTGCCGCTCGAATACTTGATTGAGGTTTCCCAGCAACGACGGATCTGACAAACGTGACGTAGCAGGACGTCCGGGCAGACACGCAGACATACACGGAGATCGCCGGGGAGGCGCGGAGCCCCCGGTAGAAGAAGTCTCGCCAAAGAACGCCCTGTACCGCTCCAAAATGTCGCGACCAGTCTGACCTGCAGGTTTCGGTGACTCGCTTACGCAGCGCGACGGTACTCGTTGACCAGGCCGCCGAGTACCTTTCAGCGCCTCACCGGCGCGTCAAGCGCCACCATGGCCGACTCGTCATGATCGGGTGGCCGCTGATGCCGGGACTGGTGCGGCCGGTGCCCGTTATAGTGCACAGCGTACGTCCGCAGCACCGCCCGGAGAAGGGCTTCGTCATAGATGAGCATCCGGTCTGGTTAGGACGCCTTCAGTTGGCTCCA
>Ga0070714_100002884_pt1 | contig 12723 bp, 15 predicted proteins | sample LARL83metaG_FD_65450 | JGI IMG/M metagenome (GOLD analysis project Ga0070714, IMG submission 65450) | Corn, switchgrass and miscanthus rhizosphere microbial communities from Kellogg Biological Station, Michigan, USA - LAR L8-3 metaG | ecosystem: Host-associated > Plants > Roots > Rhizosphere ... | reverse complement strand
GCCGAGCGTCAGGTCATCGACGTCCGGCGGCTTCAGGTGGCACAGGCGGCCGAGGTGGAACAGGTACTCGGCGCGCATCCGCTTCAGGTCGCATGTCAGGACCCGGTGGGCGGGTACTCGCCCGGGTCGCTCGCCGGCCTGTTCGCCGGCGCCGCCGGCAGCGTCTTCCGGGTGGCGGTCTGCCTGGACGAGGGAGTACGCCGGGCGGCCGAGGCTTTTGGGGCAGGCTTGTCCTGGACCTGCTTCGCCTTCATCTCCTCGCCCGTCGCCGTCATGAACGCCAGGTAGAAGCCGAGGACGTCGACGTCGAAATCATCGTCCAGCGGCGGCACGTCCTCACCTGACTGGGCGAGCATCAGCCACGCCGCCGCGGCGACGGACACGATCCATGCCGCGTCGGTGTACAGCGGCATCCGCTTAGCCGCCCCGGCGAGGACGGCCAGGTCGGCCATCCCGGCCGTGCCGTCACCGAGGGCACCCATCAGCGCGTTCACGTCCAGGCCCTCCGGCAGCGCGCCGAAGTCGATGCCGGTCACCCGCTCCTGCCACGCCAGCAGCGTCAGGCCGGTGAATTCCTGGATGGCCAGAGCATGACGCAGGCTCACGTGCACCAGGTCCAGCGTCCGGACCTGCCCGTCGAAGTCGATCTTCACAGCCTTGACTCCCTCACCATCCGGTCAACCTTCTGCGCGTACTTCGCCAGCGCAGGCCCGGCGCGCTGCTCGGCGGCCGGGGCCAGGAACGGGCGAAGGTTTCCCTTCACCCACGTCCAGTCCCTGCGGTCGGGACCCTGGGCGAATACCGGGTGCCGCGAGCCCGTCTCGTTCGGGTAGGCGGGCGGCGCGTCGGCCACGATGTCGACGTGGTTCTCGTCGTGCCGCTCGGTGCGGATGTTGCCCGGGATCGTCGCCGACCAGGACGCGTTGCGCCGCGCCCCGTCCGCGATCTCCTCGGCCGCCTGGACCAGCTCGCCGCCGCCGACGCTGCCCGTCGTGGCACCGTAGGACCGCAGGCCCGGGGTACGCGGCGCCCGGGACCTGCGCGCAGCGCGCGGCCTGCGGGGAGCTGTCATCCGGTCGTGTCCAGCGTCCAGTAAGTGGCCTGGAGGATGTTGTTCACGCCGTCGTCCTCGCCCGTGTACGTGACCGCCTGCGTCAGCACGTCCGGCCCCGGGACCTTCGGCGACTCGCCCTCCAGGAACACCTGCGGGCACAAGAGCCCGAGCATGGCTTTGTCTGACCCGCTGCCGATGCCGGGGCCGGTGAACCGCTGCTCGATCGCCACACCGGTATCGCTCTGGTAAGCGGCCTGGTAGGTCTCCGCGCTCAGCCACTCAACCGTGAACGCCCCCGCGATCTGCGTCACCGCGTTCTGGATCGGCTCATTACGGAAAGGCGCCGTGCCGGGCGCGTACCTGTCCAGCCGCATCGGCCGCGTCACCTTCAGCGACATCGACCCGGTGACGTTGCCCGCCAGCGTCGCCCCGCTCACCGTCGTGAGCACCCCGGCGGTGTTCGCCGACTGCCACACCGCGCCGGTGCTCGTCGGCGGCGCCGTCAGGGTCAGGTTCGTGCCGATGTTCGTCGGCGCCCCCGGCGCCTGCTGCCGCGTCGCGGTGCCCGCCGCGCCGCCCGCCTGCGACACGTACGCGTACCAGCCGGTCGCGTAGGGAGCCGCGGCCGGGGAGTTGACCGTCAGTGTCGACGTCGACCCGCTGGTGACCTGCGGCGTCGCCGTCGACCCGATCGTCTCCCCCTGGGAGTTCACGTAGGACACCACGCACTGGTAGGTGCCCGCCAGGACCGTGCCGCCGGACGCCGCCGTCCCGGTCGTCGGCGCGGACGGCGTGGCGATCAGCGGCGCCGTCGACGGGGTGCCGCCGTAGTAGACCCCGCCGTCAATCCACGAGAACGGCAGGCCCGACACCGGCGCCACGTAGGGCTGCAAGGTGGGCACCGACCCGTTCAAGCTGTCCTTCCAGGTGCCGTTCAGCTCGTTACGGCCCTCGATCGTGAGCGTGAGCTTCGCGATCGCGCTCAGCTGGCACGCGACCTCCCACGCCTGCACCTTGCAGCCCGTGTAGGTGAACGGCTCCGTCACGCCGTCGACGGTCGGCTTGCCCGCTTGCAGCGTGAACGAGTGCCCGAACAGGTCACCGAGCGCGTGGTAAGCCACGTACGCCCCGGTAGAGGCGTCCTGCGTCAGCGTGGTCGCAGCCTGCCCGTAACTCCCGAACATGCGCTTGAGCCACGGGTTCAGCTGCCGCATCGGCAGGTCCATCGGCAGCGCGCCCTGCGCCGCCCACGTGGTCACCCGGCGCCGGGCGCCGCGCGGCGCCAGGCTGCCCGCGAAGATCCCCGTCCCCTGCTTGGGGCCCTTCTTCAGCTGCAGGCTGTCGTTGTCGGCCGCCGTGAACACCGCCGTCGACAGCGACGGCGCGACACCGTAGGTCACCTCGTCGACCGCGCACCACTGGGCACCGAGGCCAGCGGAAAGGCCCATGGTCACATCTCCTTAGCCGGGTAAGGCAGCCGCGGCGGGTCAGCCGGGGCAGGATCGGGCGCCTCAGGCGCGGGAGGATCCGCGGGCGGCGGGTCATCGGCAGGCGGGTCATCGGGCGGCGCGACGGCCTCCCAGTAGAACGGGTCCGCCGCCGAGCCGTCCGGAACCTCAACCAGGTCACCGGGGACGTACTGGCTGAACGGGCGGATATTGCGAAGCTGCACGTCACGCTCCTGTCGTAATGAGGCGGGCCCGGTAGATGATCTTGAAGGTGACGAGCCACGCCACACCGCCCGCGACCTGCCGCGGGGTCCACTGGCCGACATCAACCCCCGACCAGAGCGCGAGGCCGCCCATCTTCGCGTCACCCGGGCCGGTACTGCCATCGCCGCGCAGCATCGTCTCCACGCCGGCGACGATCGCCGCCGCCCCGTCCCGGTGCACCTTGTTCGACGGGTCACCCGACCAGTGCTGCGCCGAGCAGATGATGTCGGTGTCCTCGTCCTTCGTCCGCGCGTGGTCCATCACCGGCCACGACTGGGTAGCGTCAGCGACCGTGGCGTCAGGGTTGGTCGCGTCCGCGCCGATCCACAGCACCCGGGGCAGCGCCTGCGTCGCCACCGGCGGCTGCGGGCCGTCGAACACGCTCACCGGCGGGCTGGCCAGGCCGAGCAGCGGCGACGCCTTCGCCGCCGCGACCAGGTAGTCGATAACCGCCGGGACGGCCGAGGTAGTGGTCACGCGAACACCGCCCTCGACGCCGCGCCGGACGCGGTGGCGAACAGCTCCAGCGCCCGGTTCGGCACCGCGTACCCGAAACCAGGCAGGACCGTGGTCGACTCGCCCGCCGCCACGTCCTGCGCGCCCACCCCGCCGCGCTTCACCTGGTACAGGTGCTCAAGGATGATCTTCGCGCCCTGGTAAACCCCCGCCGGGACGATCTTCCGGCCAGCCCAGTAGACGACCTTGAACTGCGCGTACGGGTCGCCACTGTAAAAGAACGGCAGCCCGGCGAAATGCCGCACCTGCCCCGTGTCCGGGTCCGTCAGCAGCTGGCTCAGGTCGTACATGAACCCGTACGACAGCAGCGGCGTCACGCTCACGATCCCGTTCGTCGTCGACCCGTCGCGGCGGTTGCTCGGGTCCAGCGCCGTCCCCAGGTCCGTCCGCACCGGCGCGAAGCTCAGCGTCATCACCCGGCCCTGCGCCCGCACCACCTCGGCCACCTGCCGCGTCACCACTGGCCCGCAGATGTACTCGGCCACCTCGGTCGCCGCCGCGTTGTACCCCTGCAAGAGCATGTCCTGCGACGTCGTGCCGGTCAGCTGCAGGATCTCCTTCGCCTCCGCCAGGCTGACGATCGTCGGGTCAGAGGACGGCTGCACCTCGAAGCTGTCGCTGAACGCGTCCGCCTTGCCCGTCGCCGTCGCCGTCCACGCCACCAGGTGATGGCCCGCCAGGGTCGTCGTGAAGGCCGCCGAGTACGAGCCGCTGCCCAGGTGCGTGACCGACGGCGAGGAAGTCGTGCCGTCGGGCGCGGTAACCGTCAGCGTGACCGATGTGCCCTCGAACGCGCTGCCGGATGTGTCAGTGCTGGTCCAGGTGAGGGGCACGGCCGCGCCCTGGTACCACGGTGACGTCGCGGGCACTGCCCCTCACCTCCCTCGGCTAACTAGTTAGGGACGGTCAGGCCGCGGCCGGGACGTCAGCCGCCTGCGCCGCCTGCTGGTCGGCCTCAGCCTGAGCTGCGGCCGCCGCCTTCGCGTTCCCGATCGCGGTGTCAACCGCGCCGATGAAGCTCGCCAGGGCCGCCAGCGCCTCCGGGGCCTCCGGCAGGTGCACCGCGGCGGACAAGGCAGCTACCGCCGGGTTCTGCGAGGCCGCGTGCGCCCAGCTCTCAATGCCCGGGAGGTCATGCTCGAGCTTCGCCTCGACGTCAGCCTTGACCGCCTCGAGGTGCTGCCGGATGTTCTGCACCGCCTGCGCGATGTCCATTTCTGCTCCTTGCCGGCCTCGCGGCCGTCTTCTCAGTTGCCGGGTTCACGGCCGCCCCCTGGGACAGCCGCGCGATGCGCTCCTCGAGCTCGGCCGCGTAAGCGTCCGCGCGCACGTCCCGGGCCGCCGCCAGCTCACGCTGAAGCTCGCCCAGCACGTGCGCGCGGCCGGCCATCAGGTGCGGCTCAGCGCGATGTAGGGCACGCCGCCGGTCAGGGCGGTGAACCCGGACAGGTTCGCCGGGGCGGTCGCCGTCGCGGCCAGCGCGGCGCTGAACGCCATCGGCACCTGCCCGGAAACCAGCACGCCGCCGGCCACGCTGGAGCCGGTCATGCCGTCCAGCGCGCCGCCCGCGCCGGACGAGCTGTTGTACAGCGCCACCCCGAGCACCAGCGGCCCGTTGGTACCTGTCGACCCCGGCGCCGAGCCCACCGTGTACCCGGCGGTGAGCGCGAACTTCTGGAGCGCGCCGGAACCGTGGAACCCGGAAGTGTCGTCAGCCGACTGCGCGATCAGGGTGGCCGACGTGGTGAGCCCTGTGTACAGCGCCGCCCAGCCGTGCGAAGCGGTCGCCGCGGTGGCCGTCTTCACCCCGATCGAGATGAAGTTGATCACGTCGCCCTGCTGCACGACCACCGGGTAGACGCACACCGCGTTGACCGTGGGCGTCACGCCCGTCGACAGGATGTCCCGGCGGCTGATCGTGGTGCGGTACGGCTGAGCGGGCTGCCCGTCGAGCATCCACTCCTCGAACGTGTCCGGGTACTTGCCGGAAACCAGGTCGCTCATCAGAAGTTCACCAGCCCGCCGCCCGAGCCGGTTGACAGCGCCGCCCCGGCCGTGGTGCCCGAGTTCGCGTTGCCGTACGAAACGATCCGGCTGTTGGCGTCCTGGTAGCGGTCCTTCATGAACGCCACGTAGGAGTACACCTGGAACCGGACCTGCAGCGTGCCCGACAGGATCTCCTGCAGGACCCGGGTCCGCAGGTCGCCCTCGAACAGGAGGATGTCGTCCCACACGCCCGCGAGGAACGGGGTGAACGTGTTGCCCGAGCCGGTACCGTCCGTCGGGGCCACGTGCCCGGCTGAGGTCGTCGACATGGACGGGTTGGTGGTCGCGCCGCCGAACGTCAGCGGGATGTTCGCGTCCAGGTACCACGGGCGGCCCAGGATCGACCCGACCGGCCCCTCGGCCGCAACCCCCGGGCTGAAGTCCGCGACCGCGTTGAACGGGCCCTGGATGCTCGGCACCACCAGCGGCCGGCTGTTGCCGTCCGCCGCCGTCGCCAGCGCGTACCAGGCCGCCGGGTTCGACACCACCGCGGTAACCGGCCGGAACCGGTTCCGCGCGATCTGGGACATCAGCGCCCCGGCGCCGGCGTAGAACGAGTTCGTCCCCACCCACTGGGCGGTGGTCGTGCCGGTCACCGTGTTCACGATGACGGCCTCAGTCGACCCGCCGGTGATCGTGCCGTGCGAGTACAGGCCCGTCACCTGCCCGGACGAGCCGGAGCCGAGCAGCACCTGGCCGTCGACCTGCATCGCGTGGTCCGCCATCAGGTCCTGGCTGATCACGTTGTCGAACGCGATCGGCGACTGGTCCAGCAGCTGGATCGCCACGTCCTCCTGCCCGGCGACGGTGCGCACCAGGGCGTTGGAGAAGTTGTCGGCCATGTCGCGGCCCGGCACGCCGGCGCCGTCGGAGGTCTGCGGGCCGGTCGCCGTGCCGGTGGTGATCCGCGGCAGGTTGATGCTGTCGGTGCCGCCGGGAAGCGGGACGTTGCGGCACAGGTTCGCCAGCACCCGGCCCGCGCGCAGGTACTCGGAGTACTCGTCAATTAGCCACAAGGGCGGGACGAAATACCCGCCCGTGCCGTCGGTGCGGTTGATCGCGCGCTGCTCGAACACCTTGCCGCCCGCGCCGTAGAAGCGCTCAAGTGCCCGCTCCTCGGCCCGCGAGCCCGCGTGCAGGCTCTCGATGCGGTCCCGGGCGATCCGGGCGCGGCGCTCCTGCCGCCTCGGCAGCTCAACGCGCAGCTCGGCGGCATGCCGGTTCAGGCGCTCGCGGGCGCCGTCGGCGTCGCCGCGGTTCAGCTGGGCGCGGCCGAGGTCCAGCCAGTAGGAGTTCGGGCCGTGCTGGCTGTACGTCATCGGCTCGCTGGTGACCTGCACGCCGCTGGCGCGGGCGCCGGCGCCGCCGTCGTCGGCGACCGTGGTCGTGCCGTCGGCGCGGGCCGCGCGGGCGCGCTCCTCGCGCTGCGCCTCCGCCGCGAGGTCGTCCAGGCGCGTGTTCAGCGCCCTGACCTCGGTCATGTTCGCGTCGTAGCGCGCGGTCTCGTCGTCCGTCATCGGCCGGGAAGCCGACGCGGACAGAAGCTCACGGTTGGCCGCGATAAGGGACGCGCGGCGCGTCTCAAGCTGGCCCGTCAGGCCGTCGTCAGGCACAGAGCCCTCCACGCAGAGATGGGGAATCGATCTGCGTGGAGCGGGCCGGGTACCGCTGGCCTGTGAGCGAGCGGCGAGCCGGGTGCGTCCTGGCTAAATCACGTCGATGTAATTATGCGGTCAGCACGGGGCGGCAGGCAAGTTCCTCAAGCTCAAGCTCGCGCCGCAGCCGCTCCCGGTCCCGCGCCGCCGAGTACTGCGACTCCTCGCCGGGGATACCTGTGGACGCGTCCACGGTCACCGTCGCCGACTGGCCGATGGAATGGTCGTTGTCGCCGACGTGGGTGTGGGGCACCGGGTGCGTGTGGGTGCCCGTCATCACGTCATGCTCCGCGGCGTCCGCGTCGTAGTCCGGGTTGGCCGCGAGGTCCATGTTGTCGGCCGCGGACGCGCGCAGCTCGAGCGGACGCCCGGACGACTTCTCCTCGCCGAAGCCGGGCAGCGTGCTCACGTCCACCCCGAGTTCCTTCGCCCGCCTGCGGATCAGGGCCTGCGCCGCCTTCCAGTCGCCGTGGTGCGACGCCGCCAGGACCGCAGCCGAGTGAAGCTGCGCCACGTTGTTGATCGGGTACGACTTGTCCGGCAGCGAGTTGCCCGCGGCGTGCGCCTTGTCCCGCTCCGCCGCGGTGACCGACAGCAGCTCGTACGGGACGCCCGCCGACCGCTCCTCGCCCGGCAGCGGCTTCAGCTGGCGGCCGTCCGCCGACCAGTAGTCATGGTCGGTGTCGCCCTCCGGCGTCAGGTCACAGTCCCCGTCGCCGTCCGGGTCCACGCACGGCCGCCCCGGGTGCCCGTGCTGCTCGGCCAGCGACATGGCCGCGCGGCGCTCTAGCATCACCGGCCCGCCGATCGCCGCCGGGCGGCGGAACGCGAGCTGCTCGACCGGCCCCATCCACGCGCCCGCCGTCGCCGGGTTCGCCCCGTGGATCACGGCCGACACGTCACCGCGGTGCAGGTCCATCTCCTGCACCGTGCGGTGCTCGTACGCGTCGTCCCACTGCTGCCGGTTGCAGACGAACGCCAGCGACATCTCGGTGACGTCGCCCCGCTCCACGGCGCTGGCCAGCGCCTGCACGTCCACGCGGCGGCCGTCCATCGACGGGACGTGCACGTGCAGCCCGCGGGAGTCCTCCGACAGCTTCATCGTGCCGCCCGAGGGACGCCCGGCCGCGGTCCTCGCGAACGGGATGCCGAACTCCGAGTGGCCGAACACGAACGGCACGTCGAGGTTCGGGTTGGCCAGCGACCGCCGGCACGCGCCCTGCGCCACCGACTCGGTGAACGGCTCGCCGCTCTGATCCCACATCGGGAAGTCCGCATCGTAGACCGACGCGTAGCCGCGCCACTCGAAGTCGGTCGTGCCGTGCCCGGACGGCTTGCTGCGCATCTCGACGCCGCCGCCGGCCAGTGACATCGCGAGCCGCTCCGGCACGCCCCGCATCGCCATCCGGCGCATCCGGCGCTCAAAGTCCATTACGGTCCCTCCCCTACAGTCCCTGGCTCAGTTTCGGCAGCATCGGCTGCAGCGGCATCGCGTTGACCTGCTCGCGCTGCTCAGGCGTCAGCGGCGGCAGCGACTCGCCCTCGCGCACCTCGTCCTGCGTCACCACCCGGCTGGCGATCTGCGCGTGGTTCACCAGCCAGCGGGTCAGGATGTCCGTGCGCAGCAGCGGCGACAGGTCGAACGACGTGTACTGGCCGCGGGGCAGCATCCGGCCGAGCGCCCGCTCCCACGCGGTTATCCACCTCTGCATGGTGTACGTCAGCATGTCCAGTGACCGCTGCTCCACGTTCGCGTAGGTGATCGACGAGCCGGAGATCGCCACCGCCACGATCTCCGGCGGCACCCGGAAACGGCGGCACACCTTCAGGTCAACCTGCTGCTCGGTCTCCACGAACTGGGAGTCGGTCGGGTTGACCTGGATCTGCTGGTACTTCCACCCGCCGGTGAGCAGCGCGGGCTCGCGGCTGCCGTGGACGGCGGCCATGAACTTCTGCTTGATGGTGGTGGCGTCCCGCTGGTTCAGCTGCGCCTGCGAGTCGTTCGTCAGGATGCTGGACGGGTGCGCGCCGTCACTGAAGAACCCGCTGGCGAAGTCCGCGGCGTTCAGGCCGAGCCGCACGTCCCGCTCGCTGTACTGCAGCAGCGACATGCCCGTCAGGTGCCCGGCGCGGCGGAACATCCTGCGGTGCCACACCGAGTTCAGGTCCGTCTGCACCACGCCGTTGAAACGGTACTCGGGCGTCCCGCTGGGCAGCTTCCGCACCATGACCTTGTCGTTGTCCTGCAGCTCGATCTGCTGCGGGTACCCCATCCGGTCCCGGTCCACGATTGACCCGTACACGTTGCCCCTGATCAGGGCGAGCGTCGCCGCGTACAGCCACTCGCCGATGTCCATGTCGTAGGCGGGCTCGTTCAGGATCTGCGGCTGCTGGCTCACCTTGACCGGCGTGCCCGCCGAGCCCATCCCCGGGCCGTGCATCGGCGTCGCCACGCCGTTCGGGGGCAGCTTGAACGCCCACGGCTGCAGCATCTGCATCAGGCTGGCGATCAGGTCCGAGCACGCCCACACCGTGCTGTGGTACAGCGACTGCTCAGGGCTTCCGCCGGACCCGTACAGCTCCTGCGTGGCGTGGATGTGGGCTCCCAGGGGAGGTTCCACAAAGGCGAGCTGCGCGATCCGCTGCTCTTGCGGGCGTGCCTGCGCCGTGCGCTCCCTCGGCCCCGAGAAGACGGCCATCAGTGCGGACCTGGCTTCGGCACGAGCTCGGCCTCGCCGATCCCGAGGGCCTCCTTCAGCCGTATCCCCGCCTGCGGATCGATCAGCCCCGCACGCCAGTACGCGACTTGCAGGCACTGGAGCAGGTCATCCCGGCGGACGACCACTTCGTCACTGGAGACCGGCACCGTGGATATGGTGCTGCCGTCGTCGTGCTCGATGAAGACCATAAGAGCCGCCGGTCCAGTGCCAGTGCGAACCCGCCCGCCACCACCAGGACCACGCCGAGCAGCGGAACCCGCGGCACCAGCGAATGAGCCACCGCCGCCAGCCCGTAACTGACCGCTCCCGCGCCAGCCAGCCCCGGCAGCGTCATCGACCACTTCAGCGCCGTCCCCACGGCCTTGCCAGCGGGTGCCGCGGCCGAGTCCAGCAGCCCCGCCAGCAGCGACCGAAGCCGTCGCCGCGGCAACCGCCCCGCCCGCGTCGACCCGCCGCACTCCCGGCACTCCAGCCCGTTCACCTCACCGCCGCCAGCGCAGCCAGCGCACGGGGGCAGCGCAGCCAGCGCGACAACGGCCAAGGGCACCTCCACGGGGGGTCGCTCACAAGATTAAACCTCAAGTAGAGGTTGACACCACTACCAGACCGTGTTCTCCCACTCCACCGCAGGCGCCAGCCTCACCAGCGCGTCCACCCCCATGCACAGCGTGATCGCCGCGTCGATGTGAATCCGGCTCTTGCCCTTGCTGAGCGTGAACCCGCGGTCCTGCTCGCGCTTCGCCGCGGCCAGCACCTGCCGGGACATCTCCTGGTCGCCGTCGTGAACGATCTGCTCGGCCACGATCGCGTCGAACGCCGCCCCGCACGCCGGGACCATCTGCGCCGGGCCCTGGTTGAACTCGATCACCAGGAACCCCTCTTCCTCGAGCAGCCTGGCCGGGATCTCGAAGAACCGCGGGTCGTACACCAGGCCGCGGTACCGCTGGCCGAGCTCGGCCGCCCGGTCCTGGATGTACTTCCACACCTCGAGGTGGTCGATCTTCCGGTCTTCGGGGTACCAGATCCTCGTGGTGTAGGCGATGCGCCCGTCGGCCAGCTGCGCGCACTCCCCCACGCTCACAGAGTCCCGCTTCAGCGCCATGTCGACCGCCAGGACCGTGGGCTCGTCACCGAGGATCGTCCACGAGCCCTGGCACGCCTCCCACTTGCCCGGGTGGTCCTTCAGCCACGAGTCCTCCGGGATCTTCTCCCACCGGTTCCCGTAGTAGCGCCCCCAGTCGGTGTGGGGCATCTTCGGGTCGTCCCACTCGTTCACCCGGTCCATCGGGTTCCACAGGATCCCCGCGGCCGGGCTCGCCGCCATGACCGCCTTCAGCCGGTCCTCCGGCTTGCGGAAGTCCAGGCCGGGCGGGGCCTCCCAGCATTCGAACAGCAGCCGCGGCGCGACCGCCGGGTTCCGCAGCGCGTCCTTCCCGTGCTTGTACAGGCCGCCGAAGAACGAGTGGTCGATGTCGAACCCGGCCGTGCTGATGTCGATGATCCGTCCCGGGCCGCGCTTCACCACCGCGTACCGCCTGCCGTCGCCCTTGACGGTGATCTCGCCGGGGCCGCCGTAGCTCTCCACGTCGTTGATGGGGATCTCGCAGCGGAGCTGGCGCTTGTTCGTGCTCTTGCCGATGACCACGTGCATCCGGACGCGGGTCTCCCCGACGTCGCCGAGCTCGTGCACCTCGTCGACGACGAACAGCGACGGCAGGCCGCCCTCGTTCGTCCCGGCCACCGCGGCGACTCTGTTGATCTCGCCCGGCTTTCCGTCCGCCCGGATGATCTTCGAGTCGTAGACCTCGAAGTAGCCCTTCAGCGGCGACTCGTCGACCTTGTGCCCCTCCCGGCCGCCGCACATGATCGACGCCGCCCCGAACAGCTTGTTCGCCTGGTCCCAGCTGTTCGCGGCCGAGGTGATCACCGGCGACACGGGCGAGATCTCCGGCGGGCCGGCCAGCTCCAGCGCCATCACCGCGGCCATGAACGTCGTCTTGCCGCCGCCCGTCGCCTCCGTCCGCACCCAGTGGCTGTAGCGCCACCGGCCGCAGCCGCCGCAGTACTCATACCAGCGGAACAGGCTCAGCTTCTGGTCGTCCCTGAGCACGATCGGCTTGCCGTACCAGTCGCCCTCACCGCACACGCAGTAGCGCTGGATCCACCAGACCGCCCGCGGGCCCTCGCTCGGCCACAGCTCGCCGTCCTCCGGCCGCCAGCCGCACGAGTCGCAGCAGCCGAACTCAGCCGGCATAGGGCTTCCGGCAGTACGTACACCGGCCGCCGCGCACCTCGACCATCCCGCCGGCATCCGTACAGGTGCACCGCTCGGCGGCGGGTGGCACCCACGCGAACTCCATGCCAGGGGGAAGCCTGTCCGCGAACAGCGCGTTCAGCTCCTCAGCGCGCTTCGCCGCCATGACGGGCAGCAGGGCCGCGTACTCGTCTTCGGTCAGCCCGCGCTCAGGCACGCCTGGGGTCTCGCTCATTGCCCATCCCTCCGCCGTCACCAGGGAACGCCGCCGACAAGTCCGCCAGCGACCTCGCCTCCGCCAGTATGGCAATTCCGAGTCTCGCTCTATTTAGCGCGCCAATGCCGATCTGCTGCTCGCACCGCTCCGCAGCCGCCAGCGCCTTTGCCGCGATCCCGAAATACGGCGACTCAACCGCCTGCCCCATCGACCCCTTAGCGATCGGGTCGGCCCACGCCGCCGCCGTCGCCTTCACATGATCGTCAACCGCCTGCGCCCACCGCACCAGCAGCTCCCGGTCCACCGGCGACAACGCCGCCGCCAGCCGCTCATCAGCCCACAGCGACTCCCACATCGCCAGCACCCGCGGATGGTACTTCCGCCGGTCACTGCGCCCCGGAAGGCCGAACGGCTCAAGCGCAACGCCGGCGAGAGCCAGCTTCTGGCCATTCCGCCGGTCAATAGCGGTATTCGGCGGCTTAGGCGCACGCGGCATATGCGTTTCCTCTCAAAAAATGAGCCCAAGTGGTACCGGCGAGAAAGTTTCAG
>Ga0070714_100002881_pt1 | contig 12726 bp, 13 predicted proteins | sample LARL83metaG_FD_65450 | JGI IMG/M metagenome (GOLD analysis project Ga0070714, IMG submission 65450) | Corn, switchgrass and miscanthus rhizosphere microbial communities from Kellogg Biological Station, Michigan, USA - LAR L8-3 metaG | ecosystem: Host-associated > Plants > Roots > Rhizosphere ... | reverse complement strand
AAGGCAAGATCGGGACAGGCGATCGGCGACACAGGCGGCCGGGGGGCCGGCTCAGCGATCGGCGGCAACGGCAGGGAGGCCAGGATATGCGCGTCGGGATGATGCTCAACTACGCGGGCGGGTTCACCGAGACGGTCAGCGAGCTCGCGGACTTCGAGCGGGCCGGCCTGCAGATCGTCTTCGTGCCCGAGGCGTACAGCTTCGACGCGGTCAGCCAGCTCGGCTTCATCGCCGCCCGCACCGAGCGGCTGGAGATCGCCTCGGGCATCCTGCCGATCTACTCCCGCACCCCGGCGCTGACCGCGATGACCGCCGCCGGCCTGGACTTCGTCTCCGGCGGACGGTTCACCCTCGGCCTCGGCACCAGCGGCCCGCAGGTGATCGAAGGCTGGCACGGCGTGCCCTACAACGCCCCGATCGGCCGCACCAGGGAGCTCATCGAGATCTGCCGCGCGGTCTGGCGCCGCGAGCGGCTCGATCATCACACCAAGCTCTACGACATCCCGCTGAGCAGCGGGGGCACCGGCCTCGGCAAGCCGCTCAAGCTGATCAACCACCCGGTCCGCGAGCGCATCCCGGTCATCATCGCCGCGCTCGGGCCGAAGAACGTCGCCCTCGCCGCCGAGCTCGCCGAGGGCTGGCAGCCCATCTTCTACTTCCCGGAGAAGGCCGGCCTCACCTGGGACGCGGCGCTGGCCGAGGGCGCGGCCAAGCGCGACCCGCAGTTGCCGCCGCTCGACGTGATCGCCGCCGCGCCGCTGGCCATCGGCGACGACGTCGCGCACCTGCGCGACCTGATCCGCCCGATGCTCGCGCTCTACATCGGCGGCATGGGCGCCCGCGGCAAGAACTTCTACCATGACCTGGCCTGCCGCTACGGCTACGAGGACGAGGCCAACCAGGTCCAGGACGCCTACCTGGGGGGCCGTAAGGACGAGGCCGCCGCCCTGGTGCCCGCCGAGCTCACCGAGAAGACCTCGCTCATCGGCCCGCTCGGCTATGTCAAGGAGCGCCTCGCCGCCTACCGCGAGGCCGGCGTCACCACGCTCAACATCACCGCGCTCGGCGCCAGCCACGCCCAGCGCGTCAAGGACATCGAGACCGTCCGCGAGCTCGCCGGATAACAGCAAGAAGCTGGGCCATCGGCCCGCCAGCACCCGTCTCAGCCAAAGATAGTGGATCGTTAGGAGCATCCAGTGCCTCCTAACGATCCACTATCCCTGGATCCGCATCGTCCGGCCGAGATAACAGCAAGAAGAGCGTTATTCCGAACGGGAGCGTGCATGGGCGACAGCGAGAAGGCGCGCCCGCGCCGCGAAGGCGCCCGCAAGCCTTACGGCTTGCGGGCGACCCCGCCGTAGATGGACACCTCGGCCGGCGTCGGCCGGGGCGCGTTCGTGTCCGGCCGCCATTCCGAGACCAGCACCACACCGGGCGGGACGAGGTTCAGGCCGGAGAACGCGAGCTGCGCGAACTCGTCGGCCTCGCGCACGTACATCGGCAGCCCCGCCTCCCGGTAGGCGCGCTGTCCGCCGCCGACCCCCACCGGGTCGTGCTCCATCGTTATGTGCGAGGCCGCCAGGTACGAGCCGGGCGGCAGCGCGTCGAGCAGGGTGGAGATGACCGTCTCCGGCTTGTCCTCCTCCTGCAGGAAGTGCAGCACCGCCACGAGCATCAGCGCGACCGGCTTGGTGAAGTCGAGCACCGAGCGGGTCACCGGCGACCTGAGGATGTCCAGCGGCGACCTGAGGTCGGCCTGGATGTAGGCGGTGCGCCCCTCGGGCGCGGAGGCCAGCAGCGCCCGGGCGTGCGCGAGCACCATCGAGTCGTTGTCGACGTACACCACCCGGTTCGACGGGTCGACCGCCTGCGCGATCTCGTGCACGTTGTTCGATGTCGGCAGCCCGGAGCCGATGTCGAGGAACTGCCTGACCCCCGCCTCGGCGGCCAGGTACCTGACCACCCGGCCGAGGAAGCGCCGGTTCTCGCGAAGCCCGATCCGCCCGGCCGGCCAGGACGCGAGCGCGCGGTCGGCGAGCGCGCGGTCCGCGGCGAAGTGGTTCTTGCCGCCGAGGTAGTAGTCGTACATCCGCGCCGGGTGCGGCCGCGACGTGTCGATGCCATGCTCCAGGTAGGCATCCGTCGCAAGGCTTGTCATGCTGCACCTCCCGGCTGGGGCCCCGGTGGAATCGCTCTTCAGTCTAAGCAGGCCGCATCGGCCCAGGTACGTTAAAAACGGTTAATAATTGTTGAAACGCGGATGGCATCTGCATGTCACGAAAGGCGACGTCAGCGGGCATATGTGCGTGCTAGCGTCACGGCTTGCGCGCGACGCCCCCGTAACAGTTCACCTCGTGCGGTGCCGGCGCGGGCCCGGTGCCATCCGGTCGCCATTCCGACACGAGCACCACCCCGGGCGGGACAAGCTCAAGTCCGGGGAAAGCCAGCTTGGCGAATTCGCCGGAGTCCCGCTTTTGCATGGCGATGCCGGCGCTGCGCATCACCTGCTGCCCCGCCGACGTCGCCTCCTGGTCGAATTCCGTGGTGAGGTGGCTGGCCACGAGGTAACTGCCGGACGGCAGCGCGTCGAGCAGGGTGGAAATGACCTCCGCGGGCCGGTACTCATCCGGTGCGAAGTGCAAGATCGCGACGAGCATCAGCGCGACCGGCTTGCTGAAGTCGAGCACGTCCCGGGTGGCGGGGTCGGACAAGATCGCGCCGGGGTCGCGGAAGTCCGCCTGGATGTAGGCGGTGCGGCCCTCGGGCGCGGAGGTGAGCAGTGCCCGGGCATGGGCGAGCACCAGCGGGTCGTTGTCGACGTAGACGACCCGGGAGGACGGGGCGACGCGCTGCGCCACCTCGTGCACGTTGTTCGTGGTCGGCAGGCCCGTGCCGATGTCGAGAAACTGCGTGACCCCCGCCTCGGCGGCCAGGTAGCTGACCGCCCGGCCGAGGAAGGCCCGGTTCTCCCGCGCCGCGGTCGGCACGTACGGCGAGTGCCTGAGCACCTCCCTGGCGGTCTTCCTGTCCGCCGCGAAGTGGTTTTTCCCGCCGATGAAGTAGTCGTACATCCGCGCGCTGTGCGGCCGCGAGGTGTCGATTTCCGGGGGCAGTTCCGCCATGTCCGCCTCTCTTCGCTTGGGCCGCATCCTATCGCTGGCCAGCCGCGCAGCAGGCCGCCCGAAGGTGCATGGATGTGGCTTGGGTGGCGTTATAGCGACACCAAAGCCACATCCATACCGCGGCAAGGCCGGCCCGGCCGCCGGCGGCCAGTGCGCTCACGACGGGAACGTCACCGTGACGTCGAGGCCGCCTTCAGTTCTTGCCCGCACGGCGAGGTCGGCGCCGTGCGCGCTGGCGACGGCCGCGACGATGGCCATTCCGAGCCCGTGGCCGCCACCGTGGCGGGTCCGCTCCCCGTCGATCTGCTGGAACGGCTCAAGCAGGCGGCCGACCTCGCCCGGCGGAACGACGGGGCCGCTGTTCGACACGGAAAGCCGCGGACGGCCGTCGTGCGTCCCGGTGGTGACCTGGACGTGCCCACCGGGCCTGTTGTGCCGCACGGCGTTGTCCACCAGGTTGGCGACCAGGCTCATCGCCAGGGCGGGGTCCCCGGTGGCGACGGCCGGGCCGGGGCTGGCGGCCACGCGCACGCCCCGTCGGCCGGCCTCCGGCTGGCAGCCGGCCACGACCCGGGCGGTGACCTCGGCGAGGTCGAAGGGCTCCCGGTGCCGCAGGCCGCGCTGGCCAGCGGCCAGCGTGAGCAGCGCGTCAACGAGGCGTTCTTGCTGTTCGCCAAGTTGAAGCACCTGCTGGCAGGCGGCCCGCAGCGATTCCGCGCTCGCGGAGGGGTCGGCGAGCGCTACCTGCAAGACGGCCCGCTCGGCGGCGAGCGGGGTGCGAAGCTCGTGGGAGGCGTTCGCGACGAAGTGCCGCTGCGAATCGAACGCGGCCGCAAGGCGGGCGAACAGCCCGTTGAGCGTGTCACCGAGCTCCCGGAACTCCTCATAGCCGCCGGCCACGCTCAGCCGTTCGCTCAGGCTGCTCGCGGAGATCGCGCGGGCGGCGGATGTGATGGCCCGCAGTGGCCGCAGTGCCCGGTTCGCGACCAGCCACCCCAGGGCGACCGACACCACGGCGAGGACCGCGAGCGCGATACCGGAGTAGTGGAGGACTTCCGGCAGGTTCGTGAACGACCTCACCGGGCCGGTCCTCCCGCGCGAGGTGAGTTCCTGCACCTGGCCGAACTCCGTCAGCGGCAGGTCGGCGATGACGAGCAGGACGAGCCCGGAGCCAAGCAGCAGGCTGGCGTACAGCACGGCCAGGCGCGCGCGAAGGCGCCGCTTCCCGGTCACGGGACATCAATCCGGTAGCCGGCCTCACGAACGGTCTCGATGACCGGCGGGTCGCCCAGCTTGCCGCGCAGCCGGCGCATCGTCGTCTTCACCGCCGTGGTGAACGGGTCGGCCGCCTCGTCCCACACCCGGTCGAGCAGCTCTTCCGCGGACACCACCCGCCCGGCGGCGGCCAGCAGGCACTCAAGCAGGGCGAACTCTTTCGGGCTGAGGTCCAGCCGCCGCCCGGCGCGGAACGCGACATGCCGTCCCGGATCGAGCGAAAGGTCGCCGTTCGCCAGCACGGGCGGCACGGCGGGGGCCGATCGCCTGGCCAGCGCCCGGATCCGGGCGACCAGCTCGGCGAAATCGAACGGCTTGGCCAGGTAGTCGTCGGCGCCCAGCCCGAGCCCGTCCACCTTGTCGCGGACGGTGCCGGCCGCGGTCAGCATCAGCACCCGGCTGCCGGAGTCCCCGGCGGTGATCCGGCGGCACACCTCGTCGCCGTGCACGCCGGGCAGGTCCCGGTCGAGCACCACCACGTCGTAGCGGGTGCCGTCAAGACGGCCGAGCGCGTCGCCCCCGTCCAAGGCGAGGTCGACGGCCATGCCCTCGCGCCGCAGCCCGGTGGCGATCGCCGTGGCCAGCATTTCGTGATCCTCTACGACAAGCACTCGCATCCCTACCAGCATGCCAGGGCCAGGGTGACAGCCAGGTGTCATCCGCTGGCACCGTGCTGACACCGGCCGGAGCGTAGACCGGGGCCCGTGGACAACGCGATAGAAGCGAACGCGCTCGGCAAGCGGTACCGGCGACGGTGGGCCCTGGCGGACTGCACGCTGACGGTCCCGGCCGGGCAGGTCGCCGGGCTGGTCGGGCCCAACGGGGCGGGCAAGACGACCCTGCTTGAGCTAGCCGTCGGGCTGCTGCGGCCGACCACCGGAACGGTCACGGTCCGCCAGCGGACCGGGTTCGTCGCCCAGGGCGCGCCGGTGTACGCGGACCTGTCGGTGGCCGATCACCTGCGCATGGGACAGCGGCTCAGCGCGCGCTGGGACGCCGGCCTGGCCTGGGGCCGGGTGAACGAGGCCGGCCTGGATCCGCGGCAGCGGGCCGGGCGGCTGTCCGGCGGCCAGCGGGCGCAGCTCGCGCTGACGCTCGCCGTCGCCAGGCGCCCGGAACTTCTGGTCCTCGACGAGCCGGCCGCGAACCTGGACCCGCTGGCCCGGCGCGACTTCCTGGACTCGGTGACCCGGGCGGTCGCCGCCTCGGGGGAGGGCATGACGGTGGTGTTCTCCTCCCACCTGGTCGCCGACCTGGAACGGACCTGCGGTTACCTGATCCTGCTCGCGGGCGGTCAGGTCCGGCTCGCCGGCCCGGTGGACGCGCTCCTTGCCGCCGATAATCACGCGCGGTCCCTTGACGACCTGGTGGTCACTTACCTGCGGGAGGTCCCACGATGATCTGGCTCGCTTGGCGGCAGGCCCGCGCGCAGACCCTGATTGCCCTGACGGCAGTCCTCGGCGTCGCCATCGTCGCCTTCGTCGACGGCCGGACGAGCACCATGCTCCGGATGTGGCTGTCGGTGCTGGTCATCGTGGTCCCTGGCCTGCTCGGCGCGTTCTGGGGCGCGCCGCTGGTGGCGGCCGAGCTTGAGTCCGGTTCGTTCCGGCTGGCCTGGACGCAGGACGTGTCCCGGGTCCGCTGGCTGGCGCTGCGGCTCGCGGTCAGCGGGCTGGCGGGCATGGCCGTGGCTGGCCTGCTGAGCTGGGTGGTCACCTGGTGGGCCGGCCCGCTTGACCGCGCGGGCCTGGATCAGTTCGGGTCGTTCGACTCGCGGGACATCGTGCCGGCCGGGTACGCCGCGTTCGCGTTCGCGCTCGGCGTGCTCTGCGGCGTGCAGTTGCGCCGGACGGTGCCCGCGATGGCGGTGACCCTCGCCGGGTTCACCGCGGCGCGGGTCGCGTTCCGGCTGCTGGCCCGCCCGGTGTTGCTGCCCCCGGTGTCTGCGGCGCTTGCCCTCGACCCGGCGACCACCGGCTACGGCTCGTCCGGGTTCCTGCCCCTAGCGCCGCCGCCTGGCCTGCAGCCGGCCGCGCCGGACCTGCCGAATGCCTGGGTTACCTCGATCGGGATCGTCAACGGAAAGGGCGACGGGCTGACGGGCAGCGTGCTGGCCGGCAACTGCCCGGGCATCGGCCGCGGCGGGGGCGGTGGCATCGTCAACCCCTTCGCCAACGGCTCCGGCCACGTCTCGGCACCGCCGGGCGTGGCGGACACGATGCACGCCTGCGTCGCCCGCATCGCCGCCACCTACCACGAGCTGGTGACGTACCAGCCGGCCAGCCGCTACTGGCCGCTGCAATGGGAGGAGCTCGCCGTCTTCGTCGTGGCCGCCCTGCTCTTTGCCGTCGCCTGCGCCTGGCGGGTCCGCAGGATCGGGTGAGGAAGCCACGCGCTGCCCAGCGGCAGGCAGCCGTCGCCGGCGCCCGCGGCTCCGGCGGCGGCCGCCCGAGAGCTAGAGTCGAGTCATGCCGGAGATCCACGCCGCCCGCCGCGCCCGCGCCCAGCAGCTCATCCGCGCGACCGGGGCGGACGCCGCGCTCATCACCGCCGGGCCGAACGTCCGTTACCTCACCGGCCTGGCCAGCTCCAACGCCGCTCTGCTGCTGCCCGCGGACGGCGACGGCGCGCTGCTCGCGACCGACTCCAGGTACACGGGCGCGGCGCTGCGCGACGCGCCCGACCTTGAGCTGGTCACCGACCGGTTCATCGAGGCGAAGCTCGCCACCGAGGCGGCACGCCGCGGGGTGCGGTGCCTCGCCTTCGAGGCGCACGAGATGACCGTCGAGCGGCACGCCGAGCTGGCGGCGAAGGCGGAAGGCATCGACACGCTCCCGTTCGGGCATCAGATCGAGAAGCTGCGCATGGTGAAGGACGCGGAGGAGCTAGAGAAGCTCGCGGTCGCCTGCCAGCTGACCGACGCGGCCCTCGCCGAGGTGCTGCCGCGGATCGCACCGGGGATGTCCGAACGGATGCTGGCGACCCTGCTCGACCACACCATGGCGCTGCTCGGCGCCGAGCGCCCCGCGTTCGACACCATCGTCGCGGCCGGCTCCAACGGCGCCATACCGCACCACGCGCCCACCGGCCGGGAGCTGGCCCGCGGTGACCTGGTGACGATGGACTTCGGCGCGCTGCACGACGGGTACCACGCCGACATGACGCGGACGGTGGCCGTCGGCTCGGTGGCCGGCTGGCAGCGCGACATCTATGACCTGGTGGCGCTCGCGCAGCAGGCGGGCATCGCGACGCTCACCGACGGGGTGGAGGCCGGGGCGGTCGACGCGGCGGCGCGCGACGTGATCGAGGCGGCCGGGCATTCCGGGCACTTCCAGCACGGCCTCGGGCACGGGGTGGGCCTGGAGATCCACGAGGCGCCGATGCTCGGCTACGGCCGGACCGGCCAGCTGACCGGACAGGTTCCCGTCACCATCGAGCCCGGCGTGTACCTGCCGGACCTCGGCGGGGTCAGGATCGAGGACGTGCTCGTGGTGACCGCGGGCGGCGCGGCCAGGTCCCTGACCAACTCCGCCAGGGATCTGCTTGTCCTGTGACCGGGTAAACTGAGCGACTGGGTTCCTGTCACCGTCGAGCCTGGTGCTGCCTGCCCGCAGCGGGCGGCGTCCCGAGCGGGCGCAACCGAGCACTGACTGGTCATGACGGCGGGCGACCGAGCCCGGTTCCTGACTTTGACGACCAGGGAACTGCTGGTCCTGTAACTGGAGACGACGCGTGGCTACCACCAATGACCTGAAGAACGGCATGACGCTGAACCTCGAGGGGCAGCTGTGGAATGTCGTGGAGTTCCAGCACGTAAAGCCGGGCAAGGGGCCCGCCTTCGTGCGCACCAAGCTCAAGAACGTGATGTCGGGGAAGGTCGTTGACAAGACCTTCAACGCCGGCATCAAGGTGGAGATCGCCAACGTCGACAAGCGCGACATGCAGTACCTGTACCGCGAGGGCGGCGACTTCGTGTTCATGGACCTGACCGACTACGACCAGCCGCACATCCCGGCGGCGGTGGTCGGCGACGCGGCGGACTACCTGCTCGAGGAGCAGATGGTGACGATCGCGTTCAACGACGGCACCCCGCTGTACGTGGACATGCCGGCCGCGGTCGAGCTGGTCATCTCGCAGACCGACCCGGGCCTGCAGGGCGACCGGTCCACCGGCGGCACCAAGCCGGCCACGCTAGAGACCGGCGCGACGATCCAGGTACCGCTGTTCATCACCACCGGCGAGAAGGTCAAGGTCGACACCCGCTCCGGCGCCTACCTCGGCCGCGCCTGAGTTATGCCGGTGACGGGTTGCTGGAAAGGATCGCATGGCCGCGCGTAGCAAGGCGCGTAAGCGCGCGCTTGACATCCTCTTTGAGTCGGAGCTGCGCGGCCTGCCCACGCTCGAGCTGCTGTCGGAACGGCAGTCGCTCGGCGACGTGCCGGTGCACCCGTACGCCGCCGAGCTCGTCCGCGGCGTCGCCGCAAACCGCGAGCGCATCGACGAGCTGATCTCCTGGAACCTCGTCGACTGGACGATGGAGCGGATGCCGGCCGTCGACAGGAACATCCTGCGCATCGGCGTCTACGAGCTGCTGTGGGCCGACGACGTGCCGGACGGGGTCGCGATCAGCGAGGCCGTCACCCTGGCCCAGGATCTGTCCACCGACAACTCCCCGACGTTCGTCAACGGCCTCCTCGCCCGCATCAAGGCCGAGAAGCCAACCCTCTCCCTCGACCCCGAGGCGTCCGCCTTCCCCTCCGCCGGCGACGCCAGCGGAGGAGCCGACGAGGACGACGAGGACGACATCTACGGGATCGGCGAGTGGGAAGACGACGGCGCGGGTCCGCACCCCGGCCCCGGTTACGACCCGGCACCGGGCGTGGCCCCCAAGCCGCCCCGCCGCCCGTAGCCTTACGGCTAGCGGGCCTGCCGGGACCGGCGCGGCCCGAGCGTCGCTTGGGCCACATGACGCCGAAGTACGGCCAAGCGCTGAACCGCCTACCCGGCGGTGAAGTGCAGCCGCAGGCCGAGGCGGCGGATGACGGCGAGGAACCACAGCACGCAGATGCCCGCGCCGAGCGCGGTCAGCCCGATGGTCACCACCGAGGACAGCAGCATGAAGAGCCTGAACGGCTCGGTCCTCATCATGACCGTCATGCCGAGCGTCAGCACCAGGAAGACCCCCGCCCACAGCCACGTCGCGCCCTGGAAGAAGCGGTGCAGCCCTGGATGCGGCTGCTTGAGCGCCACCACCTCCGCGGCGAGCTGCGTGACGAGCGGCTTGTGGGTCGGCGCGGTGCGGGCGAACATCACGCACATGGCCAGGTTGCCCAGGGGGAACTGGAGCTCGAACATCCACACGTAGCCGGTGCTGATCGCCACCGCGGTCTGGACGGTGAGCACCAGCGCGGAGATCGTCAGCAGCGCGGTGACCGACCCGGTGATCACCTTGCGGAGCAAGATCAGCAGCCAGACCACCGCGGTGCCGGCCAGCAGCCCGGCATCGGGGCTCACCACGTCGGTGACCACGACGTACGTGCCGAAGGGCAACCCGACTGACTCGGCCATGGTCCACGCGGACGTCCAGAGGAGGCGCCGGGGATGGGGGAGTTCGAGGTGCTCGGTGGCGGCTGGCATGCGGTTGAGCATACGTGTCCCGGATGGTTCAGGTGGGGTCATTCGCTTACCCGCGGCGTGTCGCTTTCGCCCGCTTGGCGAACCGTTGTGATGACGTCCCACGATCGTTAGAACGGGACATTACCGTCCCTGGTTCAACCCCTCCGTCACTAATTGGTTACGTCACAAATACGTAAGGTAGCAAAGGGCTCGCTCCCTGGGCGGACGGCATGTCGGCCGGCATGCTCACGTCCCCGTGCCGCCGTCTGCAGCGGTTCGCTTCCCAGGTTCCCGCCGCCCAGACACCGTAGCCTCCACACGGACCACTTATGATCGCTAAGCAGACTGATGAGCCTGCACGGGCAACCTGGGGAGTGGTTAAGAGTGACCGCAGAGGTTCCCGCGAGAGCCGTCCCGGGGATGCGTGGCCCGGACGCCGAACGCAAGCGCGACGGATCGCTGGTCTGGGACGTCTTGGCCGGTGTCATCGCGGCGCGGGTCGCGCAGACGGGCCGCGCCGCCCTTGACATCGTTGACGTGGGCGCGGGAACCGGCGGGTTCGCGGTGAGCATTGCCGCCCGCGGGCACCGCGTCACCGTGGTGGACCCGAGCCCGGACGCGCTCGCCGCCGCGCGATGGCGGGCGGACGAGGCTCGCGTCACCCTCACCGAGGTCCAGGGCGAGGCCGCCGACCTGCCCGCCCTGGTCGGCGTGCCGGGTGCGGACAGCGCCGGCGCGGCCGGTGCTGGTGCGAACGGTGCCGGCGCGGACCTGGTGATCTGCCACAACGTGCTTGAGTACGTGGACTCGCCGCCCGCCGCGCTCGCGGCGGTCGCCCGCGTGCTGCGCCCTGGCGGCACAGTCAGCGTGCTCGCCGCTAACACCGTCGCGGCGGTGCTGCAGCGCGCGCTCGCCGGGAAGTACGCCGAGGCGCGGGCGATGCTGCCCGGCGTGCCCGGCACTGGCCCGGGGGCGGAGGGACCGGCGACGCCGGGCCGCGGTACGGCGCAGCTGGCGCGGCGCTTCACGCTGCCGGAGCTCGCGGCGCTGATCGAGGGAGCCGGGCTGCAGGTGGGGGACGCGCACGGGATCAGGGTCTTCTCCGGCCTGCTGCCCGGGGCGCCGGCCGACCTGGCCGCGGTCGAGGCGCTGCGCGAGCTCGAGGAGGCCGCGGCCAGCTGCCCGCCGCTGCGGGACATCGCGACAAGGCTCCACGTGCTTGCTCACCGGGCCTGATCGCAAAAAGCGCGACCTTATCAGGCCCGGTGAGCAAGGTATCGCCCGGGGGGACGACCCCCCGTACCCCCCGATGCGGGCCTGCGGCCCGCGAAGTAACCTCGGGATGGACCTGAGCAGGGTGGGAGGTGAGCCTTGGCCGCTGACGACGAGGGCTGCCGCATCCTGCACGTGGACATGGACGCGTTCTACGCGAGCGTGGAACTGCGCGACCGGCCCGAGCTGCGAGGCCTGCCTGTCGTGGTCGGCGGCCTTGGCAACCGGGGAGTCGTGCTGTCGGCGACCTACGAGGCGCGGGCGTTCGGCGTCCGGAGCGCGATGCCCGTCAGCCGGGCCAGGCGGCTGTGCCCGCAGGCGGTCTTCATCTCGCCAAGGCACCGGCTGTACGGCGAGGTCTCCAGGGAAGTCATGGCCATCTTCCGGGCCGTTACCCCGGCGGTGGAGCCGCTCTCACTCGACGAGGCGTTCCTCGACGTGTCCGGCGCCAGGCGGCGGCTCGGCTCGCCGGCGGGCATCGCGGAGCTGATCAGGCGGCAGGTCCGCGAGCAGCAGTCGATCACCTGCTCGGTCGGGGTGGCACCGGTCAAGTTCGTCGCGAAGATCGCCTCGGCGCGCTGCAAGCCCGACGGGCTGCTCGTTGTCCCGGCCAACGGGCTCCTCGAGTTCCTGCACCCGCTCCCGGTGAGCGCGCTGTGGGGGGTCGGTGACCGGGCCGAGGAGGTCCTGGCCAGGCTCGGCCTGCGGACCGTGGGAGATATCGCTCACGTGCCCGCCGCCACCCTGCGCAGGGAACTCGGCGTCGCGGGCGAGCACCTGCACGCCCTCGCCTGGGGCCGGGACTCACGCCCTGTCGTCCCGCGGCGGGAGGAAAAGAGCGTCGGCGCCGAGGAGACGTTCCCCGTGGACGTCGACGACCCCGACACCATCAGGCGGGAGCTGCTAAGGCTGTCCGGGCGGACCGCGGAGGCGCTGCGCTCCGCCGGGTGCGTGGCGCGGACGGTCACCGTGAAGCTCAGGCTCGCCAGCTTCAAGACCATCACCAGGTCACGAACGCTCGCGGAGCCGACCGACGTGGCCAGGGAGATCTACGCGGTCGCGTGCGCGCTGTACGAGGGCTCCGGGCTTGACCGCAGGGCGCGGCTGCGGCTCGTCGGCGTCCGCGCCGCCGGGCTGCGTCCCGCCGCTGAGTCCGCGCGCCAGCTGGCGTTCGGCGACCGCCCGGCGGGCTGGCGGGAAGCGGAGCAGGCGGTCGACCGGATCACCAGCAAATTCGGGGCCGGCGCGATTCGGCCTGCGGCACTTTTCACACAATCGGATGATTCTTCCGCGGACGGGCAGGCGGACGCCCCTTCCAAGGGGTGTGATGCGCCTCGTATCCTGGGAAATGAACCAGGTGTCTAACGTGAGGTGAAAGTCACCCCACCCCCCGGGTTCTATGGGAGGCGTCGTGCCGCTCTCTGAGCATGAGCAGCGCCAG
>Ga0070714_100002880_pt1 | contig 12731 bp, 12 predicted proteins | sample LARL83metaG_FD_65450 | JGI IMG/M metagenome (GOLD analysis project Ga0070714, IMG submission 65450) | Corn, switchgrass and miscanthus rhizosphere microbial communities from Kellogg Biological Station, Michigan, USA - LAR L8-3 metaG | ecosystem: Host-associated > Plants > Roots > Rhizosphere ... | reverse complement strand
ATATTCCCGACGCCGCTATGACGCTTGCGGTGGCAGCCTTGTTTGCCGGCGGTACGACGATGCTCAGGAATATTGCCAGTTGGCGGGTAAAGGAAACAGACCGCCTTTCGGCCATGGCGAAGGAGTTGCGCAAGCTGGGTGCGATGGTGGAGGAGGGGCCGGACTTTCTGCGCATTACCCCGGCGGCGATTGCAAGCCGCGTCGCGCGTGCTGTAATCGATACGTATGATGACCACCGCATGGCCATGTGTTTTTCCCTCGCCTCCTTTGCGATGCCGGTACGTATCAACGATCCCGGTTGCGTCGCAAAGACATTTCCCGATTATTTTGAAAAGTTTGCGGCAATAGTCAGAGCCTGAGCCAATACGCTCAATATGATTTTCCAGATGGATGCGAGGTTTTTATGGATGTTAGTGGTATTCCGGTCATCGCGATTGATGGCCCTTCCGCCTCCGGCAAGGGCACTGTTGCGCAGCGCGTTGCGGCAAAGCTGGGATTCCATTATCTCGACAGTGGTGCGCTCTACCGCCTGGTGGCATTATCATCCATTCGATCGGGGCTGGATCTGGCCGATGAGGGGGCACTGACCGACGTTGCCGCACACCTTGATGTCGTCTTTGAAGGTGCGGAAATACGGCTTGAGAACGAAGATGTTACGGATGCAATTCGTATGGAAGCATGCAGCAACGCCGCGTCCCGAATTGCCGCATATCCGCGGGTCAGGAAGGCGCTATTAGCGCGTCAGCGTGCGTTGCGCCAGCTTCCCGGCCTGGTGGCGGATGGGCGGGACATGGGTTCCGTGGTGTTTCCCGATGCCGTTCTCAAGATATTTCTTACCGCAAGCGCTCAAGCGAGAGCGCAGCGGCGGTATAAACAGTTGATTGAGAAAGGGATGGATGCTAATATTTCCACCCTTTTGCAGGATATACAGGAACGCGACGCCCGTGACAGCACTCGCAGCGTGGCACCTTTGCAACAGGGTGCGGGTACAAACTTACTGGATACGACTTTGCTTGATATCGGACAAGCGGTCGATAGCGTACTGAGCCAGTATGCTGAAATTTGCAGGAAAGGATGTCTCTAAAATTCAAGGTCCCAGCCAAACCCATCAGGTAACTGTTTGGCAGGTGAAGGGCTCAGGTAAAGAAATATTGATGGAGTATTTATCCGGTATTCTTGAAATCAGCGAAGTGTAGGCATCATGCAGGGCATTATCACGAACCACAAAATCAGGATTTTCAAAAGCAACCCAGGGATGTTTGAGTACTCCGGCGCCGCGTGCGGTCTCTTATTATTCAGACAACTATTTATTAACCTACCAGCCCCGTCAGGATTTCGCTTGGACGGGATTTTTCAAATCAGGTATTTTCTACAATGACTATTGCTTCCCCCGCCACAGATTCGCAGGAAAGTTTTGCAGCGCTGTTTGAAGAAAGTCTCTCTCGCCAGGAAATGCGCATCGGCGAAGTGATCACCGCGGAGGTTGTCCGTGTCGATTACAACATCGTAGTCGTGAACGCGGGACTTAAATCGGAAAGCTTTATCCCCGTCGAAGAATTCAAGAATGACAAGGGCGAAATCGAAGTCAAGCCAGGCGATTTCATTAGCGTGGCAATCGAGGCGCTTGAGGATGGCTATGGCGAGACCCGCCTCTCACGCGATAAAGCCAAGCGCCTGACAGCCTGGCATGATCTGGAAGCCGCCATGGAAAGTGGCGCTATTGTATGCGGTCTGGTGAGCGGCAAAGTCAAGGGCGGCCTGACCGCCATGATTAACGGCATCCGTGCCTTTCTGCCTGGTTCACTGGTGGATATTCGTCCGGTCAAGGATACTACGCCGTACGAAAACAAGGAGATGGAGTTCAAGGTCATCAAACTTGATCGCAAGCGTAACAATGTAGTGGTGTCGCGCCGCGCTGTCCTCGAAGAAAGCCAGGGCGCCGATCGCCAGTCGTTGCTGGCGAATCTGGCGGAAGGGGCGGTAGTCAAGGGTATTGTCAAGAACATCACCGATTACGGCGCATTCGTGGATCTGGGCGGTATAGACGGCCTGTTGCATATTACGGACCTCGCATGGCGGCGGGTGAAACATCCTTCCGAAGTCATCAGCGTCGGCGATGAAGTGACGGCCAAGGTACTCAAATTCGATCAGGAGAAGAACCGGGTCTCGCTGGGTATGAAGCAGTTGAGCGAAGACCCATGGGTAGGACTTTCCAGGCGTTATCCGCAAAATACCCGCCTGTTCGGCAAAGTCAGCAACCTGACGGATTACGGCGCATTTGTTGAAATCGAGCAGGGTATCGAAGGACTGGTGCATGTGTCTGAAATGGATTGGACCAACAAGAACGTCTATCCCTCCAAGGTAGTACAGCTGGGCGATGAAGTAGAAGTCATGATTCTGGAGATTGACGAGGAGCGGAGGCGCATTTCGCTAGGTATGAAACAATGCAAGGTTAATCCGTGGGATGACTTCGCCATGAATCATCAAAAGGGCGATAAGGTGCGCGGGCAAATCAAATCCATTACCGATTTCGGCGTATTTATCGGGTTGCAGGGGGGTATAGACGGACTGGTGCATCTATCTGATCTTTCATGGAATCAGCCGGGTGAAGAGGCAGTACGGAATTACAAGAAAGGTGACGAAGTCGAAGCGATGGTGCTTTCCATCGATGTCGAGCGTGAGCGTATTTCGCTGGGTATCAAGCAGATGGAAGGTGATCCATTCAACAGCTTTGTCGCGGTAAACGACAAGAATAGCGTTGTAAAAGGCACAGTCAAGTCAATGGATGCCAAGGGTGCGGTAATTGCTCTGGAGAATGATGTGGAAGGTTATCTGCGTGCCTCCGAAGTCTCGCGCGACCGGGTCGAGGACATCCGCACACATCTGAAGGAAGGCGATACGGTTGAGGCGATGATCATTAACGTTGATCGCAAGAACCGCGGTATTAATCTTTCCATCAAAGCCAAGGATATGCTGGAGGAATCCGATGCCATGCAGAAGGTTACGGGTGATGCTACTGCCGCAAGTGCCGGAACCACTAGCCTGGGTGCGCTGCTTAAAGCGAAGATGGATGTCAAAAATACTGAACAATAAAGGATGCCATGACAAAGTCTGAATTGATCTCAAGGCTTGCAGCCCGTTATCCGCAGTTGGTGGCGAAGGATGCCGAGCTCGCGGTCAAAGTGATACTTGATGCCATGGCCAAAAGTTTGTCACAAGGACAGCGCATTGAAATTCGTGGATTTGGCAGTTTCGATCTGAACTATCGCCCACCGCGTATCGGGCGCAACCCGAAATCCGGAGAAAAGGTGCGTGTTCCAGAGAAGTATGTCCCCCATTTTAAGGCAGGGAAAGAAATGCGCGAGCGGGTCGATCACAAGAACTGACAATTGTAACGTAACAATAGGGAGCTATTGGCGGCGGGTCGTAAGACTATGCCGCCTTTTTGTATCTGCAGCCGAAGTCAATCCAGCTTGATGCAGATGGGATGTACCTCGGATTATTGCTGTTTATTGAGCGGCCAGTTTCGGGAAGATAAATTATGCGTTATCTGATATGGTTCTTGCGCGGCGTGCTATTTCTGCTGTTGCTGGGTTTTGCCGTGAGGAATATCGAAACGGTAACGCTATATTATTATTTTGGCTACGAATGGCGGGCTCCGCTGATATTGATCATATTATTGTTCTTTATTCTAGGATTGGCGCTTGGCGTTCTGTCGTGCCTCGGCAAGATATCCAGGCAAAGACGGATAATCGCTTCCTTCAGGAAGAAATATCCCGCGCCGGATGAGCGCGTATGAATACAAATACGCACTCACGGACCTTTTTTTTCCCACCTTATTTGAAGGAGCTTGACTGATCGTATGGGCGATCCCCGCATTATCGTGGCACTGGATTTTTCAGATGCGAAACAGGCGCTTGCCCTTGCGGCAAAGCTTCATCCCATGCTATGCAGGGTTAAGGTGGGTAAGGAGCTTTTTACGGCTGCGGGACCGCAAGTAGTGGAAAAGTTGATGGGTGAGGGTTTCGAGATTTTTCTCGATTTGAAATTCCACGATATTCCGAGCACTGTGGCGAATGCGTGCAGGGCCGCAGCAGGTCTGGGTGTATGGATGATGAATGTTCACGCACTGGGTGGAAGAAGAATGCTGTCCGCCGCGCGGGAGGCTGTGCCGGTGGGAACGGCCAAACTTATCGCGGTGACTCTTCTCACCAGCATGGAGCGCAGCGATCTGAACGAGATTGGACTGAACGGGGATCCGCAGGACGTGGTGCAGCGACTGGCCTTCCTGGCAAACGATTGCGGACTGGATGGAGTCGTAAGTTCCGCGCTGGAAGCCCCGCAGCTTCGTCGGATCATGGGTGGAAATTTTTGCCTAGTGACCCCGGGGATACGGCCGGTTGACGCTTCCATGGATGAGCAGAAGCGGATAGCTACGCCGCGTCAGGCAATCGAAAACGGTGCAAATTATCTGGTTATCGGCAGACCTGTCACCCAGGCGCGCGACCCGGTGTCAATGCTGCAGCAATTGAATAAGGAAATTGATGGATAGGTCGGGTTTCAGGATGAGAATTCGACAATAGAATAATAGTTTGTCGGACTGATTGATATTCCTCTTCCGGAACCTGTCTTCCTCTCAAATGAGGATCTCCGGATTCCATAATCTCTTCTATTATTTTTTATAATACCGGGCCGATGTACGATCTTATCCGAACCGCATTGACCCATTATTCTGTTGCGCGTAGAGTTCAAGACGGGGTGTCTGAAACCGTATTTTTCAGATTTAAATGTATCCCCACCTATCAACACTGGAGGATAACGCTATGTCCGATTATCATGTTCTTCCCGCACAGTGCTTGACGGGCGCTGTGCGGGTTGCCTCTCCCGCTTCGCCTAAATCCGTAACCCTGGCATCGCCTGCCATTGATGTGATGACCGATCTGCGGTACATCCAGGCTGCCGTAATCGAGCTACACATGACGATGGAGTCCGCCAACGCATATATGAAGCAGCGCGGCGTACGCTCCCTGCTCGTATTGAATCAGGATGACATTCTGGTCGGGATCATCACGGCGACCGATATCCTGGGTGAAAAACCGCTGCGCTTTATTCAGGAGCGGCGTGTGAAGCACAATGAGATCCTGGTTTCCGACATCATGACCCCGCTGGATCGCCTGGAGGCTATCTCCATAAGGGATATTCAGCACGCAAAGGTTGGGGATGTTATCGCCAGCCTGCTTGATGCAGGGCGGCAGCATGCCTGGGTGATAGAGAACGGTGCCGATGGCAAGCCGGCAGTTTGCGGTATTTTTTCATTGACGCAAATCGAGAAGCAGCTCGGTGTGGCCATTCCGTCCACGGAAGTCGCCAGAACCTTTACTGAAATTGAGGCAACGTTGATTGCACATTAGCAGCCTGTCGGACTTAAAGGAAATCGGCTGCAAAAGTGTCTGGCGGGTCTATATTTCGCCGCTTTTTTCGACCAATAGAACAACTATTGGCTTCAAAATCGTCAAAAATCTATCCTCACCCCAGTCACATTTTCGCTTCGATTCTTCAAGTCCGACAGACTGCTAGCGTAGCGGCCGAGTGGCGGGGTACGGCACCCAGTGCTTTTTAAAGGCCTGGGCTCCATATGATGTGCGTCCTTGCTGTGCGCGGGCTCCGCTCTGGATTCCGGCGATGCCAAAGGTATGACATTTCCTCGTCACGCTGATCCTTGAACAGGTGAGTCCGCGCGCCGGCGTTCAATACATACGCCCAGTTTTTTTACGTCGCGTATCGCGCTGAGTTTTGCCACGCTAATCCTGGTCCAGGGTGATCCGAATTCCGTGAGGATAATTTGTGCGATATGTTCGGCCAGAGCTTCCAGCAGGGAAAAATGTTTCTGCGAAAGCGTTTCCTTGATGCGTTGAACGATCAGCGCATAATCCAGCGCATCCTCGAAATTGTCGGTTTGGCATGCGCGGCTCGTCGGCAGCGCAATTTCCAGATCGAGCTGGATCAGTTGCGCCGCACTGCGTTCCCACGGATAAATACCAATCAAGGTCTTAACCTTGATTTCATGTAAGAAAATGATGTCCATTTCGGGAAACCTCTAAATAAGTCCTCAAGTTTACCGCAGGGGCGCGATGGTAATCCTGTGGTATGGTAGCCGCTTAGCGGAGAGAAAAGGACACGAATGGTCGAGTCCCCATAGCGAGCCTTTTTGCCCGGCCGCTGAAAACTTGCGTGCAAGGCATTGTCTTCTGGGTGTAGAAATCGCACCCTTGACAGCGAGATCGGACCGGGTCACATCCTGCGTTTATCCCAATTTTACCAGCTTGGTTGCCATCCCGGTTGCCAACGAGGTGGCAACCAATTGTTTCACGAGAACTTGTCCAGCGGTCTTCCGGATCGAGAAACACTGGATCCGGTGCGCCTCATCAAGGCCTTTTTTCACGTAGAATCGGCAGGAATTTATTCTATTTGCAAAATGGCGCTAATAATATGCCGCTGCTAGTTTTCATACTGATCGCTTACCTGATGGGGTCAATTTCCTTCGGAGTGCTGGCGAGCCGGATCTTCCAGCTGCCTGATCCACGTACTTATGGATCGGGAAACCCTGGTGCAACGAATGTACTGCGGAGCGGCAAGAAAGCCGCCGCCGCGCTGACGCTGCTGGGCGATACCGGTAAAGGCTGGCTGGCCGTAGCATTGGCACAGCATTTCGCGCCTGCCTGGGGATTGCCCGACGAGACGATTACTGCAGTGGCGCTGGCAGTCTTTCTAGGCCATCTATTTCCTATATTTTTACGCTTTAATGGTGGAAAGGGAGTGGCTACGGCGCTCGGCGTATTGTTTGGATTTAATCCGTGGATGGGGCTGCTTGCGGTTGCAACCTGGCTTACGGTTGCGGTGATCTGGCGAATATCGTCGCTATCCGCCTTGGCCGCGGCGGCCCTCGCGCCGGTTTATGCGCTCTATTTTCTTGGCTTCGAAGCGAATACCCTTGCCGTGCTTATCATGTCCTTATTGCTCACATGGCGGCACAAATCCAACATTGCCAGTCTAGTGGCAGGGAAGGAGGCGCGTATCGGCAAGCGCAGCACGCGCTAATTCAGATCCCCATAGTCCCGGCGGTATCCTGCATTTCCAGGTCCCAGCGTGGTTTAATGGTGAACGTGGTGTCGGACTCATGCTCCCCGTTTCGTGCCGCTTGCAATCGCATTGCACCGGCAAACGCAATCATGGCGCCGTTATCCGTGCAAAATTCGAGTTCGGGATAAAAAACGATAGCGCCGATCTTCTCCGCCTTGCGGCAGAGAGTATCCCGCAATTGGCGGTTGGCCCCTACCCCGCCCGCAACAACCAGTTGGTTGAGGCCGGTTTGTGCAAGCGCGGCCAACGATTTTTCCGTCAGAACATCTACCACGGCTTCCTGGAACGCAAAGGCAATAGCGGCGCGAGTTTGCTGCGTCATTTCGTGTTTATTCACCAGTGTCAGTGCTGCGGTCTTCAGTCCGCTGAAACTGAAATTGAGATCGCCGCTATGGAGCATGGGCCGGGGAAACTTGAAGCACTTTGGTTGACCTGACTTCGAAAACTCATCGGCGAGCCTTGACAGCGCGGGACCTCCTGGATAACCCATGCCCAGCAGCTTCGCGGTTTTATCGAAGGCTTCCCCTGCTGCATCATCCACGGTTTCGCCCAGGAGTTTGTAAAGGCCGAGGCCGTTTACTTCCATCAATTGGGTATGGCCTCCCGACACTAATAGCGCTACGAAGGGAAAGGCAGGCGCAGGCGTGGACAACAGTGGAGATAACAGATGTCCTTCAAGATGGTGGATGCCTAACACCGGAATTTTCAGCGCCAAGCCCAATGCAGCAGCGATACTTGCGCCCACCAGAAGCGCTCCAGCCAATCCCGGCCCCTGAGTGTAGGCGATGGCGTCAAGGTCCCGCAGATCGACTCCGGCCGCGGCCAAGGTTTGTCTGATGAGAGGCAGCACCCGCCGGATATGGTCGCGCGACGCAAGCTCTGGCACTACCCCGCCATACTCGCTGTGCATCTCCGTTTGCGAATAGAGCGCGTGGCTTAGCAGCCCGCGCTCCGTGTGGTAGAGTGCGATGCCTGTTTCGTCGCAGGAAGTTTCGATGCCAAGTACAAGCAATTGGGCGTGGGAGAAGTTAGTCTTTTACAATAGAATTCAGCACTGCTATATAATAACGAGTTTTCTACCCGTTGCATCTTTCATATATACCATTTTTTTCAGCTATTCAAACTCAAGGAAGGGGACTATATCTTCATGACCACTATTAAAGTCAAGGAAAACGAGCCATTTGAAGTTGCCATGCGTCGTTTCAAGCGTACCATAGAAAAAACCGGACTACTCACCGAGTTGCGTGCCCGGGAATTTTATGAAAAACCCACCGCGGAACGCAAGCGCAAGCTGGCCGCCGCGGTTAAGCGCACTTACAAACGCCTGCGCAGCCAGTTGCTCCCACCGAAACTTTATTAGTTAAAGTCAGTCAAAAAAATACAAAATGTACCCGTTCCATCGCCCCCTGTAAGGCAGGATAGTTTCCATTGTGACTCTGAAACAGCAAATCACCGAGGACATGAAGACCGCAATGCGCGCGGGCGATAACAGGCGACGCGATGCCATACGGCTATTGCAGGCTGCAATCAAACAGCGCGAGGTTGATGAGCGTATCGAACTGGATGACGCGGCCGTCGTTGCGGTAATTGAAAAAATGCTCAAACAGCGCAGGGACTCCATCGCGCAATATGAGGCTGCGCATCGTCAGGATCTGGCCGATGCAGAGAAATACGAAGTGGGTGTGCTGCAGGTTTATATGCCGTCAGCATTAAGCGACATCGAAGTGGAGAATGCGGTAGCTGAGGCAATTTCCGCTATGGGCGCTAAGGAGCAGCAAGACATGGGGCGGGTGATGGCGGCACTCAAGCCCAGGCTTTCGGGACGTGCCGACATGGGCAAGGTCTCTGCACTGGTCAGGAAAAAACTCGCCATCTGACCCGCCGAGGCATTGATATCTGAGGCTGCAGCATCAGGTTCAAGTACAGGTCTCGTTGTATGCGAGCGTGTTTCTTTGCATTTTTGGAAAACGTCCTATAATCAGATCGTCCCGGTGGGTTTCCTTGATCTTTACTCCGTTCGAAATATTATAGATTTTATCCGTCTTAGATGATTTCACAATCATTCATTCAGGATTTACTCACCCGCGTAGATATCGTAGACGTCATCGAACGTGATGTGCCGCTGAAGAAGGCTGGTGCAAATTATATCGCCTGCTGTCCATTCCACAGTGAAAAAACGCCTTCTTTCACAGTGACTTCCACCAAGCAGTTTTATCATTGTTTCGGCTGCGGTGCACATGGTAGCGCCATCGGATTCATGATGGAATACGGCGGCATGAATTTTGTCGAGGCGGTGAAAGACCTCGCGGCGCGCGTCGGGATGCAGGTTCCTGTTTCGGAATCGGATTTTCGCCCCGGAGTGCAGGAACCCGGGTCTCAATCCCATGCGGAAGACGATCCGCAAAAAATAAAAAATTCCTTGAAGGATTTGCTTGAGGCAATGAATATTGCCGCCCGGTATTATCGGGAGCAGCTCAGGTACTCCCAAAGCGCCATCGCTTATCTGAAAAAACGTGGCTTGACAGGGGAGACTGCCGCGCGTTTCGGTATTGGCTATGCCCCGTCCGGCTGGCAGAACCTGGACGCTGCATTTCCGGATTACCTCGGGAAAACACCGACGAGTCCTCTGGTAGAGGCGGGTCTGGTAATCGAGAACGACGATGGCAGGCGCCATGATCGTTTCCGCGACCGCATTATGTTTCCCATTCTTAACCTTAAAGGGATGATTGTCGGTTTTGGCGGACGAGTGCTGGAAGGCGGAGAGCCCAAGTATCTTAATTCCCCTGAAACACCCCTGTTCGAGAAAGGCCGTGAACTTTACAACCTGTTCGCCGCGCGCAGGGCCATTCGCGAGGCGGGACGGGTAATCGTGGTCGAGGGGTATATGGATGTCGTGGCGCTTTCGCAGTATGGCATCGAATATGCGGTAGCCGCATTGGGGACCGCTACCACATCTTATCATCTGCAAAAACTTTTGCGCCATACCGATAACGTGGTGTTTTGTTTCGATGGGGATAATGCAGGCCGGAAAGCAGCGTGGCGCGCATTGGAGGATAGTCTTGCACAACTGGGGGACAGCAAGAACGTCGGGTTTCTTTTCTTGCCCGAAGGTGAGGATCCCGACAGCTATGTCCGCAATTTCGGCAAGGAGGCATTCGAGGGATTGCTCAAGCAAACATTGCCTCTATCCGTTTTTTTGTTCAGGGAGCTGTCGGCTCGCGTCGACCTGACTGTCAGCGAAGGCCGTGCCAAGCTGGTGCAGGATGCAAAACCGCTCCTGGCGCGCGTGGTGGCGCCAGGGCTTGCGCTGATGCTGTTAAAGCGGCTGGCGGAGATCAGTGGCGCTACACAGAAGGAGCTGGAGGATTTACTGAAGATCAGGCGTGTTTCATCCTACTCGACTCATAAAACGGTGGAAAGAGCGCCCCGGCCACAACCTGCCTCACCGTACCGCTGGCTGATACAAATATTGTTATACGATCCAGGGTATATCCGGAAGCTGGATAGAGACCTGCTTGTGGAAGGTCGCGAGTATGCAGAAGAAATAGCGGCGCTGACGGCACTGGTTGAATTTATCGATACCCACCCCCATGTTGGAGAGAACACGGCAATACCTTCGGCTATTACGTATTTCCAGGATAGCCCCCATCGCACGCTTCTCCAAAAGGCGGAGAGCGAGACGCTCATGTGGGACAGCGATATAGACCTCGAAGCGGAATTTGCCGGCGCGCTGGCTCTATTGCGGGAAATAAAACGTAAACAACGCATGACAAGGCTGCATAACAAATCCTTAAGTGCGCTCACTCCGGAGGAGAAACAGGAGCTTCAGCGGTTGGCAATACGCTGAATGAGGGTAACAAGCCAAACAGCATAGCTGAATGTTGATATAATCGAAAAATTTTACGTCATGGCTAGCCATCAGCTGGCCAATTAATGTGGAAATCGACATGGTAAAAGTAAAAACACAAGCCAAGGTAGCGGTAAAAGCCAAATCGAAGGCTGCGACCTCAGCGGCTGCTGCGGGTCGTCCCACCGACAAAGCCAGGATGCCGGGGAAAAAAGAAGCTGGCGACACTGTCAAGAAGTCACCCAGGGGAGCAGCGAAGACCCCATCGGGAAAAGCCGCCGCGGAGGCGCTGGAAGCTAAAATTACCGCAGCTGCAAAATCACCTGACAAGGCAGCCGACGTGACCGAGATCGCGAAGGCTGTTATGGCAGTCAAGGAACCTGGCTTGCTTTCCGTAAAGCTGGCCAAGGTCAAGGCAGTAAAGGAAGGTAAGGCTCAGGTAAAAGATGCCGAGAAACTCCTGCTCGCCCCACAGGATATCGAGGCGCGGCGCATGCGCCTCAAGAACCTGATCGTACAGGGTAAGGAGCGCGGCTACCTGACCTATGCCGAGATCAACGACCATCTTCCCGACGATATGCTGGATGCCGAGCAGATCGAAAACATCATAAGCATGATCAATGATGTAGGGATCTCGGTTTACGACGAAGCCCCGGACGCCGAGACACTGCTGATGTCTGAAACCGCACCGACCGTGGCCGATGAGGACGTGGTGGAAGAGGCTGAAGCGGCGCTTTCCACCGTGGATTCCGAATTTGGCCGTACGACCGATCCGGTGCGTATGTACATGCGGGAAATGGGTTCGGTAGAATTGCTTACGCGCGAAAGTGAAATCGAAATCGCAAAACGTATCGAGGACGGATTGAAGCATATGATCCAGGCAATTTCCGCCTGCCCGACCACCATTGCCGGCATCCTCGAGCTTGCGAACAAGGTGTCGCGGGATGAGATGCGCATTGATGAGCTGGTGGATGGACTGCTGGATCCCAATGCGCAGGAAATGGTCGGCGAAGAAATCTCCGACGAATCGCTGGAGCAGGAGCTAGGCGCTGAAAATGCTGAAGATGAAGATATTGCTGCGATAGCCAGCGCAAATTTACTCAAATTGAAGAATGACGCACTGGAGCGTTTCTCGGTGATTCAGCAGGCATATACCGAGATGCAGAAAGCGTTGGCAAAAAAAGGATCGGCAAACAAGGCATATAAAGACATTCAGGAAGATATTTCGGCTGAACTCATGGCCATCCGTTTCTCGGCAAAAATGGTCGAGAGGCTTTGCGACACCCAGCGCGGCCTGGTGGATGAAATGCGGAGCTATGAGCGCAAAATCATGGAATTGTGCGTGACCAAGGCAGGAATGCCGCGTAACCATTTCATCAAGGCATTTCCAGGTAACGAGAGCAATTTCGAATGGGTGGAGCAGGAGATCGGGGTTGGCAAACCCTACAGCCAGACGTTGGGACGCTACCAGCCAGCCATCGTTGAGCAGCAGCAGAATTTGCTGACGCTGCAAAAGCAGGTGGGCATTCCTCTCAAGGAGTTGAAGGAAATCAATCGCCGCATGTCCACTGGGGAGGCCAAGGCGCGCCGTGCAAAGCGTGAAATGACCGAAGCCAATTTACGGCTGGTAATTTCCATTGCCAAGAAATATACGAACCGCGGATTGCAGTTCCTTGATCTTATCCAGGAAGGCAACATCGGGCTCATGAAAGCGGTGGATAAATTCGAATATCGGCGCGGCTAC
>Ga0070714_100002879_pt1 | contig 12732 bp, 13 predicted proteins | sample LARL83metaG_FD_65450 | JGI IMG/M metagenome (GOLD analysis project Ga0070714, IMG submission 65450) | Corn, switchgrass and miscanthus rhizosphere microbial communities from Kellogg Biological Station, Michigan, USA - LAR L8-3 metaG | ecosystem: Host-associated > Plants > Roots > Rhizosphere ... | reverse complement strand
TCCAGCAGTACCTGAACCTGGGTGTCGTCGACGAGCTGGAGATCGCTCTCGCCCCCGTGTTGTTCTGCGGCGGGCGGCGTCTCTTCGAGAACGTGCGCGAGCCCGCGCCGCAGTTCCGCATCGACGAGGTGCTGGATGGCCCAGCCGCGACGCACTTGCGCTACGTGCGCACGTGACGCGACGCGTCGCGTCATCCCACGCGCCCAGGACCGCAAACACACTCGCGCGGGTATCACGTGCATGCGACGCATGCTGGACTTCGTGCTCTGGACCGCCGTGTGCCTTGCGGCGATCACCGGAACTGCGCGCGCGCAGGCGGCGGTGTCCGCCGAGGAGGCAGCGACCTGCTTCGGCTTCAGCTTCGGGCCGTGGACGCCGCCGCTCGACTGGCATGCCAGCGGTCACGAGCGCACGCCCGATAGCATCACCGTACCACTCGCATCCGGCGGTCGCGGGTGGGCCGCCGAGCTGAGTCACCCCGATCAGGACGGCACGATGCTCATCTTCCCGTCGTGGTGGCCCGTGGGAGTGAAGATCGCGCTCCCCGCACGAGCGCTCGTGCGGGGAGATACGGTGAACGGGCGCGCGACCGCGCTGGTCGGCAACGGGTTCGTGACGCCGTCGCGCGCGGAGGTACGCGCGTGGCTCGTCCCCTGCGGATCTTCGCGCGGGCAGAGTGCGCGGCTTGCCCCTGCGGGCGCGACGAACGCTTCGACGAGCGGTGGTGCTCCGATCGGGACGTGGCGCGGCACATCCACGTGTCTCTCCCGTCAGGGTCAGTCGTGCGGCAGCGATTCGGTTGCCTATCGCATCGTCGCGAGCGACAGCACGACGGACAGCCTGTCGCTCCAGACGAGCGTGATCGCGGCGCATCGTGAACGGCGAACGGGGGAGCTGCGCTGCCGCTACGAGGCCTTCGCGAGCCTTCTCACCTGCGATGCGCCGAACGGCGTCCTGCGCCTCGCGGTGCGCGGCACCGAGCTCGGTGGCCGGCTGACGCGGCGCGATGGCGTGGATCTGCGATACGTGCACGTGCGGCGCGTGCCGCCGCGAGAGCGATGATGTACCTCGACTGCCTACGCTCGGCCCACGGAGCTCGCGGCACGTTCGCTACTTCCGCTGCTCAAACTCGCGGTGCCGCATTCTACTTCTCGTTCGCGCGCTTCGATCGCATGATGTGATCCGGCGGTGCGCCGATCAGGGCTCCGGTTCCCAGAGCTCGATCTTCGTTCCATCCGGATCCAGAACCCACGCGAATTTCCCCATGCCGTCCATCTGCTGGCGGCCGTGCACGTCGATGCCCTTCGCCTCGAGCCCGGCCACGAACGCATCGAGGTCGTCCACCGCAAGATTGATCATGAACTCGCGCGACGACGGATTGAAATAATCGGTTGTCGTCTTGAAGGGCGCCCATACGCCGTGCGGCGGACCCTTGCCGTCGGCCGTGATCATCGCGCCTCCCCAATCCTCGATCGACAGGCCGAGCGTCTCGCGATACCACGTGGCGAGCGCCTGCGGGTTAGGGCTTCGTACGAACACGCCGCCCAGTGCCGTGATACGAGCCATCGTCGGTCTCCTCGCGCGGGCATCGTGCTGCCGCCGGGCGCGCGCTCGAGTGGTGAGTGCGAAGGAGCTACTTCGTGTGTCGATCGCAGTGCCGTCGAATCTACTCGCGGCACTCAATCACGCGAGGTGGCACCCCCCCGATATCCGGAGGATCGCGGCGCTTCCGATCTCACCTCGCGTACCTCGCCGACGCGAGCTCGATCAGCCGCCCGATCAGCGCGTCGTATTCCATGCCGTCCAGCTGCGCGGCACGCGCGAATTCGCCGGACTTCTCGAGATAGCAGTTCGGATTGACCTCGATGACGTACGCCTCGCCCTTCGGCGTCACGCGCATGTCGACGCGCCCATAGTCGCGGAGACGAAGGGCGTGGAACGCATCGAGCGCGGTCTTTCGGAGTGTCTCATCGAGCCCCGGCGTCAGATCGTTCGGCACGACGGTGCGCGTCCCCGCGTACTCGGCGCCATCCTCCGCACCTTCCTCGCCCCACTTCGCCGACCAGCTGGCGATCTTCGGCTTGTCCGTCGGAAAGCCCGTGAAGTCCATCTCGAGCGGTGGCAGCGCGCGCGCATCCGCGTTGCCGATGATGCCGACGTAGAACTCGCGTCCGTCGATGAACTGCTCGACGAGCGGCGGCTGATGGAAGCGCCCCTGGACCTCGCTCATCTGCTCGAGCAGCTCCTGCACGTTGTGCACGACCGAGGCGTGGGTGATGCCGATCGATGCGTCCTCCTGCGGCGGCTTCACGATGAGAGGAAAGCTCAGATCTCCCGCCCACTCGACGTCGCCGCGATGCACGGTCGCGAACTGTGGAGAAAGGACTCCGTGGAACGACAGCACCTTCTTGCTGAGCGCCTTGTCGCCCGCGAGCATGAGCCCCGCCGGACTCGAGCCCGTGTAGCGCAAGTCAAGCAGGTTGAGGAGTGCAGCGACGTTCGACTCGAGTGCGCTTTTGCCATCGAACGCTTCGGCGAGATTCACGACGAGCTCGGGCTCCGCTTCGCGCAGCGCCGTCGCCAGTGCGACGACGTCGGAGAGCACGACCTGCAATCTGGTCTCGTGGCCCGCGCGCTCCAGCGCGCCGGAGATCTGCTCGAGTACCGGATCGACTGGCGGCTCGAGCGCGTCAGCCGAGTGGAGGATGACGATCTTCATCGTTCGATTCGCCAGTGCATGATGACTCCCATGATGAATGCGGTCACGGCGACCAGCGCGTCGGCCGCGTCCGCGGGTGCCGCGAGGTGCAGCTCGTCCGCGCGATCCGCGAGCCGGTTGGCGAACGCGCGCACGGTCGCTGTGCTCTCGCCGCTCCAGAACGCGATGCGTCCGACGAGCTGGCGCCGGTGCGCGCGCAGGAACGCACCACCACCCGCGGGCACATCGCCCGGCGCGCGGTCGGGCAGGATGCGGAAGAGATCCGCATCGAATTGCGCCGGATGCGGCATCGGGAGCGCGTCGCCGAGCGGGTGATAGTGTTCCGCTAGCGTGTGGTGCAGGTCGCCGACGTCGGCATCATCGTCGCTGGCATCGGGAGTGCCGGGCGCCGTCGCCCCGACCTCCGCCATGACGCGGTCGACGTACTCGAGCTTCTCCAGCGCGCCCCATCCCTCGTATGCCGCTCGCCAGTCCATGTGCGGCGTCAACCACACGGCGAACGTCTCGGCGAAATCCTCATCGGGATGCTTCTGGGCATACCAGCCCAGCACGTGGCGCACATATGCCGTCGAGAACGGGTCGGGGAAGTAGTTGTCTCGATACGGCTCGGCGAACGAGCCGAACGTGGTATGCCAGTCGGGGCGCTCGTACAGGCGGTACGCGTAGTTGAAGGCGTGGCCGGCTTCGTGCCGCAGGTAGCGCATGGATTCCGCCTCGTCCTCGACCTCGCCCGTGAGCTCCTCCTCGATGCGGCGCAGTCGCTCGTCCGCGAGGTAGAACGGCACGCCGATGCGCGCGATTCCGTCGGGACATCCCCACTCGTCGCTGAGATAGATCGGGGGGCGAAACACGAGTCCGCGATCCGCGAGCTCGGCATACAGGCGCTCCGACAACCGCTCGAGCATCGTGCCTTTGAGCGTCAGCCCGAGACTCGAAATCGGCCGGTCGAGCAACGCCGCTCGCTCGCGATCCCACTCGCGCGCCCGGTCGTCCATCGGTTCAGTCATCGCCTCGCACACTAGCAGAATGCGGGCCATGCCTTTGCGTTTTGTCGCGCGCGGTGCAGAATTTGTCGCGGCCGAGAAGGGCTCGCGCAGGTGAGCGCTCGTGAGGGCTCGTTCAACTCAGCGTCCCGAGGGAATGACGATGGACACCCTGCAGTCCCGCGTGACGATTCACATGGCGGCGAGCCTCGACGGCTTCATCGCGAGACGAGACGGGCGGGTGGACTGGCTCGAGACCTCCGATCACTTCGAGGGCGGCGCGGTGATGGCGCCCGAGACCGTCGCGACGTTCCTTCGCACGATCGACTGCTACGTCATGGGCTCGCACACCTACGAGACCGCATTGAATTTCGAAGCCAGGGGAATGGGTTGGGCCTACGGCGACACGCCCACCTTCGTGCTCACCCATCGCGATCTACGCAGGAGCAGAGATAGCGTCGTGATGTACGAGGGCGATCTCCAACGGCTCGTGGATGAGCGATTGCGCCCGAGCTTCCGCAACATCTGGTTCGTGGGAGGCGGTGCAGTCTCGGGCGAATGCCTGCGCCTCGGACTGTGCGATGAACTTCGCTACAGCATTCTTCCCATCCTGATCGGCGACGGCATTGCGTTCTTCGACCGGCTCGAGCGGGATGTCGCTCTGCATCTGCTCGAGGTGAACGCGTACGAGAGCGGCATGGTGGCGCTTCGATACGAAGTGCAGCGGTCGGACGCGGACGCGCGCGAAACCGATCGTCCGACGACGGCTCAGTGAGCGAGGAGGACAGCGCGTGCTTCCGATTCTCGTGACCGGTACGACCGGGCGGCTCGGGCGCGCGATCGTGCGCGTTCGTCTGTCGCGTGCACTGGCCGGATTTCGAGGGCGAAGCCGAGGTGCGTCCACTCGAGGAAATGGACGAGGGCTCACACTCGTAATGGAGCAGACGTGCGGCCGCGTCCGTTGTGTGAGCCATTGCGAAAAGCGACCGGACTGCACATGCTCGCGTCTTCCGGCACCACGTGTCATCTAAGAAAGGGGGGCGCATGCCGAAGTTTCTCATGGAAGCATCGTATACGATGGAGGGCGCGAAGGGACTCGCGCGGGAAGGCGGATCGAGCAGACGGAAAACGGTCGAGGAAACCGTCAAGGGTCTTCGGGGGACGCTCGAAGCCTTCTACTACGCGTTCGGATCTTCCGATGTGATTCTGATCGTCGATCTTCCGGATGCCGTTACTGCGGCGGCCGTCAGCCTGGCCATCAATCAGACCGGTGCCGTGCAGTTGAAGTCGACCGTACTGATGACTGCGGAAGAGATGGATCAGGCGGCCAAAAAAGCCGTGAGCTATCGCGCGCCGGGCAAGTAGGGCGCGATTCGCGGACGCGTGCAAAAGCGTTTGGCTTGCGAGCACGCACGGTGCACGCGATTTGCCCTCGCCACCTGTTCCTCGAACGAACAGGTGATGAATCTCTTGGAGGGCAGTCATGCTGGTGCGCAGAAAAATTCACAGACTGGGATTCGCGGCCGCGCTCGGCGTCTTCACGACCGTCGGCGTGATGGCGTGCGGGTCTGATAACAACAAGAACACGACCACAGGACCGACGACCCCGGAGGGACAGACCACACAGATCATCAACTCGATCAAATCGGACTCGAACATCTTCGGAGTGCTGCACTGGTCGGATGTCGGCGAGATCAATGCCGGCAAGGTGGCGGCATTGTCGGGCTCGGATACCGCGGTGCGGAACTTCGCGAATCAGATGGTGGCCGATCATTCGACACTCGATTCGACGGCGTTCGTGCTCTCTCAGCAGCTCTCGATCAAGCCGTCGCTCTCGGACAGCACGCTCCCGCAGGCCGTGGCGGCGCAGCAGGACACGTTGCAGAACCTCGCTCGCAACCAGACGCCGGACTCCACTGCGGCGAGCGGAGACTCGACCACGGTTCCACCGCCCTCGGCTTTCGATCGTACGTACATCGCGGGGCAGGTCGCCGATCACGTTCGAACGCTCGCGATCATCGATGCCTCGCTCAAGGTGGTGCAGAATCAGACGCTCAAGGACATGCTTCAGAGCTCCGTACGTCCGCTCATCGCCATGCATCTGCAGATGGCGCAGACCATACAATCGCGCATCGGCACTCCGACACAGTAATTTTGATCGACTTCGAAGCAGCAGATTCCCTGATCGGGCGCCCCAATCCGGGCGCCCGACTTTCATGTGAGCCATGATCAGAGCGATCATCTTCGACCTGGACAACTGCCTCGCCGCTTCCGATGAGCCCGGACGCCAGCTGCTCGCTCCGACATTCGACGCGATCAGGCGCGCCAATCACGGAACCCTCTCCGACGAGACGCTCGCGCGCGCCTTCGAGGAGTGCTGGGGACACTCGCTCGATACGGTCGCGAAGAAATACGGCTTCTCCGACGAGATGCTCGCCGCGGGCTGGGCCGAGAACGCGCGCGCGGAAGTGAAGGTGCCGATGCACGGGTATCCCGATCTCGGCGCGATTCGCGAGCTCCCCGCGAAGCTGTTCCTGGTGACATCCGGATTCAGCCGGCTCCAGAACAGCAAGGTGCGCGCGCTCCGGATCGCACCCCTCTTCGAGCGGGTCTGCATCGACGCGATCGATGAGCCCGGACGAAAAGGCAAGGAGAACATCTTTGAGGAGATCCTGCGCGAATACGCATTCGAGCCGCGTGAGGTGCTGGTGGTCGGCGATGATCCGGACTCGGAGATCGCAGCCGGGAACCGGTTGGGCATTCCGACGGTGCAGATACAACGGCCGGGAATCCCGCGAGCTTCGAACGCGCTTCACCACATCCGGTCGCTCACGGAGCTGCCGGACATCATTGAGCAGCATCGGGACTGAATCGCGAGCTCGGGTGTCGTCACGCTCCCGAGATGGCTGCGCGCCGGTGGCGGCGACATCGACGCGGCGTTCTATTTGTGCTGCGCGAGCGATGCCGAACGCTTCGGAGCCGCGCGCATCTCCTTCTCCTCTCCACACCGGCACAATGCGCTCCGCCTCGATCGTGCTCGCCTTCGTGTTTCTCGGAACGTCGGTCGCCGCCGCGCAGGAAAGGGCGCCGGCTCGATCGGCGGTTCAGGTGTACCAGGAGTCGCGTCACCATCCCGTCTTCGAGAGCCCACTCGTGCGCCTGCTCGATGTCCGAGTGCCCGCCGGCGATACCACTGACTACCATGTGCATGCCAACCATCACATCGCGATCGTCATAGCGGGGGCGCGCACGTGGGATCAGCGCATGGGAGAAGCGGCGCCCGAATCCGCCAGCGCGGCAATTCCGGTCGGGACCGTGTTCGACAACGCGAGTGACTCCATCCCCTACACGCATCGAGTCGGGAACGCGGACACAACCGCCTTTCGGTATCTCGTCGCGCAACTCCTCGCGCCCTCCAACGCCGTATCAACCGAACTGCCGGCGACCAGCGGGCTGCGATTCGAACGCGAGACGATGGGCTGCCGGATCTATCGCGTGACGCTCGCACCGGGACAGTCCACATCGAGCCACCGGCACGCGGCGCCCGGACTCACGGTACAGGTCGGCGCGGGTAAGCTCCACATCGACGGAATGGCCGCAGAGGGGAGCAGCGGCGAATCCGGTCCAGGCGCCTGGTGGTGGCGCAGAGCAGGGACCGAGCACGTGCTTCGGAACGTCGGCACGCGTGCAGTCGACATTGTGGAGGTCGATTGGCCATGATGCCGGTGCGATCGTCCCGTCTGCTGGCGACGATCGTCACGCTGTTCGGCATGCCGCTCGCCGCGCCGCTTCCGGCGCAGGAAGCACCGCCCGATTCCGTGCCGCAGCACGACACGCTCATGCTCCCGTCGCGCGCGCTCGATGAGACGCGGCGCATCAACGTGCACACGCCACAAGGCTACTCCGCATCCGATACGACGGCCTTTCCAGTGCTGTACATGCCGGACGGGGGACTCGACGAGGACTTTCCGCACGTGGTCAACACGGTGGATTCGCTCATCGCGCTCGGCGCGATCCGCGCCGTGATCGTCGTCGGCGTGCCGAATAGCGAGCGCCGCCGCGATCTGACTGGGCCCACTCGGGTCAGGAGCGACAGTGCCATCGCACCGCGCATCGGCGGCTCGGCCGCGTTTCGCCGCTTCTGGCGTGAAGAGCTCGTGCCCGCCATCGATGCGCACTACCGCACCACATCCGAGCGCTCGATCGTCGGCGAGTCGCTCGCGGGACTCTTCATCGTCGAGACCTTTCTGCGCGAGCCGACGATCTTCGATCGGTACATCGCGTTCGATCCGAGCCTGTGGTGGAATCACGGCGCGCTGGTCGATTCCGCGAAGGAGCTGCTCGCGGCCCGAAAAGCATCGTCGCCGCAGCATCGATCGCTCTACATCGCGGCCTCCCGCGACGACATAGGCAAGCAGGCCGCTCGACTCGCGTCGACGCTTCGCGCGTCTGCACCGCGCGGACTCGAGCTGAAGTTCGATGCACGTCCCGACCTCACGCACGGCACGATCTTTCGCGCGCTCCTGCCGGCGGCCCTCGTGAGCACGCTCAGATAGGCGTCGACGAACACGATCGGCGGGCGTGCATCGTTCCCTCCGGCGGAGGACGCACGACGACGTTTCGGCAGAAGCGCGGCACGCGCAGAGCGGTATGATCATCTGCCCGAGGTGATCGCACGAAACGCCCGCTCTGGCAGCAGCCGGAACGGGCGTCTCACTTCGTCCCTCAGTGCTCGCATTTCCTGCGCGCAGCCATCATTGATTTCTGATCATGGGCGGTGTCGTGCCCGTGATGTTCACCGCCTGGCTGGTGTGGTTGCCGGTCGCGTCGTTGACCGTCACGGTGTATCCGAAATCTCCGGTACTCGTGTGGGCGTCGCTCGTGGACATTTCACTTCCGTTTCCGGTCACTGTGGATGAGAATTGCGGCGACGGCAAGCCGTTGACGCTCACGAACGTCCACGTGGATGTGCCGGGGTTGCGATGGAAGTTGATCTTGCCGGCTGCCGTCATCGTGACGGTCTCCGGGTCGAAAGCGAACGTGCTCGGAGCTGTGAACGACACTTTCACGGTCTGGTCGGGCATGGTCTTCTCGCGCGAAAAGGGTGGATCCGGATGCCGTGCGCCTTGTGTGCACGGCGTCCAATGGTGGGACAATCAGCGGTTTCTGATCATTGGCGGAGTCGTGACGATGCGATGATCCGGGCTCGTGTGCTCGCAACCCTGTCCGTCCCGAATCGTGACGGTGTAGTAGAAATCTCCGGGTGCCTTGTTCTTGTCCGTGATGATCATCGTCTTTCCATTCCCCTCGACGTCCTCGCTGAATTGAGAGGTTGGAAGACCGTTCGTGTGGAGGAAGATCCAGTCATCATCCGGATTCGCCTGGTGCATCAGAACCTTCCCCGCTGCCCCCATGCAGGCCACCTGGCACGAAAACGCGAAGTCGTCCGGCGGTGTGGTGAACGTCACTTTCACGATGGGGCTTTTTCCATTGTCGTCACTGCACTCGCACCCGTTCTGCTCCTTTCCATTCTTCCGCGTCTTCGCTGTCTTCCTGGATGTCGAGCTCATGGACGCCCCCGATCGTGAGTGACTTTCTCAATCCCGCTTCGAGCTCTCGCGCACGAGTCGCATGAACGTCGGCCTTCGGTACCCACGATGAGCCAATTCTTCCACCAGGGGCTTCGCCTCCTCGCGCTCGCCGAGATGGAGCAGGGCAGCGGCCTGCACGGCGATGAGCTCAGTTTCCGGATCGACTCGTGTGATCGAATCCTCGACCGCAATGGCGTGCACCCAGGCATCGTGTGCGCCGCGCGCATCTCCCGAGCGCGAGAGCGCCGTGCCCAGCGTGACCGAGGCATCGGCCGCGGCGCGGTGGGATTCGATGTCGTCCGGCTTCTCCTTCAGCGTCGCGGCGCTCGCGGCGCTCGCACGCTGCGCGGCTGCGAGCGCGTCCTGCACTCGCGCCAGCGCCAACAGCGTCCGCGACTCGCTGATACCCGCGAGCATGCGCTCACCCACCATGTAGGGATCGGCCGGATTCTTCGCCAGAGAACGCGCGATCTCCGCATCGCCATCGCGCTGCTGCTTGAGCGACTTCTCCGCCTCGCCACGCTCCAGCAAGGCCTGGGCTACCTGGCGATCGCTCTTCGCCAATTGCCATTTCAACACGGCATCGCTGGTGTCGTGGGCCGCGAGTGATGCGAATGCGTCGTGCGCTGCCCGTGCGTCCACGAGTGCCCCGTCGATGTCGCCCATGAGCACCTTGAGCTCGCCGCGATAGGCATGGCCCACGGCGACGTCACGTTGCTTTTCGCGGTTCGTCGTGTCGTGCGCCAGTGTGGCTGCCTTGATCGCGAGCTCCCGGTCATGGTTCGCCAGCGCTCCCGCGAGGTCGCCGAGCTTTCGCCGCGCGACCGCTTCCGCATTGAGCTCAGCCGCGAGCGACACCTGCCAGGGCAGGCTGTCCGGGCGCAGGTCCACGAGCTGCTGGTTGATGTCGCGACTCGCACGATACGATGCGACCGCGCCAGCCAGATCGCCCTTGGCCTGCTTCGCGAAACCGATGTTGTTGAGCGCGTACGCGAGCTCCTCGCGATAGCCGAGGCTGTCGGGGTAGTGCGCGATGAGCCGCTTGCTGATTGCGACGAACGGAAGGAAATGCTGGAGCGCGCCATCGACGTTCCCCAGCTCCCACTCCACGTTCCCCGCCCAGAACTGGCTGTGTGCGAGCCCGATCTGCCAGCGCCCGTTCAATGAGTCCTTTGCGGCGAGCCCCGTCGCGATCTGGAGCGACTGGCGCATCAGATCGCCCGCCGGCGCGAGCTTGCCCTGGCTCATGCGCACCTCGCCCAGCTGCTGCAGCGCCTCCGCACGCCGGTACAGCTCCTCGCTGCTGAGCTGCGACGCGGGAACGGCTGCGAAGTACGCCAGCGCGCGATCGCCAACGGCATCGAGCAGATCCAGACGTCCAAGCGCCGTGAGCTTGTCGCGAAGATCGCCGAGCATGAACCCGATGAGCTCCTCGGCCTGTCCTTCTCTCGCGACGGCGACTGCACGCGCCCGCGCGACTCGGCGCGCCTGAATCGCGGCACCCACGCCGGATGCCGCCAGCAGCACCAGCGCGAGTGCCGAGAAGACCACGCTCACACGATGCCGTCGCACGAACTTGCCGGCGCGATACGGAATGCTCGCCGTGTGCGCGGACACGGGCTTGTTCTCGAGATATGCATCGAGATCCAGCGCGAGCGCGTTCGCGGTCGCGTAGCGACGCTCGCGGTCGCGCTCGAGCGCGTGCAGTATCACGGAATCGAGATCCCCGGACAGCGCGTGACGCACGTCCGCGCTCTCGGCGTGACGCTCGCCCGCGATGAGCGCGCGGCGCTCCTCCTGCAGCGACGCAAACTGCACGCTCGGCGGCGGCGGATCGTTGGAGACGCGCTGCGCGAGGAGCGCAGCCCATCCGGGATATTTCTCCGGATCGAATGGCAGCACGCCCGCGATCAGCTCGTAGAGCATCGCGCCGAGCGCGTAGATGTCCGCACGCGTGTCGATGTCGAGGCCGTCGGACAGAAATTGCTCGGGGCTCATGTACGCGGGCGTGCCGAGCGCGATGCCGGTGGCCGTGAGCCGGGCACTATCCGCCGTCGGTGCGATCGCCTTCGCGATGCCGAAGTCGATGACCTTGCACAGCGGTTCGCCGTCGGTCTCCGTCACGACCACGTTCGAGGGTTTGATGTCGCGATGGATGATTCCCTTCTGATGCGCGTGCTGCACCGCGCGACACACTTGGACGAACAACCGGATTCTCTCGGGGATCGTGAGACGGTGCGCCGCGGCGTAGGCGGTGATCGTGTCGCCGACGACGTACTCCATCACGATATAGGCGAGCCCGGCACTCGTCGCGCCTGCATCGTACACGTGCGTGATGTTCGGATGGTCCATCATCGCGAGCGTCTGCTGCTCGGAGCGAAAGCGGGCGACGACCTCGCTCGAGTTGCCACCCGCACGCAGCACCTTGATCGCGACCTGACGCCGAACCGGCTCGTCCTGCTCAGCCAGGTAGACGGTGCCCATGCCGCCCTGGCCAAGCACGCGCACAATCCGGTAGGCACCGATGCGCGTCGGCTGCTGCACGTCTCCGGTCAGCTCTCCGAAGAAGGGAGAGGTGTCGTTGGCGGGGACCGCACTATCGGCATCAGGCAGCATCGAATGCGCCTCCGACGCAAGCTGGAAAGAGCGAATGTACGCGGCCGGGCGGAAAATGCTACGGATCGGACCCGTCCCGCTCTGACCACTCGTTCCGCCCGCTGGTATCTTGCGAACCACGATGAAGATCAGAACGATCGTGCGAGGAGCATTGGCTTTCGTCGTGCTCCCGATTCTGCTGGGATCGATCGCCGTCGCCGCCACCCGGCTGCTGGATCGCACCAACGGCTCGATCGATTCCTCGGGGCGGACACGAAGATTTCTTGTTCACGTTCCGCCGAGTTACGATCGCACGAAGCCCATGCCCCTCGTCATCAGCATGCACGGCGCGGGGGGATGGCCGCGTCAGCAGCAGAATCTGACCCGGTGGAGCAGGCTCGCCGATGCGCAGGGATTCATCGTGGTGTATCCGGCGGGAAGCGGCTTCCCCCGTATCTGGCACCTGTCCGAGGATGTGGGGCTGAAGCGCGATGTGCAGTTCATATCCGCGATGATCGACACGCTCGAGCGCGCCTACAACATCGATTCGACCAGGATTTACGCGAACGGATTTTCCAACGGGGGAGGGATGGCGTTCGTGCTCTCCTGCACCCTGTCCAGTCGGATCGCAGCGATCGGCCTGGTCGCAGCTGCGGAGACGCTTCCCTGGAGCTGGTGCACGAACGATCCGCCGATGCCCATGATCGCGTTTCACGGAACTGCCGATCCGATCGTTCCGTACAAGGGTGGGCATTCTCCCGTGACACCAGAGACGTTTCCCGACGTGCAGGCGTGGGTGTCCGGCTGGGCCAAGCGGAACCAATGCGCACCTGCACCGACCGAT
>Ga0070714_100002876_pt1 | contig 12738 bp, 15 predicted proteins | sample LARL83metaG_FD_65450 | JGI IMG/M metagenome (GOLD analysis project Ga0070714, IMG submission 65450) | Corn, switchgrass and miscanthus rhizosphere microbial communities from Kellogg Biological Station, Michigan, USA - LAR L8-3 metaG | ecosystem: Host-associated > Plants > Roots > Rhizosphere ... | reverse complement strand
CCGGTTCCTCCACGCCATCACCACAACGGTTCCACGGCCGTCACACGGCTGGGCGGTGCACTGTAACCGAGAACACATGGAGCTAGGGGTAGCGGGATGACAGGTGGTGACCTGCTCGTGCTCGCGCCGTGGGTCGCCTTCGGTGCGTGCCTGGCTCTTGTCTACGTGCGTTTGCGCCGGTCACGGCCCCCGTCCCGGCATCGTTCCCGGACTGGCCGGGCGGCCAGGCCCCCGGGAGACGAGCCGGGTCCCGGGGACGGCCAGGGCAGTTCGCCCACGCCCCAGGGGAAGCCGACCGAGCCGGAACGGCACCGGGCCAGGTCCTGAACCACGCGGCCGGTCACCGCGCTGCCCCAGGAAGACCTTGAGGCACCGACATGACCGGAACGGACTTGTCCGCCATCGTTACCCCGATCGTCGCCATGATCAGCCTGGCCGTCTGGCTGGCCATGGTGTTCTACGCCGACGCCCATCCCGGCGTGCGTAGGCAGACACGGCGCTGACCTGCGCGGCTGCCGGACCGGTCTCCATCCGCCCGCCACAGGTAATGCACCGGGTTTCCAACCGCCGTTCGTTGCTACGGGTGTACGGCCGCGCTGGGGAAGGAGACCGATGGGTACGGTGATCGCCACCCGCAGCGAGCTGCTCGCGCGCAGGTCGCGTGAGGGCATCGCGCGGCGGGGGCACGCGCTGCTGACTCAGAAGCGCGCCGCGCTGATCGCCGAGCTCCGCCGGGTCGGCCGCGAGGTCGGCGACAAGCGGGCCGAACTGGAGCGGATCGCTGCCGCCGCCCGGCGCGCCCTGGCCCAGGCCACCGTGCTGGACGGCCCGCAGCCCGTGGCCTCGGCCGCGGTCGCCGCGGCCGGAGCGGTGTCGGCCCGCCTGACCACCCGCAGCGTGGCCGGGGTGCGGGTGATCGAGCTCAGCGCCGATCGCGTGGCCCGGGCCCGCACCGAGCGCGGCTACGCCCTGGCTACGTCGACCGCCCTGACCGACCAGGTGGCCGGGTCCTTCGAGGCCGAGCTGGACGCGCTGCTCGATCTGGCCGCGGCCGAGCTCAACCTGCGCCGGCTCACCGCCGAGGTGGCCCGCGCCACGCGCCAGGTCAACGCGCTCGAGCAGGTGGTGATCCCGCGGCTCGCCGCGGAGCAGCGCCACATCGCCGCCACGCTCGAGCAGCGGGCGCTGGAGGACCGGGTCCGGATCTCCCGCCGCGCCACGACGAGGGCCGGGCCATGATCCGGCGTCGGCGGCCGCAGACCGCGGCACCGCTTGAGCCCGCCGAGCCCACGATGGCCGCGATCCGCCGGGCCGAGGAGGCGGCCGCCGCGCGGCTGGCCGCGGAGACCGCCGACCGCGCCGACGTCGACGCCGCGCGCCGCCAGGCCGATGAGATCCTGGCCGCCGCGTCCCGGCGGGGCGCCGAGCGGGCCGCCGACCGGCGGCAGGCGGTCCGCGCGGCCCTGGACCAGCAGGCCGACCGCGAGCGCGCGGCCGGGGCCGCCCGGGCTGGTCGGCTCCGGCACGACGCGCAGGACCGGCGCGAGGTGGCCGTGCGCCTCGCGGTCGCGCTCGTCCTCACCGGGGAGGCGGCCGAATGCTCGTCCCGATGACCCCCGTCCAGATCCTGGCCCGCCGGGACCAGCTGCCCGCGGTCATCGCCGAGCTGCACCGGCAGGGCAGCGTGCAGCTCACCGGCACGGCCCGGGAGGACCTGGGCCTGGCCCCGGCCGAACCCGGCCCGGGCGACACGCACCGCCTCACCAGCCTGCGCACCGAGGCCGCGGACCTGGATGCGCTGCTCGAGCTGGCCGCCACGGCCGCGGCCGTCCGCGCCGATCAGGACTGGCTGCGGCCGGTCACGCTGGCCGTACCCCAGCCGCGGCGGGACCGGCTCGCCCCCGGCCTCACCGGGCGGCTGAACCGGATCGAGGCGCTGCAGGCCGAGTACGAGAGCGCCCGCCGCTACCACGACGCGCTCGCGGTGCTGCTCCCGCTGGAGCCCGAGCTCGCGCTGCTCACCGAGAGCGATCTCACCCGGCTGGGCCTGGCCACCGTGGTTCTCGTCATCGAGGCCCCGCACGCAGGCGTCCTGGACACGATCGCCACCAGCCTGAACGCAATATCCGGTGGCCGCTCCCATCTGGCCGGTGCGCAGACCGGGGAGCAGACGGTGGGCTGCGTGCTGGTCCTGCCCCGGTCCGTCTCGGCCGAGCTGCGGACCCTGCTCAGCCGGGAGCACGTCAGGCACGTGCCGCTCGGCGAGGCCTACGAGCGGCTCTCGCTGGCGCACGCGTTCACCGAGCTCGGCCACCGGGTGGCCGCGCTCCCGGGGGACCTTGATGAGGCCTGGTCCGCGCTGGGCGGCCGCACCGGGGAACTCGCTCCCGGCTGGCGGCGCCGCCGGCGGGCGGCCGGTGACGAGCTGGACCACCTGGAGGCGGTGACGCTGGCCGGCGCCAGCGAGCGCACGGCCGCGCTGACCGGGTGGCTGCCGCAGCCCGAGGTCGGGAAGCTGCGCACCGCGCTGGCCGCGGTCGGCCCCGACGTGACCCTGACCCAGCTGGACGCGGCCGTGGCGGGTGAGCCGCCCGCCCTGCTCGACAACCCGTCGCCGGTACGCCCGTACCAGCGGCTGGTCGGGTTCTTCGGCATCCCGCGCAGCGGGACACTCGACCCCAGCCTGCTGATGGCGGCCGTGCTGCCGGTCCTGTTCGGCGTCATGGTCGGTGACCTGGCCTACGGGGCGATTCTGGCCGCGCTCGGCGCGGTGCTGCGCCGCCGGGCCGGGCTGACCCGGCCGGTGCTGCGCGACCTGGGCGGCATCCTGCTGATCAGCGGGGCCTGGTCGATGCTGTTCGGGCTGCTGTTCGGCGAGGCGCTGGGCAGCATCGGGCACAAGCTCGGCCTGCCCGCGCTGTGGTTCTACCGCGGCGGCCCGGATGCCCTGGAGACGCTGCTGCTGCTCGCGGCCGGCATCGGGGTCACCCACGTCCTGCTCGGCCTGGTCCTCGGCATGCGCCAGGCCCGGCGGCTGCGGCAGCCGCGCACGCTGGCCGAGCGGGCGGGCGCGTTCCTGCTGCTGTGCGGCCTGACCGCGCTCGCCGCGACCGCGGCCGACCTGCTGCCCGCCCAGGCGCGCACCCCAGCGGTGGCGGTGGTGGCGGTGGCGTTCGCCCTGGCCATCTCGGCCCGGGGCCTGATGGGCCTGCTCACCGGGCCGCTGGAGCTGCTCGGCACGCTCGGCCACGTGCTGTCCTACCTGCGCCTGGCCGCCGTGGGCCTGGCCTCGGTGTACCTGGCCGGGGTCGCGAACGAGCTCGCGGTCTCGGTGCCGCTGCTGCTCGGCGTGTTCGTGGCTGTCCTGCTGCACCTGCTGAACCTGGCGCTGGCCGCGTTCAGCCCGATGGTCCAGGCGCTGCGGCTGCACTACGTCGAGTTCTTCAGCGGCTTCTACGAATCCGGCGGCCAGGCCTTCCGGCCCTTCGGCCGGCGCCCTGAACCAGCCCCCGACTAAGCCCACGAAGAGAGGGAGACACGATATGGAACTAGGGCTCATCGCCATCGGCGCCGCGCTCGCGATCGGGCTCGGCGCCCTGGGCACCGGCCTCGCGCAGGCCAGGATCGGCTCCGCCGCGGTCGGCGCGATCGCGGAGAAGCCGGAACTGGCCGGCCGCGCGATCCTCCTGGTCGCGATCCCGGAAACGCTGGTCATCCTGGGCTTCGCCGTCGCCGCCATGATCCTCGTGCTGCTCGGGAACGGCTGATGGCGCTGCACGACCTGCTGGCCGCGATCGAGGCCGAGGCCACCGCCGAGGTCGCGAGGCTGCGGGACGGCCGTCACCAGGAGGCAGGCGCGATCATCGCCGACGCCGAGCGGCAGGCCCGCGACCTCGAGGCGGCCGCCGTGGCCGCGGCGGAGCGGGAGGAGCGGGAGGCGGGTGAGCTCCGGCTGACCGCCGCCCGCGAGCTCGCGGCGGCCGGGCTGCGGGACGCGCACGAGGCCGCCTACCGGCTGATCGCGGCCGAGACCCGGGCCCGGCTGGCCGCGGCCCGCGACCGGGACGACTACCCCGCGATCCTGGCCGCGCTGCTCGCCGAGGCGCGGGCGGTGCTCCCGACCGCCACCGTGGTCCGGGTCGACCCGGCCGATGAGCGCCTGGCCCGCGGGCTGCTGCCCGGTGACAGCCCGGTGCGGGTCGAGGCCACGCTGCGCAGCGCGGGCGGCGTCGAGGTGGCCGACGGCGCCGGGACCCGGGTGGGCAACACCGTGGAGGAGCGGCTGGCCGCGGCCGAGCCCGCGCTGCGGGCCCTGGCCGGCCGGCTGCTCGGGTCCGGCGACGATGGCGAGGCGCGCACCGCCGAGCTACGCGAGGTGGCGGCGTGACCGGGTACGACTACGGCAACGCCCGGCTCAGGGCCCGCGGCGCCGGCCTGCTGCGCGGCGATCAGTACGCCGCGCTGGCCGGCCGCGACGGCCCGGGGCTGCTCGCCGCGCTCGCCGCGACGTGCTACCGGCCCGACGCCGCCCGGGACGGCGCCCGCGGCCCGGTGGAGCAGATCGGCCGGATGGCGCACGATCACCTGGTTGCGGCGCTGGCCGGGATCGGCGGCTACTACCGGGACCGGGCGGCCGGCGTGGTCGCCGCGCTGCTCGGCCGCTTCGACGTGCACAACGTGGTCGCGCTGCTGCGGGCCCGCCACCGCGGCGCCACGGCGGACGCGGCCTGCGCCCTGCTGGTGCCGGTCGGCAGGCTCGGCGCGGAAACCGCGCGGCAGGCGGCGGGCGAGCCGGACCTGCCCGCGGCCGCCCGGTTCCTGGCCGCCCGTGGGCTGCCCGACCCCGGCAGCGCCCGGGCGCTGCTCTCGGCCCAGCGCCGGTACGAGATCGACGCCGACCTGGCCCCGGTGGAGGAGGCGGTGGCGTGCTCCGCGTGGGACAGCCAGATCGCGACCCTGGCCGCGGGCGGGCCCGGGGCCAGCCCGGCGCTGGCCGCGCTGCAGCGCGAGGCCGACGACCTGAACCTGCTCCTCGCGCTGCGGCTGCGGGAGCCCGCGGCTGGCCCGGCCGACAGGGCCGGCGCGGCGTACCTGCCCGGCGGGACCGTCGGCGTGCCGCTGCTCACCGCCATCCGGCGCGCCCCGGCCCCGGCGGACGTGCTCGCCGCGGCCGCCCCCGCCCGTCCCGCCTGGCGCCAGCCGCTGGCCGCCTGGGCGGACGGCGGCGACCTGGCCATGCTGCACGCCGACCTGGACACCGGCCGGCTGCGCACCGCGCTGCGCCTGCTCCGCCGCGGCGACCCGCTCGGCGCCGCGCCGGTGGCGCACTACGTACTCGCCCACCTGGCTCAGGCCCGCAACCTGCGGCTGCTCGCCCAGGCCAGCGCCGGTGCCGTCGGCCACGACGAGGCGCGCCGTCACCTGGTCGCGCCGGCCTAACCGCACCGCCAGACAGAAAGGACACCAGCCATGAGCGGCCCCCAGGTCACCGTCATCGTCCCGCCCGAGCTCGCCGACGGCTACCGGCTGGCTGGCGTGCGCGCCGAGCCGGCCGTGACCGCCGCTGCCGCGGGCGACGTGCTGGGACGCCTGCTCGAAGGGCCCGGCCGGCCGAGCGTGGTCGCGGTGCACCCGCCGTACCTGGGTGAGCTGGGCCCCCGCTGGCAGCGGCGGCTCGCCGAGCTGGACGGGGTGCTCGTGGTCGCGCTGCCCGAGGGCCGCGGCCGCGGCGACCCGGCCCGCCGCGGCGAGACCCTGCGGGACCTGCTGGCCCGCGCCGTCGGCTACGAGCTCACCTTCGACCCGGAAGGAAGCGCCTGATGAGCACCCTGGTGATGCCGCCCGGCCCGGCCCGCACCCTCCCTGTGGCCGACGGATCCCGCGACCGGGGCACGATCGTGCGGGTCGCCGGATCCGTGGTGGGAGTGCGCGGGCTGCGCCGGGCCCGGCTCTACGACGTCGTGCTGCTCGGCCCGGACGAGCTGTCCGGGGAGATCATCCGGCTCACCGGTGACGTGGCCGTGGCGCAGGTGTACGAGCCGACCAATGGGCTGCGCGCCGGCGACCTGGCCGTGGCCACCGGCGAGCCGCTGAGCGTCGAGCTCGGCCCCGGGCTGCTCGGCAGCATCGTGGACGGCACCGGGCGGCCGCTCACCGCGCTGGCCAGCGGCCTGGGGGACAGCCCCGCCGGCGGCCCGGCTGACGGCGGTGGCTGGGCCCAGCCGTTCCTGCTGCGCGGCGCGAGCCTGCCCGCCCTCGACCGCCACCGCCGGTTCGAGTTCACCCCCCGCGTCGCGGCCGGCCAGGAGGTCGCCGCGGGCGACGTGCTCGGCGTGGTGGCCGAGGTCCGGGGGCAGGACCATGCGGTGCTCGTCCCGCCCGGGATGGCGGGCACGGTGACCGGGGTCCGGCCCGGGCCCGCGACCGTCACCGGCGCCGTGGCCGAGATCAACGGCCAGCCCGTGCCGATGCTGCAGCGCTGGCCGGTGCGGCAGCCGCGGCCGGTGGCCCGCCGCCTGGACGCCACCCGGCCGCTGATCACCGGGCAGCGGGTGATCGACACGCTGTTCCCGGTCGCGCGCGGCGGCACCGCGGCCATCCCCGGCGGTTTCGGCACCGGCAAGACCGTGCTCGAGCAGCAGATCGCCAAGTGGGCCGATGCCGACGTGGTGGTGTACGTCGGCTGCGGCGAGCGGGGCAACGAGCTCACCGAGGTGCTCGAGGAGTTCCCGCGGCTGACCGACCCGGCCACCGGGGGGTCGCTGATGGACCGCACCGTGATCGTGGCCAACACCAGCAACATGTCGGTCGCGGCCAGGGAAGCGAGCATCTACACCGGGATCACGATCGCGGAGTACTACCGGGACCAGGGCCGCCACGTCGCGCTGCTCACCGACAGCACCAGCCGGTGGGGCGAGGCCCTGCGGGAGATATCCAGCCGGCTGGAGGAGATGCCCGCCGAAGAGGGCTACCCCGCGTACCTGGCCAGCCGGCTGGCCGGCTTCTACGAGCGCGCGGGCGCCGTGGTCTGCCAGGGCCGCGACCAGCGCCGCGGGTCGGTGACGATCGTCGGTGCGGTGTCCCCGCCCGGCGGCGACTTCTCCGAGCCGATCACCCAGCACACGCTGCGGATGGCGGGCACGTTCTGGGCCCTGGACCGCGACCTGGCCCGCGCCCGCCACTTTCCCGCCGTGGACTGGCGGCGCAGCTACACGCTCTACCGGCTGTCCGGCTGGTTCAGCCGCGAGGTGGCCGCGTCCTGGCCGGAGCAGCGCGACTGGGCGCTGGACCTGCTGCAGCAGGAAACCTCGCTGCTCGAGATCGTGCAGCTCCTCGGCGCGGACACGCTGCCCGCGCCGCAGCAGGTGGTCCTGCGCACCGGGCAGCTGCTCCGCGAGGACTTCCTGCAGCAGTCCTCGTTCGACGAGACCGACGCCTACTGCCCGCTGGAGAAGCAGCACGCCGTGCTGAGCCTGATCCGGGCCGCGCACGAGGCCATGACCGCGGCGGTCACGGCCGGGACCCCGGTCGCCGCGGTGACTGGCCTGCCGCTGCTCGGCGAGATCGCGCAGGCGCGGGGCTGGCCGCCGGGCGAGGCCGCGGAGCGTGCCTCCCGGCTGAGCCGGGACATCGCCGGCCGCCTCGCGGCGCTGGAAGGAGAAAAGCCATGACCCGCACCCGGCTGCTGACCGTGGAGCACAGCACGGTGGGCGCGATCGCCGGCCCGCTGCTGATCGCCGAGCCTATGACCGGCGTCGGCTACGCCGAGCCCGTGGACGTCGTCGGCCCCGACGGGCAGCTCCGCCGGGGCCAGGTGCTCGAGATCGACGGCGACCGGGTCACCGTGCAGGTTCTCGACGGAACCCAGGGCCTTGGCCTGCGCGGCACCACGGTCCGCTCGCGCGGCGAGACCGCACGCCTCGCCGTGGGCCAGGGACTGCTCGGCCGGGCGTTCGACGGCCGCGGCCAGCCGGCCGACGGTGGGCCGCCCATCGTCCCGCAGGAGTTCCGTGACATCGACGGGGCGCCGCTCAACCCGGTGGCCCGCAGCCACCCGTCCGAGTTCGTGGAGACCGGCGTCTCCGCGATCGACGCCCTGATCACCCTCGTGCGAGGGCAGAAACTCCCGATCTTCTCCGGGTACGGCCTGCCCGCGGCCGAGCTCGCCGCCCGGATCGCGACCAGCGCCCGGGTGCCCGGCGAGGCCGACGGCTTCGTGGTGGTGTTCGCCGCGCTCGGCGTCACCCGGCGCGAAGCCGAGTTCTACCGGGCCGCGTTCGCCGCCAGCGGCCGGCAGGACCGCATGGTCCAGTTCGTCAACCTGGCCGACGACCCGGCGATCGAGCGGCTGCAGACCCCGCGGCTCGCGCTCACCGCCGCGGAGTACCTGGCCTGGGACACCGGCCGGCACGTGCTCGTGGTGATGACCGACATGACCAACTACTGCGAGGCGCTGCGGGAGATCTCCGCCGCCCGCCAGGAGCTGCCCGGCCGCCGGGGTTACCCGGGCGGGATGTACAGCGATCTGGCGTCGCTGTTCGAGCGGGCCGGGCGGATCCACGGCCGGCCGGGCTCGGTCACCCAGCTGATGGTGCTCACCATGCCCGACGATGACGTCAGCCACCCGATACCCGACCTGACCGGCTACATCACCGAAGGGCAGATCGTCCTGTCCCGCGACCTGGACCGCCGCGGCATCTTCCCGCCGATCGACGTGCCGCCGTCGCTGAGCCGGCTGGCCAGCGCCGGGATCGGCGCGGGCAGCACCCGCGACGACCATCGCGAGCTGGCCGACCAGCTGTACGCCTGCTACGCCAGGGGCCGTCACGTGCGCGACCTCGCGTCGATCATCGGCACCGCCGCGCTCGGCGAGGACGACCAGCGCTACCTCGCCTTCGCCAGCGACTTCGAGCAGCGCTTCGTGCACCAGGGCGCACAGCGGCGCGACATCGCCGCCACGCTCAACCTGGCCTGGGAGCTGCTGCACCGGTTCCCCCGTCACGAGCTCCGGCGGATTCGCCCGGCCTTCCTGGACCGGCACCACCACCCGGCGGCCGAAACGACCGGCCGCCAGCCAACCTAAGGAGGAAGCATGCCATCCACACTCGTCGCCACGTGCCCGCTGTGCGGGCTCGGTTTCGCCAACCGGGCCCTGCTCGACCTGCACCTGCGTGAGGACCACCGGCGGCGGAGGCCAAGGGACCCCGCCGAGCCGGGCGGTCCTGCCCCGGCCTGATGAGCACCCGGAGCGCCTGGCCCGTGGCCCTGCCCGCGGCCTCAGAACCAGGCTTGATGCTGCCGGCCTGGCGCCGCCTGCTGGAATCGCGCTGGCGGCAGCGCCTGGCCGCGGTGACCAGCCTGTCCCTGGCCTACCACGAGGCGGAGGAGCGATCGCGCGGCCGCCTCCGCCCGGGCGACCAGGCGGATGCGGGGCATCTGACGCGGCTCATGCGGGGCGCGGTCACCGCCCGGCGGGCCCTGTTCGACACCGAGGAGGCGCTGGCCCGGCTGTCGGCCGGCCGCTACGGCCGGTGCGAGCAGTGCGCGGGACCGATCTCGGCCGCCCGGCTGACCAGGGAACCCGAGGCCAGGTACTGCGGCCGGTGCGCCGCGACGATCTCCACCGGCCCTCCACGGCCGGCACATCCTCGCTCCGCCCCGGCCGGATAACCATGAGATGTGGCCCGATCCGCGGGCCACAGCGCACCGCAGAGAGGTGATTGCCATGACATCGACACGCCGGCCGGCCCGTGAGGGTCTGGGCCGGGCCAGGACCGCCATGCTGCGGGCCGTCCGCACCCTCCGGTACGTCAACCAGGAGCTGCTCCGCGCCAACGAGGCCATCTTCCGCCCGGTCGGCCCGCCGCGGCGCCGGGAAAGCCCGGCCGGCCAGGCTGGTGCCCCCGCCGCCGCGCAGCCACCCGCCGCGGCCACGACCGGCCACGATCGCCAGGCCGCCTGATCAGCCCGCCGTCAGCAGGCCCGCGGGCAGCTGCTCCCGGCGCAACCCGGCGAACCAGGCCACGGCCACGGTGCACAGGGTGAGCGCCCCGGCCGCGATGAACACCGGCCGGGGATCGCCGCCCAGCGCGCCCGCCATCGCCCCGGCCAGCAGGGCCCCGGCGAACGTCGTGGCCTGGCCGCAGAACCGCCACGACGCCGTCACCCGGCCGAGCAGGTCCCTGGGCACGATGGCCTGCCGCAAGGTCCGCATGGTCACGCTGGCCGCGATGATCGCCCAGGTGTAGACCAGGTTGCCCGCCAGCGCCATCGGCATCGCCCCGGCCGCGCTGATCAGCAGGAGGCCGGCCCCGGACAGGGCGCAGGAGAGCGTGATCACGGGCAGGGGGCCGATCCACCGGCACAGCGGGCTCGTGCCCGCCGCGCCCAGCAGGCCGCCGACCCCGCCCGCGGTGACGATCAGGCCGATCTGGGCCGGCGGCAGGTGCAGGGTGTTGCGGGCGAAGAAGACGATCAGCTTGTCAGCGCCCAGGCAGAGGTTCAGCACCAGCAGGAAAATCAGCAGCGTGAACAGCAGCCGGGTCGCGGCCAGGTACCTGATGCCCTCGGTCAGGTCCCGGCCCAGGGCCCGCCAGGACGCCGGCCGGGCCGGCCGCCGGGCGGTGGCGTACCGGCGGCGGACACCGGTCAGGGTGGCCAGCGAGACCAGGAACGTCAGCGCGTCGATCAGCATCGAGACGTGCAGCAGCCCGGCGGCCGCCAGCAGCCCGGCCGCGGCCGGCCCGATGATCAGCCCACCCTGGTTCGCGGACTCCAGCCACGAGTTCGCCGCGACCAGCCGGGGGCCGGCGAACACGTCGCGCACCGCGATGGCGAGCGCGGTATCGGAGAACACGGTCACGACGCCGGCCGCGAAGGCCAGGGCCAGGATCAGCCACACCGGGACCGCGGGCGAACCGGTCAGCGCGAACAGGGCCAGGAAGATCAGCGCCCGGATGACGTCGCCGCTGATCAGCACCCACCAGGGGTCAAGCCGGTCGGCCAGCACGCCGGCCGGGAACCCGGCGGCGAGATAGCCGACGCTGCCGGGCAGCGAGGCGAGCACGGCCACCGTCGGGCTCCGGGTCAGCTCCAGGATCAGCAGCGGCACGGCCAGCAGGGCGAGCCCATCGCCCAGCATCGACACGGCCTGCCCGGCCAGGAAGACCCGGGACCGCAGCATAGATCTCATCGTGGCCGTATATCGGCACGCGTCAATACTCAGGCTCGGCTCGGCAGCGGCGCCGCACCGGCCCGGACGCTAGTCCCTGGCGCTGTCCCGCCCGGCCAGGATGTCCCTGGCCTTCTTGATCCGTGCGTCCAGGTCGGCCAGGAAGTGGTCCAGCTCGATCCGCTTGGCCTCGACGGTCGCCCGCAGGCCCTCCTGGAGCTCCAGGCACTCGCGGACCAGCCCGAGGCGCTCGTCGTCGGTGGTGCGCTCGTCGTGGTAGGCCCGGCGGATCTCCGCCAGCCGGTCCTCGTGGCGCAGCACGATCGCGATCTCGTCGAGGTTCAGGCCGAGCAGGGTCTGCAGCTCGCGGATCCTGGCCACCCGGGCCAGGTCGTCCTCGGAATAACGCCGCATCCCGCCGGGCGTGGTGCTGGCCGGGACGATCAGCCCCAGCTGCTGGTAGTAACGCAGCGCGCGCTCGGAACAACCGCTCCGGGCGGCCGCGGCCCCGATGCCGAGCAGATCGCCCTGCTCGGCCTGCTGGCCGTCGGCGGCCGCCTGGGCGCCGTTCGTCCCGAGCGTCACATTCATCGGTTACCCGCCCCCGCGTGGTGATGTGTCCAGCTCGTCGCGGCCCGCCAGCTTTCCGTTGCCCGCCGAACCAGCACCGTTCATGCTGGCGCTGTCCTGCCCGGCCAGGCGGTCCTCGTCGAGCTCGGCCACCTCGGCCATCTCGTTGAGGCCGGTCACCGCGGCCGAGTCAGCCGCGCCTTCGGCCAGCTCCTCGACCAGCGACGCGGGGGCGGTGTAGAAGTAGCGCTTGCCGCGGAGCGCGGACGCCACGATGGCGAAGAGTGTGGCCACGGCGGCGAAGGTGAAGGCCAGGTGCAGCCCGCCGGCGAACGGCTCCGAGATCAGGTTCGGGAAGAACGACCGGCCGGTGATGTACGCGAGCTGGTGCGGGGACAGCTTCTCCAGCGCCCCGGTGGGGCCGAGCAGCTGCTTGATCGGGTTGTAGCCGAGGAAGGCCGAGAACAGGCTGCCGATCGGCGGCTCGCTGGCCACCAGGTGGGCCGCGGAGGGCTCCACGCCGGCGGCGGTCAGCCCCTTGTACAGATGGGTTGGCAGGCGCGCGGCCAGGCCCAGGGTGACGATCGTGAAGAACAGGCCCATGGACAGCACGGTGGCCGAGTTCTGGAAGGTGTTGAGCATGCCGGCGCCCGCGCCGCGCTGATCGGGCGGCAGGCTGTTCATGACCGCCGCCTGGTTGGGGGCGAAGAACAGTCCCATGCCGACCGCGAACAGGAACACGATCAGGGCGAACCAGACGTAGCTGAAGTTGATCGGCAGCAGGTCAAGCAGCAGGAAGCAGATCATGGAGATGACCAGGCCGGCGGTGGCCAGCACCCGGGCGCCCCAGCGGTCCGACAGCGCGCCGGCCACCGGCCCGGTGAGCAGGAACCCGATGGTCAGCGGGATCATGGCGATGCCGGCCCAGAGCGGGGTCTCGGCGAAGCTGTGCCCGTGCTGCGGCAGCCAGATCCCCTGCAGCCAGATGATCAGCATGA
>Ga0070714_100002874_pt1 | contig 12739 bp, 13 predicted proteins | sample LARL83metaG_FD_65450 | JGI IMG/M metagenome (GOLD analysis project Ga0070714, IMG submission 65450) | Corn, switchgrass and miscanthus rhizosphere microbial communities from Kellogg Biological Station, Michigan, USA - LAR L8-3 metaG | ecosystem: Host-associated > Plants > Roots > Rhizosphere ... | reverse complement strand
CCTACAGCAGATCAAGGCAAAGGACGTCGTGGCCGCTGACACAGGCGGAGCCCAGGCCTGGGAGGGATGGGTTGACATGGATCGCGCCCTTCGACTGATGACTGGAAACAAGATCGACCCTGCTCCATTGAATCCCGACGGAAGCATCAACGAAGCCAAGTCCCCTAACCGGCTGTTCGATTCGACCAACATCAATGAGTTTGATCTGAACGGTCCCGAGGCAGCCTTCTACGACACCCAAAATGCGGTTGACGGGTTCAAAAAGTTGTGGGGCGTCGGCTAGACCGGCGGTTCATATAGGCATACAGCTGGACGTTGAGAATGGAAACGAGCCTGGCGACGGACCCTGTCCCGACGCTGCAACTCGCTAACGTCTCAAAGTCGTTCGGCGGCGTTCACGCGCTGCGTGACGTCAGTCTCACCGTGGAGCCCGGCGAGATTCACGGTCTCGTCGGGCAAAACGGCTCGGGCAAGTCAACTCTCATCAAGATCCTGGCCGGCTACCACGCACCAGATGCGGGTACGGGCTCGATGCACGTCGAGGGCGTGCGGGTCGACCTGCCGATGGCGCCAGGACGTTTCCGTGATCTAGGTATCGCGTTTGTCCATCAGGACCTCGCCCTCGTCGAGACTCTGACGATCCTCGAGAACATGCGGGTGGGCCGGTATCGAGAGGGCGCTTTGAAAGCGATCAACTGGCGGGCAGAACGGAAGAGAGTCGTCGACGCACTCGATCGGTTCGACCTTCGGCTCAACCCCGATTGGAAAGTGAGTCGCCTAAGCGAAACAGAGAAGGCGCTCGTCGCCATAGTGCGCGCCGTGCGGGATGTGGAAGAGACCGATCGCAAAGGTCTCCTTGTTCTTGATGAACCCACGGTATACCTCCCCGCAGACAGCGTTCACCGGCTGTTCGATCTCATCCGGCAGGTGACGAAACGGGGCATCGCAATCTTGTTCGTGTCCCATCAGCTCGACGAAGTCAGAGAGATCACTTCAACCGTGACAGTGCTGCGCGATGGAAGACTCGCCGGCAACGCGCGCACCGCGGAGCTCAGCGAGGACGCCATCATCCGGATGATTCTCGGCCGCGGCATCGGGCAGATGTATCCGGACCAGGAGCCACCAAGCGATGCAAGCCTGTTGGTCGATGCTCGAGGCATTCAAGGCGGGATCGTCCGCGACCTTTCCCTCTCAATCCGAAAAGGTGAAACGGTTGGCGTCACGGGGTTGCTGGGCATGGGCTGGGAAGAGGTTCCCTACCTGTTGTTCGGCGCCACGCGAGCGAACGGAGGCGAAGTGACGATCGGCTCTGAGCGACTGCAGGCGAATCAGCTGACACCACAGAAAAGCATCAAGAGAGGCGTCGTCCTTGTGCCCGCGAACCGGCTCAGAGACGGAGTGATTCCAACGCTGTCAGTTGAAGACAATGTGGCCCTGCCGCTCTTGCAAGGAAACTTTGTCGGGTTCCGTTTGAGGTTGGCACGTATAACGCAGGCGGTGCGCGAAGTGCTGCAATCCGTTGACGTCAGGCCACCGGATCCTGGACGCAAAGTCTCGACGTTGAGTGGCGGGAATCAGCAGAAGGCGGTCTTGGGAAAATGGATTCAAACCAACCCCCAAGTCCTGTTCCTACACGAACCAACCCAAGGGGTCGACGTTGGCGCGCGCAAAGGCATTTTTCAGCTCGTACGCGACGCCACCAAGGCCGGCCGTGGCGTCCTGATCGCGAGCGGAGAAAACGAGGATCTTGGTCACCTGTGCGATCGCGTGCTGATCTTCAGGGATGGCCGCGTTGTAAAGGAACTTCGTGGCTCTGCCGTCAGCGCAGAGCGCATCGTGGAAGAAAGCTACCGCACATCTGAACGTGATGCTTCCGGGTCTGACGAAACTCCGACTGGAGCCCCCGGCTACACGCCGCCCACCGAGGAGGACACGTAATGCGCCACGGTCAGTCGGTTGACGCGATGTGCAGGGCGGTCGGGCTCACTGTCCCAAAGGAGGAACTTCCCGAGCTCGTCGCCCTCACCGATGTCTATATCGCCGGCCTTCAACAGATCCGCGAGGCAAACGCGTCGGCTGAGTTTGATCCGTTCCCAATGCCTTCGGCACCGCCAGTTGATGCGGCCGAGCGGGCTGCCCGCGGCACGATCGATGATCCGCCATCGTGGGCGGCGAGAACACCCGAGGTGGCGACCGAAATCGCGCATGAACTTCAACGTTTCGTGGCATCGGGACGCGAACCGACGAACGCATTCATCACGTCGAGTCCACGTGAACGCCGCTCGACATCAGGGTCCCTCAAGGGCGCGGTCTTCGGCGCCAAGGACAACATCCACGTCGCCGGCGAGGTCACGACCTGCGGAGCCACCTTCCGCGTTGGCGGTCCTGCTGCCCTTGATGACTCCCCGCTCGTTCGAAATCTCCGGGAGGCGGGCGCGCTGCATTTCGGCAAGCTCAATCTCGGGGAATTTGCGGTGACCTTCGACAGCCCGCAGTTCGGACGAGTCAAGAATCCTTGGAACGAGGAGCGAATCGCCGGAGGATCAAGTGGTGGGTCAGCTGCTGCGGTTGCAGCCGGTTACCTGGACTTTGCCCTGGGAACCGACAGTGCGGGCTCGGTTCGAATGCCGGCCGCGATGTGCGGGATCGTTGGCTTCCGCCCGACGAATGGATCGCTGACTCTCAGCGGCACTGAGGGCCCCGCTTGGACCGTCGACAGCTACGGTGTGTTCGCGCGGAACGTCGCTGACGTCGGAGCCGTGATGGATGCGCTCACGTGGGCCGCTTGGCCGGTTCGTCCGCAAGACCGGCCCATAAGGCTGGGCGTGGTGCTGGACGAGTCGATGGGACTCATGGATGAGTCGGTCGGCAAGGTTTACGGCGGGGCGATCGAGAACCTCGCAAACACTGCCCTAGAGGTCGTTCCCATCTCCTTGCCAGGTTTGGAGCTGGCTCTCTATGCATGCGCTGCAATCGCTTACTCGGAAGTTGGGTGGCAGCACTACGAAGCGATCCGGTCCATCTCTAGCAGCTACGGCCCAGATTCCCGGCCTCTGATCCGGCTGGGACAGCTGTTCGAAACCGCCGACTACATGGATGCTCAGCGGCTTCGGTTCACGCTCTTTCACCACTACATGCAGCTGACGAGCGAATTTGACGCCATCGTGACACCAACCGTACCCATCACAGCACCTCGGAGTGTTGCTGAAGCGACGGTCGCCGGTGACGACACCCCCCTCGCCCTGTTCACCACCATTCGCTACACGGCACTGGCCAACTTCCTAAGCCTCCCCTCGATCTCCATTCCGGCTGGACTATCCCCAGATGGGCTCCCTGTCGGGATTCAGATCATGGGGACTGCCTTCAGAGACCGCGATCTAATCGCCGTAGCCCGTGAGATCGAGAAACGAGTGGCATTTCACGCCAGGCCACCGCTGTGGTGGTCTGCCTCCTAGTGCTCGCCGCCGGTTGAGCTCAAGTCAAGAGATGTTTGGCCTTCCCAAGTCAGCCCGAACGACAGCGTTGGCCGGTCCTCCGTGGTTGAACCCTGCCCGGGTCGTTGAATCCGCAGGACCCGGCCACTCCGTCATCTCCGGTCGCGACCGCCTCGTTCTATGCAGCAATGACTATCTCGGCCTGGCGTGCGAGCCCCGCGTGATCGCCTCCGCTCAGGCGGCTGCATTTCGATTCGGAGCTGGATCGCGTGGTTCTCGCCGCCTTGGGGGAGACACGACGTTGCATCACGAGTTGGAGGAAGAGCTGGCCGACTTCAAGCACGCGGAGGCCGCGTTGCTGTTCAGCTCCGGTTTTGCTTGCAATCTGGGGGTGATACAGGCCCTGGTCGGGCCCGGAAGTCTGGTGTGCAGCGACGAGTTGAACCACGCCAGCATTGTTGACGGTTGCCGCCTGAGCAAAGCGACGCTCGCGATCTATCGCCACCTCGACATGGAAGACCTGATGCGAGCTGTTCAATCGCGAGCAGAAACCAAGACCTTGATCGTGACCGACTCGGTGTTCAGCATGGAAGGTGATGTCGCGCCGCTCGACGCAATTGTCAAAGTCGCAGACCGTGATGGCTGCTCGATCATGTTGGACGAGGCCCACGCCACAGGGGTTCTGGGGCCGAGGGGAGAGGGATCGCTTGCTCACTTTGGGCTGGAAGGCAACGTCGAGATTCTCATGGGAACGCTTGGCAAAGCGTTGGGCAGTATCGGAGGGTACGTTGCCGGAAGCCGCGATCTGATCGACCATGTCGCTCGGCATGCGCGGACATATCTGTTTTCGACATCGCTGCCGGCGGGAGATGTGGCGGCCGCGCTGGCCGCGCTGCGCATCCTGCGAGAAGAGCCGGCGAGGGTGCGGCGACTGTGGGCGAACGCGGAGGTGCTCCATGACGGGCTCAAGCGCCAGGGGTTCCAAGTTCGCGACCACGCCGCCCCTATCAACCCCATCTTGTTTAACGATGAACTGGCCGCCGCGCGGTTCAGTGATGCTTTGTTCGATGAGGGCGTGGTCGTTCAGGCCATAGGTCCGCCGTACGTGCCGCCTGGTCACTCGAGACTGCGGACGATTGCGTCAGCCGCCCATAGCGAACGGGACATCACCCAAGCGTTGACCGCTTTCGCGGCCGCTGCTGAGCGCTTGGGTCATCACGACTCATGACAACCATGCTTGCGATGGACTATTTCGTGGAGGAACACGGCCGTGATTAACGAAAAGCTCGCCCAAGCGGATGGCGTTGCGCAGCGCCGCAAATACTGGGCCGAACAGATGGATGAAGCGTCAGCGTTCCTGGACAAGACACTTCAAGCTCACCTGAACGAGTCCTCGGAGCCGGTCGTCGACCTGACCGATGCGATTCCATCGTCGCTGGAGGTTGCATTCTCATACGACCGTGCCGCGGCGGGAGAGGGTCCGACTTTCTACATGCGGTCCTCACTTGTACCCGACCTGGTCCGCGTGATCACGGCGCTGCGGGCTCTGTCCATTGGCTTGAGAATCGAGTACGCCTACCGAAGCCCACGGTTGCAGGCGAGCCTCTGCTCGAGCGACGAGGTGCTCGGTCGGGTTATCGACAGGGTGCGATGGGAGGCCGACACGCGGACGCCGCCTTTCGAGCTTGTTTATCAGCGCCTGATCGTCCTCTGCGCCAACATCTATAAGTTCGCCACGCACATCGCAGCCGCGGCAGTTGACATAACGCCCATCGACCTCGAGTCCGGCGCGGAAATTGATCGCGGCGGGCCATTTCTCGAGCTGTCGGAAAAGACACCGATGGCGTCCCCTTTCGTGTCAGCAATCGCTCGTCGCAACCGCGCTCTCGTCAAGGGCGTATTTGCCGACCATGGATTCAGGGCGTATCCATTCGAGTTCTGGCACTTCTGCGCCGGCGACGTCTATGAGGCGGTGTTGAGCGGCAATCGACACGCGGCGCGATTTGGACCAGTTACGGTCGATTCCAATTCCGGTCGTGTAATCGCCATTTCTGATCCCTTGAGCGAGATCATCCCGAGGAAAACGATGATTGACCGGATCGGCACGGCGCTCGGTAACTCCAGCACCGGAAACCAAACAGGATGAGACTTGAGGACCGAGTTGCCATCGTGACGGGAGGTGGCGGTCAGGGCACCCTCTTCGGGGTGGGTCGCGCCGCTTGCCATCTACTGAGTCGTGAAGGGGCAAAGCTGATCGTCGTTGATCAAAGTGAGGCCGCGGCCGCTGTCACGGTTGATGAGGTTGTTTCTCAGGGCGGACTCGCCGCCGTGGTTGTTGGTGATGTCAGCGACGCAGATACTTCCCGACGCGCGACCGAACGGGCTTATGAGCTGTACGGCGGATTGAACATACTCGTCAACAGCGCGGCGATCATCGGCCCCGCCGTCGACGCCGATGACACCGACGCGTCCGGCTGGGACCAGGTGATGGCCGTAAACGCCCGGGGAGCCATGCTCATGGCGAAGCACTCGGTTCGGCATATGCCAAAAGGTTCTTCGATCATCAATATCGGTTCCATAAGCGCCTTCCGATCCAGCACCCGCATGGCTTACGCAGCGTCAAAGGGAGCGATTGCCTCAATGACGGTTGTGATGGCGGCACAATACGGGTTGGCGGGTATCAGGGTGAACTGTGTCATTCCTGGTCTGTTGTGGGCGCCGATGGTCGCCCGCGGTATCTCTGACGCAACCAGTGAAGCGCTCAGGAAGGATTCTCGAGAGGCGAACCTTTTACATGAGGAAGGTACCGCGTGGGATGTAGCTCAAGCCATCCTGTTCTTCGCCAGCGAGGATTCGAGATGGATAACCGGCCAGGGGTTAATCGTCGACGGCGGGGTCACAGTGGCCCAACCTGCTCCGGAAGGCGGGCAGTATTCATCCAAGTCTTTGGCCGCCACCCGATAACCAACTTGGCCGAGGGCCTCGGCGAGATTCTCAGCGATTAGCCGAGAGAGGGGCGGACGCGGGTATCGGCTACTGACGATGTTGGCGGGACGGGGAACCCGCGAGCCGGCGTCTGGCGCGCGAAGCCTTGAAACGGCGGCTGGGGTCAGCCTTGTGATCCATACATGTAGTAGTTGATGTAGTAGTTCGGGCCCGGATTAGCCCTCCAAACGCCTCCGAACAGCGTTCGGAAGTCCCGAAATGAAGTCAAAGCCCTCGTAATCGATCTCCATGGATGGGACCGCTAAGAGTTCGGGACCGTGAGGCCCCGGGTTCAAATCCCGGGCCCCCGACCAATGTCTTCTTCGCGGCTCCCGGCGGACGCGGCGACGGAAATGGTGATGTTTGGCTTCTTCGGTGCATGCGCCGTCATTGCGCCCATAGAGCTTGTGTTGCGCTCGACTCTGACCCTGACCACAGAAGGCTTCACGTTCACAGGGCTCGGACGCCGGGTGACTCGGCGCTGGAAGGACATCGACTCCATTGTCCCGGTGCGCACCTCGGCGCTGGGCGGAATAGTTGGCATCAGGCTCGCCGTCTCGCCCGAGCAGACATCAGGTTTGCGTGGTGCCCCGAGAGCGATTGCAGGCTACGACGGTGGTGCATTGCCAGACACCTAGGGAAGTAGCATCAACCGACGCCACCCTTTGATGAAGATCGCCCATATCATTGACGTGATCCGGTGAGCTCTACGCCTCTTGATCGACCGAACCTATTCCGCATCGGTCTATATGAGCGGCTTCGCAGGGAAGGTATGACAGCGACTAGTTCGCAAGTTTGGTCGCTTCTCTCATTCTTGGAGTCTCCAGCGAACGTCCTCGCGGCACTTCGCCAAGCGGGAGACTACGAAACCCACATTAGTGAGCAAGGCCCTGACTATCCCTACTTCACGATGGCAAAGCTCGCTGACCGATACTCCGCCCTGGGCCGAAGCGGTGCGCCTTCGCCTCTCGATCTTCGTGATGCGACGAAGTTAGAGTCTGCGTCCGTCTCCGTTAGCACCTACGTACGTCACGCCCGGCAATACTTTGTCGGTGCTTCGGAGGTCGACTATACGGTTCGTCCGACTATCCTCTATTACGGGGCGCTCGCCCTAGGTCGGGCGATAGCAGCTGCCAGTACGAGCGAGGCGCCAAGACGGTCCCATGGCCTCTCGATGCGAACTGACGACAGCGTCACGGTGCTGGCGAATGGTGAGTTTGCATTGCTGCATGACTGTCTGTCGACCAACTTTGAACTCTACGCACCCGACTCACCTGCAGGTGTTGACTACCCGATCGACATAGTGATGTCCGCAATTCCGTACGTACGAGAGGCCATGAGTCAGGTTGGCGGCGCGGACCTACCTGCGCTGACCAAATCGGCAGTTGATGACCGGGGAGATGTGAGCGCGATAACTTCAGGGACCAACGTCACGACCTCGACCCACGTGCTCGCGGTTGAACATCTGGCGCTCTTTGTTCTCAGCCACTGGGCGCGTTATCGACCGATTCAGTGGGAGCAGAAATTGCGCGGCGAGAAGGAGGGTTGGACGTACGCCTACAGGACACTGATGGACTTGGTCGGGATAGACATCCCACTGCTCGCCTTAAACGCGATCACGCGTGAGAATCATCGGTTTGGCCCCTACCTGGGGTACCGACACTATGCTCCCTAACAATGAGGCCGGGCGGTATTCGGGATGCTTCCGATAATTCATCCCTATCGTTAGCTCCGAGCTTCGCATCACCACAGCCGGATCAAAGGACCCGACGTGTGGCGGAACTGTCGCTTAGGGCGACCCAGTACAACCAACCTGAGACTTAGAAGTCAGTCGCTATCCATCTCCGCTTTCGTGAATCTCTTCAGTTTCGATCTTGCGCTTAAGTTGAAATTCGAGACGGGACCAAGGGTTTATTACAACTGTTACGTCGTCCGCAATGTTCTCGTAAAGCGCGCGGCCATGAACCTCCAGGACTGACAGAGTTTGCCAATCCGGATTTCGTAGCAGAGCCTGCCTCATTAGCGCGGGTTGCGTGAACACCGGCAACAGAACTTGGTCGCTACCGTCGAGGTCGACTGTAAAATGCAGCAAGTCACTCTCCGTCCCCTGTCCTGGAACCGAGAGATCCCCGGCGGGTCTGCCAAGGGCAAACACATCGGACTCAAGGAACCGGTCAATGACTAAATTGCTCTCCTCATCGTCATTTGTGGCGAGAGCAATTGATTCGTCGAGCGGTGCGAGGTAGGCTCCTGAGCCTGGGCGTTCAATTGCGGCAGCGCATCGCAGGGCGTTTTTTGATCCTTCCTTATCGCCTGCCATCTCGTGTAGTTGTCCCAGATGACGCGCAGCCTTTGCCGCAGTAATTGGATCTCGCGCAAATGCTGCTCGCAAGTACGCTTGCTCGGCCCCTTGAAGGTCGCCAATGTCCTGCAGTAGATTCCCGAGGTTGTTCGCCGCGAGCGGTGCTATCTCAACGTGGCCCGACTCTACAGCCATTACAAACGCTGCTCTCGCTCCCACCAGGTCACGATGCTCCTGCTTCAGTAACAGACCTAGGTTTCGCGCCGCCTTGGGAGCAGCGTCAAAGTGCCGAGAATCGATTGCCAACGAATAGGCTGCTTGGGCTCCTGGGGTATCTCCCTGCACGGCACAGACGACTCCGATGCCATTACGTGCCCTCGGAGCAGCATCCATATCACCACTTTCGACCGCTCGCTCGAATGACGTTTTAGCATCATCAAAAGCTCCATGCTGATAGAGGAGGATGCCAAGCTGGAGGTGTGCTTGCGCGGCGATCATCGAATCGCCCGACTGGACCGCAATTGAATAGGCATGACGAGCTCCCTCAAGTTCGCCTGCGGCACCTAGACGAACACCCGTCACAAAGGCGAGTAGGCCTTCTATCGCCGAATGGGTTTTGTCTCTCGATGGTCGCAACGGTTCGATGTTTTGTGACACCGCAATAGTCGACGACGCAGCTCAGACCGTAAGAGCCGGAATTTTCTGAGCAAGTTCCTCGCTGGAGGCCTCACTAAGAACCTCCAACTGCTCGAACCCGCGCAACCAAGAACTGGCGGTCACTTGAAAGTCTGGGTGGATCCGCGTCAGTGGTGTTGCCTCGATAGACGCCGTGCGAATATTCTCCACGCGATCCAGGGGCCCTGATGTATGGGCGTCACGTTCAGCGCCCTCATGCTCGACAGTGCGATCCGAGTTGTAGGGAACATCGAGATGCAAATGACCGCGCAAAGCACCGGCACCAAGGCCAATATCACCAACTTGCCGAGAGGCAACGTCTGCTTCCCAAGTAAAGTCTGAAGAGGCGGGCTGACCTTCACGAGTCAGCAACTGCCAGTGGAACACCAGGCCCAACGCAGCAGCATATCGTTCCAAGGTTGACACTTTAGGATCGCTGTCACCACGTTCAAGGCGAACGATAGCCGGCTGTCGCGAGCCGATCTTCGATGCTAAAGAGGCTTGACTCATACGTCCCCGCAACCGGCCAAGAGCTTGGAGAAGCCTACGTCGGCGGTTGGTGGCCTCCACGAAGGCAGGCAAGTCCGGATATCGATGCAGCCATTTCTTCAGTAGGGGATGGGCAGTACCTCCAGTCTGCTCAACGAACGTGTCCCACGGAGCCGCGACAGGTTGATCAGTCATAGGCGGACTATACCACAGCTGTTATATCTATACCACCCACGTTATGTCCAGGTCTTAGCTCTGAGTTGGGCAAGGCGCTCCCAAGCTAACCCCATGGCCGCGTGGTAGGCGCTCTGAGATCCCTGGGCTCTCTGCGCGGCGATGATTGCGAGGATGACGACGACGGGGCCTCGTCGGTCGCTGAAGGTCGCGTAAAAAGGTCCGATCCCTTCGACTGATCCCCCGTGGAGCCCTGGAAACCCGGGCACTTCTTGATGGCGATGACTGTCTTCGCACCGAGTTCCGGTCAGCCGCGCCATCTCAGCGGTGAAGGCGGCGATTCGTGCGGCGCCGGAAACCCTTGCTAACACTTCCTTTAGAAGCACATCTTCGCCGTCAATCGGCTCGTATAGCTCCCAGCGCGGGAGGCGCACGTCCGGAGTCCCCCACAGAGCACGCATTCCTCGCGGCTGGTAGGTCCATTTAGTAAGTGGCCCTTCGATTGGCACTCAGCTGAAGCGCCCCAACTCGTTGTATAAGTCCTGCAATCGTTCGCGAATGCCCGGGAGGTTGCCGGAATTTGCGCTGTCAGCCACAGTTTCGGGCGCACGACTCAACTCCTGATAAACAATCATCACGTGCTCAAACGGCTTCGAGTCGAGGATCCCTGCGAGCTTCTGACACACAGCTAAGTCCGTACCCATCTTCGTGTCCCACCTCTCAGCCGCAGCTGGGCCCGCCCCTTTCAGTGCGAGCACAGAATCAATCGATTGGATATTTCGCAGTAGCTCGGCCCGCAGTGGACGAAGAGTTTCCTTCTTGGCCTTCGTTTCGCTCTGGCGCCGACTTATCCAGTCACCAAGAATCTTGATGCCAGCGCCCAGCGCTGTACCGCCAGCCCCCCAGACGACGTTGCCGGCATCCGGACTGATAGTCGCGAAGATGCCAGTAAGAATCTGGTTGGCCAGCATCGCACCCATTTCAGATGGGCTGATCAATCGCCGTCATCAAGGTAATAATGCGGGTGTTATGACCGAAAAGCGGGTCTATATCATCCAAAGCTTCGGTCCAGTTGGCTCCCCACACGTAACCCTCTTTCTGCGATCGGAGGCTATCGGGACGGCCGGCAGCTGCCCTGGGAGCGGTTTCAAACGAGAACTAAACCGGACTACGTTGCTGGGTGCGTATCACTTCATCTCGTAGGCGTCCGATCTGCACCCGAGACGGCATCGTGGATCAGTCGACTGAGTTCGGCCAGCGGCTTTCGGTATGGGTCGAGCACCGTGCGCTCCGGGCTCGACGGATGAAAATTGATCGCCCACTTCGAGCCTGCTTCCGTTGCGACTTTCGGTATATCGGCTGCCGGCAGGAGAAGACATTCTGGGTCGAACGAGCCGGTTTCTTCCCGCCATGCCAACCCGACCAGCCACGTGGTCGGATTCTCCGTCAAGGTTGCTTTCCGAACGTGGATATGCGCCTCTCCGTACGGCTGCGACACCGTCGCCGCCTTGACCTGCAGGCCGGCGAAGTTGCGACTGACGTTGTCTCGAGCCAGGACTTCGACCATCTCGAGGTCCGGGAACGGGCGGAATAGATCGAGGCGAGGACTATCCGCCAGCCGGCGGATGACTTCGGACTCTCCAAGAAATCCGAGCCACTCGTTGTGCCGCTCGCTTGGCTCGAGGCGGTCGAGGTTCAGACTGGCCGTTGCTTGGTCCCCAGTCATCTCGAGGACGCGTTCGGCCAGCTCGGCGCGTGGAACGAGATAAGGGCGCCAGTGGCTGTGGTTTGGATGCATGCTGAACGCTGCTGAATAGACATCGTGAGCTTGCGAAATGTCGTGAGCCGCTATCTGCTTGAAGACGCGCTCGGTGACGATGAGATCCAGCTGGTCGGCGACGTCGAAGGTCAGGCTGGCGATAAGCAGAGCGTCGTCGTCCACCAGGCTGTCACCGCGGACGACGATCTGGACCATACCTTCAATGAACTGGCCGCGGCCCTTGATCTGCACGGGGACGTACTTCCCGTCGCTCATTCGATGCAGCACGGCGTCGAGGCCGCGGTCGAGGAGTGGCAGGAAAACGTGCAGCGCGCCCTGCGACTGTTTGATCAGGTCCGACCAGATCTCGAATTCCAGCGCCTGGCCCGCACTGCTGGTGTCGCGCCGCTGTGACATGTCCGACTAGCCTACCCAGCCTCTGCGCGAGCAAGATTCATGCAACAGATACTGGAGGTGCTGACCAAGGGCAATGAAGCGATCAAATCAAAAAGTCCAGCTGATGCTCACGAATCTGACGGACAGCACCTGCACCGTCTCTTTCGAGCCAAAGGGCGCTCAAGCCCAATTGCCTGTCGGCGAAGTATTTGTAGTTGAGATATCCGGTCCAGGTGATGGGCTCGTGGAGGTCAGCTTCGACCGCGGTGGACTCAGCATTGGCGAGTAGGACGGCGCCCAAACACGGGTCCGAAACAAGCGCGGCGACAAGGTCGTGACCTACTGATCTCAGTACACGCTCCGATGTGATGGGCATGTCGATGTGCCGGACGCCCAGGTGCGACAGCGCGTCCACTACGGCATTCTGGATGGGAGCTTTACTTATGGTTTCGAAATGAGCACCGGCATCTCCCTTGATCACATCCGTGAAGCGGCTGCGGTCATCGATCCTGTCTTCCGGGATAC
>Ga0070714_100002873_pt1 | contig 12743 bp, 7 predicted proteins | sample LARL83metaG_FD_65450 | JGI IMG/M metagenome (GOLD analysis project Ga0070714, IMG submission 65450) | Corn, switchgrass and miscanthus rhizosphere microbial communities from Kellogg Biological Station, Michigan, USA - LAR L8-3 metaG | ecosystem: Host-associated > Plants > Roots > Rhizosphere ... | reverse complement strand
GGTCTTCCAGGACATCCGGCTCACGAACGTCCGCGATCTTGACGGCGGGACGGTGGTCCTCGACGGCTACGACACGTCGCGTCCGCTCACGATGACGATGGACAACGTCATCTTCGACGCGCCGGGCGCGACGAAGGTGCAGGCGCATCACGTGCGCGTCACCGAGGGACCGGGACGCGTCACGCTCCCGCTCACCGGCGAGGACGTCCAGACGACCGGCGCCACGTCCGACGCGCCGGTGCCGGAGTGCACGAGCCGCTTCGTCGCCTTCCCGGGAAGCGCGGCGGCCGCGTCGCGCGCGATCAGCGGACCGAGCTACTCCGCCGTCGTCGATGCGCGCTTCAGGGGAATCGAAGGCACCGCGATCGGGGGCATTCCCACCTTCCGCACGCTCGGCGACGCGATCATCGCGCTCCCGCAGAACGGCGTGGGGCGCACGGCCATCTTCATCCGAAATGGTCGCTACCACGAGAAGCTCACCATCGATCGCCCGTATCTCACGCTCATCGGCGAGAATCGGGACAGCACGATCCTCACGTACGACGCTGCGGCGGGGACGCGCACGCCCGAAGGAGGCGAGTACGGGACGCGCGGGAGCTACACGCTCCGCATCGTCGCGCCGGACTTTCGCGCGGAGAACATGACGATGGAGAACGCGTTCGACTATCCCGCGAACGCCGCGAAGCCGGATTCCGACCCGACCAAGCTCAAGGGATCGCAGGGCGTCGCGCTCATGCTCGACATGTCGAGCGACCGCGCGACGTTCGTGAACGTGAAGATCACCGGCTACCAGGACACGCTCTTCCCCAACGCGGGGCGCGCGTACTTCTCGCACTGCGAGATCTGGGGGAACGTGGACTTCATCTTCGGCGCAGGCCGCGCGGTCTTCGACGACTGCGACATCGTCTCGCGCGATCGCGGGAGCAGCACCAACAACGGCTACGTCACCGCGCCGAGCACGCCGGCAGCGCAGCCGTACGGCCTCGTCTTCTGGCACAGCCGGCTGCGCAAGGAGAAGCCGTCGATGGCCGCGAGCTCCGTGACGCTCGGCCGGCCGTGGCACCCGTACGCGAAGACCGACATCAACTCCAGCACCGTCTACATCGATTGCTGGATGGACGACCACATCGGCGCGAAGGGGTGGGATCGCATGTCGTCGGTCGATTCCACGGGAACGCGCACCTGGAATCTTCCTGAGAACGCCCGCTTCTACGAGTACGGCTCGACCGGCCCCGGCGCGGTGCGCTCACCCACGCGTCGTGTTCTCAGCGCAGAGGAGGCCGGGAAGTACGCGCCGGCGAAGGTGCTGGACGGCTGGGTTCCGCCGACGACGCCGATGGGTGCGCAGGCGCGCTGAGCACTATTCGTGAACGTGCGCTGCGAGCGGAAGGCCCGTCGCTCGCAGCGCGATGGCGGCCAGTCGCGCGACTTCCGTCGCGCCGCGCAGGGTGAGGTGCGTGTCGTCCTGCAGCCCTTTCGGGTACATCGTGTTCGTGCCCGGCGCGATCCACGCGTACAGCTCCTTGGAGCGCTCGGGCCCGTAGCTCTGGACGAGCCACGCGGTGCCGTGCTGGAGATCGAGGAGCGGGACGTTCATCTCGCGCGCGACCTCGCGCGTCACCACTGGATACGCGCCGTGCGTGTCCTCGAGCGCCCCCGTCGAATCGAACTTCCGGCGGACGATCGACGTCGCCAGAATCGGCGTCGCCCCCTTCGCTCGCGTCTCGCGCACGAAGCGCTCGAGGTTCGCGCGATAGCTCGTCTCGGGATCGGTGAAGCGCGTCGAGTCCTCGCGCTTCTCGTCGTTGTGGCCGAACTGGATGATGACGTAGTCGCCGGCGTGCAGCTGGCCGAGCACCGTCGTCCAGCGCCCCTCGTCGATGAAGCTCTTGGTGCTGCGGCCGTTCACCGCGAAGTTGCGCACCGTGACCGTGCTGTCGAAGAACGTCGGCAGCAGCTGCCCCCACCCCCGGTACGGATTGATCTCCGGGTGCGGCCGATCGGCCATCGTCGAGTCACCGATCATGAAGACGGTGATGTGGCCGGGCGCAGGGGCCATGGCGAGCATGCCAAGGAAGGTCAGGGTGAGCAGCTTCATAGGAAAGGATGCGGCGTGAACTGGAAATAGTCGAAATCGGCGAAGCTGCGCGCCAGGGGCTTACCCGTCGTGGTGACGAACAGCCCGAGCGACGCACCGACCCATCGCCCGCCGGTCGCATGAAACATCGTTCCAATGCCGTGGAACGAGCTCTCCGAGCCGGTAGCGTACGCGAATCTGCAGAGCGGCCCGTCGACCACGTACATGCGCAGTCGCACCGGCTCCCGCAGGTCCGGAACGGGAATGCGACCGACGATCCGCTCTGGCGCTCCGGACGCGGCGCCACTGTCGGTCACCTGGACGACCTCCGCGCCCTCGGCCGTGCGTCGCACGCCCACGTACGCGTAGTCCGCGCCGAGCACGACGAGGCCAGCGACCACGCCCGTATCCTTCGGAACGGCCACCGCGGCGGTCACCGTGAACATCGGCGCCGGAATCTTCTGCAGCAGCACGCTCGGTGTGTTCCACAGATTCCCCCGCTCCGGCCGTGCGTACAACCGGAGCCAGCCGCGATGCGCCGACAACGAATACCATGAACGCCGCGGGTTCGCCGGCCACTGCCACTGTTTGCCGAGCGCGGTCGACGTGAAGTCGTCGCTCGTCTGGGGCGCATCCGGTGCACTCGGCTTGCGCACGCGCGGCTTGCTGGCAACCAGCACCGGCTGTCCGGTCCCGTCGCCGCGAACGTCCTCGCCGATCGTCGGCCAGTCGTCGCGCCACACCATCGGCTCGAGCCATGTCACGCGGCCGTTCGCGCCGAGATCCTGGAAGTGCACGAACCAGTCGTCGCCGTTCGCGAGCGTCACCCACGCTCCCTGATGGGGGCCGTTCACGTTCGTCATCCCCTGCGCCAGCGCGATGCGCCGCTCGTACGGTCCGAAGACGTCGCGCGAGCGGAGAACCGTCTGCCACCCACCGGTCACCCCGCCAGCAGGCGCGAAGATGTAGTACCAGCCGTTGCGGCGGTACAGCTTCGGTCCCTCGATCGTCGGATCGCTCGCGTGTCCGTCGTACACCAGCGAGTCGGGACCGATGAGCCGCGTCCCATCGCGTGACATGCGGCTCACGTGCAGGACGCTCTTTATCCCCGCGCGACTGCCGGCGAAGGCGTGGACGAGATACGCGCGCCCATCCGCGTCCCAGAACGGACACGGGTCTTCCCATCCACGCGCCGCGTGCACGAGGACGGGCGGCCTCCATGGTCCGCGCGGATCGCGCGCGCGAACCATGTAGATCCCGCGATCCGGATCGGCGTAGTAGATGTAGAACCACCCCGCGTGATGGCGCAGCGACGGCGCCCACACGCCGTTGCCGTGCTGCACCGAATCGAACGCCGCGGGAAGCCGCACAAGCGCGTGCCCAACGATCCGCCAGTTGACGAGATCGGTGGAGTGCAGGATCGGGAGCCCCGGCACCGCACCGAAGCTGGACGACGTGAGATAGAAATCGTCGCCGACACGAATGACGTCCGGGTCGGAATAGTCGGCGAAGATCACGGGATTGCGGTATCGCCCGTCGCCGAGATCCGGGCGCCACACCTGCGCGTGCGCGACGCTCGCGCTCACGAGCAGCATGGCCGCGACGAGTGTCCCTCGGAACGACGATGGGGCGCTCCGAGATCCGGAGCGCCCCTGTCGGCGCATCAGCTGCATGCGCGAGCCATCACGGACCCGATCACCAGCCCGGATTCTGCGTCAGCTGCGGATTGATGTCGATCGCGCGCTGCGGAATCGGCATCAGCTTGTACTTGTCCGGGATCGGCGGCGCCGCGAACGGATCCGCCTTCGGGTACTTGCTCGTCTTGAACTTGGTGGACGCACCGAGGAGCATGTTCGCGACGATGCGGTTGCTCGCCCACGTCCAGTTGCGCTGGCTGTCGAAGTAGCCGTTCGGCCCTTCCATCACGAGCTCCATGCGCCGCTCGTGGAACACCGAGTCGCGGAAGTCCGACTGGTTCAGCCCGGCGGGAAGCGCACCGATGCCGGCGCGCGCACGCACCTGGTTGATCGGCGCATACGCAGCCGCCGTCGGTCCGCTCAGCTCGTTGATCGCCTCGGACTCGAGCAGCAGGTTGTCGGCGTAGCGCTGGATGATGTAGTTGCGCGCGTCGTTCCCGGTCGAGAGCGAGTCCAGGAACTTGCGCATGTACGGCGCGTCGGCGCCGTACGACCCGGAGGCCGACTGCGACGAGCTCCACGTCTGCACCTTCCCCGACTTGTCGACGAAGGTGAGCTGCCACGTCGCGGCGCGGCGCTGGTCCGTGGTCTTGTACTCGTTGAAGAACGGGAGCTCCGCCGTGAACGAGCCGTTCTGCGACGAGCCGTAGTTCGACTTGCGCGGCGCATCCTGGCTGGAGAGGTGGCACCCCAGGTTCGGCGCGTTGATGCACTGGATGTCGAAGATGACTTCGGGATTGTCGTTGTGCTGACCGTCGAACAGGTCCATGTAGTTCTGGACCAGCGAGTACCCCTCGTTCTTGTCCACGTCCTGCAGCAGCGCGAGCGCGGCGGTGTAATCCGCCGTCTTGTCACCCACGCCGGTGCCACCGCGCTGGACGTACACCTTGGCGAGCAGCGACTTCGCCGCGCCGCGCGTCGCGCGACCCTGATCCGAGGCGCCGTAGCCGCTCTTGGGCGGGAGCACCTTGATCGCGTCCTGCAGGTCCTGCACGATCAGCGCGTAGACTTCCTGCGCCGTGTTGCGCGGCTTCTGCAGGCTGTCGAGCCCCGTCGTCTCCTGCGTCTCGATCGGCACGCCGCCGAAGAGGCGCACGAGATTGAAGTAGTTCAACGCCCGGAGGAACTTCGCCTCGCCCACCACTCGGCTGCGGAGCGCGGTGTCCATCTGGATCTTCGGGACGTTCTCGATGACGCCGTTCGCGCGGTTGATGGCCGCGTACGCGCTCGCCCACGACTGGTAGATGTAGTTGTGCGAGGGCGTGAACGTGTAGTTGTCCACCAGACTGCGCTCGTTTCCAGCGCTCAGGTACGGCGTCATCATCTCCGTCGGATACTCGACGAGCATGACGAAGAGACCGCCGTAGTAGTTGGTCCCGGTGGTGTTCTCGAGCGACGCGTACACACCGTTCACCGCGGCGAGCGCGTCACCCGAGGTCTTGTAGAAGTTGGCCGGCCCCACGAAGTCGATCGGCGACTCGGTGAGGAACTTGTTGTCGTTGCACGCCGCCATGGCGAACAGCGCGGCACCGAGCGTCGTCGCGAGCGCGAGTGCGCGCACGGTACGACCGTTACGGGAGAGGTGTCGAGTCATGACCGTCCTCAGTAGCTGAGATTGACGCCGAAGATCCACGAGCGCGCGAGCGGATACGCTCCGATGTCGACGCCGCGGTTGAGATTCGACACGCCCAGACTGCTCACGTCGGGATTGAAGCCGCTGTAGCTCGTCCACGTGTGCAGGTTCTGGCCGGTCACGTACAGCCGCGCCGTGCTCGCGAGCCCGTGCAGCCACTGCGTGGGAACGTCACGCGAGATCGTCAGCGTGCGCAGGCGGAAGTACGAGCCGCTCTCCACGAGATCGCTCGTGAAGTCCGAGCCCAGGAAGCCGATCCCCGAGCCGATCTTGGCGTACTTCCCGTTCGGATTGGTCGTCGACCACGCGTCGTAGTACCGGCTCGCGAGGATGTTCCCGTTCGGGCTCGCACCCTCGAGGCGGTACAGGTTCAGGTTCATGATCTGGCCGCCGTACGATCCGTCGAACAGCCCCACGACCTGGAACCCGTGCCAGCTGATCGTGTTCTGCCAGCCCACCGTGAACTTGGGGTTCGGATCGCCGATGATCGTGCGGTCGTTCGCGTCGATGACGCTGTCGCCGTTCACGTCCACGAAGCGCTCGCTGCCGAGCGTCGGCGCCGATCCGGAGCCCATCCTCGTCGCCGCGTTCCACGCCGCGAGCGAGGCGGAATCGCGGAAGATCCCGGCCGTCTTGTAGCCGTAGAAGACGCCGATCGGCTGGCCGACCTGCACCAGGCTTCCCGACGACTTGATGTCGCTGTTGATCGACGTCGCGAAGATCTGATTGACGCCGCCCAGGTCGAGCACCTTGTTGCGGTTGCGGGCGTAGTTGAACGTCGTGGTCCAGTCGAACGCACCCGCCTTCGTGTCGCCGCGGATCACGTCGAGCGTGACGCCGAGCTCGAAGCCGCGGTTCTGGATCGCGCCGGCGTTCTCGTACGCGCTGGTGTAGCCCGACTCGGTCGGGAGGTTCACCGCGAGAAGGAGATTGTCGGTGCGCTTGCTATAGTAGTCGGCCGTGAGGTTCAGCCGATCGCGCCACATCCCGACGTCGGCACCGATGTCGAGCTGCTTCGAGCTCTCCCACGTGAGGTTCGCGTTGCCCAGCGTCGTGGGGATGTACCCGGCCTGCTGGCTCCCGCCGAACGCGTAGGACACGGGCGTGAGGTGCGTCAGCGACTGATACGGCTGGATCGACGGGTTGCCGGCCACGCCGTACGACGCGCGCAGCTTGAGCTGATCGAACGCGGTGAAGCGCCGCATGAACGGCTCTTCCGACACGCGCCAACCCACCGCGGCCGACGGGAAGAAGCCCCAGCGGTTGTTCGCGCCGAAGCGCGACGAGCCGTCCTCGCGCCCCGTGAGCGTGAACAGGTAGCGATCGAGCAGCGTGTAGTTGATGCGACCGAGGTACGACGCGAGCGCCCAGCGCGACTTGCCGGACGACACCGTCGGGCCGCCGACCTGCGTCCCGGCGCCGATGTTCTCGTAGCCGGTGATGTCGCTCACGAACTGGCTGTTCGCCTCGCTCTCGCGCGTCGACGTGAAGGTCTGGCGGGTGTAGCCGGCCACGGCCTGGATCGACTGCGAGCTGCCGATGTGGCGATCGAGATTGAGCGTGAACTCGTTCAGCCAGCTCGTGTTCGCGAGCGAGCCGCGAATCGCGCGACCGTCGAGCGCCATGCCCTGCAGCGTCGTGCGCGGATAGTACGTGTCGCGCGTCCGGTTCGAGAGATCCGCACCGACGTTCGCGCGGAAGGTCAGCCACGGCAGCAGCTTGTAGTCGCCGTTCGCGCTCGCGAGAACGCGCGTGTCGCCGAGGTCGTCCTGCACGTCGAGCGCCGAGGCCACCGGGTTCGGGATGTTCCCGCCCGTGAGGCCGAGGCTCGCGAGGTAGTCGGGGTAGTCGGTCGACATCAGCGTGTAGTCCCCGTTCGCGTTCCGCACCGGAAGGATCGGGATGTACTGCAGCGCCGCGCCCACCGCACCCGCGCCCGAGTTGAACGAGCCATCCGTCGGGACCATCGTGCTGTTCACCCGGCTCACCAGCAGCGAGCTCCCGGCGCGGAAGCGCGATCCCACCGACTGATCCAGCGTGCCGCGCATGGAGACGCGCTTGAAGTCGGAGCCGCGCACGATGCCTTCCTGCTGCAGCGTACCGCCGGAGAGCGAGTACTGCGTCGGGTTCGCGTTGCTCGTCCCGCCGCTCACGCTCAGCTGCGCGCTCGTGATCGGCGCGCGACGGAAGATCAGGTTCTGCCAGTTCGTCCCCACGCCAATGGTGTCGACGTTCGGGAACGGCGTGCTCGGCGTCGTCTGCGCCTGCGCCCAGGCGTTCGCGAACTGCGCGAACTGCTGCGCGTTGAGGAGATCGTAGGTCTTCGCGATGCTCTGGGTCCCCGTGTACATGTCGAGCGTGACGCGGGGCTTGCTCCCGGAGCCGTGCTTGGTCGTGATGATGACGACGCCGTTGGCCCCGCGCGAGCCGTAGATCGACGTCGCCGAGGCGTCCTTCAGGATCTCGATCGACTGGATGTCGTCCGGGTTGATCGCGGCGAGCGGGTTCGGCGGGACGGTGACGTTGGCGTCGCGGCCGGCATCGGTCGGGCTCGAGTTCTCGGGATCGTTCTCGACGGGGAAGCCGTCGATGACGTAGAGCGGCTCGTTGTTCCCGGTGAGCGAGCTCCCGCCGCGGATGCGGATCGAGATGCCGCCGCCCGGCGCGGACGACGCGGTGGTCACCTGCACGCCCGGCGCGGCGCCCTGGAGCGTCTGCTCGATCGAGGTGATCGGCGTCTCCTCGACGTGCGGCGTCACGGTGGTGACGGCGCCGGTGAGATCGGAGCGGCGCTGCGATCCGTAGCCGATGACGACCATCTGCTGCAGCGTCGTGGCGACGCGTGTGAGCGTGAAGTTCGCGGTCGCCGATCCGCCGGCGGTGATGTTCACCGGCTGCTCCGACGGCGCGAATCCGATGAGGGCGGCGCGGAGCTGATGGGTCCCCGGCGTGACGCCGAAGATCGTGTAGGTGCCGTCGGCGCCGGTGCGTGTGCCCAGTCGAGTTCCGACGACGGTGACGCTGACGTTGGCGACGGCGGCATTGCCATCCGCCGAGGTGACTCGCCCGGAGATCTTGCCGCCGGTGGCGCCGTCCTGCGCGCTGGCGGTCGATGGGGCGCCGCCGAGGAGCAGCGTGGTGAACGCCAGGGCCGAGACGCAGCACATGACTCGTCGCATCCCTCTCATCCTTGCATCTCCTTCAGTTGGGGTCTTCGGCCCTTTGTTCGCTCGACGAACAAAACCCACGACAGAACGGGGTGCGTGGACCAGCGTGGCGATGCGCCAGGCGCGCACGGGGACGACCAGTGCGCGTGACTCACCCGCGATGAGGGCGTGTGCGAGCCGCTGCGGGAGCGGCTGACCCTCGTCCGGAGAGGACCGTTGGAACGACGTGCCCGGCCAGCTCATGGCCATGGGGAGCCTCTTTGTTCGTGAAACGAACTTTCTACGCCGTCGATCTGACTGCCACTAAATGACAGCGCCTCCCTCCGTCCCGCTAGAGGGGGGCACCTCGCCCCAAAATGCCGGCGGTCCCATCGTTTGTCCAGAGTCGATGCGCGCGGCCGCAGGGCGATTCGACGCACGACGGGGCTCCCCATCCGGAGAGCCCCGCCATGATCCCGTCAACCAGCCACTACCAGCCACTACTATGAAGTAGCGCCGTCCCCGCTACGGCTTCCGCGTCGTGTCCTGATGCAGCGAGTCGCCAGGGCTCCCGTGCGCCACTCCCTGCTGCGCGTGCTCGGTCGGCGACGACCCGCCGACGGTCGGGCTCACTTCAGGGAGCGAATCCCTTCGCGGCGTCGCCGGCGCGTTCAGCGCCATGATGATGACTGTGGGACTTCCGGTCGTCCTGAACGTCGTCCGCGACACGTTCCCAGACGTCGTCGCGACGTACTGCTTCCCGCCCACGGCGTAGGTGATGATCCCGCCCGCGATCCCGCCGCCCGTGGGATACTTGAGCAGCACCTTCCCGTTCGATGCATCGAGCGCGAAGAAGTTGCCGGCGAGGCCGCCGGCGAACACCACGCCGCCGGCCGTCGGCGTGATCCCGGAGACGACGGGCTGCGGCGCGTGGAACTTCCACTTCACCGCACCGGTCGAGGCATCCATCGCCGTCACCCACCCGCTCGCGGTGTCCGACGGACCGGGCGAGTAGCTCCCGCCCATGTACAGCTGCCCCGCGGTGTAGCTCGGTGCCTGCGCGGCCTTGTAGATCGCGCACCAGTCCACCGCGCCCGCGTAGAGCATCTTCGTCTGCGGATCGTACGCGGGACCGTTCCACTCCACGCCGCCCAGCGTCCCCGGACACGCGTGCACGCCGGCCGGCGTCGGCGGCGTCTTGGGGACGTCGATCGTCGTCACCGCCGTCTGGAACTTCTGTTGATGCGAGTTGCGATCGACGGAATAGACGTAGCCGTCCTTGCTCCCCATCCCGACGCGCGCGGTGCCGTCGTCCGCCGTGTAGATGAGCGGCGCGGCGCCGAGATCCCAGTCGAAGCCGTCGTGCGGCGTGAGCTGGAAGTACCACTTGAGCTGACCCGTGTTGGCGTCGAGCACGACGAGCGAGTTGGTGTAGAGATTGTCGCCCGGCCGGCTCCCCGGGATGTAATCCGGTGCTGGATTCGCGACCGGGATGAAGAGCTCCGCCGTCTTCGGATCGAGCGTGTACGACGTCCACTGCGCACCGCCGCCGCGCTTCGCCGTCGCCGGGAGCTTCCACGTGTTCGCGCCGGGGTCGTTCCCCATGGGGATCGTGTAGAAGCGCCACTTCTCCTTCCCCGTCGCGGCGTCGAACGCCATCATGTGGCCGCGGATGCCCCAGTCGCTTCCGGCGACGCCGGTGAAGACGGTCCCGTTCCACGCGATCGGCGCGCTCGAGAGGAACTCACCGACCGTGGGATCGCCGGCCTGCACGTCCCACAGCACCTTCCCCGTCTTCGCGTCCATCGCGATGAGCCGCGCGTCGGGCGTGCCGCGGAAGACGCGGCCGTCGAGATACGCGGCGCCGCGGTTCACCGGGAAGACGTCCTTCTGCTTCGGCTGATGCACCGTGCGCCAGATGAGCGTGCAGTTGGTGGCGTTGAGCGCGACGGTGGTGTGCGGCGTCGTGACGAACATCGTGTCGCCGACGACGATGGGACCGCTCTCGAACGACCCCTCCTCGCCCATGCGCAGCGCGCATACGGGCTTGAGCGACGCGACGTTCTGCGTCGTGATCTGCGAGAGCGACGAGAAGCGCTGGCTCGCCGGATCGTTGTTGTAGGCGGGCCATCCGGCGTCGGGTGCGCCGCCCGCTCCGCTCGCGGCGACGGTCGTCCCGCCGGCGCCCGCGTTGGTCGTTCCCTTGTCGGCGGCGTTGCACGCCGTGAGCAGCACCGCCGCAGCGATGCCGATCGACAGCGATCGATATGTGGTCATGCTTGCTCCGAGTGCGTGTACGTGTTCAGCGTGCGATCTTCTCGGCGAACTCGACGAGGCGCCGCGCCTGGAACCGGATCGCGGCCTTCGCCTCGTCCGGCATCGGCTGGCCATTCGCGGTCACGGTCGTCCCGTACGGGTTCCCACCGGCGGGATAGATGGTCGCGTCGGTGTAGCCGGGCGGGACGAGGATCGCGCCCCAGTGCATCGCGGTGATGTAGAGGCCGAGGACGGTCGCTTCCTGGCCGCCGTGCGGATTCATCGCGCTCGACATCGCCGTGAATGCCTTGTTGGACAGATGTCCCTGCTGCCAGATGGGGCCGAGCGTATCGATGAAGGAGCGCATCTGGCTCGCGGCGACGCCGTAGCGCGTGGGCGCGCTGAACAGGTAGGCATTGGCCCATACCATGTCGTCGGGCGTGGCGACGGGGACGTCCGCGGTCTTCTCGGCGTGCTTGCTCCACGCTTCCTGCGCGGCGACGACCTCGGGTGGCGCGGTCTCCCGGACCTTGAGGAGACGAACCTCGGCGCCAGCATCGCGCGCGGACTGCGCGGCGATCTCGGCCATCTGATGATTGGTGCCGTACGTGCTGTAGTAGACGACGGCGACCCGGACATTGCTCATGGTGCGCTCGACGGTGGTGAGAACATGACGTGCCGCGATCGTTCGCGGTGCCCACGGTCAGCGCAAGGGCGGGACCGCGGCCGCTACCGCTCCCGAAGTGGTGTGCCGTCGTCGAGCACGCCAGGCAGGGCCGCGTGCTTCACCGCGATCAACTCGCCCTTCCCCACCGTGGCGACGGTCGTCTCGTACTCCTCGCGCGCATCGAGCAGCGCGAGGAGCGGCGCCATCTCGGCGGCATGCGACGTCGCGTTGTCGACGACGAGAAGACCGCCCGGGCGAAGAACGCGATCGAGCCGGGGCCACCATGCGGCGTAGCGTGAGCGGTCGGCGTCGAGAAACAGCAGGTCGACGGACGCGTCGGGGACGTGGCGCAGCGTCTCGCCTGCGTCCCCCTGCACGACGGTGGCGTGCGTCGCGACGCCCGCGCGGTCGATGTTGCGCCGCGCCATCGCGACCTTGGCCGCCGACTGCTCGAGCGAGCGCACGTGGCCGCCGGTACGCTCCATCGCCGTCGCGAGCCAGATGGTGGAATAGCCGTTGGACGTCCCGATCTCCAGCACGCTGCGCGCGCCGATCGCGAGGGCGAGAGCCACGAGGAGCTCCCCGGTGTCGCGCGTGATGTTGAGCATGCGCTCCGTGCCGGTGCGCGTGTCGTCCTCCGCGCCGAGCGCCTCGAGCTCGACGAGGAGCGCGTTGCGAGCGGGCGGGAGATGAATCACGGAGCGGCGGGAGAGGCGAGCAGCGTCGCGACGTCCCGCTCGAGCCGCGCGCTGCTCGCCTCGGTCCACCCGAACCAGACGTCGCGAACGATCCCCGAGCGATCGACGACATAGAACATCGGGAGCGGCTTCACGCTGTACGCGCGCTGATTGGCGCCGTGCCACGCATCGCAATCCCTGGTGGCGCACCGTTCTACCGCGATCGTCGCAGGGATCGGCAGCTCATGCGCATACATCGCGCGATCGCGCGCGAGCTCCTCGCCAGGAGCGAGGGCCGTATCGGTGCCGAAGTACCCGTACGTCTGCGTCGCGAGAACGATCTGCACGTCGGATGGTGCGCGCTTCCGTGCAAGGGCGACGAGCCCGGGGTAGCTGAGCCGACACGGAGCACACCAGTGTGCCGTGAACTCGAGAACGCGCACCGGACCGCGCCAGCTCGTGACCGGAGCACCGGTGCCGAGCCACGCATCGGCGCGCAACGCCGGCGCCGCATGACCGATCAGTGCATACCGTGCGCGTGTCGGCTCGAGTGAAGCGGGAAGGTCCGGAAGGTCGGTGAACCTTTGGAG
>Ga0070714_100002872_pt1 | contig 12745 bp, 16 predicted proteins | sample LARL83metaG_FD_65450 | JGI IMG/M metagenome (GOLD analysis project Ga0070714, IMG submission 65450) | Corn, switchgrass and miscanthus rhizosphere microbial communities from Kellogg Biological Station, Michigan, USA - LAR L8-3 metaG | ecosystem: Host-associated > Plants > Roots > Rhizosphere ... | reverse complement strand
CGAAGGATTGACCTCAAGCGCACTTGGGGGTGTAGGCTTGCGCCATGAGCGTTAGAGTCTATGGCTGCAACCATATCGCCATCGAGGTCGACGACGTCAAGCGGGCGGTGGAATTCTATCAGGACGTTTTCAATCTCGAGAAACTCGACGAGGGCGAGGGCGACGCGTTTTTCAAACTCGGCGAGCACCAATTCTTAGCGATGTTCGAGGTGGACCACGTGCGGCCCGAACGCGCGCGCCACTTCGGCCTTATGGTGCGTGACGAAGAACAGCTCGCCGAAGTTCGCGAGAAGCTCACCAAGAAATATGGATTGAAACTGATTCCCGGCTTCCGGTGCGACTTCGTCGATCCGTTCGGCAACCACATCCAAGTGGTCGATTTACACGACGAGTCGCTCGTGTGGCTGCTGCCGTATCAAGAAGTTCAGAAAGCCGGCATCGCGTTCAATTCGAAGTAGCCGCGGCCGGCGCGCGCTCGCCGTCGAGCAGGCTGTGCAGTTTGCGCCGTTCTTCGGAATCTTTCGCGGTCGTGTACGCGATGAGGAACATGTCCGGGCATCCGGGCACCGCAAACGATGTGTACTCCAAACGAAGTTCGCCGACGAGCGGGTGGTAGAGCGTCTTCAATCCGTCCGTCGTTCCGCGCACGTCGTGCTGCGACCAGAGGCGCCGGAAATCGGCGCTGCCCTTGAGCAGCACGTCGATCAGTTCTTGAAAATCCGGATCGTCCAAATACTTCGCGGCCACGGCGCGGAACTGCGCGACGACTTTTGAGGCGGCTTCGTGCGAACGCGGCATGCACGTGCGCGCGCTCGGATCCATGAAAAAGCGCCAGATGCTATTGCGATGCCAAATGTCTTTGGTGTCGTAGTCGCCGAAGATCGCGCATGCGGCGCGATTCCACGCCAGCACGTCATAGCGGCGTCCGCGAATCACGGCGGGATGCGGATCGAGTGCGTCGAGCACGCGCTGCATTACCTCGCTTACATGTTCGGTCTCCGCGATGCTCGCTTCCGCCGCGCGATGCCCGGCAAGCACGAAGAGATGTTCGCGCTCGTGCTCGGTGAGTTGGAGTGCATCGGCGATATTCGCTAGCACCGCAGGTGATACGTTAATCGGTGCGCCTTGCTCCAAGCGCGTGTACCACGTCAGTCCGATGTTTGCGAGCAGTGCCACTTCTTCGCGCCGCAACCCAGGCGTACGTCTGCGCGTTCCATTCAGTAAACCGACGTCGCTGGGACGCAGTCGCGCGCGACGGGTGCGCAAAAAATCTGCAAGCTCTTGGCGTTGGGTGTTCGTGCCGTTCATGTCACTCGTAATAGTAGGATAAGTGAGAGGCTAGTAATAGGATAACCGGGTCGCTATTCTAGCACACAGCCCCCCGAGTTAGGAAGATTTCATCGTGTTGACCCTTCAGCGCCCGCAGTCGCGGCGCGCTTACGTTGATGCTGTCTCTGCGCGGCCGACGCCGCCTACGCAGAGCGATTCGCTGGTCGAACACGGCGCGCGGCGCGCGCTGGTGGTCGGCGGCGTCATGCTCGCGGCTTTGCTCCAGATGATCGACATGACCATCGTGAACGTGTCGCTGCCCACGATTCAAGGTAATCTGGGCGCGACGATCGACGAGGCCACGTGGGTCATCACCGCGTATGTCGTCGCCAACATCGTCGTGATTCCGATCACGCCGTGGCTGCAGCGCCGCTTCGGGCGCAAGAACTATTTTCTCGCGTCGATTGCCGGCTTCACCGCGGCATCGGTGCTCTGCGGCATGGCGACCTCGCTGGACTCGCTGATCCTCTTCCGCATCGTGCAGGGCGCGTTCGGCGGCGGCTTGCTTTCGACGGCACAGATGATTCTGCGCGACACGTTCGGCCCCAAAGAACTGGGGCTGAGCCAATCGATCTTCGCGTTCGCCACGATCATCGGTCCATCGGTTGGGCCCACGCTTGGCGGCGTTATCACCGACAACATGAGCTGGCCGTGGATCTTCGACGTGAACATCGTGCCGGGCATCGTCGCCTTCATGCTGCTGTGGCTCTACCTGCGCGACTCGGCAAAACCGGTGCGTGAGCCGGTGGATGCCTTGGGTTTGGCCCTGTTGATTGTCACGATCGGGTGCTTGCAATACGTCCTAGATCAGGGACAGCAATATGATTGGTTTTCAGATGAGCGCATCGTCGCATGCACGATCGGTGCGCTCGCGGGAGCGGCGGCGTTCGTGTGGTGGGAACTCTCCACGCCCGCCCCGATCGTGGACCTGCGCGTGCTGCGGCATCGTGCCGTGGCGGTGGCATGCCTCACGATCATCGCGAACGCCGTCGGCATTTTCGGCGGCGCGCTGCTCTTGCCGCAATTCACCGTTACGCAGCTCGGTTTCACCGAGACGCAGGCGGGAATGCTGATGGGACTGCGCGCGCTGCCGCTGGTCTTTCTCACGTTTCCGATCGGCCGGCTCACCAACAATGCCCAAATCGACCTGCGCTGGCTGATCGGCGGCGGGCTGCTGGTGCACGGCATCGGCGCGATCTGGCTCGCGCGCGAGATGACCTCGCAGTCGGATTTCTTTGCGCTCGCGCTGCCGCAGCTCTTCACGGGCACTGGTATCGCGTTCATCTACTCGCCGCTGCTGGTCGCGACGCTGCGCGCGGTTCCGAAGGACGGGCCGAAAGCGAGCGCCCTCGTGATTCTCGCGTTCCAGCTCGGCGGTTCGATCGCGGCCGCGGCCGTCGTCACGATGGCCGATCGCCGCGAGGTCTTCCACCAAGCGGCACTCTCCTCCACCATCACGCTGCAGCGCCCCGAGATTGCTTCGTTCGTTCAATCGCACGCGCACTCGACGGCGCAGCTCGCGCAGCTGGTGGCATCCCAATCAACCGTACTCGCGTACGGCGACGCGCTGCTGGCTGCAGGCGTCTTCGTCGCATGCTTCAGCCCATTCGTTACTTTCCTGAAACAACGGCAAACGACATGAACGTTTTGGATCTTTCACCGGAAGTCGCGGAATCGTGCCTCGAAATGGCTATCGCACTCGCGCAAACGGCGCAGGGACAGGGGCAGCTGCTGCGCACGGCCTCGTTCGTTCATCGCACGTACGTGCGCGCGGTGACGCCGCCGCTGCATGGGCGCGCGCACGACTTGCGCTGGCGGCGGTTCGTCAGCGCGCTCGAGGCCTATCTCGATCGCTGTCCGCCTTCGGCGCAGGCGCGCAAACTGCGCGGCATCGTCACCGAGAATGCCGACTTGCTCGAGCAGCAAGCCGCGCTCGCGTCATAGCGTCGAGAGCGAGAGCATCGTCATGGTGGCTCGCACGCTGCCGCTGTCGTTCAGGTCGTCGAGGAACGCTTCGATGACCGACGCGGACGTCGCGCGGATCTTTGCCAGCAAGTCCCACTCGCCGGTGAGCCGGTGGCATTCCTCGACGTAGAGGCCCTCGAGCTGCAAGTCCAGGATGTGCTGCGCGATGTCGCGGCACTTCAGCGTCGTGCGAACCTGCACGTATGCCAGCATGGTGTAGCCCAGCATCTCCCAGTCCGGTATGACGGTGTAGCCCCGTATCGCCCCGACCTCGTGCAGGCGTTTGATGCGCCCGACGACCGCGGGCCGCGAGAGCGCGACCCGGCGCGATAATTCCTCGCTGGTGATGCGCCCATTGGTGCGCAATTCCGCGATGATTGCGTGGTCGGTCGCGTCCAAAGCCGCGCCGTTTCGATTCGTTGGCGCGGCAGGTTGCAGTACGGAGGCCATGCGGTCCTTTCCTGACGTATCGTTCGTCGTTCTGAAAAATGCTTTACGAATCGTAGACGTGACTTCTACTATACGTACGTGGCATCGATAACGCAACCGCGTGCTCGCGCATGGCTAGCGCTGGTCACGGTGTGGATTCTCTGGGGTTCGACCTATTTGGGAATCCGCGTGGCCGTGCAGACGATTCCGCCGCTGCTGATGTGCGGCGTACGCTTCTTGCTGGCCGGCTCCGTGCTCGCGCTCGCCATCTGGATGACGCAGCGCAAACGGCTCGCGCCGCTTCGGCTGGCCGATCTCAAAGCCGTCGTCATGATGGGCGTTCTGCTGCTCGTGATCGGGACGGGAACGCTCTCGTGGGCCGAGGTGCGCATGCCCTCGGGCATTGCGGCGCTGATCGTCGCGGGCGTGCCGATCTGGATGCTGCTCATCGACGCGCTCTTCGAGCGCAAGCTCAAACCGGTCGCGCTCGCGGGCATTGCGGTCGGCACCGCCGGCATGGTCGCGCTCGTCGGGATGCCGTCGGGTCACGTGCCGCTGCTCGTCGCTCTAGCGCTTGTGGGCAGTTCGTCGTCGTGGGCGCTGGGATCGGTGCTGGCGCGCCGTCATCACGCGAATCACACGCACCCGCTATTCCCAGCGCTCGAGATGATCGTCGCGGGGCTCGTGCTGTGCGGCGTTGCGGCGCTCACCGGCGAGACGCGCGGGTTTGCGCTCGCACAGGTGACGGCGGCTTCCACCGCGGGATTGTTTTGGCTGGTCATTATGGGTTCGATGGTCGCGTACACCGCGTACGGTTACGCCGTGCGCGCGCTGCCCACGAACGTCGTCTCGACCTACGCGTACGTCAATCCGATTGTTGCGGTGATTCTGGGTGCCGTTATTCTGCGCGAAGCGATTACGTTAAATGTGTTGCTCGGCGGTGCAACCATTATTACCGCGGTAGCGATCATTCTTGTTGCAAACAGAAGAAAGGAGGTCGCTCTTGAACTCGACGATGCAGCATGAGCTGAACGTGGCGTTGCTGCGGTTTTTAGCCGCGCGTCTCTAACGCGCTAGATTTTGAATAATTCCGCGAAGCGATCGAACAAGGCCGGATCTCCGATAATGTGTACGCTTTTGTTCGCAATCGCTTCGCGCGGCGAGATCTCGCCCGTCATCACGGATTTGAGCGCGGGGCCGGCGTCGATGATCAGATCCGCATCCGGGAGCGGGCCCGCTCCGGTTTCGATCTTACCGTTGCCGATCCGCGCATGAATGACGACGGGTCCCATGCGCAGTTCGTAGCTTGCGTGAACGCCTTTCGCGTTTTTTGGCTGAAACGTCGTGCGCAGCGCCATGATCATCGAATCGTTGGTGACGATCTCGTCCGGGCGCGGCGCGTCCAGCACATTCTTTGCGCCCCATCGCCCGAGCGCGAGCACGGCAGGCTCCAATTCCTCGCCGCTCGGCGTAAGTTCGTAGAGTACGCCGCCGCCGGGCTGTGTGGACGCGCGCCGCCGCACGATGCCGGCCGCTTCCAACTCTTTCAGGCGGGCGGTCAGAATGTTCGTGGGGATTTTCGGCAGGCCGCGCTGCAGCTCGCCGAAGCGCTTGGGGCCTACCAGCAGATCCCGCACGAGAAGCATCGCCCAGCGCTCGCCGACGATCTCGACGGCGCGCGCGAAGCCGCAGAACTGGCCGTAGGTTCGGGTACTCACCATCCCCATTTTGACACATACTTTTGTTTTTGCATAGCACTTGCTTTTTACAAGTAACGGCGGTATGATGCCCGCATCACTCGCTCGAGAGGACAGAGTCATGGCAAACCAGGTCGTTCATTTCGAAATCATCGGGCAAGACGGCGCCTCGCTGCGGCAGTTTTACAAGGAAGCCTTCGGCTGGGAGTATCAGGCGGTCGGCGGTCCAATGGATTATGCGCTTGTCCAAAACGCCGGCCTCGGCGGCGGCATCGGCGGCGGATGCGAACGCACCGGCGGTCACGTGCGCGTGTACGTTGCGGTCGACGACATCAACGCGGCGCTTCAAAAAGTGCGTGCGCTGGGCGCCACGGCGCTCGAAGGTCCATATCCGATCCCGACCGGTGGACAGATCGCGACGTTCACGGATCCGCAAGGCCAGATGGTCGGGCTAGTGCAGGAGTAACGATGGGAAATCCGGTCGTCCACTTCGAGATCATGACCAAGAACGCCGCGGTGCTGCGCGAGTTCTATGCCGATGCATTCGGCTGGGAATCGCATGGCGCGGCGGGCGGAGCCGGCGTTGCCGATTACGCACTCGTGCACAACGAGAGCGGCATCGACGGCGGTATCGGCGAGACGCCCGAAGGCTACGACGGCCACGTGACGTTCTACATCGGCGTTCCCGACATCGCCGCGGCGCTCCATACGATCGAGCAACTGGGCGGCACGCGCATGATGGGTCCCGACCAAGTTCCCGGCGGGCCGGCGATCGCGCTCTTCCGCGATCCGCACGGTCACATCGTCGGCTTAGTGCAAACGCCGGGGCTGGACTAAGCGCGTGCGCAGACTCACGATGTTCGAGAGCATCTCCGTCGACGGATTCTTCACCGGCGTAGACAACGACATGAGTTTCGCGAAGAATCCCGTGGACGATCCGGAGTTCGATGCGTTCGTTGGACAGAACGCAAGCGGTGAGGGCGTCATGCTCTTCGGCCGGGTGACGTATGAAATGATGGCGAGTTTTTGGCCCACGCCGATGGCGGCGCAGATGATGCCGGCGGTTGCCGAGGGCATGAACCGCCGGTCAAAGATTGTCTTTTCGAACACGCTGAAAACGGCGCCGTGGAACAACACGACGGTGCTCGGCGGCGATGCCGTCGCGAACGTTCGGAAACTCAAAGAAGAAGACGGCCCGGATCTCGTCGTGCTGGGAAGCGGCAGCATCGTCTCACAGCTATCGCGGGCGCGGCTGATCGACGAGTATCAGTTCTGCATAATCCCGGCCGTGCTCGGCACCGGCCGCACGCTTTTCCCCGACGTCTCGGAGCGCTTCGCGCTCACACTAGCGAAGACGCGCAGCTTCCGCAACGGCAACGTCTTCGTGACTTACGAGGGAGCATAATCATGCAGCAGATCATTCCGTTTCTGTGGTTCAACGGCGACGCGGAAGAAGCGGTCAACTTCTACGTCTCACTCTTTCCGAATTCGAAAATCGATCGCGTGAGCCGCTATGGCGAAGCCGGACCGCTGCCGGCCGGTACCGCAATGGTCGTCGAATTTCAACTCGACGGACAAGACGTGATGGCATTGAACGGCGGCGAGACCGGCGAGAAGAACCCGGGCGCTCCGTACCCCGGCGCAGTCGCGCTCTTCATCAGTTGTGAGGATCAGGCGCACGTCGATCGCTTGTGGGACGGTCTCAAAGCCGGAGGCGAAAGCCTGCAGTGCGGCTGGGTCAAAGACCGCTACGGCGTGGTTTGGAACATCGTGCCGCGCGGCATCGGCGACTACGTCGGCGGCGACGACGCCGAAGGCGCAAAGCGCGCGATGGAAGCGATGCTCAAGATGGACAAGCTCGACATCGAGGCGCTGCGGCGTGCCTACGAAGGCGCGGCTCCGGTTACCTAACTGTTACCGGGCTGTGGTATCTATGGCCCATGCTGGAGTCGTTGCTTCGAGCCGTTGCTGCGCTCGTCCAGTCGCTGGAACCGGGAAGGCCGCTCTGCGTGCTGGCCGCGCGCCTCATGCACGACTGGCTGGACCGTAACGGCGTCGAGAACGCAGTCCTCCCCGCTCGCGTCTCGATCTGGAACGAATCGCTCATGGAACGCGAAGCATCGTACGTGAGCATCGGATACGGATACCCGGACGATCGCAATGCGGCGTTCGGGTATCATCCGATGCGTGACTCGTACAACGGCCATCTGGTCGTGCGGGTCGGCGACATCATTCTCGATCCGACGCTCGGGCAAGCGTCGAATCCGGCGCTCGGCATCCTCGCGGGTCCTCTGCTCGCGCGCGTACGGCGCCCCACGTTTTTCTCGGGCGTCACCGAGTTCGCTGACGTCTTTCGCTGGGCGGGACAAGCGCCGGTTCACGTGGCGTATCGCGCCGAACCGACGGATCTCTCGTACCGGCGCACGTATCATTGGAACGATCCGTGGCGCGAGGAGCTGCTCGCGCTGCTCGACGTTTACGAAAGTGCCTGCGCGAGCTGATCCGTTGAACGGATGATTCCCATGCGCGGGAAGATGACGCTGCACGCATACTCGTGCTCTTGCGCGCTCATCGCCGCCATCGCGTCTTCCACGAACAGCAGTTTGTAATTGCGCTCGAACGCATCGCGCGCGGTCGATTCGACACCGATGCTGGTGGAGATGCCGCCGATTGCGATGCGCGTGACGTCTCTGCGGCGCAGTTGCAGGTCGAGATCCGTGCCGTAAAACGCGCCCCAGTTTTTCTTCGTCACGACGATGTCGTCCGGACCCACTCCGAGCTCCGGAACGAGTTCGTCCCAGCCCGCGGCCATCGGGCCCCATTGCTGCGGATTATCGACGAGCGGCTTGAGCGCGGTCTCCGGCGTCGGCGAGACGCGCACGAACGCGACCGGCAGATTCGCGCCGCGAAATGCGCTCACCAGACGCGCGGCATTCGCGACGACCTGCTGCGCGCTGTGCGGCGCGACCTCGCGGCCCGTGATGCCGCGCTGCAGATCGATGAGGACGAGCGCGGTCTTGCCTTCGCGGATGAATGCGTTGGTGTCAATCATGCGCGCGGATTTTGCCGCCGGTCCGAAGCCGCCTTCGCGGGGCCGCCCGCTTGCTTTGGGCGGGGGACCTTCGTTCTGGGTACGTCGAAAGGGTGCTGACTGATATGGTGATTCAACGCATCAACACGCCCGCCGATGTCAAAAAGCTTACGCGCCCGGAGATCGATAAGGTAGCCCAAGAGATTCGGGACATGCTTATCGCCGTCTGCGCGCAGAACGGCGGACATCTGGCTCCGAACCTGGGCGTCGTCGAGCTGACCCTCGCGCTGCACCGGGTTCTGAATCTGCCGGCGGACCGCATCGTCTGGGACGTCAGTCACCAGGTCTACGTCCACAAGATTTTGAGCGGGCGGCGCGACCGCTTTCCCACCATCCGCAAGGGCGGCGGGCTCTCCGGCTTTGCGATGCGCAGCGAGTCCGAGTACGACTGCTTCGGGGCCGGCCACGCCAGCACGAGCGTCTCCGCTGCGCTCGGCATGGCGAAGGCGCGCGATCACGCGGGGCGCAACGAGACGATCGTCGCCGTGCTCGGCGACGGCGCACTAACCGGGGGTCTTGCCTACGAAGCCCTCAACAACGCCGGACAACTCAAATCCAACTTCATCGTCATCTTAAATGATAACGAGATGTCGATTGCGCCCAACGTTGGCTCGATCGCCTCGTATCTCTCGGTGCTGCGCAGCAAACCGATATCAAATTTCGCGCGCCACACCGGTAAGACGGTGCTCGATCATCTGCCGCTTGGCGGCATGGCGAAGAAGGCCTTCGAATCGGCGGAGATCGGCGCGATGCGCTTCATCGCCCCAGCGGAAAAAGCCGCGGTGATCTTCGAAGAGCTCGGCTTCCGCTATATGGGTCCGATCGACGGCCACAACTACGATGCGCTCGTCGACGCGCTCAACACCGCGAAAAGCTTGCCGCGCGCGGTGCTGCTGCACATACGGACGGTCAAGGGCAAAGGCTACGAGCCGGCGGAGAAAGACGCGCGCACGTTCCACGGCTTGGGGCAGTTCGATAAATCGAACGGCACGGTCATCAAAGTGCCGAACGCGCCGGCGAAGTTCCAAGATGCATTCGGCGATGCGATGATCGCGGTCGGGCACAAAGACGATCGCGTCGTCGGCATCACCGCGGCCATGCCCGACGGCACCGGCCTCGCCAAATTCGGCAAGGCGTTTCCGCACCGCTATTACGACGTCGGCATCGCGGAAGCGCACGCGGTCTGCTTTGCCGCCGGCGCGGCGACCAGCGGGCTCAAACCGGTCTGCGCGATCTACTCGACCTTCCTGCAGCGCGCGTACGACCAGATCGTGCACGACGTCTGCATTCAGAATCTGCCGGTCGTGTTTTGCATGGACCGGGCGGGGTTTGTCGGCGACGACGGTCCCACGCACATGGGCCTCTACGACATCGCGTACCTGCGCACGCTGCCGAACATCACGCTGATGGCGCCGCGCTGCGAGGACGAACTGCTGCCGATGCTCGAGCACGCCCTCTCGCTGAGCGGCCCCGTGGGCATCCGCTATCCGCGCGGCTCGACCAGCGGCAAGCACCGCGACCCGCTCGCGCCGATCGTCCAGGGGCGCGCCGAGGTGCTGCGCCGCGGCAAGGGCGCGGCCATCCTCGCCTACGGCAACACGGTCGACATCGCGCTCGACGCCTGGGACCTCTGCCCGGCCGACCAGCGCCCGAGCGTGGTCAACATGCGCTTCGCCAAACCGCTCGACGAGGCGCTGCTGATGGAACTTCCCGAGGAGCATTCACACGTTCTTACCTTAGAAGAGCATTCTCTCGCAGGCGGCTTTGGCTCGGCGGTCGTAGAGTTCGTCTCGGATCACGGCCTGGGTTTGGTCGTCGAGCGCATTGGGGTTCCCAACAACGCCCTGGTGCAGCACGACTCGCAGGCCAAGCAGCGCGCCTTGTTCGGGTTGACAGGCGAGCATGTGGCCGGGCGGGTAGCGAGCGTTCTTGTCGCCCCGGTCCGTCCGTGATAAAATGCCTTGTCATCCTGAGCCTGGTTGAAGGGCTGAGGGATGAAAAATGGGGGCCGAAGGCCCCCGTTAAGTTGTAGGAGACACCGCTTGATTTCTCTGCTCCTCGCCGCAGCGAAGGCCGCGCCCATCAAAGTCCCGATCAGCAACGTCCCCACCGCGGGGCCGCTCCAGGTCAACCCGGGCATCAATTACGCGACGCAGACGTGGTTCCAGCAGCACGCGGGCTGGCTGACGCACACGCTCGGCGCGCTCTTCGTGATCTTCTCGCTGGCGCTCATCGTGCTGCTGGCCGTGCAGACCACCAAACAGGAAGGCCTCTCGGGTACGCTGGGCGGGCGCGTCGAGTCGGTTTATGGACGGCCGGGCGCCGAAGAGCAGCTCAAGCGCATCACCGGTGTCACTGCGGTCGCGTTTGTCGTCATCGGGACGATTCTCTCGCTGACCGGCATCTAGCCAGCAACGCTGATGCCCCTGCTCGAAGTCAAGAATCTCCGGACCACCTTTCGCACGGAAGACGGTCTGGTTACGGCTGTCAACGGCCTCTCCTATTCTTTGGAAGCGGGCTCGACGCTCGGCATCGTCGGCGAATCAGGCTCCGGCAAATCGGTCAACGCGCTCTCGATCATGCGGCTCATTCAGCGGCCCGGCGAGATCGCGGCAGGCAGCCAGATTCTCTTCAACGGCGAGGACTTGCTGAAGAAGAGCGAAGCCGAAATGCGCAGGATCCGCGGCAACAAGATCGCGATGATCTTCCAAGATCCGATGACCTCGCTCAACCCGGTGCTCACCGTGGGCGAGCAGATCGCCGAAGCGGTCGAACTGCATCTGGGCTACAATAAAAAAGACGCGATCGACAAGACGATCGAGATGTTCAAAAAGGTGCGCATTCCCGCACCCGAAAAGCGTATCAGCGAATATCCCCACCAATTCTCCGGCGGTATGCGCCAGCGCGTGATGATCGCGATGGCGCTTTCTTGCGATCCGCAGCTGCTTATCGCCGACGAGCCGACCACCGCGCTCGACGTGACGATTCAGGCGCAGATTCTCGAACTGATGAACGAGATGCAGCAAGAGACCGGCGCCGCGATCATCATGATCACGCACGACTTGGGCATCGTCGCCGAAGTCTGCAAGAACGTGCTCGTGATGTACGGCGGCAACATGGTGGAGTACGGCACCGCCGAGCAGATCTTCGATGCACCGAAGATGCCGTATACGCAAGGATTGCTCGCGTCGCTGCCGCGTCTGGATGTGAGCGAGCGCAAGCGCCTGGAGCCGATTCCGGGCCAGCCGCCCAACCTGCTGCGTTTGCCGCCCGGCTGCGCGTTTGCCGCGCGCTGCCGCTACCGCATGCCGATTTGCGACGAACCCGTGCCGACGTACGACTTCGGCGCCGGCCACGTCGCGCGGTGCTTCCTGTACGACGAGCGCGCTAAGGACCAGCGCCCGATCGAGGTTGAAACGGTTCCCGCTCGCGAGGCGCATGCGTGACCATGGAAGGGAAGACGAGCGTCATGGCTGACGGTGTAGGCGCAAAGGTAAGCGCGGACAACCTTCTCGAGGTCAAGGATCTCTACAAGTACTTTCCGATTCACGCGGGGCTGGTCTCGCGCCACGTCGGCGACGTCAAAGCCGTCGACGGCGTCGATTTTGCGATCAAGCGCGGCGAAACGCTGGGCCTGGTCGGCGAATCCGGTTCGGGTAAGACGACCATCGGCCGCGTGATCCTGCGCCTGCTGCAGGCGACCAGCGGCGAAGTGTGGTTCGACGGCCGCAACATTCTGAATTGCAGCCGCACGCAGATGCGTCACCTGCGCAAAGAGATGCAGGTCATCTTCCAGGACCCGTTCGCATCGCTCAACCCGCGCATGACGGTCTCCGACATCGTGGGCGAGCCGCTCAAGATTCACCATCTCGCGACCGGCAAAGCGGTCGAGCAGCGCGTGCAAGAACTGCTGCGCCTGACCGGTCTGCAGCCGTATCACGCGAACCGCTATCCGCACGAGTTCTCGGGCGGCCAGCGCCAGCGCATCGGTATCGCGCGCGCGCTCGCGGTCAATCCGAAGTTCATCGTCTGCGACGAGCCGGTCTCCGCGCTCGACGTTTCGATTCAGGCGCAGGTCATCAACCTGCTCGAGGATCTGCAAGAGAAACTCGGCCTGACGTATCTCTTCATCGCGCACGATCTCTCGGTCGTCCGCCACATCTCCACGCGCGTCGCCGTCATGTACGTCGGCAAGATCATGGAGCTGGCCGACCGCGACGATCTGTACAACAAT
>Ga0070714_100002870_pt1 | contig 12748 bp, 8 predicted proteins | sample LARL83metaG_FD_65450 | JGI IMG/M metagenome (GOLD analysis project Ga0070714, IMG submission 65450) | Corn, switchgrass and miscanthus rhizosphere microbial communities from Kellogg Biological Station, Michigan, USA - LAR L8-3 metaG | ecosystem: Host-associated > Plants > Roots > Rhizosphere ... | reverse complement strand
CCGAGAAAACCGCCCTCGAAAATGTTGTTGCCCTGCGAGTCCTTGCGGTTCACCCACCAGGTAAAGTTCATCAACAGTTTGTGAAAGACCGACTCGAGAAATCGATAATCGGCTTCACCCGATAGCTTCTTGTCGATCTTGAAAACGCGGAGGCAGGACCACGGATGAACCGGCGGATTGACGTCGCTGAACTCCCATTCATAAGCGGGTAATTGTCCGTTGGGCGACTGGTACCACTCGCGCAGCAATAAAGAGAGCTGGCGCTTTGCAAAATCCGGATCGATCAATGAGAACGGGATCATATGGAACGCCAGATCCCAGGCGGCGAACCACGGGTACTCCCACTTGTCGGGCATCGACAGGACGTCGTCGTTGTAGACGTGAATCCAACCGTGGTTCCGGCCCAAACAGCGTTCAGGCGGAGGCGGAGGCATTGCTGGATCGCCTTTGATCCATTGCTCGACGACGTAATGATAAAACTGCTTGTTCCAAAGCAATCCTGCAAAAGCCTGCCGCTGGACCATGCGCGCATCATCAGATAATCGCGCCGGGGCGAAACTGTAGAACTCATTCGCCTGTTCGATCCGCTCTTCGAAGATGCGCGTGAAGTCGAGCTGAGGGCCGTCACCGGAATACAGGCGGAACTGCAGTACTTTGTCGCCGCCCGGCGGGAGGTCGATCCGATAGACGCCGCAAGCCTTGGTTCCGGTCTCGTCCGGATTTACGGCGTCCTTCTCTCCGTTGATGAGATAGCGGTGGAACGCATCCTTTGTAAATTGCTCGGCGCCACGCCAGCCCCACAATCGCTCGGTGTTGCTTTCGTTCTCGGTGAAGAGCATCTGGGGCGCATCTTCCAGCCACAGCTTGAACTCTCCCAAAGAATTTTCACGGGCCACGATAGTATGAGAATCCAGGCGCGCCAATTCTGGCCGAGGCACGCCATAGCCCCAACTCCAGGTATTGCGGAACCAGATCGTCGGCAACAGGTGCAGTGTCGCCGCACTCGCCCCGCGGTTGATCAGGGTAACCCGGCCGAGGATGTCGTCTTGTTCGTTCTTAGCGTATTCGACGAAGATATCGAAGTAACGGTCTTGATTGAAGACTCCGGTCTCCATCAGCTCGTACTCGCGCTCCGATTTGGACCGGCGGCGATTTACATCCACCAGCTCGGAATACGGAAACTCCGCCTGTGGATACTTGTAAAGACACTTCATGTATGAATGTGTCGGCGTGGAATCGAGATAGTAATAATACTCTTTGACGTCCTCGCCATGATTGCCTTCCGGCCCTCCCAGCCCAAACAGGCGCTCCTTCAAAATCGGATCGCGGCCATTCCAGAAGGCGAAGGCAAAACAAAGACGTTGATGATTGTCGGAAATACCGGCGATGCCGTCCTCAGTCCAGCGATAAGTGCGCGATCGGGCATGATCATGCGTAAAATAATCCCACGCTGTCCCGTCCGCGCTGTAGTCCTCGCGAGGATTTCCCCAGGAACGCTCGGAGAGATAAGGTCCCCAACGCTTCCAATGCTTGTCCCGGCGTTTCGACTCCAATAGGCGATCACGTTCAGCAGGCATCCTTATCTATGGAACCACACGCCGCCCAATAAATTAGGGACAGCGCACTCAAATACCAATTTTGATTGGGTACAGCGCCAGTCCCGGTTATTGCGCGATCTTGGCGAGGCTGCTTTGAATGCTCTTCCGCAACTCGTCAGGAGGACTCTTGCTCAGAGCCGCCTCGAGTTCGGTCTTGGCCTTGGCCCGTTGACCCTTCTGAGTCAGTGACAGCGCGTAATGGTAACGGAATACCGGATTGTCAGGGAATCTTTGAGTTAGGCCGCTAAACACCTGCACGGCGCTGCCCTCCAGGTTCTTTTTGAGATACACCATACCCAGCGTGTCGGCAAAGTTTGGATTGCTCGGCGATTTTTGCAGCGCCTTCTGCACCAGACTCTGGGCTTCATCGGAAGCGCCTGTATCGAGGAGCATATATGCCAGGTTGTTCATCGCGTTCGCATTTTCCGGATCTAACACCAGCAAGCTCCGATAGCTTTGCACGGCCTCGGCATTGCGGCCAGACACGCGAAATGCGTCCGCTAGTGCGCCCGCCACCAGCGGATCTCGAGGCGCCATCTCTTTAGCATCCTGGAAACTCGCGATCGCTTTGCTAGAGTCGCCTCTGAGTTGATAGACCACTCCCAGGCGCATCTGCAATTGTGCGGTTCGCGGACTGATGAGTTGCAATTGTTTATATTGCTCGAGCGCCAAGTCGTACTTCCGGAATCGGAGCGCAGTTTCCGCCAGCAGGTAGCGTATGGCCGCGGTGCTGGGCGATTTTCCAAGTTCCAGAGTCAGCCTTGATAGAGCCTTATCGAACTCGCCCTGCGCTCGATACACGTCCACCAAACCTGCTAACGATCGATACTTATCTTTCTCGTAGAGCTGTTCGAAGCGCGTCTCGGCTTGGGGGAACTTTTTCTCGGCCATATCCAGGTTTGCGAGTTGAAACTGAACTTCAAGGTTCTGGGGAAGGTCTGATGCGAGACTGGTAAGCTCGGTGCGCGCTTCCGAGTATCTCTGGGTTCCCAGCATAGCCGCAGTCCGTACTAGTCGCGCCTGGGTAAGTCTGGGGTTCACGGACAGAGCACTGCTCGCGTATTGAAGTGCCTGGGCGTAGTCTTTCTTGGCCAGGTACAACTCAGCCAGCGCCATAATGGACGGAAGATACCTGGGGCGCTTTTTGAGAGATTCTCGAAATTGCATCGTAGCCTGATTCTGGTCGCCTTTGGCCAGCAGCGCCTGGCCGAGAGTGAACTGCAGAAGCGGGTTGTCGGGCTGCTTCTTGACCAGGTCTTGAAGCTCGTCGACAGCGGCTTGCACCTTGTCAGGCTTGCCGGTTTTCAACAACAGAGATGCGTTCACGGCCTTGGCCGCTTCGTCGTTGGGGTGCTCCTTCAGGATCTCGCCGACCACGCCGGCCGCCTGATCACCCTTGCCCTGCGCGAGCCAGGCATCGGCTATTCGTTTGAGATAGGTGGTCTTCTCTTTAGTATTCGCAGCGGCGCCTTCCTGATATAGCCGCATAGCTTCCGGCCAGTCATGCAGGGCGCTATAGAAGTCGCCCACCTTCAGACGCGCATCCGGGAATGTGTTCGGATCGTCCAGCAGCCGCTGTAAGGTCGCGGTCATCTGATCCCGCTTACCCGCCGCTGCGTAAAACATCGCCAATTCCACGGCATCATTTATGTCGAGCGGATTGTTCTTTAGCTTGGTGCGCAGGATGTGCTCCGCCTCTTCCATCCGATTCAGCGAGCGGTAATAGGCGAACAAAATGTCGTAAATCCGCCCTGTTTCCTTGTGCGCCTCAATCAATTCCAGCGCCAGCTTTTCTGCCTCCGAAGATTGTTTATCCTGGAACAACACCTGAACCCAGGTCGTGATCAGGGCTGGCTGCATGGGCTTACTGGCGTTCGCCTTTCGAAAGAACTCTTCGGCTTCCTTCAACCGTCCATCCGTCCCCGCTAAGGCACCTTTGATCCGGAGCCCGTCGTAGGAATTCGGATCGGTGGCAATGAGATCGTCGGTTAACTTGGTCAACTGTGTGTAGATTGCGACCGGACGGTTCTTGCTGCTGAAATACCCTAACAACAGGAAGTCGGCCAGCGTCACTTTGACATCGGTGCGGTTTGGCAGGAGCGTGCTTGCCGTGCTGAGTGCTCCGTACGCTTCGCGGCTGTGGCCGGTCTTAAGTTCGGCCAAGCCCAGCCGGTAGTAACCTTCCCCGAATTTTGCATCCCTCTGGATGGCTTTCTTGTAGTTGATTACGGCATCGTCGTACTTGCCGGCCTGGTAAAAGGCATTGCCCTTAGCGACATATTGTTGCGGAGTCTGGCGGCAAGAAACAATCCCCGCACTGAGGATTGGCACCAATGCGAATAGAATCATCCGTGCCATATTCTGTCTTGCCATAGGATGTGGGGTGTCGCCCGATTATAATCCAAATAGCCTCATGGAAAGTAGCGCGTCTGTACCGAAAACGGTGATGTCTCTCGCGCCCCACGATCCATAAAATCGTTTTAGTACTAGTACGAACCCAGCGCAAACCGGCTCGTGCATGGTTCGCGCGCAACTACAGTGTTAGATCGACCACTCAGCCCGCAATTTTTTTCAAATCTCTGTTGACCTCACTTCGCAAAAGTGGTACAAATGTCCATTCCGACTGAAATTTAAAGGAGGGAGAATGTCCCCCGCTCCCGCCCTGGCACCAAAAGTCAGGTTTTTAGAACCACATCACGTCGACCAGAGATTGAACCGTAGATATCCAATCACGCTGGAAATCGAGTACAAACTGCTTCGCAAGGGTCGAGTTGAAAGGCTCGGCCAGGGCAGGACGCTCAACGTTAGCAGCAGCGGTGTTTTATTCGAAGCCAATGAGTCCTTGCCTGCCGGGACCTCCATCGAGATCCTGATGCAGTGGCCCTTTTTGTTAGAGGGCGTTTGCCCTTTGAAGCTGGTAATACACGGAAGCGTAGTGCGCAGCGATAGCAAACGAATAGCTGTCCGGACCAAGCATCATGAATTCCGAACGGCGGGTGCTCGCTCGTCGAAGTTCAGCGACAAGGTGCGGAGCCTGATGACGTGACCCCATCGCCAGCCGCGACAACCGTTTGGATCGTCGATAACGATCTTGGGTTTGTGTGGTGGCTGGGTGAGGTTTTTACTGAGGCGGGCTGCCGGACACTGCCCGCGTTAAGTTGCGAGCAGGCCCTCGCATTGATCAAGAGCCTCAACGTGGGGATCGATCTGCTGGTTGTGAATACCCAACTTCCTGGGGTCAACAAAATGTTGCAAAGCCTCAGTCGCGCGCATCCTAACCTCAAGATTGTCGCTATTGGAAAAGCTTCCGCCGTTCTCCCCGCCGCCTTCCGTCCGCAGGCTCACCTGGAACGACCCTCCGCCTCTGATTCGATTTCGCGCCCCGACTGGCTCAAGAAGGTGCGGAGGTTATTGAAGGAAGTGGCGGTCGCCGCCGTCGTTTAAACGCCCTTCAATCACACGCGCATTTGGATTGTGATGCCGGCTGAGTCACAGTCTGAAACGCGGGACTATTGCTGGACCTTGGCGAGACTGGATTCAATGTTCTTCCGCAACTCTGCGGAAGGGCTCTTGCGTAGAGCGGCCTCAAATTCAATTTTGGCCCTTTCCCTTTGTCCGGTCTGCGTCAACGATAGTGCGGTTTATTTTACGGCAGGGTCACTTGTAGCGAATTCGATGTGCCGCGCTCGCTGCTGACTGTCGCCGAAATCGCAGCGATGGTCTGTAGGAGAGTCTTTCCAGTCGGCGGCGTACCTTGAAGAGTGAACGGTACCGTCACCGAAAACTGACCCCCGAAGGCTTGCGAAGCAGTGCTCTGAAACCAGCTGCTGGCTGTCTGTTTAAGGTCCGAGGTGATTTGCGATGTGCCGATGCTGATGCCGGCCGCCGGCGTGAATTGCAGGGTTAAGCCCGTCAGCGTGCGCGTGGTGGAATAACCGGTCACGGTGAGCGTGAAACTACTGGCCGTCTCGTTCGCCGCCTGAATGGAAACCAGCACCGGTTGAGCTGCTGCCACCGCGAATTGCAAGGTAGTCGGAGAAGCGGGCGTTACGTCAATGCCACCGGACTGCGTCGCAAACGTGGGCGTCAACGTAATCGAACTTGCCACGGTGCCAGTTTGCAAACGGAGCTGCGGCCCTTGACCGGCAAAGTTCGCCGCGGTGCTGTTAGCAGGAATAACAAATGGAACGGTGCGGCCACCGGTCGAGAACTGAACCGCGGGATCGTTCACCAGATCGCTCGAAGTATTTAACGTCAGCACGCCGGTCAGCGCCAGCGAGTAGGGAGTTGCCAGCGTGAGCCGGATGGCCGGTTGCGACTGCGCATCTACATTTCCGCTCGGCCCCTGAATTGTGTAGGTGGGAAGAGGTGGAGGCGGCGTGCCAGAACCGATCATCTGGATGAGCGTCGTATCGATGTGCAATGTTCCATTCGCAGGGCCAGTAGCGATGGGCGCGAAAGCGATGCTGAACTGCAGTGTCTGACCCGGATCCAGACTGGCCGGCAGATTCGGAAGCACAACCAGCGAAAAGGGACTCTTCGCTTCACCGATGACGATATTCGACACCTTCGCCGTTGTCGTGCCCATGTTGGTGATCGTGAAATCGAGCTGGCTGGTCTGGCCGACCGCGATCGGGCTGAATATGACTGCATCGGTCGGACCGAGCGTGGTCGAAGTTCCTCCGGAGACATACGAGAAGACCAGCTTGGGGCCCAGGCCGCGACCGCTGATGGTCAAAAGGTCGCTGCCTACCAATAGCTGACCGGGCAGGTCTCCCGGCTGCGCTGGCGTAAAGGTCAGGGTGAAGGTGAAGCTTTCGTTCGGCTTCAAGACTTGCGGAAACAAGGGCAGGCCGCTGATTTGATAGGCGGTTCCAGCCAGACTCGGCGGATTGCTTATGGTGCCGGTGGTATTGCCGCTATTCTTCACCTGAATGACCACGCTGCTCTTGTCCCCTACGTTCGTGTCGGGTAAAGGAATCGGCCCCGGGGGCGTTACTGGAGTAACTTGATCTCCCTGAAGCAGGTTGTAGGTGAACATCGGCGACACGCCGTTGCCTTGGAGGTTGACCGTGACGGGCGTGCCGGAATCGAAATTAATTTGGATTTGTCCGGAATCCGTGGCTACTACGGTAGGCTGATAACGGATCAATAACTGGAGTTGCTGTGAAGCGGGTACTGCGACCGGGAACAGCGGTAGGCCGACTAGTTTGAAAGCCGGCGAGCCTGTTAAAGCAACGCTGGTGATTTGCCCGGGGCCACTGCCCGTGTTCGTGACATTCAGGTTCGCCTGCGACGTTGTATTGATCAGCGTGTCGGGAAAAGGGATGGTGCCACCGGGCTGCAACAGCACAGTATTCAGGTCCGACTGAAGTACGTAACTCAACACGAACGACGGGGCCGTGCCCTGCAAATTCAAACTGATTTGGCCTTGTGAAATCGTCGGCGGACTGGTAGTGGTGATGTTTTCGGTGAACGGCAGGCTCATTTGCGCGTTCGCCACCGTTGCCTTCGTTGGCCGATAGATGATATCCACAATCACGCTGTCCCCGGAATTCAGAGTCAGCGGCGGGGCTCCGGCCATCGTTGCGGTGAAATCTGGTGAGCCGAATAGAAGCGGCGAGTTCGGTATTGTGACCTTACCGCTACCAACATAGGTAGCTGTCAAGCGAACAGCTTGAGACTGTCCGACTGCTGCCGATAATCCTATGCTGCTTCCATTAGCGACCACGGCCGCGCTGGTGGAGGACGCTACTCGCAGTTGAAATGGAATCTGCTGGGCCGATGCCAAGCCGGTGAGTATCCCCAGGACCGACGCGGCTCTACGGAATGACGATGCGCGCACTTACTCCGAGCCTCCGGTAGCGGGCTGCGGGGCGGGGACGAAATAGACCGCTGGTTGAGGCGTGTTGGTGAAAAGCCACAAAGGGCTCTGAGTTTGGGAACGCGCAGCAATTACGAAGCTATTTCTGCCGAGAGCTGCTATGCCGGTAGGCTTAAAGTCCAGCGGAAGATCCGCCAAAAGTTGTTGAGTCGCCCGGTCGTAAGCCCGAAAGTCCTGATCACTCCTGCTCGCTACATACACGATCTGCCGATTTTGCAAGTCCCGCCCGGCGGCGATAGCGAATGGGTCCTGGAGACCGTCCAGCGACAAAGTCTGAGAACTCCCATCGCTGAGCGCCACCACGTCCAATTGCAGGGAGTTTCCATCCAGGACGTAAAGACTGGCGCCATCCTCGGAAAACGCCAACGCGGTCGGGTTTGCGATCGGCATCAGAGGAGCGAACTTCTGAACGTCAGTCAACAAGAATGCCCCGCCATTGTCGCCCTGCATCGCCAGCGCGATAACCTTGCCTTGAGGATCGCTCACCACTGCAGTCAGTGCTCCGCCCAGAGACGAAAGGTCGACGGAAGCACCCATCCGCGGAGCATCCGGCAGTCCGCTTAGCACTTGCAGCCACGCTCCCGTGCGGGAATACAAGACTGCAACCGAACCATCCGCGGACCACGTAATCGCCTCCGGTTGGCCCGACAGGCCGGCAATCGAGGTGGTCGAAATCTGATCGGAGTCCAAGGCGGATATCAGCAGGCAATTGCCTTGTTGAAAGCCAATGGCATAATTCTTGTGCGGCGCCACGGAGCCGGAATCGAAGCCGCTAGCCAGGGCAGGTCCGAAAAGCGCCGAGCCCGGCAGTCCAATCAGGGCCCGAAAACTCTGGGTGGGTGGATCAAACGTGAATCCTTCGACCGGTCCGCTAACGAAGGTTTGCTGTCCCTGAAGGAAGGCGATTGACAGTGCTATTCCAGGGAGAATTGCCCTAAAACTACGCATCGACTAGTGCGGACCTCCGACAGTGGGTGAGCCGGGCGTGATGGTGACCGTGGACGTCGGAGTGGAGCCCCCTCCGCCGCCGGTGGTTGCGAGAACGATGCCAGTGACAGCGCCGGCCACGCCCGCGATCAGAGCGATTTTGACCCACTTGGAGGAATACCATCTGGCTTGCTTTTGTCCTCGGCTGCCCTTCTGGTCTTCCGCCACGACGTGGGTCGCATTCGTCATCGAAACCGTAGTTTCGCCGAGTTGATTTCCATAAGAGGCGGTAACATGAACTTCAAAAGCGCCGACTTGATTGTTGGCGATCCAATTCGTAGCAGCAGCCTGGCCTTGACCGTTGGTGTGGACGGTTTGGGAAGTGTTCCCTCCCCGAAAAGCCGCACTGGGGCCATTTAGAGGAAATCGGAAGACCACCTCAGCACCTTCCACGGGCCGATCATTTTGATCGAGTACCTGGACCACCAAGGGTGCCATGAGAGTGCGTTCCAGATCGTTGGCCTCGTGATTTCCAGCAAGCGCGGTCACCTTGAGACTCCGCATCATCGGCAGTGGCGCCATTGGTGTGGTCGGGGCGGACGGGGCAGCAGGAGCGTTTGGGGCCGGCTGCTGCGGCGGGGGAGCTTGTTCGGCTGCCCACACCGGACTTAGCGCCAGGAGGACCGCCAGCGTCTGAGACAACCAACGCTGCGCGGACAGACTACGATTGGCAGACATTTCCATAGTGAAAGATCAGTATATCATTCGAATTTGCGGCGAACGCGAACTTCTTCAACGAAGAACGATCGCTATTAAGGTAGTCGGCAGTGTTGAGATCACGAGTTGCCCAAGGGACGCCCAGATTTGCCGTGCATGGGACCGGGAAACATAAAGCAAATCGTTCGGCAGCAAGGGGAAGTCGTTGTCTTTCCCCTCGAAGACGCGTTGGACGTTGATCTCAATCTCCGCGCGCCGATTAGTGTTTTCGACCGGCCGTAGTATTCGCACTTTGCTGCGGTTCGCGTCCCGTCCAAATCCCCCCGACTGGGTCAGAGCTTGCACGATCGTGATCGAATCGCGTTCTCCCAGTTCGAGGCCACCCACGTGCCCCACCTCCCCGTTGATATAGACCAACTCCGCGCGCTCCACCGAGATTACGTCATAGGGTTGCAAGAGTATATCCTCGGCGGGGTTCACGTTCTCTCTCAAACTGCCCATGCTGATTTCGACTGTGCTTACCCTTTTCTCGAGATCCTCAACAGCGTTGGGCAGCGGGATCGCACCGTATTCGGCTCGCCGCGTGACTTTAATGTGGCGGCTCGCGTTGGGCTGAAGTCCGCCCAGGGCTGTGAGCATTTCCACCAACGTGCGCCGTCCCTGCAATGGGTAAATACCGGGACTCTTGAAAGCTCCCACGAAGAAGACCGGCTCGCTGCGAAACTGAACTACTGTGATGATTACCTGCGGCTCGCGAACATATTCGCGAAGTCGACGGGTTAGTTCCGCCTCCAGTTCCTGCACCGTCATACCGCCGCCGCGTATGCGGCCCAGCAATGGGAGGTTGATGTTGCCCTCCGCATCGATTCGAAACGGCTTCTCGTTAATCTCTTCCACATCGCGCGCGCGAACCAGCACCTGGTCGTTGGGGCCGAGCACGTAGTTGGGACGTATCGAATCTTGCGGCAATTCCCGGGGGATAGCTGCGCTCTGCGGGTTCTGACTGTCAGGTGTCCGCTGGGGATTCTGTCCTTGGGCTGGTCGCGGCGGCTCGGGCGGTTGGGCCTGGGCAAACGCGGCGGCAAAACCGACCAGTAAGAGCGTGCGAATGCACTGGTAGTAGTTCATTGAAGACATCCTGATCCTGTCCGTTTAGCGCTCAATGCGCCGAAATGGCCGCTACACGCGGGGATGCTTTGACTGGACGCACCCAGTGCCGATCCACCTCCGCGCTTACAGAGCGGCGAAGCAGACTGATGGATACAACCAGGCGACATTTTCCCTTTACCTCTTCGAGGACACCTTCTACTCCAGTCAGGGGTCCACGCTCAATCAGAACCGTCTGACCTGCCTCTAAAAAAGGCCACGGCGAGACAAGTAATCCCGATTGTACCATCCTGCGAATTCGCTCGATTTCGTCCTCCGGGATCGGCACCGGAATCTTTCCGCAACCCACCAGGCCCACGACGCCCGGCGCGCTGAGCACCGGCAGCCGGTTCTGCGGATCGACGCGGCAGAACACATATCCAGGAAATAGGAACTGCTCAATCTCCTTTTTTCGATCTGACCAGCGCCGCTCGACCGTGTAGGATGGCGAGAACTCCTCGTAGCCGCGATCCACCAGGTGCATTGCAGCGGTGTGCTCGTGGTTGGAACGTACCCGAACCGCGAACCAGGGATGCGTTACCGAGGTGAACGTAGATTTGAGGTCGTACGATTCTGTTTGCGAAATCATGCCCAAGTGCTTCCAGCTGAACGGAACAATACTAGATTGCCCAACCATTTGACATTTGTCAACTTACTGCAGTTCTAGTACTTTTCGGTGAGTAACGCGGTCCGCCGGTGCTCGAGTGGCCAAGCGTTCCAGTTCGTGGGCTGCCCCAACCGCTATGGTTTACCCGCGTTTTCGAGCTGCACGTCTGGGCCTGGCGGGAGAACCCCAACGGCGCCTTTGTGGACTGGAACAACCACGTGACCTGCGAAGGTCAATAATCGATACCTAGAACGGCACTGGTGGATCGTGCACGACAACCCGCAGGGGACGATGCCGCTCGGCGTCCTCTCTCCAGACAGTTATACGCAGACGCTCACGCCAGGCGCGTTCTGCGAGATCTTTCATGTCTTTCTCCCTGGAAAAGAACTTCGTTTCACCATCTTCGGTATCGAGCAGGAACCCTTCGAAATCTCCGAAACGGTCGAAGATCAGTCCCGCGATCTTGCCGGTGTGCTTGCGCACCTGTTCACCGTCGTGTTCGTGTCCCTGGCCGTGCCCCTTGGCCGGGAAGCCTTCGAGCGACGGTGGAATGGCGTTTGCATTGCCGCCCGATCCGTCTACTCTTCCTGACACGTACTCGATGTATCGTTTCAGCACCGGATACCAGCGGTAGGCTGGCGACATAGCGGCCAACCGGGCTTTCATAATCGCAAGAGTGTTCTCCTCCGATGGCAGCAGGAGATCCTCCGTGGTGACTGGTATCTTGATCTGGAAAGCTCCAGTCACGTAGCGCCACGTTTTGGTTGTATTATCGGCCGCGTCTTCTTTGCGAGCTTGCTTTTGATTAGCGCGTTTTTGAATTATGATTTGCGTGACCGTTTGGGTCGCGATCCTTCTGACTACGATGTTGAATTCTCGACCTGCCTTCACCCCCAGCGGTAGATCCACGGTGAGCAGCCCAGCGAACGTCTGGCGGTCAGCCCACGGTATCGGAATGTAGGTGACGCCCTTCACTGCGTGAAAGGCGATGGTATTGGCGTCCACGGCGCTTAGTAGATTGGTCCCGTACAAACGGGATGCCAGCGCGAGCACGTCGGCAGCCGCTACTTCCGGCCAGTAGATCTGCGCCTTGGCGCCAGCCGGTGTATTCCCCCAGTCGATCATCAACTCGTCGGGCGGATTCAGAACTACCCCATTCGCGTCCAGGAATGGCAGACTCGGCCGGGTATCGAACGCCTGCGGGATGCGATGCGTGGACACTGGCCCTGGATTGCCCGACAACGTGATTTGCAGATTTCGCTGCGCCAGCTTATCGGTGTTGCCGGGATTCGTGGCCACGCCGCTCTGAAAGAGCAGTGGTGCATTGTCGTAGGCGATCTGCGCCACCAGACAGTGGTGTGTCCCCGGATAGCTGCAATTGTTGGTCGAGTCGTAGACGTCGAGAAAGCAGCCATAGTATGCCCACACGCTGTCCTGCCCCGCGACCACCGGGATTTGAATGCCGCGAACGTTGTTGTTCGAGACCGAGGGATCATAGTCGCTCGCGCCCGTTTTTCCAGTGGCAAAGAACGGCGTCGTCCGAATGGCCTGTCCGCTCGGGTCAGGCGGCAGGCTGGCCGACGACGGCAGCGGGTTGACCGGCAGTCCCGGGTACGCCGGGCTGCTGAGGTACGTGGTGGCGGGCTGGAAATCCGTGTCGAAAGAAGGGGCGATCCACATCCGGAAGAACACTCGCACATTAGCCGCTTCACCGGCTGGGCCCTGCGTGTTGCTGGTCAATCGCACACGCGCAATGGCGAAATTGTAATTCTGATGGTGCGACGAATCGAGTGGTGTAACCGAGGAGTCCCCGGTCTCGTAACCCACTTGACCCGGGAGTCCATTCAATGGATCGGACGAGCCCGGTAC
>Ga0070714_100002863_pt1 | contig 12759 bp, 15 predicted proteins | sample LARL83metaG_FD_65450 | JGI IMG/M metagenome (GOLD analysis project Ga0070714, IMG submission 65450) | Corn, switchgrass and miscanthus rhizosphere microbial communities from Kellogg Biological Station, Michigan, USA - LAR L8-3 metaG | ecosystem: Host-associated > Plants > Roots > Rhizosphere ... | reverse complement strand
CTGGCCGAGGCGGCCGTGGCGCTGCTGCTGGCGGTGGCCATCGCCGTGGTGCCAGGCCGGGCCGCGGGCCGGGTGCGGCCCGGGCCCAGCCTGCGCACCGAGTGACGGGAGGCCCCGGACGCTAGCGGAGCATGGGCTCCGGTTAGGTCAAGGGGCACCCCGCGGCGGGCTGCGGCAAGCCCACCGCGGGGTGCTAACAGCCGCTGACGCTATCGGGCTGCAGTCGCCCGCCCGGCTCCTGCTGCCCAGCAGGGGGAGGAACGTCGTCAGCGGCTGGCGCGCCGGGGCCGACCGTGCCCCCCGACGCCGGCCGGCCCCCCGAGGCCTCCCGCGACCTCGGCACCACGCATGCAGTCGAGCAATCCGGCGTGAAGGCAGCCTGAAGAGGCTGTGGAGACTATGTGTAGATCCGGGACGGTACGCGCGCCGGTGGTGCCAGGCCCTATCTGCGGTCCCGGGCCCGGCGGCCGCGCGGCCCGGACCAGGGATGCGGCCGCACCCAGGGGCAGATAAACCGGCGCGGCGGCCATTCTGCCCGCCAATGCGTAAAATGACGCGCGTGGTTGAGCAGGAGCAACGCCGGGAACGGCGTGGCGCGTCACTCATCAAAGCAACTCAGGGCCTCAGGGCCGCGATCATTTCCGGCGAGATATCGGGCAGCACACCGGTTCTCGAAGAGGAGTGGGCCGCCCGGCTGGGCATGAGCCGCACCCCGGTGCGCGAGTCGATCGGCCGGCTGGTGGGTGAGGGTCTCCTGGTCAAGAAGGGGCGCCAGGTCTACGTCTTCCAGCCCTCGCTGGCCGACCTCATCGAGGTCTATGAGATCAGGCTCGCGCTCGAGAAACAGGCGGCCACGTTCGCCGCCGCGGCCGTGACCGACGATGAGCTCGCGGAGGTGCGGGGCAATCTCGAGCGCCTGCAGGCCGCCCATGACTCGCGCGAATGGTTCGAGGTACACGAGGCATTTCACCTGAGCATCTTCCGCATCAGCGGCCGGGCGAAGCTGACCAGCCTGATCCGGAATCTGCGGCTGCAGTCGGAGCCCTATGTGCGGTTCGCGGTTAATGCCGATCCTGAGTTCCGCGCGACCTCGATCCGCGATCATCAGGAAATGGTCGCGGCGCTGGCGCGCCGGGATGTGGCGGCCATTGACCGGGTCGTCGACCGCCATTTGAACGCGACCACCGACGAGCTCCGCAGGCTGCTCGCGCTCCGGGTCGAGCTGGGCGGCGTGGTCGCGCTGACGGCCGGGATGGCGTGATCAGGGCCGCCCGCGGCTCCACTGCGGCTTGCGCTTCTCCAGGAACGCGTGCATGTTCTCGCGCGCGTCAGGCAGCTGGCTGGTCGCGGCCATGACCTCGACCGCGTAGTCGTACGCCTTGCCCTGGTCCAGGTCTATCTGCGCGTACAGCGCCTGCTTGCCGATGCCCTTGCTGACCGCGGATCCCAGCGTGACCCGCTCCAGCAGGTCCGCGGTGGCCGAGTCGAGCTGCCCGGCGGGCACCACCCGGTTGACCAGGCCCCAGTCGAGCGCGGTCCGCGCGTCGATGACGTCACCCGACAGCGCCATCTCCGCGGCCCGCTTCCGGCCGATGTTCCTGGCGATCGCCACCATCGGCGTGTGGCAGAACCAGCCGCCCTTGCCCCCGGGCGCGGCGAAGCCAGCGTTCTCGCTGGCCACGGCCAGGTCGGCGGACGCGACCAGCTGGCAGCCCGCCGCTGTGGCCAGGCCGTGCACCTTGGCCACGACCGGCTGGGGTACCTGCTGCATGATCGTCATCAGCTCGGTGCAGGTCCGCAGCAAACCGCGGACCGCGGGCAGGTCAGCCTCGACCATGTCGGCGAAGTCGTGCCCGGAGCTGAACACCGGGCCCGCGCCGGCCAGGACGATGCCCAGGGCGTCGCCGTCCCCGAGCTCGCCGAACGCGGCGATCAGCTCCTGCATGTGCGCCAGCGACAGGGCGTTGCGCCGCTGCGGGCGGTTCATGGTGACGGTGGCGAACTCGCCCGACCGCTCGACCAGGACGTGCTCGAACTCCATGGCGGCCTCCTCCCCACCGAGCCTACGCCGGGGCGGGCGGCCCGCTCTCCGCCGAGCCAGGCGGGGGTTTGACCAGCCGTTCCACGACGCCGGGCACGAGCGCCATCAGCAGCCAGCTGTACTTGGCCAGGTCGGTGTTCACCCAGGCCAGGCCGATGGACACCAGGACGATCAGGACCGTCCCGAGCGCGCGGAGCTGCCCGGCCCGTTCGGACTGCGGGCCGTAGGCCGGGGCGGGGGCCAGCAGATGGGCTCGCTTGGCGTAGATGACCGTAGCCTGCGTGGCCAGGGTGGCCAGCAGCAGGTTGCCGGCGAAGATGACGACCGCGAGCGGGTTCTCCGAGTACTCGCCCAGCAGGTCGCTGGTGAACGGCATGACCGTGATCGTGAACAGGAACGCGAAGTTCCACCAGGCCAAGCCCTCCCGCTGGCCGGAGATGCGCCGGTACACCTTGTGGTGCAGCAGCCAGAACTGGGCGATGACGTAGAACGAGATCGCGTAGCTGGTCAGACGGTCGCCGCGGTCGCCGAGCGCCGCGGCCAGGCTGGAGGGCGAGTCCGCGTCGTGGATGACCGGCACGGCCAGCTGCAGCACGAGCAGGGTCAGCGCGATCGCGACCACGCCGTCGGACAGGGCGAGCAGGCGGTCGACACTCGGCAGGTCGTCGTCGTGGCCGTGGCCGGCGCCGGAATCCGTGGACATCGCGATCCAGCCTGGCAGATCGGCCGTGGCCGATCGAGCATGCCTGCCGGGACTCGCCGGGGCCTGGCGGGCAAGAGTGCCCGCGGCCGATGCGTAATGGCCTATGTTCCGCTAGGTATCCGGTGGATGATCTAGCCAGGCTAGGCGCACGGGACGTTCGGAGGTAGCAATGCGGCTTGGGACGGCGCTGCTGATCGCGTGGCTGGCCATCGGCGCCATCGCCGGCGCTCAGCGCCACGACTACACCGGCCAGCTCAAGGGCTGCAGCCAGACCGCCACGATCGCGCTGACGATCATCGCGGGCCCGCTCAACTACTTCGGTGTGAACCCGAAGGCGTCGTGCCAGACCCCGGAACCCAGCAAGTAACGGGGAGGCCGCGGTGGCGGAGATTCGGTCATTGCTCGCCGGGATCGTGGGCGCGGGCCAGGTGCTGGCCGCGGGCGCGGCCGGCGCCGAGCACGAGCTGGCGGACTACGGGCACGACGAGACCCTGGGCCTCGAGCCCGGGGCGCCGGGGTTCGTGGTCAGGCCGGGCAGCACCGCCGAGGTGGCCGCGGTGCTGCGGGTGGCGGGGGAGCACGGGCTGCCGGTGACCGCGCGCGGCTCGGGCACCGGGCTGGCCGGCGGCGCGGTGCCGCGCCGGGGCGGCCTGGTGGTGTCGTTCGAGCGGATGAACCAGGTGCTGGAGATCGACGCCGGGAACAGCACCGCGACGGTGCAGCCGGGCGTGACCCTGGCCCAGCTCGACCAGGCCGCGGCCGCGCACGGCCTGTTCTACCCGGTGTACCCCGGTGAGATGAGCGCCAGCCTGGGCGGGACGGTCGCCACCAACGCGGGCGGGATGCGGGCGGTCAAGTACGGCGTCACCCGCCAGCACGTGCTCGGCCTCGAGGCCGTGCTGGCGTCGGGCGAGGTGCTGCGCGCGGGCGGCAAGAACGTGAAGACCAGCGCGGGATACGACCTCACCCAGCTGATCGTCGGGTCCGAGGGCACCCTGGCCCTGGTCACCGAGGCCACGGTCCGGCTCTACCCCCGGCTTCCGCACCAGGCCACCGTGCTGGCCCCGTTCGCGTCGCTGGAGCAGGTGACGGCCGCGGTGCCGCGGATCGTGGCCAGCGGCCTCGGGCCGCTGGTCCTCGAGTACGTCGACATGCTGACCATGGCCGCCATCACCGACAGCCAGCAGCTCGACCTCGGCGTGCCCGCCGCCGTCCGCGAGGCCGCCCTGGCCTACCTGGTGGTGATGGTCGAGGAACGCAGCTCAGAACGCCTCGGCGAGGACGTGGAGCTGCTCGCTGATCAGCTGTCCGGCCTGGGCGCGGCCGACGTCTACGTGCTGCCGCCCGCGGCCGCGCGGCGCCTGATCGAGGCGCGGGAGAAGGCGTTCTGGGCGGCCAAGGGCCTGGGCGCGGACGACATCGTGGACGCGGTCGTGCCGCGCGCGGCCATGGCCGCGTTCCTGGCCGAGGTGACCGCCGTCGCGGGCCGGGCGGGCGGGCTGGTCGTGGGGTGCGGCCACGCGGGTGACGGCAACGTGCACCTCGCGGTGTTCGAGCCCGAGCCCGCCGCGCGGAAGGCCCTGCTGCGGGAGATCTTCGCGGCGGCCGTGTCCCTGGGCGGGGCGGTGAGCGGCGAGCACGGCATCGGGCTCGCGAAGAAGGACTACTTCCTGGAGCTGGCCGACCCGGTGGCCGTGGACCTGATGCGGCGGGTGAAGCGGGCCTTCGACCCGGACGGCATCCTGAACCCGGGGGTTGTCTTTGATCGGGAGGACACGTGAACGGCGCGCAGGCCCTGATCCGTACGCTGACCGGCTCCGGAGTGGACGTCTGCTTCAGCAACCCGGGGACCTCCGAGATGCACTTCGTGGCCGCGCTGGACGCGGTGCCGGAGATGCGCGGGGTGCTCTGCCTGTTCGAGGGCGTGGCCACCGGCGCGGCCGACGGTTACGGGCGGATGGCCGGGCGGCCCGCCGCGGCGCTGCTGCACCTGGGGCCGGGCCTGGCCAACGGGCTGGCCAACCTGCACAACGCGCGGCGGGCCCGCACGCCGCTGCTGGCCGTGGTGGGGGATCACGCCACGTACCACAAGCGGTATGACGCGCCGCTGGAGTCCGATATCGACGCCCTGGCTGGCTGGATGTCGGTCTGGACGCGCCGCTCGGCCCGCAGCGCCGACGTGGCCGCGGACGCGGCCGAGGCGGTGGCGGCGGCCATGGCCCCGCCCGGCGGCATCGCCACCCTCATCCTGCCCGCCGACGTGTCCTGGTCCGAGGGCGCCGAGCCCGCGCCCGCGCTCAGCGTGCGGGAGCCGGCGCCGGTGCCCGGGGACGTGATCGCGTCTGCCGCGGCCGCGCTGCGCAGCGGGGAGCCGTGCGTGCTCATGCTCGGCGGGGCGGCCCTGCGCCGGCCGGGCCTGGCCGCGGCCAGCCGCATTGCCCAGGCGACGGGCGCCGGCCTGGTGGCCGAGACGTTCCCGGCCCGGATCGAGCGCGGCGCGGGCATCCCCGCGGTCGACCGGCTGGCCTACCTGGCCGAGTTCGCGGCGGCCAAGCTCGCGGGCACCCGCCGCCTGATCCTGGCCGGCGCGTCGGCCCCGGTCTCGTTCTTCGCCTATCCCGGGCAGCCGAGCTCGCTGGTGCCCGAGGGCGGCCAGGTGGAGGTGCTCGCCGCCGACGGCGACGACGTGGGCGGGGCGCTGGAGGCCGTGGCCGACCTGGTCGCTCCCGGCACCAAGCCCGTGCTGGCCGAGCCGGCCCGGCCCGGGCTGCCGGACGGCGACCTGACCGGGGAGAGCGTGGCCGCGGTCATCGGCGCGCTGCTGCCCGAGGGCGCGATCGTCTCCGACGAGGCCAACACCTCGGGGCTGTGGCTGCCCGGGGCCACCGCGGGCGCGCCGCCGCACGACTGGCTCACGCTGACCGGCGGCTCGATCGGCCAGGGGCTGCCGGTGGCCACCGGCGCGGCCATCGCCTGCCCGGACCGGAGCGTGCTCGCCCTCGAGGCGGACGGCAGCGCCATGTACACGATCTCCGCGCTGTGGACCCACGCCAGGGAGGGGCTGGACATCACCACGGTGATCTTCAACAACAGCGCGTACGCGATCCTCAGCATGGAGCTCGGCCGCGTCGGGGCGCAGACCACGGGGGCCGCCGCGCGCGACCTGCTCCAGCTGTCCCGGCCCGACCTCGACTTCGTGGCCCTGGCCACGGGCATGGGCGTCCCGGCCAGCCGGGCCCGCACGGCCGGGGAGTTCGCGGCGCAGTTCAGGACCGCGCTCGCCGAGCCTGGCCCGCACCTCATCGAGGCCGTGATCCCGCCGATCGGGTGACCGGTTCCCTGGTTCTCCCGGGGTGGGCCGGCCTAGGCGTCTGGTTCGTCGCCGCACACGTCGAGCCAGAGGTCCCCGGGCAGCGCCAGCAGGCGCTGCAGCACCGCCCGGTCGAGCTTCACGGCGTGCTCGGCGGCGTGCGAGGCGACCCAGCAGTACCAGTTCGCCTCGTATCCCGCGCCGACCAGTTCCCACAGCGAGCCGGACACGGGTTCCAGCACGGCCAGCAGCCGGCCTAGCTGCTCGCCGAGGTCGACGTCGCGCTCGATTTCATTACTGGCGCTAAGCAGCCACAGAGAGTTGTCACGGGTATGCGGGGAGCAGCGGGCCGAGGTTCCGGCCTCAAAAGCCTGGCTGGGCTGGACGCCGAGCCTCTGGGTGACGGCCGCGGCGGTCAGTGCCGCGTGGCATCCGCCCAGCCGGAACGTCGCCTTGGTCAGCACATTCGTCACTATGAGTGACTAGTAGCACCCGGCGCCAGCGAATTTCCCGGCCCCAGGCCGGCCGGCCGGGCAAGCCACCGTCCCGGGGCTGGCCTGTCGCCCGGACCGGGCGAATCGTCTGTATCGGCAGGTCAGGTGACCCGTTTTCACCCCGATTCCGGTTGAAATCTGCCTGCGGGGCAGCACACTGAGGGAACGGAACCTCGGTGACGCACCGGCTCGCCGAGCCCCCCGGTCCGAGGGAGGTCCGACGTGGCGGTGATGGACTCCACGCCAGAAACGCCTGGCCTGCCGGTGCCTGCGGGCCCCAACTACGACGCGCGACGCGGCGTCTACTACACCAAGCCACTGCTGCGCGGCTGGCTGCACCTGCTCTGGTTCGAGGTCTCGCTGGTGGCCGGCACGCTGCTGGTGACCCAGGCGCACGGCGCCGCCGAGACCACGGCCCTGGCCATCTACGCGGTCAGCGTGAGCGCGCTGTTCGGGGCCAGCGCCCTCTATCACCGCGGCAACTGGAGCGAGACCTGGCGCTGCAGGCTGCAGCGGCTGGATCACGCGATGATCCTGTTCCTGATCGCCGGCTCCGCGACCCCCGCCTTCCTGCTGGCCATGCACGGTGCGCTGGGCCTGGCCTGCGTGATCGTGCTGTGGTCGCTCACGCTGGCCGCGGGCGGCATCCGCATGGTCAAGATGGCCGGGCCTGAGCGCCTGGTCGGGGCCATGCTGCTGGGCCTGGGCTGGATGGCCGGGCTGGCCCTGCCCTGGGTGTGGATCCGCTCCGGCGCCGCGCCGGGAGCGCTGATGCTCGCCGGCGGCCTGCTCTACACGACCGGGGCGCTGTCCTATCACCGCCGCTGGCCCGACCCGGTGCCGTCGGTGTTCGGCTACCACGAGGTCTTCCACGCCTTTGTCTGCGCGGGCGCCACCTGCCAGTACCTCGCGATAGCGCTGTTCCTCAGGTAAGCGCAGGTGGCCGGCCCGCCTGAGCGGCCCGGCCACCGGGGAAGCTGGCTCTACCGGCCGAACAAGTCGCCCGAGTTGCCGTTGACGTGTCTGTAGCCCGCGGGGATTACCGGGCGCAGCTTGGCCAGGTTCGCGGGCGTGGGCGGGAGGAATGTGAATTCCTGGACGTACTGCTCGCCGTTGGACCTGCGCACGTACTGCTGCACCGGCAGGTAGGTCGTGGCGTCCACCCACAGCCGCGCCGCCGTCGTGTGAGGCGGGGCTTCATGGTTGGGGGGGACGTTGATCTTCAGCTCGATGGCCTGCTGGCCGTGCAGTTCGGTCTGCCCCACGACCGTGAACTGGCCGTTAGCGATCTCGGCGCGGATGCCGGCCGCGTCGAGGGGGAAGCCAAGGACGAACTGCCCGTGCCACACCCCCCAGACGTGCCGGAAGTGGTTGACGACCAGATCGGTCCCGGAAAGCTGCAGCCCGCCCTGGTCGAAGTCGGCGATGTAGCTGCTGGAGGGCTCGGTTTCGGGCAGCGTGAAGGAGTACTCCCCGTCCTTGTACACCAGGCCGTCCGACCCGAGGCCGAGGATGCGGAAATGGACCCTCTGCCCAGGCTGGGGATACGCCGGTGACAGCCATGTCCCGCCGCCCGGCGCGGGCCCGCCATGCGAGTAAAGGATGTCGCCGCTGGCCGTGTCGATGGCCGCGAGCAGGCGGGTTCGCAACGCGGACGCGGCGATCGGCGTGGCCTGGGCGGGCCCGTGGGCCACCGCCGCGATCACCGCGGCCGCGGCCAGCGCCCCGGCCGCGCCCAGGGCCAGGCCTGCGCGCAGGGCATGCCGCCGCGGCCCGCGCCGCAGCCGAAGCGAGCGCTCCGGCCGCCGCGGGTGATCGTAGACGGCGCGGAGGACGTCAGCGGTGTCCGGCGTGAACCGCTCCAGGTCGCGCAGTGCGACCCGCAGGTCGTCTTCGGTGGGCATCAGATCTTCTCCTCGATGAATGCAGGTGCCTGGCCGGGCCGGACGTTCATCTCCACGCGCAGCGTGGCGAGCGCCCGGGCCGCGTAGCCGCGAACCGTGCCCGGCTTGCAGCCGATCAGGTCCGCGATCTCGATGTCGCCGAGCCCCTCGTAGTAGCGGAGCGCGAGCACGGCGCGCTGCCGGGCGGGCAGCTTGCCGAGCTGGGTGAGGAGAGCGTCACGTTCGGCGTAGCCGGCGGCGTGATCGGGAGCGCTGCGGTGATCCACGTCGGACGCGGCTCCCGAGGGGATCAGCCGCCACTCCCTGCGGCGCCAGTTCAGGAACTCATTGAGGATCATCTTGCGGACGTAGTACTCCGGCCGGTCCAGGCTCCCGATGGTGCGCCATCTGGAATGCGCACGGATCAGCACCTCCTGGGCCAGATCCTCGGCCAGGGCGCGGTCGCCGGTCAGCACCGCGGCGAACCGCAGCACACCCGGCAGCCGGCTGGCCGCGAATTCCTCGAAGGTCATCACACCTCCACCGTTGGGGTTCCGCCCCTTACACGCAATGAGCACGCCGATGTGCTGCGCCGGCGCGAGACTTCCCAGGTCAGGCCGGACCAGCCGGGCTGCGATCGGGCCAGCTTCCGAGCCGATCCGGACGAGGCCGTGCGTAATGCCGGTTATCCATGACATCGCCGACCGTGTGCCGATGCCAACCGTTCAGCCCGGGTACGCGTCCTAATTCGGGCGCCTGACCCGCTTGGGTACCAGGGCGATCCGACCCGGCGCGAAGGGAACGATGACCTCAGCACGGCGCATGGCTTGGTGGGCGGTGGCCGCGACGGCCCCGGCCTGCACCGCGATCCTGCTCACGGCGTGCGGCGGCGAGGCGAGCCCGGCGGCCGCGCCGGCCAAGGCGGTCACGGTCACCGCCACGCCCGCGGCGGCGGCCAGCGTGGCCGCGGGCAGCCCGGTCGCGCCGCCGTCGCCAGCCGCGCTGCCCGGGCCGGCTCCGTGCCCGACCAGGAACCTCGGGGTCAAGGCGGGCATCAGCCAGGGAGCCGCGGGGAGCGTCTACCAGCTCATCGACTTCACCAACATCTCCGACGTCACCTGCACGCTGTCCGGCTACCCGGGCGTGGCGTTCTGGACGCCAGGCAGCGGAGGCGGCCGGATCGGCGCCGCGGCCAGGCGGAGCCCGGTGGCCCCGAGCGAGGTGGTCATGCTCGCGCCGGGAGCGGTCGCCCACGCGCAGCTGCGGATCGGGGACGTGGGCCAGGTCCCCGCGGGCAAGTGCGGCCAGGTCACCGCGCACCGGCTGGTGATCTACCCGCCGAACCAGAGCACGCCGGCCACGCTCAGCTACACGGCTCCGACCTGCTCGAAGCCGGTGCAGATCCTGACCGTGAGCGTCATCCAGCCGGGGGTAGGCACCCTCGCCTAGACCTGGTACATGCCGTGCCGGACGGCATGTGCCGGCCCATCCACCGCCGCCACGGCCGCGGCCGCCCCGCCCCCATCCCAGCCGCCCCGGCCGGCCCTTCGGCGTACACCGTGACCGTATAAATGCTTTGACCGGTCTCGTGCGTGACTAGTAAAATTTCTTAAGTAGTCACGCACGGACGGAGGCATTCCGATGGTGATGGTCCTGGCGCTGGCCGCGGCGCTGCTGTACGGCGGCGCGGACTTCCTGGGCGGGGCCGCGACCAGGCGGGCGCACGTGCTGTCGGTGGCGGCCGTGTCCGCGACGGCGGGGCTGAGCGTGCTGCTCATCGCGGCTCTGGCGTCCGGTGACCTGCTCCGGCCGGCCGGGCTGGCCTGGGGCCTGTCCGCGGGGGTGATCGGCGGGGCCGGCCTGATCGTGTTCTACATCGGCCTGGCCACCGGGCCGATGAGCGTGGTCGCGCCGGTTTCCGGCCTGGTCGGCACCGTGCTGCCGGTCGGGGTGGCGCTGACCGAGGGCGAGCGTCCCGGGGTGCTGGTCTACGTCGGCGCCGTGGCCTGCGTGGTCGCGATCGTGCTGGCCAGCTCCGGCGGCGGCCCGGCCGCGGCCCCCGGGCGGCGGGTGCCGGTGCGCGCCATCGGCTACGGCGTCGGGTCGGGCATCTTGTTCGGCCTGTTCTTCGTGTTCATGCGCGACGGCGGAGAGTCGGGCGCGTTCTGGCCGGCCACCGTGGCGCGGCTGGGGGAGCTGATCGTGGCCCTGGCCGCGATCGCCGTGGTGCGGCCGGGCACTCGCGGCGCGGGCCTCGCGCCGGTGCTGGCCGCGGTCGCCGCGGGCACGATCGACGCGGCCGCGACCCTCTGCTACGTGGCCGCCACCCGGTCCGGCCTGTTCGGCCTGGCGGTCGTGCTGGCCTCGCTCTACCCCGGGGTCACCGTGCTGCTGGCCCGCATCGTCCTGGGCGAGAAACTGCGCTGGGCGCAGCGCGCGGGCCTGGTCCTGGCCGCCTTCGGCATCTTGCTTGTGACCGTGTGAAGGCCTGGCAAACTGCGGCCACCCTGGAGATGGCTGCCCGAACTGGAGATTCTGCGCGCCAGCAAGCGGCCTGGATGCCCATCAACCGCGGCGGGGCAGTATCGATGGTGCTGATCAGCTGCATCGTGGGCGCTTGGTTGTGTCTGCCAGGGCGGCTGCGCCGAACCCGATCTCGGCTGCGAGGTACGCCCAGTACGCGGCGTCCGTTTGGGGGCGGTCGAGCACGAGTGCCGCCAGGCGCGATGCGGCCGCGCCGAGCCAGGTGACTCCCACGGCGGCCTGGAATGCCGGATCGCGGCTGGCCAATGCGACGGCGCCCAGCGCGGCATAGGTGCCGCCGAGTCCTGCGCGTGTCTCGGCGCTGCCCCGGCTGGAGATGGGAGAGAGTTGGAGCGCTGCCGCGACGCGTTTTGGCGCCACCACAGCGGCGAGGCCCGACAGCATAAGCGCCGCGCTGCTCACGTGCCCAATGCTCACGGCCTAGCCCTTCAGTCGATCGTGATCACTGCGCATCCTAGGGGTGCATTGCGCGCCGCAGGGCGGTGACGGCGAACCCTCGTCCAGCAGTTGCGAGGGGTGTGCGGACAGCTAAGGTCAGGTTAGGCATTCGGCCAGTTTGCGGTAGGCAGGGAGTGGGTCTTCGGCATCGGGACCGAGGACTTGGATGGCGATGTGGTCGGCTCCGGCGTCCAGGTGGGTGTGCAGGCGCGCTGCGACATCGTCGATGCTGCCGTGCAGGACGAGCGCGTCGATGAGACGATCGCTTCCGCCGCCGGTCATGTCCTTGTCCGTGTAGCCGTAACGGCGCAGGTTGCTGGTGTAGTTCCGCAGCTTGAGGTAGGGGTCGGCGAGGAATTGCCGGCCGATCCTGCGGGCTACGGCGGCATCGGCGGTGAGGACTACCTTGTGCTCGGGTGCGATGATCACGCCGGGCCCGAGCAGCTGGCGGGCATCGCGGGTGTGGTCTGGGAGGACGAGGTAGGGATGGGTTCCCGAGGTCCGTGCCGCCGCCAGCTGCAGGGCTCGGGGTCCCAGCGCGGCGAGGATCCGCCGGTCCTTAGGCACGCCGGCGGTGTCGAGGGCGTCGAGGTAGGCGGCCATGGTATCGAGGGGCCGCTGGTAGACGGGGATCGACTCGGGGTGGCCGACGCCGAGGCCGAGGAGGAAGCGGTCACCGTGGCGGGCGGCGATTCGGTGGTAGGCATGGGCGACGACATCGGGCTTGTTGGTCCACATGTTGACGATGGCGGTCGCCACGGTGATGGTCGTGGTGGCGTCGAGGGCGCGTTCGGCCAAGCTGAGATCCCCGAGGGGGGCGGACCCGAAGCCGAGCCAAGCGGCCGGATAGCCCATTGCCTCGGCGCCGACGACGAAGCGAACGCGGGCGTCGTCGTCGTAGCGCGGGTTGAGCCAAGCTCCGATTTTCCCGAGGGCTGGGCCAGGGCGGGAGGGCCGTGGCGGGCCGCTCATTCCTCGATCACCAGGTCTGCGATGGCTCCGTCGCGCAGAGTGAACCGGAAGTGGAGATCGACCTGGCCGCCGGGGAAGTTGCCCTCCAGGTGATGCGTCACGTCATAGTGGTCCGAGTCAAGTCTGGTGGCTCCGGTCACCTCGGTCGTGTAGGTGAACTCACTGGCCGAGCGTGAAAGCCACGCCCTGATCTCATCATGTCCGTGATAGGTCCTGCCCTCGTCGGTGACGGTGGCGTCGGGCTGATAGCTGCTCACCGCCCGATCGAGGTCGCGGGCCTGATGGGCCGTCAGGTAGATGGCGATGACTCCGGGCAGCTGGGCGGGGTCGATGCCCTCGGCACTGGCCGTCATGAGCTGCTCCCTTCTCGCTGG
>Ga0070714_100002860_pt1 | contig 12763 bp, 13 predicted proteins | sample LARL83metaG_FD_65450 | JGI IMG/M metagenome (GOLD analysis project Ga0070714, IMG submission 65450) | Corn, switchgrass and miscanthus rhizosphere microbial communities from Kellogg Biological Station, Michigan, USA - LAR L8-3 metaG | ecosystem: Host-associated > Plants > Roots > Rhizosphere ... | reverse complement strand
GACGAGCGGGTCGGCGTGGTGTGCCTGTCGCACGTGGACTTCCGGACCGGCGCCATGTGGCCGGCCGCCGCGACCACGGCCGACGTGCAGGGTGTCGGGGCGCTGATGCTGTGGGACGTGTGTCATTCCACCGGCGCGGTCGACGTCGACCTGCGTGGTTGGGGTGCGGACCTGGCCGTGGGATGCGGTTACAAGTACCTCAACGGTGGGCCGGGAGCGCCTGCGTATATGTTCGTCGCGGCCGAGCACCAGGCCGGGTTGCGCACGCCGCTGCCCGGCTGGCACGGCCATGCCGACCCGTTCGCGATGCGGCCGGAATACGAACCGGCGCCCGGCATCGGGCAGTTGGCCGGCGGTACGCCGCCGGTGCTGTCGTTGCTGGCGCTGGAGGAGGCCGTGGACACGCTCGCCGGAGTGTCCACGGTGGATCTGCGCGCGAAGAGCCTGGCGCTCACGGGGCTGTTCATCGACCTGGTGGCGAGCCGGTGTCCCGGTGTTTCCGTTGTGACGCCGAGGGAAGCCGGCCGGCGTGGGAGCCAGGTGTCGGTGCGGACGGACCACGCGTACGAACTGGTGCAGGCCCTGATCGAGCGGGATGTCATCGGTGACTTCCGCGCCCCCGACATCGCGCGGTTCGGCTTCGCACCGGCTTATTCGCGATACGTCGATATTTGGGACGCGGTCGACGTGATCGCCGACGTCCTGACCAGCGCCGAACACCTGTCGGAACGGTTCGCGATGCGGTCGACGGTCACCTGACAGCGCCGAACGGCCACAGTGGAACGCCAGGTAGAGCAACGTCACCAATTCGATACACGATTTGTCCCGTCGAGTGATGACGTGAGCAGGCGCTACCACATAGAGTGCCCCAGTCCTCACGCGGCGGGACCGGACGAGGCAATGAGACATCACCCGGTGCGGTGACTCACACAGGGATCTGACACAGTGTGCGACAGCACCCCTGGTTCGAGTCGATCAGGTCGGGGTGGTGCTCCGCCCGCGTCGTCGCGCGGCCGGCTGTTGGCGCGGAACGGGAGAGAACAGGAGCAGGAATGCGGCAGGGTTTACGCCGGACCATCGGTCTGGGTGGCGCGGCTTTCGTTGCGGTCGGAGCGGCCCTGGTGCTGACGCTCCCGGCCAGTGCGCATCACCCGAAGTTCACGGCCACATGCGACACCGAGAGCCACCAGATGGTGCTGACCATCGATCTCGAGCAATACGCCAAGGGCTCGGACGGTCAGGTCAACACCATCACGGCGACGGACCAGCCCGCGGGCGGCAAGCTCATCACGCTGATCGACGCGGGCACGAAGTTCGACACGACGTTCACCGCGACCTTCAACGCATCGTCGACGCCGGCCACCGGTGCCGCCGACGTGACGAACACCTTCATGGTGTCGGTCAAGGCGTGGGACGACCCGAACGGTGACAAGGGCTTCACCACCACGTTCAACCAGGCCGTCGAACCGTGCGTCAAGACTCCGCCCACGACCACGACCACGACGGTTCCGCCGACCACGACCACGACCAAGCCCGCCGCCACGACCACGAAGACTCCGGTCGTCGCTGCCGCGTCCAGCCAGCTGCCCAACACCGGTGTGAACGCCGGGATGCCGCTGCTGGTCGCCGGTGTCCTCGTCGTCGCCGGTGGTGGGATCCTGCTCTGGCTGCGCATCGCCGCCAAGCGTCGTAGCACCAACAACTGACGTAGCAAGCAAAACGCGGGGTGTCGCATCGCGACACCCCGCGTTTTCGTTCGTGCTCAGGCGAACCGGCGAATGATCCGCGCCAGGATCGAGCTGACGATCAGCCAGAACAGCGCGGCGATCCCGTAGTTCTCCAGCACCCGTAGTTTCGTGTCACTCGGTGTGAACAGGTCCTTGAATCCCCACGCCAGCGGATCGGACCAGCTCGTCACCAAGCTGGTGATGCCGTTGGCCGGGTTCGCGCCGCCCACGGTGAGCAGCACCCGGAGCACGAGGACGATCACGACGACGAGCCCCGCCCATCGCACCACGGTGGCCACCGTGCCGACGACGGCGGTCCTGGTGCGCCTGACGGCACTGTCCTGGTCGGTCATGACTGTCAAGTCTGGCACGTCGCGCCACGCGGACGCTACGCGTCAGTAACCGTCATTACCGGATCAGGCGCGCGATGATTCCGGTGACGAGGATCCAGAAGACCGCGGCGAGTCCGTAGGTGATGATGACCGCCCAGTCCTGGTTGTCGATGGTGAACAGGCCAGGGAAGAACAGGGCCAGGGGGACCGCGATGGACTGGACGAACTTGTAGAAGGCGTTCCCGGCGTTCGCCCCGAACAGTTGCAACAGGATGAACACCACTTCGATGATCGCGAACAGTGCGCCGACACCGGTGATGACCCGGGCCGCGCCGTAGCGGGTAGCAGGTCGTGTACTCATGTCGGGTGGAGTACCCGGTCGCACGCGATACGACACCATGGTCCGCTAACGTGCGCGATTGGTATGGCGTGTCCACGATGTGGACCGCGCGCGTTGGCCCGTCCCTGCCCGACTGGCTAGGGTGGGCGCGTGGCACCGTATGCCCTCCTGCTTCGCCGCCGCGACGGGGTCTGACAAGACCGGCCCCCCGTCGCGGAGTTCGGCGCGTCGCCGGTCGTCGATCCCGGCACCCGCAGGAGCACCAGCGTCATGACCACCATCGTCACTCCCCACACCACCACCAGCCACATCCGCACGCCCGCGCGCCCAGCGCCGGACGACCAGGCGTCGTGGAACAACCAGCGCGGCAGCTCGATGCCGGTACACCGGTATCGCCCGTTCGCCCAACTCGTCGAGCCGATCACGCTGCCCGACCGCACCTGGCCGGACCGCACGATCACCCGTGCGCCGCTGTGGTGCGCCGTCGACCTGCGCGACGGCAACCAGGCGCTGATCGACCCGATGTCCCCGGCCCGCAAGCGGCGCATGTTCGAACTGCTGGTCCGCATGGGCTACAAGGAGATCGAGGTCGGCTTCCCGGCCGCCAGCCAGACCGACTTCGACTTCGTCCGCGAGATCATCGAGGACGGCAGCATCCCGTCCGACGTCCGCATCCAGGTGCTGACGCAGTGCCGGCCCGAGCTGATCGAGCGGACGTTCGAGTCGGTGCGCGGCGCGCCGGCCGTGATCATGCACATCTACAACTCGACGTCGATCCTGCAGCGCCGCGTGGTGTTCCGCGAGGAACGCGAGGGCATCAAGAAGATCGCCACCAGCGCCGCTGAGATGGTGGTCGAGCTGGCCACGAAACAGCCAGACACCGACTTCCGCTACGAGTACTCGCCGGAGTCCTACACCGGTACGGAGCTGTCCTACGCGGCCGAGGTGTGCAACGCGGTCAGCACGATCTGGCGGCCGACACCCGACCGTCCGGTGATCATGAACCTGCCGGCGACCGTGGAGATGGCCACGCCGAACGTGTACGCCGACTCGATCGAGTGGATGAGCCGCAATCTGGACAACCGCGAGTCGGTGATCCTGTCGCTGCACCCGCACAACGACCGTGGCACCGGCGTGGCAGCGGCTGAACTGGGCTACCAGGCCGGGGCGGACCGGATCGAGGGCTGCCTGTTCGGCAACGGGGAACGCACCGGAAATGTGTGCCTGGTCACACTGGGCATGAACATGTTCAGCCAGGGCATCGACCCGCAGATCGACTTCTCCGACATCGACGAGATCCGCCGGACCGTCGAGTACTGCAACCAGCTACCGGTGGCCGAACGCCACCCGTACGGCGGCGACCTGGTGTTCACCGCGTTCTCCGGCAGCCACCAGGACGCGATCAACAAGGGCCTCGACGCGCTGAAGTCCGCGGCCGACCGGGCCGGTCACCCGGTCGACGAGCATCCGTGGGAGGTCCCGTACCTGCCGATCGACCCGAAGGACGTCGGCCGCACGTACGAGGCCGTGATCCGGGTGAACTCGCAGTCCGGCAAGGGCGGCGTGGCCTACGTGATGAAGTCCGAGCACCAGCTCGACCTGCCGCGCCGGCTCCAGATCGAGTTCTCCAAGGTCATCCAGGCAGTGACGGACTCCCAGGGTGGTGAGGTCACCCCGGACCAGATGTGGCACGCGTTCGCCGGCGAGTACCTGACGCCGGCCACGCCGCTGCAGGTGCACCGGTCGTGGCTGGCCGCCGACGATCCGGCCGAGAGCGACGTCACGATCCACGCCGTGGTCCGGGTGGAGGACGACGAGCGGCAACTCGTGGGATCGGGCAACGGTCCGATCGCCGCATTCGTTGACGCGCTCGCCGGGATCGGCTATGACGTCCGAGTGCTCGATTACGCGGAGCACGCGTTGAGCGCGGGTGACGACGCGCGTGCGGCCGCGTACGTGGAGTGCGCGGTGGGTGAGCGGGTGTTCTGGGGGGTCGGTATCGACTCCTCGATCGTCACCGCCTCCCTGCGCGCGGTGGTGTCGGCTGTCAACCGGGCAAACCGGTAAAGTCGACACGCCCTCCCGGAGCGACCGAGCCACGTTCCGGGAGGGTCCGCCGTGTGGTCAGTTGGCCTGCTCGGCCGTCTCCCGCTGCTGTTCGGCGTGATGCCGCTCGGCGGCCTGCGCCGTGCGCCGCTTGACGACGAGTCCGATCACGACGCCGACGACGACCGCGAGAATCAGGGCGATGTAGGAGAACCGGCTGAACCACTGGTCGGCGACCTCGCCGAGGTAGTAGATCGCCGCCGTCAGCCCGCCGGCCCAGCAGATCCCGCCGGCCACGTTGGCCACCAGGAACCGCGGGTACGGCATCTCCAGCGCACCGGCCAGGAGCCCCGCGAACACCCGCAGCAGCACGATGAACCGGCCGACGAACACGGCGAGCACGCCCCACCGGTCGAACTGCTTCTCGGCGTACGACACGTGCGCGGGTCCGAAGTGCTTCGGGAACTTGCGGCCCAGCCAGTCGAACAGCGGCCGGCCCCATCGTCGCCCGATCAGGTACCCGATGGAGTTACCGGGGATGGCACCGCCGGCCGCGGCCACGGCGACCCAGACCGGGCTCAGCGCGATCGTGTGCTGGGAGGCCAGCAGCGCGGCGGAGATCAGCACGATCTCGCCGGGGAACGGGATGCCGAGGCTCTCGATCAGGATGAAACCAGCCACGAGCAGGTACACCACGAGCGGCGGTACCGCCTCCAGCCACTGGTTGACGTGCACTCGGGCCCCCTGGTCGTCGGATACCGGCTCCGGTTACCAGTGTGCCCGACCCGTGACGATCAGTCCGACGGGGCTGAGAAACGCATCAGTTCGGTGTCCCGGAGTTGGCCGAGGACGCGGACCAGGATGCCTTCGTCGGCGGGGGTGGCGACGAGGTAGTCGCCGCGCGTGTACAGCACGGCGCGGCCGCTGCGCATGTCGATCGCCTGCACGGTGTTGCAGCCGCGATGCCGCACGCCGTCGGAGTCCCGCACGGTCACGCCGAACTCGGCGAATCGCAAGCGTTTGCTGCCGACGAGCGACACGAACAGCCGGGCGTCCGCGCCGGACATGCCGCGCGCGGTGAGATCGCCGATCACGCCGTCGTCGGAGTCCTGGCCCAGTTCCATCGACCGGGTGATCGCCGCGTCGACCTCGGCCACCGGCAGGCTCACCAGCGTGCCGCGAGCCGGCTCCACGGGCGGCAGGACGTGCACGAGCGCGGGGAGCGCGGCCTCGGCCGGCACCCGGCTGAAGCGGACGTGACCTTTCGTGACCACCGCCAGAACGGCGGCGCCGCGATGGGTGGTGACGGCGGCGCGTACCTCGGCACCGCGGCCGGCGGCGAATCGCAGATCGACCTCGACCACGGCATGTGCGAACGCGGTCATCGAGCGATGGAGTTCCGGCGTAACGCATCCGTCCGCATCGATTAATCCCAACGCACCCAACCGGGTCAATGTCATGTCGTCGGGATGGCCGGCACCGCTGCGAGCAGCGAAGATCGCCGGCGGCGCCGGCAGTTTCGCCATCTGCCAGGCAACGCCCAATTCCGCACAATCGAGCTCTATCAGCACTGAATCAACCACCCTTGGTGGGCATGCGAACACGAGCGGTGCGGACAGTAGTCCGTTTGTTCACAAGACAGAACGGCATTCCAGTGGCATCACACGAACGGGTGATCTCGATCGCGTGGGAAGTGGTCGATCACTCCACCATGTCGGCGCGACAGGCGCGCAGATGTTCCACCAACGTGGAGGTGACAGCCCTGGTAAAGGTGATCTCGATACGGTCCGGCGTCGTGTCGGCGAGGTGCAGATAGACCTGCATCGGTCCGCCGTCCAGGTGTGTGTCGAAATCCCGTTCGGCATACGGGACGACGCCGTTGTCGGTGTGCGGATGGACGCCGAGCAGGACATTGCCGCGTTCCTCGTGCCGGCACGGGACCACGCACACGCCGTCCCGGTCCAGCGTCATCGCGACCATGTCGACGGCGTCGGCCGCGAGCTCGACGGAGAAGCGGGCGACGGACGCGAGATGGATCCACAGCCGTTGGTGGGGCGCGTCGAGTTCAACCTGCGTCGTGCACGTACGGTAACCAGGTAGGTACCCCGTGAACAGTCGGCAGGTGCTCAAGTCGCGGCCGTCGACCATACTGAGATCATCCCCCATTCGAGTGAACGGCGCTGTCGGCATTCGTCGCAATCTCCCGGTAAATTGGGGCATATCGGGCGAACATTGGCGGTATGCCGGCTTCGACTGCGAACTCAACTTGTCGCGGTCGCGGTAGCCGCCGGCCGCGTACGGTCCACCGCGAACCACCCCGTCTCGAACCGTTGCCACGCCTCGAATTCGGCCCGATGGTGGGCACCGTCCCGCGCCACCGACCTGGCCAGCCGTTTCGCCGGATCCGGCAGGTCCACCCACACCAGGCCGGTCAGCCACGGCCGCACCGAAGCGCGGCCGGCCGACACGCCCTCCACCAGCAACACATCGGGTATCGGCACGTCGATCACGGTGTCGCCGATCGTCGGCGGCCCGGCCGACCAGTCCATCGGGTGATATCGACCCGGTAGTCCATTCCGCAGCGGCAGCAACACGCCGTCCACCAGCCGTGGCCACCACGACACCGGATCGTCCCAGGTCGCGAAGTGATCCGTCGGCACGACGGCGACCGAACACATGCGGCGCAGCAGCGCGGCCAACCCGGCGGCCACCGTCGACTTCCCGGCCCCGGACGGCCCGTCCACCGCGACCAGCCGCACGGTGCCCAGAAGCGGCGGACCGGCGAGGACATCGGCGGCGATGCGGTCGAGGGCGGTCGGGTGTGTCAGATCTGGCGCCGGCCGGACAGCGCCCGACCGAGCGTCAACTCGTCGGCGAACTCCAGGTCGCCGCCCATCGGCAGGCCGGACGCCAGGCGGGTCACGGTCAGGCCGGCGAAGTCGCGCAGCATGCGGACCAGGTAGGTCGCGGTCGCCTCGCCCTCGGTGTTCGGATCGGTCGCGATGATCAGCTCGGTGATCGTCGGCCCCTCCGTCGAACCGATGCGGGCCAGCAGTTCCCGGATGCGGAGCTGGTCCGGGCCGATGCCGGACAACGGATCCAGCGCGCCGCCGAGCACGTGGTAGCGGCCCTTGAACTCGCGGGTGCGCTCGACGGCGAGGACGTCCTTGGGCTCCTCCACGACGCACACGACGGTCGCGTCACGGCGTACGTCGGCACAGATCCGGCACCGGGTCTCGGCCGAGACATTGCCGCAGACCTCGCAGAAGACGACGCCCTCCTTGACCCGCTGCAGCGCCTCCTGCAATCGGGTCAGATCGGCCGGATCGGCGGCGAGCAGGTGAAACGCGATGCGCTGCGCGCTCTTCGGCCCGACCCCCGGCAACCGGCCGAGCTCGTCGATCAGGTCCTGAACCGGCCCCTCGTACACGGTCCGCGGCTCTTACTCGTCGAACCCGGGCAGCCCGAGCCCGCCCAGGCCGCCGGCCAGCGGCCCCATCATGTTCATGGCGAGGCCCTGCACCTTGCTGTTGGCGTCCCGCACCGCGGCGACGATGAGGTCGGACAGGGTTTCGACGTCGTCCGGGTCGACGACCTTCGGGTCGATCGTGAGGCTCTTGAGCTCGCCGCCGCCGGACATCACGGCGGACACGAGACCGCCGCCCGCCGTGCCGGTCACCTCGGCCGCGGTCAGCTCCTGCTGCATCTGCTGTGCCTGTTGCAGAATCGCCTGCATATCGGGCATGCCACCGGGCTGCACCGTGGCTCCTCTCGTCAAGAACGCGCGCTACCCACCAGACTAGTCGCGCGGCGCTGCTACCGTGCTGTGCCGTGCGTCGACTTGCCGTGCTTGTGGCCGTGGTATTCGCCGTGGCCGGATGCGAGACCAGCACCTCCGGTAGCCCGGTCGCCCCCGCGACGTCACCACCAGCCGTCACCACGGCACCCGCGACGACCACCGCCGCGCCGACGACCGCCGCGACCACGTCGCCGCCCAAGACGACCACCACCATCCCGGTGGCCGGCAACGGCCACGGCCAGGTGATCGTCCTGGACCCCGGCCACAACGGCGCCAACGCCAGCCATCCGGCCGAGATCAACGCGCTCGTGCCGTCCGGGCGCGGCCAGACGAAGGCGTGCAACACGACGGGTACGTCCACCAACGCCGGCTACACGGAACACGCGTTCACGTGGGACGTGGCCAACCGCGTCCGCGCCGAGCTCATCGCGCACGGCTACCAGGTCGTCATGACCCGCAACGACGACACCGGCGTCGGGCCGTGCGTGAACCAGCGGGCCGCCATCGGCAACCAGGCGAACGCGGCCGCGGTCGTGTCGATCCACGGCGACGGTTCCGACGTCGCCGGCACCCACGGTTTCCACGTCGAGTACTCGAGCCCGCCGCTGAACTCCGAACAAGGCCCGCCGTCCATCGCGCTGGCCACGGCGCTCCGCGACAGCGGCCGTGCCGCCGGTTTCACCACCGCCAACTACATCGGCTCGAACGGCCTGTTCGGCCGGTCCGACCTCGGCGGCCTGAACCTGTCCGACCGGCCGACGGCCCTGATCGAGTGCGGCAACATGCGCGACGCGTCGGACGCGGCCGTGATGAGCAGCCCGGACGGCCGCCAACGCATCGCCGACTTCATCGCGGCGGCCATCATGACGTACCTGAAGGCATGATCCCCGCCGCCGACCGCGATCCGATGCCGACGTACTCCAACGGCCAGGACTGGCTCAGCTCGTGGTGGCCGCCGGACGACAAGCCGGTCGGAATCCCGCACGGCGCCACCGGAATCTGCGTCACCGCCGCGGACGAGTTGATTCTGATCAGCGAGAACGGCACCGGATGGGGTTTCCCCGGCGGCCGCCCGGAAGCCGGCGAGGACGACGAGGACACGCTGCGCCGCGAGGTGTGGGAGGAGTCCTGCGCCGTCGTCGTCACTGCCCGACTGTTGGGTTACGGCCGGGGCGAATGCGTCCGAGGCCGCCAACTGGGTGAGGTCCTCGTGCGGTCGTTCTGGCGGGCCGACGTGGACCTGAAACCGTGGCGGCCCGAGTTCGAAATAGCGCACCGGAAGGTCGTGCCGACGAGCGAGGCGACCCGGTGGCTCGACGAACGAACCGAAACCGAGACGCGGATGTCCTTGCGCGCCCTGCACGAGGCCGGCATCACATCGGACTGAACCGTGGGTGGTGCGACGGCGGCCGCACCACCCACGATCCGCTGCCTACTACGGCGACAGGCGCAGCGCACCGCCGGTAAAGCTCAGCGCTGTCTTCGCGGTGTTCGGCGGCGCGGTGAAGCGGTACAACTGTCCGTCCGTACCACGGAACACCACAATGACCCGATCGTCGAAGTCACCCAACAAGGTTGGCGGGGTAGCCGCGGCTTGGGTCGATAGCTGCTGCCACGGGAGGTAGGTGTCGCCCTGGCTGCTGTAGTTGTTCGTGACATGCACGAGGCCGTCCGCGCCCAGTGCGGCGATCGCGTTGAACGTCGAGAACTCGCCGTACACGCTGACCGGTTTGTGGTCGGCCAGGGCGAGCGGCGGGAGCGGATGCCACGTGTCCGGTTGCTGGCTGATCGTGCGGACCGACGCCTGGCCCGCGGTGCTGTCGTAGCCGACCAGGGTGGGCAGAGTCTGCACCTCGTCGCCGACGCCGAGCACATTGACGTTCCCCACCGGCATCGACGTGCTCGTCCACGGAGTCGGTGCCGACGGACTGCCGAGGAGGACCTGGGCGTCGCCGTTGGCCGTGTTCCCGACGCCATAGGCGTTGTCCGCCGCACTGACCAGGCCGAGATCGGGCAGGTCGGTACTCGGCGTGCCGGGGGTCAGTGTGACGCCGACCGGGCGCCACGGCATGAGCTTGGGCGTGATGGTGTCGAACGTCTGCCGCTCCCACAGCGCGCCGGAACTGTCCTCGCCCACCAGGTCGATATCGAGGGACGGCACGAGACGCATCGCTTTCATGTAGCCGCCCAACGGGGTGAACACGTCCAGGTTGGCGTTGCCACCGCTGAGCCACACCTGGCCGGTGGTGTCCAGGACCGCCAGATAGGGAGCACGGTTGGGCGTCTGCTCCGACTGCGCCGACATCGGAGCCGTGGTGACAATGGCGCTGCTGAGCTGCTCGGACTGCCCCGTCAACGAGTTGACTCCGGTGAAGGCAGCCATCACGTGACCCGACTGGTCCGGGTAGAACAGGATGAGCTCCCCGTTGGCATCTTGGCCACCGGGATCACCATCGGCCACTGCGATCGGCGCGTCGGCGGGGGCCTGCTCCGGCGTCACGTTGGGCACCGGTGCCGGGGCCGGCACCGCACAGGCATCCGTGCCGGCGCTCACCTGGTGGGTGCTGTCGAAGCCCTGGGCGACCAGGCGTCCGGTGTCGCTGTCCCAGGTGCCGGTGTCGTCATTGAAGTGGTACCAGTACGTCAGGCCTCCGGCGGTCAGATACAGGACGTCGCCACCGGGCGAGAAGATCGAGCCGGCGAATCCCGTGCCCACCTGTCGCCCGTACTCGGTCCACCGCTGTGAATGGGTGTCGTAGCGGTAGCGGAACAAGGTGCCCGACCCGTCGACGGCGTACAGCACGTTGTCGCCGGCGGCCGCGATCCGGACGTAGTGATTCCAGCCGAGATCCATCGGCGTGCCACCGGGGTCGTCCCAGGCGCCGGTGGCCTTGTCGTAGTGGAACATGTAGAGCGCGCCGTTCTGCTGTTTCACGGCGTAGATGCGGCCGGCCGAGTCCACCGTGATCATGCCCGGCGCGAACGCCTGCCATCCGGCGCCGATCGCCGTTCCACTGGTGTCGACCCAGTTGCCGTTGGCGTAGTTGTACAGGTGCAGGACACCGTCACTGGTGATCCGGTAGATGTCGCCACCGGCGCCCGCGAACACCGTGCCGGTGAAACCCGAGCCGATCTGGTGGATGTTCGCCCAGGTATAGGCACCGGCGTCGGGCGAAGTGTGGTCATACAGCCACAGGTCACCGTTGGAACGAACGTCGAACACATGGGCCGGACCGGTGCACGTCACCGTCGCCGCACTCGCGGCACCCGGCACAACCAGTGGTAACGCGGCGGCGATGACCGCTGCGACGGCCAGCCGCGCTGCCATCGTCGATCTCCGACGAAATGACATCTGATCCCCCGGTCTACGACGTCGGCAAGAGCTGCAGCGGACCGCCGGTGAAGCTCAGCGGTGCCTGTGTGGTGTTCTGCTGCGCCGTGAAGCGGTAGAGCTGACCATCCGTACCGCGGAACACCAGCGTTATGGGGGTGGCGGTGTCTGCGTCGGCCGCCAGGGTCGGCGGGGTCGCCGCAGGTTGGGCCGACACCTGCTGCCACGCGCCGTACGTGGCGTCCTGGCCGCTGTAGTTGCTCGTGACGTGAACCAGGCCATCCGCGCCCAGCGCGGCGATCGCGTTCTCCAACACGAAGGACGAGGACTCGCCGACCGAACTGACCGGCTTGTGGTCGGCCAGGGCGAGCGGCGGCAACGGATGCCAGGTGTCCGGCTGCTGGCTGACCGTCCGGATCTCCGCCTGACCCGCGGTGCCGTCGTAGCCGATCAGGATGGGAAAGTTGTTGAAATTGTTGCTGACACCCAGCACGTCGATGTTCGCCACGGGCACCAAGGTGCTCGTCCACGGAGTCGGTGGCTGCGGGACACCGGTGAACATCTGCGCGTTGCCGTTGGCCGTGTTCCCGACGCCGTAGTCCACTCCGGCCGCTCTACCGACGAGGCCGAGATCGGGCAGGTCGGTACTCGGGGTGCCAGGGGTCAGGGTCACGCCGACCGGGCGCCACGGCATGAGCTTGCTCGTGCCGAACGCGTTCTGCCGCTCCCACAGGGCACCCGAACCGTCCGCACCCACCAGGTCGATCTGGACGGATGGCAGCGGTATCAGGCGCACGGCTTTCATGTAGCCGCCCAGCGAGGTGAACGAAGCCAGCCCGATGTCGCCGCGGCTGAACCACACCTGGCCGGAGCCGTCCAGAACCGCCAGGTCGGGCGAGCCGTCCGTCTCGGTGGCCACCGAGATCGGTGCCGTGGTGACGATCGTGCCGATGTGGTTGGTCACCGCCTGCGAACCGGTCGACATCGAAGCCTCGACCACGCGTCCGGACTGGTCCGGGTAGAACATGTGGGAGCCGGTGCCGTCTGTCGCGATCGGAGCGTCGGCGGGTGCGGGTTCCGGCGTCACGTTGGGAACCGGCGCCGGGGCGGGCACGGCACAGGCATCCGTACCGGCGCTCACCTGGTGGGTGCTGTCGAAGCCCTGGGCGACCAGGCGTCCGGTGTCGC
>Ga0070714_100002859_pt1 | contig 12764 bp, 7 predicted proteins | sample LARL83metaG_FD_65450 | JGI IMG/M metagenome (GOLD analysis project Ga0070714, IMG submission 65450) | Corn, switchgrass and miscanthus rhizosphere microbial communities from Kellogg Biological Station, Michigan, USA - LAR L8-3 metaG | ecosystem: Host-associated > Plants > Roots > Rhizosphere ... | reverse complement strand
AATGACAAGGGCCTGCGATCATCGCAAGCCCTTGAAAATTTGGCGCGCCCGGCAGGATTCGAACCCACGACCCCCTGGTTCGTAGCCAGGTACTCTATCCAACTGAGCTACGGGCGCGAAAGCGCCATCTTATCACGCACGGCGTTCCTTTCGCCGCTGTCCGGGCGCGCCCAATCGCTCTGCATGGTCTCGCACGTGGATTTTTCCGAATGAGGTGATCAGTCCGCCCAATCATCGGATGCGAGTTCGCGAAACAGCGCCGCATACGCGCGCGCCGGTCCTCGCCAGCTCAGGTCGCTGCGCATTGCGCGACGCTGCATCGCACGCCAGCGCACGCGCGAGCGCCATAGATCGCACGTACGCTCGATCGCCCACACCAGCATGTCGCTCAACACCGGCGCGAACAGCACACCTGTCCCCGAATGCGCTGCAAGCGCCATCTCGTTCGCGTCGACGATCGTATCGGCGAGTCCACCGACGCGAGCAGCAACGGGCACGGTTCCGTAGCGCATCGCGATCATCTGTGCAAGGCCGCAGGGCTCGAAACGCGACGGCATGAGCAGGGCGTCGGCCCCGCCGTACATCTGGCGTGAAAGCGACTCCTCGAAACCGATCTCGACGGCCACGCGGCCGCGATGCGCGTCCGCTGCGTCCTTGAATCGCCGCTCGAGATCGGCATCGCCCGTTCCGAGCACCACGAGCTGCGCGCCCTGGTGGAGCAGCGCCGGCAACGCGTCGAGCGCGAGGTCCGATCCTTTCTGCGCCGTGAGGCGACTGACGACCACGAACAGCAATGCGTCGGCATCGACGTCGAGCGCAAGGCGACGCTGCAGAAACGCCTTGTTCTCGCTGCGAACGTCCAGCGTCGACACGTCATAGCGTGCCACGAGATGCGCGTCGTGCAACGGATCCCAAACGGCGTCGTCGATGCCGTTGCGAATGCCGAACAACGCGTCCGCCCGCTTGCGCAGGAGCCCGTCAAGTCCCATGCCGCCTTCGGCTGTCCTGATCTCGGCGGCGTACGTCGGGGATACCGTCGTCACCGCATCAGCGAACGCGATCCCTGCCTTGAGATAGCCGACGTCGCCGTAGTATTCGACGCCATCGATTCCGAACGCATCGCTTGGCAAGCCGAGCGACGCAAAGACCGATGCCGGAAACAGTCCCTGGAACGCGAGGTTGTGAATCGTCATCACGCTGCGCGGGCGCGGCGGCGGCATGAAATGCAAATACGCGGGTGCAAGGCCGGCCTGCCAATCGTGCGCGTGGACGACGCGCGGCGCGAAATCGCCGGCGCCTTCGCTCGCGATCGACGCGGCCGCCTGCGCGAGCGCCGCGAAGCGCTGCGCGTTGTCGGCCCATGGCGTGCCGTCGCTTTCGACGTACGGATTGCCGGGTCGATCGAAAAGATGCGGCGCGTCGAGGACGAACAGGCGCAGGTCGCCGACGCGCGCCGCCACGAGCTGCGCGTGCGCTCCGTGCATCTCGGGAAACTCACGGATCACCGATCGCTCGTCGACAGCACGCAGCACGTCGGGATAGCCAGGAACGAGCGTGCGTACGTCGATGCCCTCGGCCGCAAGCGCGTGCGGCAACGCGCCGACGACGTCGGCAAGACCACCCGTCTTGACGACCGGATAGATTTCCGACGCGACAGCGAGTACGGGAAGCGTCAACGGACGCCGAGCCGGTCGATCATCGGTTGCGTGACGAGCGTGACGCCGCCTTCGCTGCGGCGGAATCGCGCTTCGTCCTGCTCGGGATCCTCGCCGATGACGAGTCCCTCGGGAATGCGCACGCCGCGGTCGACGATGACGCGCGAAAGCCGCGCGGCGCGTCCCACGTCGACGTAAGGCAGCACCACGCTGTCCTCGACATGCGCGCCGGAGTGGATCAGCGTGCCTGTCGATATGAGCGAGCGGCGCACCGATCCTCCGCTGACGATGCAGCCTCCCGACATGAGCGACCGCGTCGCCGTTCCTTCACGACCCTCCTCGTCCTGCACGAACTTCGCCGGCGGCGTGATCTCGCTGTACGTCCAGATCGGCCAGTCGCGGTCGTACAGATCGAGTTCCGGCATGACGCCGGTCAGGTCGATGTTCGCGGACCAATACGTGTCGAGCGTGCCGACGTCGCGCCAGTAGGCAGGCGCGCCCGGGCTCGAGCGGACGCACGATCGCGCGAAGCGATGCGCGTACGCGCGGCCGTTCGCAACAAGCCATGGAATGATGTCGTGACCGAAATCGCGTGTCGACGAACGATCCGCCGCGTCGCGGCGAAGCTGCTCGTTCAGCCGCTGTCTGCGAAACGCGTAGATCCCCATGCTCGCCAGCGCGTAGCCGGGGCGATCCGGTATTTCGGGCGCGTGCGCCGACTTCTCGACGAATCCGACGATGCGGTCGTCGGCATCGACGGACATCACGCCGAATCCGGCCGCTTCGGCGATCGGCACCTCGATGCATCCGACCGTCACGTCGGCGTCGCGATGGACGTGCTGAACCAGCATCGGCTCGTAGTCCATCTTGTAGACGTGATCACCAGCGAGAACCAGCAGGTAGTCCGGCGCGTAGCTGTCGATGATGTCGATGTTCTGGAATATCGCGTCGGCGGTTCCCGCGTACCACTGGTCGGAGATGCGCTGGCTTGCCGGCAGGATGTCGAAGCTTTCGTTGCGAAACGGGTGCAGGAAGTTCCAGCCCCGCTGCAGATGCCTGATCAGGCTGTGCGCCTTGTACTGCGTTGCCACCGCGATCCGGCGTATGCCCGAATTGATCGCATTCGACAATGCGAAATCGATGATCCGCGACTTGCCGCCGAAGAACACGGCAGGCTTCGCGCGCGTCGCGGTCAACTCCATGAGCCGGGTGCCGCGTCCTCCGGCGAGAACGTACGCCATCGTCGATCGCGAAAGCGGCCGCCGAATCGTTTCGTGATCCATCGCTCACTCGTCCTGTACGGCCATTTTGATCGTTTGTCGAATGGATCGTTTCCCGAACGGTGTTGTAATGAGTGCCCAAGAGTGCACACTACACCGCGTCTGCGGCCTGCGCTAACCGGATGCTGAATCTGCGTATCGTTGCCCTGTCCATCGCACTGCTCGTCGGCGGCTGCAGCGATCCTTCGCTGCACCCGCATGCGGACGGCGATGCGGAGCGTGGCCGTGCGCTGCTAGACCAATATGGCTGCAGCGGATGTCACCGGATTCCCGGCGTCCGGGCCGCAACCGGAATCATCGGTCCGTCGCTCGACCGCCTCGGGCGGCGTGTCTACATCGCGGGTGTCGCGGTCAATTCACCCGAAGAGCTGGCACGATGGATTCGCGATCCGCAAGCGGTAAAGCCGGGAACGGCGATGCCGAACGCGCATGTCAGCGAGCAGGACGCGCATGACATCGTCGCCTATCTCTACGCGCTGCGCTGACGTACTCCATGCGCGTGCTCATCGGAGTTGTCGCCGTCGGCATCGTCGTGGCCGCCGGCGCAGCCGCGTTCGTCTACTCGGGCGTCTACGACATCGCCGCGACGGATCAGCACACGGCTCCGCTGTTCTGGCTGTTGAAGACGACGATGCGTCGCGCGATCGAGCACCACGCGCGCGAGGTCCATGTGCCCCCGCTCGCCAACCCGGCGGTGATCGCGAAGGGCCGCACGCTGTTCGTTGCACATTGCTCGCGCTGCCACGGTGCGCCCGGCGTCGCGCCGGAAGCTTTCGCGCTGGGGCTGCGACCCACACCGGCGAACCTCGCGAATACCGGAATCGAGTGGCAGCCGAGTGAGCTCTACTGGGCGATCAAGCACGGAATGAAGCTGACCGGAATGCCGGCCTGGGAATTCCGTCTCGCCGACGACGACGTGTGGGCGATCGTCGCGTACATCCAGCGAATGCCTTACGAATCGCCGCGCGAGTTTCGCGAACGGCTCGCGGCTTCCGCGAGCCGCGCGGCGCCGGCTCAACCGTCCTCCATCGCCGTCGACCACAGCGCGAGTCATGTCGCAACGGCGAGCGGCGGCAACGCGAGGCAGGGTCGACATCTGCTATTGCAATACGGATGCGATGTCTGTCACGAAATTCCCGGCGTCGTCGGTGCGTCGATGCCGGTCGGCCCGCCTCTCGACCACATGGGACTTCACAGCTTCATCGGCGGCGTTCTACCCAACACGCGCGACAACATGGTGCGCTGGATTCGGACGCCGCAGACGTTCGTTCCCGGTGGCGCGATGCCCGATCTCGGCGTTCCCGACCGCGACGCGCTCGACATCGCCGCCTATCTCGAATCGCTGCGCTGAGCGCGGCGCAACGCGCCCTAGACGCTGCCCCACACCTCGCGCGCGGTTTCGATCACGAGGCGCAGCTTCGCCGCCTGCGACTCGACGGCGATGTCGTTGCCGTCGACGGTGCTCGAGAAGCCGCATTGCGGCGACAGGCAAAGCTGCTCGAGCGATACGTAACGGGCCGCCTCGTCGATTCGACGCTTCAGAAAATCCTTTGATTCAAGCTCGCCGATCTTCGTGCTCACGAGTCCCAGCACAACGGTCTTCCCCTTCGGCACGTGCCGCAACGGCGCGAAATTGCCCGAGCGCGGATCGTCGTATTCGAGGAAATAGCCGTCGACGGCGAGCTCGTTGAACAGCACTTCGGCCACCGGTTCGTAGCCGCCTTCCGCCGCCCACGCGCTCTTGAAGTTGCCGCGGCAGAGATGAACGCAGACCGTCATCTCCTTCGGTCTTCGCGCAATCGCTGCATTGATGAGCCGCGCGTAGCGCCGCGGCAGCTCGTTCGGATCGTCGCCGCGGCGGCGCGCGCCCTCGCGCATCTTGTCGTCGCACAGATACGCGAGGTTCGTGTCGTCGAACTGCACGTAGGTGCATCCCGCTTCACCGAGGGTTCGCAACTCGTCGGCGTATCCGGCAGCGACGTCGGCGTAGAACTGCTCGAGGTCGGGATACGCTTCCTTGCTGATCGCCTCGCGCCCCCCGCGGAAGTGCAGCATCGTTGGCGACGGAATCGTCACCTTGGGCGTGCGCGTGGTGGCCGCGCGCAGGAACTCGAAATCGCGAAGCTGGATCGGCTTTTCATGGCGAACTTTCGCGGTCACCTGCATCACCGGCGGCTCGAAGTCGACTTCGCCTTTCGCGCTGTGGAACTTCACGTGAATGCCGCCGTGCGTCTCGACGCCCTCGAGCTGGGTCAGGAAGTCGATGTGGAAATAGGTGCGCCGAAACTCGCCGTCGGTGATGCCGCGCAGTCCCAGCTCCTCCTGGAATCTGGCGACGCCGCGGATCGCATCGTCCTCGACACGGCGAAGCTGCGCCGGGTCGATCGTCCCCGCGCGGAATTGCGCACGCGCATCGAGCAGGAATGTCGGCCGCAGGAAGCTTCCGACGTGATCGGCGCGAAACGGCGGCTTCGCGCGCGCGCCGATGCGATCCGAGGTGGCGACTTCGCTCATCTTCGTCTCCGTCGAGTCATCGCGATGTCACGTGGTCGCGCGCATCGTCGGTTTCCGCTCCGGCGCGCCGCGATGGCGCACCGGCCGGGGCCGGTTCGCTATGTGCGGTTGGTCCTTCGTCCATCGCGTCCTCCAGTCGCTCGGCACGCAAGCCGGCGCGCCGTCCGCGGCGCAGCGCAATGCCCTTGACGACCCATGCGGTCCCGGACCACAGCGCGATGAACGCGAGCGGCCATGCGAGCAGCCGCGGCCATACTGCACCGACGATGCCAATGAATCCAGCGATCGCGGCCACGAAAAACAGAAGGCCCGCCTCGGCCGGACCGAGGATACGCCGATCGGTCAGCGCGGCGCTCAGCGCGCTGCCGACGCTGAATGCGCCCGCGGCCGCTCGTCCCGCACTGCCGGATGCGGCGCGGCGCGAGCGCGGCTGGCTCGTCTGTTCGGGCTGCGCCTGGGGCGCTCGCCGCACGCGGTTGCGCGACGTCAACACGATCTCGGTCGTATGCCGCAGATCGGTCTCGTACTGAGCCGCCATCAGCTCCGCGAACGCGGCGTCCTCGATCGCGACGTCGAGCTCGTAATTCGACATCCAGCTCGCGAGGTTCAGGTTCGTCGACCCAACGCGCGACCAGCGGCGGTCGGCGACCGCGGTCTTCGCGTGCATCATCGTGCCGGCCCATTCGAAAACGCGCACGCCGGCTTCGAGCAGCGGCCGGTATTGCGCGCGCGACAGCGGTGATAGCGCAGGAATGTCGCTCGCGCCCGGCACGAGCAGACGGACGTCGACGCCGTCGCGCGCCGCGGCGCGAAGCGCCTGCACGTAAGGCGACGTCGCGACGAAATAGGCGTCGGTGAGCCACAGCTCCTTGCGTGCGATCGCTGCGATGACGAGGTCCATCCGGAACGTGCCGGCGAGATTGGGCTCGTTCGCGATCACGTGCAGGCGCGTCGATCCAGCCGGCGCGATGCTCGCCGCGTCGGCGAAAACGTCGGTGTCGACGGCGTCGCCCGACGTCGCGAATACGCGCAGGAATGCCTGCTCGAGCGATGCGATCGCCGGCCCGCGAATCTCGATGCCCGTGTCGCGCCACGGCTCGAGCCTTCGTCTCGGATTGCCGAGCCACCGTTCGCTGACGCAGAGGCCGCTCACGAATCCGATCTCGCCGTCGACAACGATCGTCTTTCGATGATCGCGTGAAAGCCAGCCGAGCGGGCTCGAGATGTGCGGAGGATTGAAGACGCGAACGTCGGCACCCGCGTCGCGCACTGGCCGCCACATCGCGAGACCGCGCCAGGATCCGAGCCAGTCGACGATCACGAGCACGCGAACGCCCGCTCGTGCGCGTTCGGCAAGCAGCTTCGCGAAATCGCGACCGACCCAATCGTCCTCGACGATGTACGACTCGAAGAAAATGTAGCGCTGCGCTTTCGCCAGCGCGTCGCGCCACGCTGGAAAATTCTCCCGCGCGTCGCAGAGCAGCCGCACCGCGTTGCCTTCGGTGGCCGGTGCGCCGGCCGCGCGAGCGAAGGCCCGCTCGGCGAGATCGGCCAGTGCGGCGGGCGCCGCCGAGGGTCCTCGCTGCGCCGTGCCCGTCAATGCGATTCGGCCGCGTTCGGCCACGCAACGACCGCGGCACTCGGCCGCTCCGCGGCATCGCGCGACAGCCGCAGCGATCCGATCAGTCCCGCGAGAACCGTCGGGTCGATCGGCTTCACGACGTGATAGTCGAAGCCGACGCTTTTCGAGCGCACGCGATCCTGCTCCTGACCGTATCCGGACACAGCGACGATCATCGTGCGTCCATTCTCCGGTAGAGCGCGGATGTGCTCGGCGACGAGGTAGCCGTCGATCGCCGGCAGTCCGATGTCGAGCAGCACCGCGTCCGGACGCAGACGCTGCACCGATTCGAGCGCCGCCTTGCCATCGTAGGCGACGTGCACGTCGCACCCGTTCATCCTCATGATGCTCGCGGTGCTGTCGGCGACGTCGCGATTGTCGTCGACGACGAGTACGCACAAGCCGGCCGGCGACGGCGCCTCGTCCACGATGCGAAGGGGAGGCTCGCGGCTCGCCGCCGATTGCGCTGCAGGCAGCCGCACCGTGAACTCGCTGCCGCGGTTGCGTCCTTCGCTGCGCACGCTCACGTGGCCATTCTGCATCTCCACCAGGCGACGCACCAGCGTGAGCCCGATCCCGAGGCCGCCGTGCGAGCGCGCGAGCGTGCGGTCGACCTGCGTGAACGGGTCGAAGATGCTCGACAAAAACTCAGGCGGAATGCCGACACCCGAGTCGCGGACGCGAAACACGATCTCGTCGCCTTCGTGACCGGCCGACAGCGAAATGCGGCCGCCCTTGGGCGTGTACTTGGCGGCATTGTTGACGAGGTTCGACAGGATCTGCGCGACGCGCGCGAAGTCGCCGGTGACGCGCATCGGCTCGCTCGGAAGCTGCAGCGACAGCGTGTGCCGCTGCGCGTCGATGTTCGGCTTGCTCGTCTCGATCGCCGCGCCGACGACCTGCGCGACGTCGATCGTCTCCACCTTGAGCTCGATCTTGCCGCGCGTGATCCGCGACACGTCGAGCAGATCGTCGACGAGGCGGACGAGCTGCTTCAACTGCCGCGCGATCAGCTCGCGCGCCCATGCAAGCTTGGACGGGTCGTCCTCGCTGACGCGCAGGATGTGCACGGCATTGCTGATCGGCGCGAGCGGATTGCGCAGCTCGTGCGCGAGCATCGCGAGAAACTCGTTCTTGCGCTGGTCCTCCTCCTGGATCTTGCGGAACAGCAGCGCGTTGTCGAGCGCGGTCGCGCCGCGCGTCGCGAGGTCGGCGACCATGGCGAGCGCGTCAGCGTCGAATCGTCGCGACGCTGCGTCGAGCCCGAGCGTCAGCACGCCGAGCTTGCGACCGCGTACGAGCAGCGGCACGAGCATTAGCGAATGCACGGCGAGGCCGCGCGGCAGCGAAATCCGCGACGCGTGCGGGCCGTCCGCATCGCGCTCGATCGTCTCGGGTCGCCCCGACTCGCGAACGCGCAGCAGCGCGCCGTCGATCAGGGGATCGCCGAGCTCCGAGAGCGACGCCGTCAGCAACGGATTGTCGCGGTCCGTCGTCGACCACACCATCTCGTGGCGCTCCGCCTGCCCGTCCGTCGACATCAGCGACACGATGCCGACATCGGCGAATTGCGGCACGACGAGGCGCGACAGCGCGCGCAGCGTCGCTTCGAGATCGAGCGACGTCGCGAGGACGTCGCTCGCCTCGGCAAGAAACGCGAGGCGGCGCGACGCGCGCTCGGCCGCCTCGCGCGCGGCCTTCTCCTCGACGAGCGCAATGCGCTCCTGCGCCTGCCGCTTCGCCTGCTCGGCGAGAAGGTAGAGGTCGACGAACACGCGCACTTTCGCGCGCAGGATCTCCGGCACCACCGGCGAGGCGATGTAGTCGACGGCGCCGAGCGAATACGCCTTCGTCATCCGCAGCTCGTCGCCGTAATCGGCGGTGACGAGAATGATCGGCGTGTGCGCCGATTTACGGCGCTTGCGGATGAGCGCCGCCGTCTCGAGGCCGTCCATTCCCGGCATGTTCACGTCGAGCAGGATCAGCGCGAAGTCGCGGTCGAGCACTTGCCGCAACGCGTCGTCGCCCGACGAGGCCGTGTAGAGGTTCTGCTGCAACTCCTCGAGCAGCGTCCGATAGACGAGCAGCTTGTCGGGCCGATCGTCGACGATCAGGATGCTGGCGCGAGCCCCCTCATCCGCCTCACTTGCGCTCGGCCCCCTCTTTCCAGCGGGAAGAGGGTTGGGGGTGGGTGATGACGCAACGCTCATCGCGACAGCCAACCCCGCAAGCAGCCGAGCATCAGCTCGGTGTCGACCGGCTTCGACAGGTAATCCCAGGCGCCCGCCTCCATGCACTTCTCGCGGTCGCCCTTCATCGCCTTCGCCGTCACGGCGATGATCGGCGTGTCGCGGCACGACGGGATCTGGCGGATCTCGCGAATCGTATCGATGCCGTCCATCTCGGGCATCATGATATCCATCAGGATCGCCTCGACGCCCGGCTGCTCCTGCAGCGAGTTGACGGCGTCGCGGCCGTTGTCGTGCGAGACGATGACCATGCCGCGGTCCTCGAGCAGCGACGTGAGCGCGAAGATGTTGCGCATGTCGTCGTCGACGATCATCACCTTGCGACCCTGCAGGATGCCGTTCGCGTCCTGCAGCGCCTTGAGCGCCGCGCGGTGGCGTTCCGGCATCGCCGAAAGCGGACGGTGCATGCAGAAGCTCGCCTGATCGAGCAGCCGCTCCGGCGCGCGCACTTCGCGCACGCCCGCGCGCTTCGCGAACGAGCCGAAGTGGTCGAATTCGGCGACCTTGTGACGATCGCCATAAAGCAGAACCGGCACCTGCGACGCCGGCTCGTGCTGGCCGTTTCCGTCCATGCCGGACATCGCGTCGGGTGGGGCGCCGAGCGCAGCATCGAGCACGAGGCAATCGACGGGCTCCGCCCGCATCACGCTACTCGCTTCCTCGTAGCTTGCAACGCCGGTCACCTTGACGTCGGGTGCGCCGAGCTGGTCGACGAACCACACGCGCTTCGCCGGATCCGGCGAGACGGCCAGCAGATGCCGCCGCGCGCGTTGCAGGTATGCCGACAGCCGATCGAGAAGAACCTCCACTTCCTCGGCGCTTTGCATCGGCTTGGCGGCGAACTGGAACGCTCCGGCCTTCAGCGCCCGCTCGCGCGATTCGTCGGTCGAGATCACGCAGACCGGAATGTGACGCGTCTGATCGTCGTTCTTGAGGCGGTCGAGCACGCGCCAGCCGTCGACGTCGGGAAGGAAGATGTCGAGCGTGACCGCGGCCGGCAGGTATTCGCTCGCGAGCGCCAACGCCGATACGCCCGAGCTCGTGACGATCCCCTTGAAGCCTTTCGCGCGCGCGGACTCGAGCAGGAGCTGCGCGAATCCGGGCTCGTTCTCCACGATCAGCAGCACGCGGTCGCCAGAAGCGATCGAGCGGCGATCGTCGGCGACGTCATCGTCATCCTCTTCCTCGAGATCGGCGATCGGTGTCGTCAGCGGACCCGCCGGCGGCCGCGATCGAGTGTCGCTCACGGGCATCGACGGCACTTCGACGACGCGCGCGACCGGCGATGCATTGCCGACTTGCGGGCTTCGCGCACTGGGCTCGCCGTACTGCGCGCGCTCGCTCGCGGTCTTGCGCAGCGACCGCGGCGGCGTATACGTGATCGGTAAATACAGCGTGAACGTGCTGCCGCTGCGCGGCACGCTCGACAAACGGATCTCGCCGCCGAGCAGGCGCGTCAGCTCGCGGCTGATCGCGAGACCGAGGCCGGTTCCGCCGTACTTGCGGCTCGTGCTGCCGTCCGCCTGCTGGAACGCCTCGAAGATGATCTGCTGCTTGTCCGGTTGAATCCCAATGCCCGTGTCGCGCACGGCGATCGCAATCACGTCGGGCGCGCGATTGAGCGATTCGTTCTGCGGATCCCAGCCGGCGCCGGCCGGGTTCAGCGTCAGCGTGACGTTGCCCTGGTGCGTGAACTTGAACGCGTTCGACAACAGGTTCTTCAGAACCTGCTGCAAACGTTTCAAATCGGTGAACATCGTCGGCGGCAGCCGCGGATCCGCGCGCACGAAGAAGTCCACGCCCTTCGCCTCGGCGACGTGCCGGAACGTGCGCTCGACGTAACGCGCGAGCTCGTCGAAGCGGACGTCCGACGGATCCATGACGACGGTGCCCGACTCGATCTTCGACAGGTCGAGGATGTCGTTGATCAGCGTCAGCAGATCGTTGCCGGATGCGTGGATCGTCTTCGCGAACTCGACCTGCTTCGGCCTCAGGTTGCCTTCGGGGTTCTTGCAGAGCTGGTCCGACAGGATCAGCAGGCTGTTGAGCGGCGTGCGCAGCTCGTGCGACATGTTCGCGAGGAACTCGGACTTGTATTTCGACGTGAGCGCGAGCTGCTCGGCCTTCTCCTCGAGCGCCTGGCGCGCCTGTTCGACCTCGATGTTCTTCCGCTCGACTTCCTGGTTCTGATGCGCGAGCAGCCCGGCCTTCTCCTCGAGCTCCTGGTTGGTCTGCTGCAATTCCTGCTGGCGGCTCTGCAGCTCGGTCGCGAGCGACTGCGATTGCGCGAGCAGGTCCTCGGTCCGCATGTTCGCCTCGATCGTGTTGATCACGATGCCGATCGATTCGGTGAGTTGATCGAGGAACTGCTCGTGCGTCGGGCTGAAGCGCTCGAACGACGCGAGCTCGAGGACGCCTCTCACCTGCCCCTCGAAGATGATCGGCAGCACGAAGATGTTCTGTGGCGGCGACGAGCCCAGACCCGACGCGATCGTCACGTAATCCTGCGGAACGTTCGCGAGCAGGATCTTCGATCGCTCGACCGCGCACTGTCCCACGAGCCCTTCGCCGAGCTCGAGCTGACTGCCGAGCGCGCTCTGGCCCTTCGCGCCGTAGCTCGCGACGAGCGTGAGCCGCGGCGCATCGGCGGATGCGCCCATCACGTAGAACAGCGCGTGCTGCGCGGAGACGACCGGCGCGAGCTCGGAGAGGATCAGCCGCGCGACGGTGTTCAGGTCCTTCTGGCCCTGCAGCATCCGGCTGAACTTCGCGAGGTTGGTCTTGAGCCAGTCCTGTTCCGTGTTCTTGCGCGTCGTGTCGCGCAGGTTGCGGATCATCTCGTTCGCCGTGTCCTTGAGCGCCGCGACTTCGCCTCGCGCTTCGACGGTGATCGAACGCGTGAGGTCGCCCTGCGTTACCGCGGTCGCCACCTCGGCGATCGCGCGCACCTGTGTCGTCAGGTTGGCGGCGAGCTGGTTCACGTTCTCCGTCAGATCCTTCCACGTGCCGGAAGCGCCCGGCACCTTCGCCTGGCCGCCGAGCTTGCCTTCGACGCCGACCTCGCGCGCGACCGTCGTCACCTGGTCAGCGAACGTCGCGAGCGTGTCGATCATGCTGTTGATCGTCTCGGTCATTGTCGCGATCTCGCCCTTCGCCTCGAGCGTGAGCTTCTGCTGCAGATCGCCGTTCGCGACCGCGGTCACCACCTTCGCGAAGCCGCGGACCTGGCTCGTGAGGTTGCCCGCCATGAAGTTCACGCTGTCGGTGAGGTCCTTCCACGTGCCGGCGACGCCCTTCACGTTGGCCTGACCGCCGAGGATGCCTTCGGTACCGACCTCGCGCGCAACGCGCGTCACTTCCGCCGCGAACGACGAGAGCTGGTCGACCATCGTGTTGATCGTGTTCTTGAGCTCGAGGATCTCGCCCTTCACGTCGACGGTGATCT
>Ga0070714_100002857_pt1 | contig 12766 bp, 13 predicted proteins | sample LARL83metaG_FD_65450 | JGI IMG/M metagenome (GOLD analysis project Ga0070714, IMG submission 65450) | Corn, switchgrass and miscanthus rhizosphere microbial communities from Kellogg Biological Station, Michigan, USA - LAR L8-3 metaG | ecosystem: Host-associated > Plants > Roots > Rhizosphere ... | reverse complement strand
GCCAGCGACACCGAGGGGGTGGCGCTGCGCCGGCGCTGCTTTCGCTGCAGCGCTCGCTGGCCGGCCACCTCGCGCAGTCGCCGGTTGAGTAGCGCGACGCGGCGCCGGGCCAGCCGGCGGTCGGTCTCCAGCTGCGACTCGCCGGGGCCGCGGGTGCCGACGCCGCCGCCCAGACGCTCGAGGTGCTTCCACATGCCGCGCATCCGCTGCAGGTTGTATTCGAGCTGGGCCAGCTCGACCTGGAGCTTCCCCTCGGCGGTGTGCGCGTGCTGGGCGAAGATGTCGAGGATGACCGCTGTTCGGTCAACCACGCGCATCTGCAGCGCGTCCTCCAGCCGACGCTGCTGGCGTGGTGTCAGCTCGTCGTCGCAGACGACGACCTCGGCCTCCCGGTCGGCCGCCAGCTCCTGCACGCCCGCCACCTTGCCCGAGCCGAGGTAGGTCGACGGGTCGGGTGCGCGGCGATGCTGGACGAGCGTCGCCACGACCTCGGCCTGGGCCGTGCGCAGCAGCTCCTGCATCTCGGACAGGCTGCCGTCGCCGTCGCCGCCCGGCGGGACGGAAGCGATGACGACGGCCCGCTCGGCCGCCGTCGACGCGCGAAAACCGTTCCCTTCCGGCATCAAGCCAGTATAGGTGTCGGAGGGCGGCCGCCCGGCCCCGCTCAGTGGCAGATGAAGACGCCGCTGGACTTGGTGACGACGAAGGCGCCGTCGCGGGCGATCACCGCCGCAGCCTCCGCCGCGACCGCGTCCAGTCCGGGCTCGTCGAGCCCGGTGCGGGAGCGGATGTGCGCCACCAGCGGCGCCACCTCGGTCACCCGCAGCCCGTCGGGGAAACGGTCGAGGCGAACGTCGGCGAAGAACGGCGCCAGCTGTTCGCGGCCGTTCTCGAGGCCGAAGCGGGCAGCGGCAGAGACATTTCCGGGGAGCGACCGCAGGTGGCGCCGGCCGAGCTCGTCCAGCTCCTGCAGATGCGCCTCCCCCACCGTCCAGGCGTGCAGCGCGCCGCCTGGCCGAAGGACGCGGCGAAACTCCGCCAGCGCCCGCCGCCGGTCGGGCACGTGGTAGAGCATCCCGTTGGCGATCAGGAGGTCGGCCGACGCGTCCGGGAAGGGCAGCGTCGCGGCATCGGCGACGGCGAACGCGGCCGCCTGGCCGGCCGTCTCGAGCGCCTCCCGAGCCTCGTCGACCATGCCCGGCGAGAGATCGGTCAGGGCCAGCGACCAGCCGGCCGGCACCCGATCGGCGTTGGCCGTCCAGAGCGTCGCCGGCCCGCAGCCGGCCTCCACCACCCGCAGCACCGGCCCCTCCTCGAGCAGGCGGTCGAAGAGCCAGCGGTGAAACGGCACCTCGCTGGTCGAGAACCGCCTGTGCAGCGCGATCCGCGCCTGCAGGTTGCCCGAGTCGGCGTACTGGTGGGTGCGCAGGTAGCCGGGGTCGTCCCCCATCCCCCGCGCCATCAGCCCACCCGCAGGTGCTGCTCGATGCGCGACATCGCCTCCTCCAGGCGATCGTCGGCGACGGTCAGCGAAAGCCGCACGTAGCCCTCGCCGTTCGGCCCGTAGGACGAGCCCGGCGAGACCACGACCGCGGCCTGCTCGAGCACCAGCTCGGTGAAGGACACCGAGTCATGTCCGGGCGGGACCGGCACCCAGACGTAGATCGTCCCCTTCGGCGGCTCGACGCGGATGGCGGCGGCAGCGAGCGCCGCCACCACCAGATCGCGCCGGCGGCGGTAGACCTCGCACATCTCGGCGATGTGCTCCTGGGAGCCGGAGAGCGCCGTCGCCGCCGCCATCTGGACGGCCTCGAAGATCCCCGAGTCGACGTTCGTCTTGAGCTTCCACAGACCCTCGATCATGGCCGCGTTGCCGACCGCCGCGCCGACTCGCCAGCCGGTCATGTTGTACGCCTTGCTGAGCGAGAACATCTCGATGCCGACCGCTGCGGCGCCCTCGCTGGCCAGAAAGCTCGGCGCCACGTAGCCGTCGAAGGTGATCTCCGAATAGGCGTTGTCATGCACGACGGGCACGTCGTAGCGGCGGCCGAAGGCGACCAGCCGCTCGAAGAAGTCGTCCTCGATCACGGCGCCGGTCGGGTTGTTGGGGTAGTTGCAGAAGAACAGGTTGGCGCGCCCGGCGACCTCGGCCGGGATCGACTCCAGGTCGGGCTGGAAGGCGCGCTCGGCGACCAGGGGCATCAGCACCGGCTCGGCGCCGGCCAGGATGGCGCCCGAGGTGTAGACGGGATAGCCGGGATCGGCCGCCAGGCAGACGTCGCCCGGATCGAGCATCGACCAGCAGACGTGGGCGACGCCCTCCTTCCCGCCGAGCAGCGGCAGCACCTCCCGCTCCGGGTCGAGGGTGACGCCGAACCGGCGCTGGTAGAAGGCCGCCACCGCCTCCCGGAAGGCCGACCGGCCGCGGTTCGACGGGTACTGGTGGGTGTCGGCCAGGGCCACCTGGCGCTGCGCCTCGGCGACCACTGCCGGCGGGGTCGGCAGGTCGGGGTCGCCGATGCCAAGCGAGATCACGTCGATGCCCGCCGCCCGCCGCTCGGCGATCTTCCGCTCCAGCTCGGCGAAGAGGTATGGCGGCAGGCGCTGGACGCGCCCGGCGACGCGCATCAGGCGCGCCCCAGCGCGTCCGTGAAGACGGGGTCGAACTCGCCGCTCAACACCGGCTCGACAGGGCCGGTCAGGCGCACCCCCAGGTCGTCGGCGACCTCCACCGTCAGCTGCCCGCCGTCGGTGTGCACCTTGACCGGGCTCGCGACGTCGCCGGCGACGACCGCCGCCACGGCGGCGGCGCTCGAGCCCGAACCGCTGGACAGCGTCTCGCCGGCGCCCCGCTCCCACACCCGCATGCGGATGTCGCGTGGGCCGAGCGGCCGGTAGAACTCGACGTTGGTACGGCGCGGGAACCAGCCGTGGTGCTCGACCGGCGGTCCGAGCGTCGCCAGGTCGAGCTCGTCCACGTCGTCGCGGCGGATCACGCAGTGCGGGTTGCCCAGGTTGACGAACGTGTAGGCGGGCGCCGGCGGCGTGCCGATGCCGGGAGCGTGGTCGGCGCCGGAAAGCGACGCGGCGCCGGCGTCGATGGTGACCATGCGGCCGTCCACCGAGCCGTCGATGATTCCCTTCTCGGTCTCGATGGCGAGCCGCTCGAGGCCGTCCCGGCGGGCGAGGTAGCCGACGGCGATCCGGCTGCCGTTGCCCGAGAACTCGGCAGTGCCGCCGTCCGGATTGAAGATGCGGACGCGGGCAAGGGCGCGCTCCGAGGGCAGGATCTCGAGGATCCCGTCCGAGCCCGCGCCCAGGTCGGGATGGCAGATGCGCCGGACAGCGGCCGCGGTCAGCGGCACCGCCGGTGCCTCGATGACCAGGTAGGCGTTCCCCGCTCCCTGCCACTTCTGAAACCGCATGGCGGGGCAGGATATCGCCTCACATGTTGAACATCGCCCCGATCACGACCACCCCGCCGAGCAGCGCGCAGACGACGGCGAAGCCGATGATCACCGGCCACGTGGTCGGCGTCCCGATTACCAGCAGGAATCCCACGGCCAGGGCGACGCCGATCAGCGTGTGCCGGCGCACCGGGTGCGGGCGGGCGCCGAGGATGCGGTGGCCGGCCCGGTCGGCGATCACGAGCGCCGACGCCAGCGTGCCCAGGAGCAGCGCGGCCACGATCATCGAGCCGGTCAGCCACTGCTGCCAGTAGACGTAGCCGCCGTCGGAGACGCCGAGCAGGCCGCCGACGACGGCCACCACCGGGATCCCGGCAACGACGATCAGCAGCGCATCCCGCGCCTCGCGCACCGCGTCGTGCTCGCGCGGCCTCACAGCAGCGACGCGATCTCTGCGGACATCGCGGCGGGCCGCTGCGATGCGTCGATTGGCCGCAGCCCGGGCAGCTTTCGCATCCAGGTGCGCTGGCGCTTGGCGTAGCGCCGGGTGCGGGAGTCCAGGCGGCGAATCGCCTCCTCCCGGTCGATCTCGCCGCCGATCAGCGCCGTCACGTCCTGCAGGCCGTGGATCCGGGCGGCGGTCTCGGAGAGCGGGCCGCGGCCGAGCGCCGCCCGCACCTCCTCGACCACGCCGGCGTCGAACATCGCCCGCGTCCGGGCGGCGATCCGGGCCGCTCCCTCGGCAGCCGGAAGCTGCAGGCCGAAGAGCGCGGTCGGCAGGCGTACGTCCGGTTGCCAGAGCTCGCTGCCGGCCAGGCTCTGCCCCGCCTCGTGCAGCTCCAGCGCCCGCACCACCCGCCGCCGGTCGTTCGGGTGCACGGCGGCGGCTGCCGGCGCATCGAGGGTCTGCAGGACGCCATGCGCGGCTTTCGCGCCGTGGCGGTCATAGAGCTGCTCGTAGCGCTCGCGGACGCCTGGCGCCGGCTGGGCCGGCGGGCGCATGTCGGAAAGGATCGCCCGCAGGTAGAGGCCGGTGCCCCCGGCCACGATCGGGGTCCGACCGCGGGCCAGCACGTCGTCGACGGCCGCCCGGGCGAGCGGGCCGAACTCCGCCACCGACCCCCGGTGGTGGAGCGGCCAGACCCCGACCAGGTGATGCGGGACGGTGGCCAGGTCGGCGGCGGTCGGCTGGTTGGTCAGGATGGGAAGGCCGCGGTAGGCCTGCATCGCGTCGCAGGAGACGATCTCGCCGCCGGTCATCCTGGCCAGGGCGAGAGCGGCCGCGCTCTTCCCGGAGGCGGTCGGCCCGAAGATCGCCACCACCCGGCTCATGAGGTCACGCGGCGGCGGTCACCTGGCGGCGGCCGGAGAGCGTCTGGCTGGTCGACCGATCGATGCGCACCCAGGCGAGCTCGCCCGGCTCGGCCGACCCGGTGAAGTTGACCGCCTTGTTGCCGCGGGTGCGGCCGCGCATGACCGCTGGATCGGTGCGGCTCGGGCCCTCGACGAGCACCTCCTGGAGGCTGCCGACCAGGCGCCCGTTGTGGCGCGCGGCGTGGGCCTGGATCCGCTCCACCAGCAGGCCGATCCGCTCCCGCTTCACCTCCTCCGGCACCTGGCCGGGCATCCGTGCCGCCTCCGTGCCCCGCCGCGGCGAGTAGACGAAGGTGAAGGCGTGGTCGTAGGAGACGTCGTCGACCAGGGACAGCGTTTCGGCGAACTCGGCGTCGGTCTCGCCGGGGAAGCCGACGATGATGTCGGTGGTCAGGGCGATGTCGGGGATCGCCTCGCGGATCCGCTCCACCAGGCGCAGGTAGCGCTCCCGGCTGTAGGTGCGGCGCATCGCCTTGAGCACCCTTGTCGATCCCGACTGCACCGGCAGGTGCAGCTGCTCGCAGACGGCCGGGCACTCGGCCATGGCGGCGATCACGTCGTCCCGCATGTCCTTGGGATGGGGGCTCGTGTAGCGGATCCGCTCGATCCCGGGGACGCCGTCCAGCAGCCGCAGCAGCGCCGCGAAGCTGGTTTCGACCTGCGGCCGCAGGTCGCGGCCGTAGGAGTTCACGTTCTGGCCGAGCAGCGTCAGCTCCTTGACGCCGTCGGCGGCCAGCAGCCCGGCCTCGCGCAGCAGATCGTCGGGATGCCGGCTGTGCTCACGGCCGCGCACCGAGGGGACGATGCAGTACGCGCAGGCGCAGTTGCAGCCGGTCGAGATCTGCAGCCAGGCCTGGAACGCGCGGTCGCGCTTGGCGGGCAGGTCGCCGGCGAAGCTGTCAAAGGTTGAGAAGTGCCCGCGCGGAACGGCGCCGCCGGCCTGGATGTAGTCGCCCAGGCGGCTGATGTTGCCGGGGCCGAAGGCGAGGTCGACGAACGGGTAGAGCTCGAACAGCTCGTCCTTCATCGACTCCGACCAGCAGCCGCCGACGACGATCACCTTGGAGGGGTCGCGGCGCTTGGCCGCGCGCGCGTCCATCAGGTGGGCGACGAACCGGTCGTCCGCCTTCTCGCGGATCGTGCAGGTGTTGAAGACCAGGAAGTCGGCTGCCGCCGCATCCGTCGCCTCGCCGAGGCCGAGCGACTCCAGCAGGCCCTTGATGCGCTCCGAGTCGTGGACGTTCATCTGGCAGCCAAAGGTGGTCACCGAGTAGGTGCGCATGGGCGCTGATGGTAGCGGTAATGTCGGGTAGTGGTTCGGCTCGAGATCGTCGAAGGCGACATCACCCGCCAGGCAGTCGACGCGATCGTGAACGCGGCCAACGGCTCGCTCCTGGGCGGCGGCGGCGTCGACGGCGCCATCCACCGTGCGGGCGGCCCGGCGATCCTGGAGGAGTCGAGCGCGCTCGGCGGCTGCCCCACCGGTGAGGCCAAGGCGACCGGCGGCGGCCGGCTGCCGGCCCGCTACGTGGTGCACGCGGTCGGGCCGGTCTGGTCGGGCGGCAACGCCGGCGAGCCGGAGCTGCTCGCCTCCTGCTACACCCGGTCGGTCGAGGTGGCGGATGGGCTCGGCTGCCGCTCGATCGCTTTCCCGGCCATCTCGACCGGGGTCTACGGCTACCCGATCGAGCTGGCGGCGCCGGTGGCGCTGGCCGCCGCCTGGGCGGCCGGGCAGCGGTCGGTCTCGGTCGACCTCCTACGCTTCGTGCTCTTCGGGGCGGCCGCCGCGGCCGTCTTCGCCGGCGCCGCCCGCCGGCTCCAGCTGACGGACGAATAGGCGCACCTCGCGCTCGCCGCCGGCGAAGCGGTGCCGCGTGGTCTCGGTCTCGGTGAACGCGCAGGAGCCGAGAAACCCGGCGCAGCGGTCGTCGACCGCCCCCATCCCAACCTGCGACCAGCCCTCGTTGGCCTTGTGCGCCAGCAGACCGAAGAGCGCTTCCCTCCCGTATCCCTGCCGCTGCACGGCGGCGTCGATCATGCAGAGGCCGATCCAGGGCAGGCCGCGCTGCGGATGCCGCTCCCGCCAGACGAGGATGCCGACCGGCCGGTCGCCGGCGACGAGCGCCGCCGCCGTCTCCTCCGGGTCGAGCTCGGACATGGCCAGGTCGCGCTCCAGCATGCCGCGGTCGAAGTGGCCGGCTGCGCCCGCGGAGCCCTCGGTCAGCTCCAGCGTCTCGGGATGGCTCAGGTAGACCTGAAGCAGGGCGTCCAGGTCGCAGTCGACCGCAGGCTCGGCGCGCAGCCGGGCGGTTTCGAAGATCGAGGCCGTCAGCGCCTCCTGCGACGCCTGTTGCGGGGCAGGGAGAGGGTGAAGGTCGATCCCTTGCCCAGCTCGCTCTCGACCGCCAGGCGGCCTCCCAGGGCCTGTGCGAGCTCACGTGCGATCGAGAGGCCGAGGCCGGTGCCTCCCTCGCCGCGGCGGCTGTAGAAGGGGTGGAACACCGACTGCAGGTCGGCCGGGGCGATTCCCGGGCCGCTGTCGGTGACGGTGATCGCGGCGATGCCACTGGAGGTGACGCAGGCCAGCCTCACGACGCCGCCGCGCGGCGTCCAGCGAAACGCGTTGTCGAGCAGGTTGGTGACGATCTGGAGGACGCGGTCGCCGTCGCTCATCACGGTCGGCGCGGCGGCGGTCGTGGTGTCGAAGTCGATGTCGTTGGCCCGCGCCTTCTCGCGGAAGCTGGCGGCGGCCTGCTCGAGCAGCGTCTCCAGCCCCACCTCCTCGCTGACCACACGAAACTGATGCGCCTCCAGGCGGGTCAGGTCGAGCAGGTCATTGACAAGGCGCTCCAGCCGGCGCACCTCCTCGGTCACCGCCTCCATGGAGTCCTCCATCTCGTCCAGCGGGACGACGCCGTCGCCCACCGCCTGGACGTGGCCGGAGATCGCGGTCAGCGGTGTCCGCAGCTCGTGCGTCACCCGCATCAGGAAGTTCCGCTCCAGCTCGTCGACCTCGCGCAGGCGGTCGACCATGCCCTGGAAGCGGGTGGTCAGCGCCCCCAGCTCGTCGTCGGAGGTGCGGGGAGTGACCACGTTCACATCCAGGTCGCCGCGGGCGACCCGGTCGGCGGCGGCGCCGATCGTCGTCAGCGGCCGGGTGATCCTCTGGGCCACCAGGCTGGCCAGGATGAATGCCGCGATCAGGCCGATGACGAGGCCGATGGCGATCGGGCCGGTGACGTTTCGCCAGGCGTTGTTGACGTCGGAGAGCGGCTTGGCCAGGATGACGGCGCCGACGACGGCCCCGTTCATGGAGACGGGCGCGGCGACGCCGATGAATGTCTTATTCGAAGATGGCGGGCTGAACTCAAAGACCGCGTGCTCACCACGCTTGAGGAAGGCATAGTCAGAGCTCGGGATACCGGCCTGCTTCGGACTGGCGTGAGGCAGGTTCGGGAAGAGGACTGGGCCGCCGAAGTAAAGGTCCGCGTCGGTCATTTGTGCGAGCTGCTTTGAAGTCACTGGGTTCGTCCGCCCCTTGCCGAAGTTGCTCAGCACCTGGGTGTAATACGGCGCGACCGCGTCGACCTGCTTGGTCAGAGCGCTCTTCGTCTGGTCGCGGACGTACGACTGGTAGAGCTTCACGACCACGAGCGCCGCGATCAGTCCCGCCAGCAGGAGCATGCCGACGAACAGGAATGCCAGGCGAGCCCTAAGTGACCGCAGCATCGTCAGCGACCTTGTATCCGACGCCCCAGACGGTGGCTACCGGACAGTCGTCGCCGAGCTTGCGCCGCAACTGGCGCACGTGCACATCCACCGTGCGGGTGTCTCCGGCGAACGTGTAACCCCAGACCCGTTCCAGCAGCTGGTCGCGGGTCAGGACCAGACCCCGATGGTCGAGCAGCTCCCAGAGCAGGTCGAACTCCTTCGGCGCCAGCTGCACCTGCTCGCCGCTCACCGTCACCTCGCGACGGCCGGCGTCGATGCGGACGTGGCCGTGCTCGAGCACGGCCTCCTGCGGCTTGCGGGCGGTCTGCGTCGACCGGCGCAGGATCGACTTGATCCGGGCCACCAGCTCGCGCGGGTTGAACGGCTTGGTCAGGTAGTCGTCGGCGCCGACCTCGAGGCCGACGATCTTGTCGACGTCGTCGTCGCGGGCCGTCAGCATCAGGATCGGCACGTCGGAGCCGGCCCGGATCTGGCGGCAGACCTCGAGACCGTCCATGTCCGGAAGCATCAGGTCGAGCACGATCAGCTCCGGCTTCAGGGAGTCGGCCTTCGTCAGCGCCTCCCCGCCGTCACGGGCGATCTCGACTTGATAGCGCTCTTTCTTCAGGTACATCGCGACGAACGAGGCGATATTTCTCTCGTCCTCGACGATCAGAATCTTGTCGGCCAAGCGGTCAATTCTCCCGGACGGACAGGTACTTCGTTCCGAAGGCGGGCCAGTTTCCGTGCCCGCTGTTCAGATAGTACCTGCCGAAGCCGTGGAGATAGACCGCAGCCTTGGCGCTGCTGGAGACGTATGGCGAGGTTCCGCTGATCCTGACCCAGGCCAGCCCGCCCGCCGTGACCGTCATGTTGGAACCGGTGAACTTGTACGAGTGCCGCGACGAGTCCCACCGCTTGTGGGAGTAGCCGCGCACGTGGTGGGTGCCGTAGCCGAGGTTCTTCGCCCAGATGGTGCCGATCTTGACACCGCCCCAGATCCGGCTGCCGGAGTTCCGAGTCGTCTCCCCCACCCAGCCCCACGATCCGGAGGCCGAGAACGACCCGCAGCTGCAGTTCGGGCGGAGGACCTGTCCCTGGGCGACCGTCGCCGACGCGGCAAACGCCAGTAGTGTGACCCCGATGACAACGACCCTCCGCACGTTCTCATTATCGGCAGGAGCCGATTTTCGGCTGTAAGTCTTCTGTAAATGTCGATCGTTGCCCGCGGCGGCGGCGAGGCTAGCTGGCGATCTCGACCGATCGCGACTCCCGGATCACCGTCACCTTGATCTGGCCCGGGTACTCCAGGTTGTCCTCGATCTCGCGGGCGATCTCGTGGCTGAGCAGGGCGGCGGTCTCGTCGTCGACCTCCTCCGGCTTCACCATCACCCGGATCTCGCGCCCTGCCTGCATCGCGTAGCAGCGCTCGACGCCCTTCTTGGAGGTGGCGATCCGCTCCAGCTCCTCGAGCCGCTGGATGTAGCTCTCGAGCGCCTCCCCGCGGCCTCCCGGGCGGGAGGCCGAGACGGCGTCGGCGGCGATCACCAGCACCGCCTCGACGGTCTGCGGCTCGACGTCGTAGTGGTGGGCCTCGATCGCGTGGCAGACGCTCGGAGACTCCCGGTAACGCTTCGCGAACTGGGCCGAGATGACCGCGTGCGGCCCCTCCACCTCCTGGGTCACCGCCTTCCCCAGGTCGTGCAGCAGTGCGGCCCGGCGGGCGGTCTTCTGGCTCGCGCCCAGCTCGGCCGCCATGATCGCCGCCAGGTGGCTGCACTCGACCGAGTGCAGCAGGACGTTCTGGCCGTAGCTGGTGCGGTAATGCAGCCGGCCCAGCACCTTCACCAGCTCCGGGTGCAGGCCATGCACGTTGGCCTCGAAGCAGGCCTGCTCGCCCGCCTCGACGATCTTCTGCTCGATCTCCGCCTTGGCCTGGTAGAACGTCTCCTCGATCCGGGACGGGTGGATGCGACCGTCGGCGATCAGGTTGGCGATGGTGACGCGGGCGATCTCCCGGCGCACCCCGTCGAAGGCCGAGAGGACGACCGCCTGCGGCGTGTCGTCGATGATCACGTCGACACCGGTCAGGTTCTCGAGGGTGCGGATGTTCCGGCCCTCGCGGCCGATGATGCGCCCCTTCAGGTCATCCGACGGGAGCTGGACGACCGACACCGTCGTCTCTGCCGTGTGGCTGCTAGCGGTGCGCTGGATCGCGACCGAGAGGATGTTCCGGGCCCGGCGGTCTGCCTCCTGGCGGGTCTCCTCCTCGATCTCGCGGACGAGCCGGGCCATGGCCACCCGGCTCTGCTCCTCGACGTTGGTCAGCAGGGCCTCCTTGGCCTGGGCGGCCGACATGCCGGCCATCCGCTGCAGCTCCGCCAACTGTTCGTCGCGGGCGGCCTTGGTCTCCTCCTGCATCTGTCGGGCGTGCACCTCCCGGTCGGCGATCGACTGCTCGCGGCGGGCGAGCTCCTGGTTCAGGTTCTCCAGCTGCGTCTCCCGCCCGGCCAGCCGCTCCTCCAGCTTGGCGGCCTCGGCTCGCCGATCGGCGAGCTCCCGCTCGGCCTCCGATCGCTGCTGCAGGAGCTCCTCGCGCGCGGTCACGCGGGCCTCCTTCATCTGCGCCTCGGCCTGCCGGCCGGCGTCCTCCAGAATGCGCTGGGCCTCCCGGCCCGCGTCGGCCAGCCGGGTGCTGCCCAGCCGCCGGTGCGCGACGTAGCCGGCGGCGATGCCGAGCACGAGCGCGAGCGCGATCAGAACAATCTCCACCGCGTCTCCTTATGTCTGTCGCCGCCCGTAGGCGGACGCGAAATCGGGAATATCCGGACCGCGCCGTCCGCGCTCTCCCCGGCGCCGCGGGTCATCGGCTCACACCGGCTCCGGTGGCCGAAGCTGGGGTGCGAACCGGCGACGAGCGCCGCCGGAGTGGCCTCCTCCCAGACGGGGCTCGGCCGGCGACCGCGGAAACGGTCACACTCCAGGCAAAATCCTATCTGAAGCTGGGGAATCTGTCGGGTGAACCATCTAGCAGCCGTGGTCGAGGCCGAGCGCCGCGGCCACCGTGTCGGCGTCGAATCCGCGGCGGCTCAGGTGCCCGGCGGCGCGCATCCGCGTCCGCTGGTCGAGGCCGCCGGGATCGCCAAAGCGCCGCTGAAGCTCGGCCCGGGCACGGGTGAGCTCGCCGCCGTCGTCCTCGCCGGCGCAGGCGCTCGCCGGGTCGATGCCCAGGCGCCGCAGCTCGTGGGCGATGCGAAGGCGGCCGTGGCCGGACGCCTGCCGCTGGTTGGCAAGCCGCCGGGCAAGGGCGCCGTCGTCGAGCAGGCCGGCCCCGGCCAGGCGGTCGAGCAGGACCCTCGAGTCCTCGCCGCCGAGTCCGAAGCGAGCGCACGCCTGGGCCAGCTCGGAGCGCGAGCGCGGGCGCCGGGCGAGCAGTCGCAGCAAGCGTCGCTCGGCGCCGTCCATCCGCTGCCATTGCCGCAGCCGGGCCACGCCTGCTCGCCCCAGATCGGCGCCCGGGGCGAGCCCCTGATCCAGCAGCCGCCGCTCGTCGAGGCGCAGGCGCTCGCCGCTGTCGAGCGAGACCTCGATCGCCGGGCCGGAGCCGACCCGGCGGATGCCGGTGACGACGCTCACTCTCTGCGAGCTCCGGCCTACTCGGCGGCGGCGGCGACTTCCGACTTCTGGGCGGGCTCGTCGGCCGCGTCGGCGGCGCTGTTGATCGGCATCCGCACGGCCTCCGTCGCCTGGCTCGCCTCGCGGATCGGCACCCGCACTTCGGGCATCGCTTCCTGGATCGCCTCCAACACCTTGGCGGTCACGTCCGGATGCTCGACCAGAAACGCCTTGACGTTCGTCCGCCCCTGCCCCAGCCGCTCGTCACCGAACGAGAAGTAGGAGCCGGACTTCTGGATCACCTTCTTTTCGAGCGCGACGTCGAGCACCGAGCCCTCCCAGGAGATGCCCTCGCCGTAGGCGATGTCGAACTCGGCCTGCTTGAACGGCGGCGCCACCTTGTTCTTGACCACCTTCACCCGCACCCGGTTGCCGACCGCCTCGGTGCCCTCCTTGAGCGTCTCGATGCGGCGGATGTCGAGGCGGACCGAGGAGTAGAACTTGAGCGCCCGCCCGCCCGGGGTCGTCTCCGGGGAGCCGAACATGACCCCGATCTTCTCGCGCAACTGGTTGGTGAAGATGCAGATCGTGCCGGTGCGGTTGAGCGTGCCCGCGATCTTGCGCAGGGCCTGGGACATCAGGCGGGCCTGCAGGCCGAC
>Ga0070714_100002856_pt1 | contig 12767 bp, 8 predicted proteins | sample LARL83metaG_FD_65450 | JGI IMG/M metagenome (GOLD analysis project Ga0070714, IMG submission 65450) | Corn, switchgrass and miscanthus rhizosphere microbial communities from Kellogg Biological Station, Michigan, USA - LAR L8-3 metaG | ecosystem: Host-associated > Plants > Roots > Rhizosphere ... | reverse complement strand
TGCCAACAACTTGCCCTGCCAATGGAGGACGTGCACATACACCTTGTCCCCCTTCTGGCTCGTGACGCCCCAATCCGCGGGCGCGATCGGCCCTCCACGGGTACCGTAGATCGACTCCCCATACCTCGCCATCCACTCGCCGACCGCGTGCAGTCGCGTCACAAACTCATCCTGGATTTCCCCGTTCGGCATCGGCCCAATATTCAGGAGGAGGTTCGAATTGTTCCCCGCAGCCCGCACCAGCATTTCTTCCACTTCTTCTGCACTCTTGAAGTTGTGGTCGCTGATGTTGAATCCCCACGATCCATTCAAAGTGTTACAACTCTCAAGCGGCAGTTGGTCGGTCACGAACTTCGTGTTGAACCCGGCCGTGTTCTGCCCCGGCAAATCTCTCTCGAACGTCTGCACATCTTCACCCGGCTTCGGCGTCTGGTGATGGTTCGGGATAATTAACGCCGCCGGTTGCAATTTATGAATCAGGGCGTACGTCTTGGGCAGATGCCAGTCCGTATCCGGCTTGTCCCACATGCCGTCGAACCATATCCCGCCGATCGGTCCATAATTCGTGAGCAACTCCCGCAACTGCCCATCCATGTAGCTGTCCAGATACGCGTTCCAGTCCCCATGATCAGGCCGCCCGTTATGCCAAGATCCACTATCCGAAGCCGTCACCCCGCGCGGATAGTAGTCCGGATTGTGCCAATCCAACTGCGAGTAATAAAAGAAGAGCTTGATTCCCTGCCGGTGCGCCTCGTCCGCCAGCATCTTCAGGGGATCTTTTCCATACGGCGTCCGCTGCACGATATTCCAATCCGAAACCTTCGAATCGAACATCGCGAATCCGTCATGATGCCGAGACGTGATCGTGATGTATTTCATCCCCGCGGCCTTCGCCAACGCTACCCATGCCTTCGCGTCGAACTTCTCCGGATCGAAGAACTTCGGCAGTCGCTCGTACTCCTGCACCGTCAGCTTGCGATTGTGGAAGACCCACTCCCCATCCCCTAGCACGCTGTAAACGCCCCAATGGATGAACATTCCAAACTTTGCATCCTGGAATTCCTGGCGTGCCTTGAGATTTTCGGGAGAAGGATGATAGTCGGTTTGCGCCTGCGCGGGTGAAGAAAGGAAAACAGCAAAGAAGAAAAGTAGGAATATTGGGAACCACCGCTTGCCACCGCTCATCCTCGGCAACCCCCTTTGTGGAGCCTAGATTTCGCCCTTCTTCATCTGCTCGACCGCGTAGTCGCACGCTCGCGCCGTCAACGCCATATACGTCAGCGAAGGATTTACGCACGACGACGATACCATCGCCCCTCCATCAGTAATGAAAAGATTCTTGACGTCGTGTGCCTGGTTGTAGGAATTGAGCACCGAAGTCTTCGGATCGCGCCCCATTCGCGCTGTGCCCATCTCGTGAATGCAAAAACCGGGCGGCGAATCGTCAGCGAATGGCTCAATGTCGCGCGCTCCCGCAGCTGCCAGCATTTCCGCAGCCGCCATCGCCATATCTTTTCTTAGAGCGCGCTCGTTATCACTCCACTCGGAATGAATTTTCAGCACCGGAATGCCCCACGCATCCACTTTTTCTTTATCGATTTCTACGAAGTTGTTGTGATTCGGCAGGCACTCGCCGAATCCGCTGAAGGTGAACTGCCACGGTCCTGGCTTGCTCGTTGCCTTCTTGAATTCCGCCCCGAATCCCGTTTGCGCGATTCCTCGCTGCCAGCCCTCGCGATGAGCTCCTCCCTGAAATCCGTACCCTCTTAAGAATTCCACCTGCTTCGTCTTTACGTTGCGAAATCGTGGAACGTAAATTCCGTTCGGCCGTCTTCCCAGAACGATGCGGTCTTCGTGGCCTGGAATCATCCCCGTCGCGCCCCCGTCCTTCACATGGTCCATCAGGTTGTGACCGAGTTCATCGCTCGAATTCGCCAGGCCGCCGGAAAATTCTGGAGTCGAAGAGTTCAACAAGATGCGCACCGACTCTAACGCGGAAGCGCACAGAAAAATCACCTTCGCGTGAAATTCCAGCGGAGCGCGTGTCTGCGCATCGAGCACCCGCACGCCGCTCACTCGTCGTGTCCGAGGGTCGAAGATCAGGCTATGCACCACGCTGTGCGGCCGCAGCGTCATCCGCCCAGTCTTCTCTGCGGCGGGCAGCGTCGCATTCACGCTGCTGAAGTACGAACGTGTGATGCAGCCTCGTTCGCACGGACCACAATAATGGCAGGCCGCGCGGCCACCGTGGTCTTTCGTGAGAACCGCCGCACGACCAATCGTCATCACGCGCTCGCCGCCAAAATGTTTCGCAAGCGAGTCACGCACCGCCATCTCCGTGCAGTTCATCGCCATCGCCGGCAAAAACTTGCTATCGGGCAACTGCGGAAGACCCAGCGCTTCTCCCGTGATGCCGATGAAATCCTCCACATAGTCGTACCACGGAGCGACATCGGCGTAGCGGATAGGCCAGTCAATCGCGATTCCCTGTTGAAGATTCGCCTCGAAATCCAGATCGCTCCACCGGTACACCTGCCGTCCCCAGGTGATCGAGCGTCCGCCTACCTGCCGCCCTCGAATCCAGCGGAACGGCTTTCCCGGCGCAGTCGTGTACGGATTCTCTTTGTCGCTAACGAAAAACTTCGCCGACCACTCGTCGCATGCGTAGCATGTGCCTTGGATTGGCTGGTCTTCGCGCTGGTGGTGGCGATCGCGTGCACCGCGAAACTTCATCTCCCACGGCGCAACGTGTTCGACATAGTCTTCCTCGGGCACAGTCGGACGCCCCGCCTCGAGCACGAGCGTTTTCAGACCCTTTTCGGTCAACTCCTTCGCAGCCCAGCCTCCGGTCATGCCGGAGCCAATCACAATCGCGTCGTAATTCGTTTCCGCTTTCACTGGCTCTCTGTCTCTCCCTTACCCGCCCCAACTTCCGCACAGCCGTCATAGCGATCGGGCACCACTTCGTACTTCAGTTCTGCGGTGGCGCCCGCTTCCGACGTGTAGTAAGCAGTCAAGGTCCAGCGGCGCAGCATGGAATAGAAATTCTTGTCCGTTCCAATCGGGATTCCGCGCGATGGCCGGCCCTGATCCCGAACCCGGCCCGACTCCTCCACCATCCTCTCGCCCAGCGCAGTCAGCATGTCCGCTTGTTGAACCGGAGAGCAATCAACAAAATCTTTTCCAAACAGCGACTGCGCGCGGACATCCACATCGGCCAATCCCGTGAGGAAACGGTTCCGCTCCGCTTCTTCGTACCACTCCGTCAGAATCAAGTCGATGAACTCGCATGCACCAACGTCCGTCGCCCCCGGAGTATCCGTCTTGGGAAGAATCAGCTCCGCCATCGTCGTCACGGTTGCGCTCTGGTGTGCGTTCAACGTCCGGTGAGCAGCCTCGGTCCCAAGCACGGCATGCGCTTCTCGCAACGCTGCCGCCAAGCGGCTTGGCGCGAGTTGCAGCGCCGCCCCCGTCGCCAGCAATTGCAGTGCTTCACGTCGATTCAACATGCAATCCCCATTTGCCCCGTCATGATCCGGCCGTCCCGGGCTTGATCTCCACCGCTTTTCCATCTTGATATACAACCACCAGCGGATTCCCACCGTTCGGGTAGTGCACCGTCTTTCCCGAAGAAGTTCCTGCGTTCGGCACGCCCATGCCCACCGCAAAATCCGCCTGCATCTCGTTCATCCCCGGCTTCACTTCGTGCCGCTCCACGGCCTGCCAGACATCCGCGGACCAGTGCTTGTACAGTTGATGCGGATCTTCTATATAAAACATCTCATCCGAATAAATCTTGTATTGCTCGTCTGCCTCGAACCCAATCGGCACCGCGTAACTCTTCCCATCCTTCTGAAAAACTGCCATCACTTGTTTCTTGCCGCCAGGGCCAGCGGCAGTTACTACATCCTTAATTGCCAACTGCTCAATTGGCAGTAACAATCCCGCCTCATGCGCAAAATCAACCCGCTTGGCCGGCGCATCGTATCCATAATAGGTGTAGCGGTATCCTTCCTTCACCCAAACCGGCTGCTGCGTAAGCTGTTTCGCCGACTTCAAGTCATACGGATAGAGTTTTTTGGGCGTGACGTAGTCATCCCGATTGGCAAAGGCAGCGTTTTCCGCCTTCTTTTGTTTTTCGGCCGCAAGCTTATCCTCGTGACGCTGGTACAAAATGTAGCCAGCGCGCAAGCCCGCAACCACAAACGCCAGCAGCAAGACCAGTTGAATCTTCTGCTTCGCCTCTGGACTCATCATGCTGAAACTTTACCAGACGACCACTCGGGATGCACCGATCTCATTGCGACCTTCGCCAGACTTCTAGGCCCTGTGCTCGCATTCCGCAGCGCACGTTGTAAACTGAATGTAGAGGGGAATTCTCACATGCCAGCCATCACCGAACAAGACGTCCTCAGTGCGCTGAAGAGTTGCTATGACCCGGAGATTCCGGTCAACATCGTGGATTTAGGTCTGATCTACAACGTGAACTTCGCGCCCGCCACCGCCGAAAATCCTGAAGAAGCAAAACAGGACGTCACGGTCGAAATGACCCTCACGGCTCAAGGTTGCCCCGAACACGTCAACATCAGCGCCCAAGTCAAATCGCGCGTCGAGCAGTTGCCCGGCGTTCACAACTGCACTGTGAATGTCGTTTGGACTCCCGCATGGACCCCCGAACGTCTCAGCCCCGACGCCAGAAAACAACTCGGTATCGAGTAACCCTAACCCCTGACCTCAGACCTCAGGCGTCAGCCTTTAGACCTTTGCCTTTTTATCGAAGGGCTGAGGTCCAAGGTCCGACGCCGGGTTTACCCGCCAATCTCTTCCCAAGCCTCCACCGCGCTCCGCCCCGCTGCTTCCGTGATGCGCCTGCCCGCCTGACCCGCCATTTCCATCACGCGCATCCCGCGTTCGAAATATTCCGGCAGAGACTGCCGCACCTTTTCGAATTTCTCCGGATACTCCGACGCCACCACCGCCAGCCCGACACCTGTCAACAGTACGCCCGCCGCGTACCGCTTCTTCATAAACAAAATTGCCGCAGCTCCAATCGAGCCCGCGACCGCCGCCTTCTTCCAGCTATCCATCCGCGTTCCCCCCAACAAAAATCTCACTTTCTGCGATTATACGCCAGTCTCACGCGCTGGCTTCTGCACCAAATACCACAACTCTCATCGGCTGGCATCCCTGTATACTGCCTCCTTTGCAGGAGGCCCCATGTCCCGTATCCACGCACGCTACACCGCTCTCATAGTCGCGATCGCCATTTGCGCAGCAACGCTCTCAGCCCAAACCAAGCCCCGCGCCCGCGATCTCGGCGTGCCTTTCGACGGCACTCCAGGACCCAACAACGCCATCACCGACATCAGAGGAGTCGAGGTCGGCCACACAACGCTGATCTCCGGCGCGGGAAAACTTGAAGTCGGCAAGGGCCCAGTGCGTACCGGAGTCACCGCCATCCATCCACGCGGAAAATCCAGCAACGACGCCGTGTTCGCCGCCTGGTTCACGCTTAACGGCAACGGCGAGATGACCGGCACCACATGGGTTGACGACTCAGGATTCCTCAATGGCCCCGTCATGATCACCAACACTCACAGCGTCGGCGTCGTTCGCGATGCCGTCATCGCATGGAAGGTCAAACACGGCTCGCCCGACATGGAAGGCTACTGGTGGTCACTGCCCGTCGTCGGCGAAACCTGGGACGGCTACCTCAACGACATCAACGGATTCCACGTGAAACCGGAGGACGCATGGCACGCCCTCGACGTTGCCCACTCCGGTCCGGTCGAAGAAGGCAATGTCGGCGGCGGCACTGGCATGATCTGCAATGAATTCAAGGGCGGCATCGGCACATCTTCCCGCGTGCTCGATGCCAAAGATGGAGGCTATACGGTAGGCGTGCTCGTGCAGTGCAACTACGGATCGCGCGACCAACTCCGCATCGCCGGCATCAATGTTGGCCGCGATATCCCCGAGCATACCGTCTTCAAAGATGATGTCGGCTCGATCATCGTCGTTGTCGCGACCGACGCTCCGTTGATCCCGACGCAACTCAAGCGCATCGCAAGAAAAATTTCCCTTGGTCTCGGCCGCGACGGCAGCTATTCGGGTGACGGCTCCGGAGACATATTTATTGCCTTCTCGACCGCGAATCCCGGCGCCGTTGGTACCAAAGGGCTACATCAACTCACCATGCTTCCCAATGATTCACTGAACCCAATCTTCCTCGCGACAGTCCAAGCCACGGAGGAGGCAGTCGTCAACGCTATGGTCGCCGCCGAAACGATGACCGGCATCAACGATCACACGGTCATCGCCCTGCCCCACGACCGCTTGCGAGAGGTTATGAAAAAATACAACCGTCTCGCAAAATAACAACGATAGCGGCAAATGGGCTACGCTCCCGTGCGCCGTCGAAAATCCTCACTCCCAATCCCAAGCCGCTTCAGCATCGACTGCAAGGTCGTCCGCTTGATTCCAAGGCGGCTGGCCGCACCATCCGCTCCCGACAGCACCCCACTGGTTTCTCGCAAAACTCGGAGAATATGTTCGCGCTCCATTTCCATGAAATTGTCGTCTGGCAGATCCTGCGGCGCATCTAGTTCCACCGGCGTCGCCGCCAGCACGGACCCTTTCGTCAAGATCACCATGCGTTCGATCATGTTCTCCAGTTCGCGAATATTGCCCGGCCAGTTCCAGTTCTGCAGTACTGCCATTGTTTCCGGTGGAATGGTCTCAATGTGACGGCCCATTCGCGCTCCATGCTTGCGCACAAAATGATGAACGAGCATCGGAATATCCGATCCCCGTTCACGCAATGCTGGCAATTGGATGGGAAAAACATTGAGCCGGTAGTACAAATCCTCACGAAACTTCTTATTCGCAATATCTTGCTGCAGATCTCGATTGGTCGCGGAGATGATTCGCACATCCACGTGCAGCGTCCGCACTCCGCCCAGCCGTTCAAACTCCCGATCCTGCAGAACCCGCAGCAGTTTTGGTTGCAGCTCTAGTGGCAGTTCGCCAATTTCGTCGAGGAACAGCGTCCCATTATCGGCCAACTCGATCCGACCCACTTTCTGGCTCACAGCGCTGGTAAACGCTCCCTTTTCGTGCCCGAATAACTCACTCTCCAGTAGGCCCGACGGAACTGCGGCACAATTCAGCTTGATGAAATTTTTCTCTCGCCTCGCGCTCAGCGCATGGACCGAGCGCGCAACCAACTCTTTCCCTGTGCCCGTCTCCCCCAGCAACAAGACACTCGAATCGGTCGGAGCCACCACCCGCGCCTTTTTCAATACCTCCACCAGCGCTGGACTCTGCCCGATGATTTCTTCAAATCCAAGCTCCGATTGAATTTCACCTTGGAGGTACAAGTTTTCTTGCGTCAGCTTATCCTTGGCATCCTGCAGAGTGTCGGCCAACTCCCGCAGCCGGGCAATATCCATCGACGCCCCAGTGATTCCAATGACGTTACCATCCGCATCGAACAGCGGCTCAACGCTAAGGTCGAACGCATAGTTCTTGCCCTCGTACGGAATCTGTACTTCCTCGCGCAGTGCCAGGCCCGTCTTCAACACACGGCGTTTCAGATCGTCCAGTTGGGCAGCCTTCTCTCGCCCGATGAGATCTGAATCCGTCTTGCCGACGATCCCGTGCTGCCAATAAAGATGAGGGTTATACATCCACGTGTAACGCAAATCGCAGTCCTGATTGAAGACCGTGATCGGAGAATCCTTCAGCGCCACACGGAACCTCTCCGCACTTTGGCGCATAGCCTCCTCCGCCTGCTTACGCTCGCTGATGTCTCGCAGGATCCCTTGCAGCCGTCCGTCGGGTAACTGCTTCCCGCAGACCTCTCCCGGGAAGAGCGAGCCGTCTTTACGGCGGAAGGTCCACTCACTGCGAACGGTCTCGCCTCGAGCGAAACGGGCCATTAGGGGCGCGAGCCGCGGGATTTCTGTCGGCGCAAGAACGTCGAAGGTCGTCAGTTGAAGGATCTCGTCCCGTGTGTAGCCAAGCATCTCCGCCCCCGCCGAGTTCACGTCGATGTATCGCCCTTGCGTGTCGGCGATAAAAATTCCGTCCGAAGCCTGCTCCACCAGAATGCGGAAATGCGATTCACTTTCGCGCAATGCCTCTTCCGCACGCTTGCGTTTGGTAATGTCGATCGCCGTCGCTTGCACGACCGGTGCTCCACCGTCAGACGAATGCACAACGCAATTAAACAGCACCCAGACCGGCGTACCACCCTTTCGTAGCAGTTGCACTTCCCGGCTGAAGAAAGCGCCTTCCCTTCCCAACTCGTTCTCCAGTGGTTCGCGATCAGCGGAATTGAAATAGAACTCCTTTGCAGCACGGCCCCGGATCTCCTCCGCACTTGTATATCCCAGTATCTGCGCCCAGGCGTCGTTGCAATCCAACACGCGCCCTTGCATGTTGGAAATCGCCACTCCCGCCACATTTTTTTCGAACAGCAACTGGTACCTCTGCTCCGATTCTTGCTGGGCCAATTCCGCAAGTCTGCGCTCCGTGATGTCATGCGCCATGCCCCGCACCATTGGCGTGGCGACGCCCTCCGTGCGAAGCGTGTTGCTGTATTCCCATGTCCTTCGTTCGCCGCTCTTGGTCTGGACCATCATCAGACCCTTGTCCGAACCGTTCGCCTTGATCCTCTCGAGGTACTTATCAAATAGTTCCCGATATTCCGACACGATCAGTTCGCGCATCGGAATCTTGAGCATTTCTGCCACTTCATACCCCAGAACTCGTGCCGGCGCAGGGTTCACCGAGAGCAGGTTCCCCTCCAGGTCGTGGGTGCACACCAGATCTTCACTGTGTTCAACCAGATCGCGATACCGGTCTTCACCTTCGCGCAGGGCTTCTTCGGCTTTCTTGCGGTCGCTGATGTCACGGGAAACTGCGACGACATAGCTTCGGTCGACTTCCACGTATTTCAAGCTGGTCTCAACCGGAAAAGTCGTTCCATCCTTTCGCCTATGCACCGCCTCCTTGACGACGTATCCTGCCCGGCGCAACCGTTCCACTACCTCCGTCCGGCAGGATGCGTCAACATTCGGATCGATGTCGAATACCGTTAGAGCTAGCAACTCTTCTCGTGTATAGCCCAGGTCTTTGCAGGCTTTCTCGTTCACGTCGAGGAATCGCAACGTCTCCGGATCTATTACCTCCACCGCATCATTGGATTGATCAATCAATCTCCGGAACAGCCTCAGTCCTGCCTCTGCGCGCTTGCGCTCGGTGATGTCACGCAAAACACAAGCGACCCGGTCTACGCCATGCGGTCCCTCGATGGGAGAATAAGAAATGACGAGATCCCTCTCACCTAAGGCCGGATAGTTGTATCGCATTTCGTATTGCACGACCTTGCCCCGGAAACACTCGTCCACCTTTTCCTTAACCTCGGCGTCAAAGACTCCTGGGCTCAGGATTTCTGAAACCGGTCGGCCAATGACGTCTTCATTTTTCATGCCGCGGTAGCTCAAGAAAACATGATTCGCGAGGACGTAGCGGTAGTCGCGGTCTACGACCACGATCATCTCGTCCAAACCTTCTACAACCCTCTCGAATTCTCGAAGCCTCTCTTCCCGCCGGCGATACGAATTGGCGAGACCACAAATACAGGCTCCAATTCCCAAAAACACTACCAATCCAACGATGTCGCGCACGCGACTTGTCCCGAAGACACTCAATGATCCCCAAAAGAAGTAAGCGATCGACACAGCCGATAGGAGCGTGGCAAAAATACCTGGTCCGAACCCCGCAAGCAGGGCTACTACGATGATGGTGAGGAAAAACAACGCAAAGGGAGGTAGAAATCCGAGCACGAAGACCAAACCGAAGCGCACTATCGTTGCCACCCCCACGGCAGCAGCGGCAAACCCGTATCTCCGGGCCGGAGTGCACAACCAGTTCGACGTCGTTCCGATGGGCCCCGTTCGACCGGCAAAACTCATAGCCAACCTTTCACTTCATGGGAGTTCCGGGATCAATACAGTTTGAGACGTCGCAACACTTGGCGCGACATTCAACCTCGACTGTTGTCAACGACACGGGCAGGGGCAACCAATGCGCCAAATACCACCGGATTGTATTCCCGTTTTGCACCTGTGAGAAAGAAACAAACAGATAGCATCATCGATTGGCTCGGTTTCGGTCTGTGATCAACATCACACACCATCCGATCAGTTCAAAAAAAGTGAACTTTGTCACAACCGTGACTGGCGATTTGAAGCAGTGGCATTCTCCACCTACTTTGCTTTGCTTTCAAGCACTCCCCCGCGAGAGGATCGTTTACTTGCCTCCGCTCTTCAGCTAACTCTTTATTTCGCAAGATTTTACCTATAACTCGTTTAGTTTCAATATTTTACAGACAATTTGTCCAGGCAGCACGCCGTAACTCAATGATAATGAATATTTTAGCTTTTCAGGTATGACACGATTTGGAACGTGAATCAAAGAAGACTCGGCAGGTCAAGAAACAACCACCGTTCCGCATTCTCTGCGGAAGGAGGGCTTCTTGAACGGGAGTAAGGAATAGAAAGCTCGAGGTTCCGGGCCTAATCTTTCACTGCTTTGTCGGTGATCTCAAGTCCCTTGTCGATGATCGCAAAGGCCTCGCGCAGTTGTTGCTCATTAATGCAAAGTGGAGGATTGGTGTAGAACGTGTTCCACCGAACCAGAGTATAGAGCCCTTGCTCGCGGAAGTATCGGCCGAGCGCCGCCATCTCTTCTGAAGTGCCGTTAAAGGGTGCCATCGGCTGACGGGTCTTCCGGTTGCGCACCAACTCAAAAATCCCGAACAACCCAATCGAACGCACCGCTCCCACCGACGGATGCTTCGCCTGCAACTCGGCTCCAAGATCTTTCATGACAGCACCCATCTTTTGTGTATTCTCGATGAGGCGGTCTTCTTCGTACACGCGAATGGTCGCCAGCGCCGCCGCGCACCCCATGGGATGCGAGTTGTAAGTCAGTCCTCCAAAAAACACTTTGTCCTGGAAGTGCTGCGCGATGTGATGCCGCATGCCTACCGCTCCCAGCGGCAGATAACTCGAAGTCAGTCCCTTAGCCATGCAGATCAAATCAGGAACCACATTCCAGTGATCGATCGCGAACCATTCACCCGTGCGCCCGAAGCCGGCCATGACTTCGTCCGCAATCATCAGGATGCCGTACTTGTCGCAGAGCTTGCGCACGCCCTGCATGTATCCGTCGGGAGGAATAAGAATACCGTTCGTCCCCACGACCGTTTCGAGGATGAATGCAGCGATCGTCTGCGGACCCTCGAGTTGCATGGTCTCTTCGATCATGGCGAGCGAAGTTTCGGCGGACTCCCATCCGCGCTCGATGCCGTGATACGGATCCAGTACGCGCACCACTCCAGGTATGCCAGGCTCAGCGGGCCAGCGGCGCGGATCGCCAGTGAGCGAGATCGCGCCCGCAGTCGCGCCGTGATATGACCGGTAACGTGCCATGATCTTGTGACGTCCAGTAAAGAAGCGCGAGATCTTGATCGCGTTCTCGTTAGCCTCGGCACCGCCGTTGGTAAAGAAAAATGTGTCGATATCGCCGGGCGTAATCTCCGCAAGTTTCGCGCCTAGACGCGCGCGCGGTTCGGTCGCCATGAACGGATTTGCGTAGGCCAGCGTCTGCGCTTGCTCGTGAATCGCAGCGATCACGCGCTCGTCACCGTGTCCGATGTTGACCGACATCAACTGGCTGTTGAAGTCGATAAAGCGCTTTCCTTCAGGCGTCCAGAAGTAGATACCCTTGGCCTTGGCCACAGGGATGGGATCAACCTTCGATTGCGCCGACCACTCGAACAACGTGTGCTTCCTAGTGAGGTCAACAATTTCCTGCCCGGTCATCGATGGGGTGGTAAGAGTTGTTGTCATAGAGTCCTCAATCTTCGATATGAGAGTGTCGCGGTTATTGAGTAATTGGGTAATTTTGGGAATTGCGTAATTGAAAATCGGGACGACGTAACGCTGACTTTAATTACTCAATTACCAAATTCCGCAATTACTCAATTGTCCTTAAAACTTGCGGCTGTGCTCTTTGGCCCAGCGCTCGACGACGACTTTCTTGTCGGTATAAAACTCGACGGAGTCGCGGCCTTGACCGTGCAGATCGCCGAAGAAGCTGTTCTTCCAACCGCTGAACGGGAAGTAGGCCATGGGCGCGGCGACTCCGATGTTGATGCCGATGTTGCCCGCAGGCGCTTCATAGCGGAAGCGGCGCGCCGCCGATCCGCTCGACGTAAACAGGGACGCCTGGTTGCCGTAGGCGCTGCGTTCGAGGAACGCCAGGGCGTCGTCCATATTGTTGGCGTGAACAAGGCTGAGCACGGGGCCGAATATCTCCGTGTCGGCGAGATCGCTGGTCTTCGGCACATCATCAAGAATTGTCGGCTTCACAAAGTTGCCGGACTCGTACTTCGGAATCTTCGAGTTGCGCCCGTCGACCAGAATCTTCGCGCCTTGCTTCTCACCAAGGCCAATCAACGACTCCACGCGCTCTTTACTCTGTGGCGTAATCACTGGGCCCATCTGCACACCATTCTCAAGACCGTTGCCCACTTTGAGTTTTGAGGCAGCATCGACGATCGAGTCGCGGAAAGTTTTCTGCGCCTCGCCAATCGTCACCGCGACCGAGACAGCCAGACAACGTTGTCCAGCGCAACCGAAAGCGCTATCGCTGATGATCTGCGTTGCCATAGGCATATCGGCATCAGGCAGGAC
>Ga0070714_100002854_pt1 | contig 12773 bp, 7 predicted proteins | sample LARL83metaG_FD_65450 | JGI IMG/M metagenome (GOLD analysis project Ga0070714, IMG submission 65450) | Corn, switchgrass and miscanthus rhizosphere microbial communities from Kellogg Biological Station, Michigan, USA - LAR L8-3 metaG | ecosystem: Host-associated > Plants > Roots > Rhizosphere ... | reverse complement strand
TGACCGTTTTCCGGGACGCACGACGCCATCTGCACGATGAACTCGGCGTCGAGCCGGGGGCCGCGCTTCAGCAACTCCATCAGCAGATCCTGGCCGCTGATCCGGAGCTGGTCGCAGCGGGTGCCGCTGAGGTCGGCGCAATGACCGAGACGCGGCGGCCGCTGCCTGTGCAGTTGCCGCACCAGATTCCGGACTTTACCGGCCGCCATGCTGAACTCGACCGACTCGACGCATTGGTCACCGGTCCCCACGAGAACATCGGGACAAGCGTCGTCATCACGTCGATCGCGGGAACCGCCGGAGTCGGTAAGACCGCCTTGGCGGTGCACTGGGCGCACCGGATTAGCGCGAAATTTCCCGACGGGCAGCTGTACGTAAACCTGCGGGGCTTCGACCCGACCGGTTCGGCCATGAAACCGGCCGAGGCGATCCGGGGATTCCTGGACGCATTCGGGGTTACACCGCAGCAGCTTCCGACCAGCCTTGAGGCCCAGGCAGCCCTCTACCGCAGTTTGCTCGCCGGTCGGCGAGTGCTCATCTTGCTAGACAATGCCGCAGGCGAGGACCAGGTCAGACCGCTGCTACCAGGCTCGCCCGGCTGCTTGGTCATCGTGACCAGCCGCAACGAGCTGCAGGGCCTCATTGTTACCGAGGGTGCGCAGCCGGTGCTCGTGGATCTGATGAGCGTCCCGGAGGCGCGCCAGCTGCTTTCCCGGCGCATCGGGGTGAGCCGGGTGGCAGCCGAAGCGCAGGCCGTCGATAGCATCATCGCGCTGTGTGCCCGGCTGCCCTTGGCCCTGATGCTGGTGGCGGCGCGTGCCGCTACCCATCCCGGGTTCCGCCTTTCCGCATTCGCTGCGGAGCTCAGCGAGGCCGGGGGTTCGCTCGACGCGTTTGACAGCGAGGACCAGGCTACCAACGTCCGGGCCGTATTCTCGTGGTCCTACCAGCGGCTCAGCCTTTCTGGCCAGCGCCTGTTCAGGCTGCTCGGGCTCCATTTCGGGCCGGACGTTTCACTGCCGGCCATGGTCAGCCTGGCCGGGATGCCCAAAGAACAAGTCCGGCACGCGCTGGCCGAACTGACACGAGCACACCTCGTCTCTGAGCGTATTCCGGGGCGGTTCGCTATTCATGACCTGCTTCGTGCTTACGCTACCGAAGTCGCCTACGCTCACGATCCTGACGACTATCGTTACGCGGCGAGATACCGGGTCCTTGATCACTACCTGCACAGCGCCTACCGCGCCGACGAGGTGCTCAATCGACACCGTGACCGGCCGTTTACGCCCGCCGCCGCCAGTGTCGAGGTGACACCCGAAAGCCCCCCCGATCAGAAGCAGGCGCTGGCCTGGTTCGAATCAGAACACGCCGTGCTTCTCGCGGTGCTGCGGCATGCGACCGGGTTCGACACCCACATCTGGCAGCTGGCCTGGGCACTGGCGTCCTTTTTCGAGTACCAGGGCCACTGGCGGGACTGGAGAGACAGCCAGACCATGGCGCTGGATGCGAGCCTGCGGCTGCCGGACGAGCAGGCCCAGGCCCTGTCACACTCTCTGCTGGGCAGCGCGTTCGTCCAGCTCAGCAACTATGACTACGCGCGCACGCACCTCCAGCACGCCCTCGGCATGTACGGCGAACTAGGCGACAATGCTGGCCAGGCCTACGCCCATCACAGCCTCGCGCGAATGCTGGAGCGACAGGGCCTGTACTCCGAAGCGCTACCTCACGTCCAGGAGGAACTCACCCTCTTCAAGGCGGCAGGCAATGACATCGGGCGGGCCAGGGCACTCAACGCTGTTGGCTGGTTTCACGCTCAGCTCGGTGACTACACTCAAGCCCTCGACTGCTGCCAGCAGGCCCTCGACCTGCAACGGGAGATCGGAGATCGGTTCGGCCAGGCCGAGACATACGACAGCCTGGGTTACGCCCACAGCCATCTTGGCCACCAACAGGAAGCCACATCCTGCTACCAGCGGGCCGTCAACCTGTACGGTGAGCTCGGCGACCGTTACAGCGAAGCCGATGTCCTTGTCGCCCTGGGCGACGCGCACCAAGCATTCCGCGATTCTGAGTCCGCCCAGATCGCCTGGCAACGCGCACTGACAATTCTCGAGCAGCTCGACCACCCCCGCGCCGACAGCGTCCGAGCAAGAATGCGCGAAAGCAACGAATACGACATGTCGGCTCCCCGTGCAAGCCGACGCCCGGCCGACTCGGTTGCCACAGGTTCTGCATCTGTACAAAGACCGAGGAGGCGACATAAGCTAGGCACTGACGCAACATAGCCGATCGTTTTACTAACCATTGCCCGCATTGCGGTCATTGACTGTGCTCACTCTCAGTAAACGCGCCACCTCTACCTCAGATGCGTTCAGTGCCAGCCGGGCCCTCGCGGCGTTCATGTCCTGACTGCTCATCCCATTCGACCGCGCGAACGCATTTCGAGACCAATGTTCCTGCCAGACCGAGAAGACGCTTCACAGCCGGAGGTGCCCTATGGCCGATCTGGAGTTCAACAGGCAAGACATCCAAAATCTCGCTCAGAAGCTGGCCACGCTCTGGGATCAGTTCAGCCCACAAGAACGCGATCTGCTGCGAGCAATCTTCGCGAATGCCGCGGGCAAAGTTAAGCCCCCTGGCTCGCAGCAGCCAGCGACATTGCCTGCGGCTTCAGACTCGGCCCAGGCACTGACACCGGGAGCCGATTACGAAGCGACTCTCGCACATTATCAGCAACAGCTCCTCACTGCTTACATCGCTGGCAACAGCTTCAATTCCGCAACGGGCGGCGGGGGTGCTGGCAGAATCGCTTAGGCCCGGCACAGCCGAACCACGCAGGGTATTTAAGCCTTAAGCCGAATGCGGGTAAGCGTCCGGTATAATTGTTCCTTGCGCCGGAAGGCGTTATAGTCAAATTGGTGCATAGAAATCATGCAAATTGATGACATGCCGGCCACGGTAGCACCTGGTCAGCACTCAGCGTTGCCCATCGTTCTGGTCTCGATGCCGTTCATGGAGACTCACCGTCCGTCAATCCAGCTTGGCCTCCTCAAAACCCTGGCGACGAAACGGGGCTTCGATGTCCGCACGTTGCATGCGAACTTGGACTTCGCGGCGCTGATTGGTCTTGACTGCTACGACCTCCTCTGCCAGCATCGGGGTCCTTTGGTGGGCGAGTGGCTATTCTCCCTAGAGGCATTTCCAGACACTGCACCCGACTCGGATGCGCATATGATCGGCGAGATCGCGGATGAGTTGTCATATTTTGGCTTGTCAACAGAAGAGCTGCGAGAAAAGCTTTCCCGAATACGCGGCATAGATGTCCCAGCATACCTGGATTCGCTGGTCGGTACCTTTCCGTGGGAAGAAGTGGCGATTGTAGGGTTCACCTCGACATTCCAGCAGAATACTGCGTCGTTCGCGCTGGCTCGACGCCTGAAACAACGCTACCCGCGCATCGTGACGATATTCGGTGGTGCAAATTTTGATAGCGAAATGGGTCCCGAACTGGTCCGTGCCGTCGAATGGATCGACGTCGCTGTCATTGGTGAAGGCGATGAGACTTTCCCGCGCCTGCTCAGCGCTCTTGCAGCTGGCGCTCACCTGGATACCGTTCCCGGTCTCGCCTACCGCCGGGATGGGCACGTTGCGGTGACACCACCCAGGTCCGCGCCCGTTCCGCTTGACGACCTGCCAGCACCAGACTATGAGGAATACTTTCAGCGCGCGGAGGACCTCGGCATCTTGCCCCGCGTCGGGCACCGCAACGTCTGGCTCCCCATCGAAACGGCCCGGGGGTGCTGGTGGGGCGCAAAGCACCACTGTACGTTCTGCGGACTCAACGGGACCGCGATGTCGTTCAGGTCCAAGTCACCCGAACGAGTGCTGGACGAACTCGCCAGCCAGGCCAAGCGATATCGGAGTTTTCGCTTTGAGGCGGTCGACAACATCATGGATACGGCGTACCTCACGAAGCTGTTTCCGATTCTCGTCGAGAATGAGACCGGTTACGAAATCTTCTACGAGGTCAAGGCCAATCTGAGGAGGGAGCAGCTAAGACTGATGGCGCAGGCCGGCGTCACTCACATCCAGCCCGGCATCGAATCGCTGAGTTCCAACGTGCTGCACCTGATGCGCAAGGGCATCCGCGCTATCCAGAATGTAAACCTCCTGCGCTGGGCCCAGTATTATGACATTCACGTTGATTGGAATCTGCTCTGGGGTTTTCCCGGCGAGACTGAGCGGGACTATACGGAGCAAGCAACCGCCATACCTCACCTGCTTCACCTGCCGCCGCCATCGAGCACGAACCGCATCAGGCTGGAGCGGTTCAGCCCGCTCTTCACCGAGCATGACGTGTTCCGGCTCCGCTACAGAACGCCGGAACGCAGCTATCGGTACGTTTATCCTCAGGATGTTGATCTCGAGCGCGTGGCTTATTTCTTCGACTACGACCTGAACGGCGGATTGCCCGACAGCGCGTACGCTGGGATCCGCCGCGCAGCGGCGGACTGGTCCAATGCCTGGCGGACCGACAAGCCTCCGGTGCTGAAGTACTGGTCCGCACCTCACTATGTCCAGATCTACGATGAAAGGAAGCAAGGACAAGGGGGGACCTACACATTCGAGGGCACGCTCGCCGATTTGTACCTAGCGTGCAGTAACCGGCCCACTACCGCAGATGCTGTGCGGCGGGAACTAGACCTGCACCTGCCAGCGGAAGCAATCCACGAGCTGTTCGAAGAGTTCGGTAAGCATGGTCTGATGCTCCTCGACGGGCAGTTCGCGCTGGCCCTTGCCGTCCCCGCAATCAAGGCACGATAACGAGACGGCGACAGGCTACCTCGGCCGTCGCCGCCGCCTGACTGCCTGAGGCCACGCCCGATGGATCGCCGGGACATCATGTCGGTCGGGATTAGCATCCCCGAAGGCGGCATCGCGATCATCACGGCTAAGGCCGGGTTGGGCCCCGACGAGGAAAGTGCCGTTAGGCTGCAGCTCATGCCACCTGTTATCGGTCGGGTCGAGCCACGAGATGTAACAGCCAAGAGGCACGGTCAAAGGCCGGGCCAAGAAGCCGGCGAAGTCGACCTCGCCCGTGGTGTCCGGGTCGTAGAAGGACGGGAGTACGAAGTCAGAGACCGGCACGCCATCGATGTCGTAGGTATAGACAGCGCAGGGATCGCACACTTCGACCAGGTACTGAACCTGCTGACCGCCAGAGTAAGGATCGAGGTCAGCGGCCTGGATGACGCGGGTGCCCAACGGGTCAACCAGCATCTCCAGCAGTTCATGGCTGAGCGTGATGCTCAGCTGGTCGTCGTTGACCGCCTCGGCAGACAGCTGCCCCCGGTAGTCGGTATGCACACCGGCTTGTCCAGTTAGGGAATCGACGATGTTGAGAGGCAACGTGTCCGGCGGGACCACGGCCCCGGCGGCTAGCACGGAGATATCCGCACGCACGTTCCAGGCCGGCGCCAAGTGGTTGTCCACCTGCTGCTGGAGAGCGGCCGCGTATTGCTGCAGCGTGGCGGGCGACACGGCACCTTCATTTGTCTGGTCGATGAGGGCCACTTTCGAAGAGTTCATCTCATATCCTCAGCGCTTGCACCCCCGGCTGCTCCTTATCACACGAGTATCAGGGCAGCTCAATTCAGGGCGAGTCGTGTTGCGACCACCCTCGGTATAAGTGGCCTGTTTGTGCGTCCTCCAAACACAATCGTCCGCCCATCGACGGCCAGCGGAGCTTGGTGAGCATGTGCAGGGCCTGAGGCAATGTGAGGTGGGGCAGGTAGGCGCGGCCGATCGCGGCGGCGATCGAGCCCAATGCGGCCGGATCCGGGTAGGCCAGGTAGAGGGGCTGGTAGACCGGCTGGAACTTGGCCTTGAACTGCAGCAGCGACTGGAAGCCGTACACCGGCTCGATGATTGTGGCGATCATGTCGAGCAGGCGCTGCGGTGCGGAGGGCCGCTCTCCGCGGTCTAGGCAGGCCAGCGGTGCGCCGGACAGGCTGACGAAGCGCGCCCCTTCCTGCCCGAAGGTCAGCGCCGCGGTGGCAATCAGAAACTCCATCACACCGCGGAAGGCGCCCGGCTCGGTGTTCCGGCGCATGAGGTCGAGCGTCCAGCCGACCGGGCGGCCGCTGGCGTACACGGGCATCCAGCTAGTGATCCCGTGGACCTTGCGGTCCGCGCCCACGGCGATGAGGCAGCGGATGTGCGGGTCGTTGAGCTGGTCCAGCCCGCCGAGGGTGAAGCCCATCTCGGGCAAGCCCCTGCCAGCCATCCATGTCTGGCAGATCTGGCGGATCTGGCCGACCAGGTCCGGCGGCGCCTGCGGATAGCTCAACCACTCGGCGGCGATGCCTTCCTTGGCCGCCTTGTTCAGGGCGGTCCGTACGTCTTGCCACTTCTTGCCCGTAAATTGCAGGCGGTCTAGCGGGAGCAGGGTGTCCTCGGCGATCTGCACCGACTTCCAGCCCAGCCGCTGGGTGAATGCGCGGGCCTGCGCAGTGACGCCATACAGACAGGGCTGCAGGCCACGGTGCTCGCAGAACCTGGCGAACTCGATGATCGGGAATCGAGGGCAGCCGGTTCGCCGTATGGCCCGCCGACGGTCACCGCGACCGCGGCGATGGCCCGGTAGGCGACGGCGGCTCGGCCGTCCGGGCTGAACCAGTACTGGTTTCCCGGCCAGGTCGACATGTAGGACAGCGTCGAGCCGCCGGTGGCGAGGATGTCGCGGGCCCGGTCTGGCGCGTCCGCGTCGCGATTGGTGCGGGTGTGCAGGAAGAACTGGGTAAGGGCACCGAGGACCACGATCCAGAACAGCAGGAAAACCCAGACGCACAGCAGCCTCCCGACCAGGCCCTCCGGGAGGAAGAAGCGGTTGCTGAACAGCCTGCCCGGCAGGAACCACGCCGGCAGGTCCTGTGCCAGCACGCCGAAACCCGGACGCGGGCTGAAGTGGTCCCGCGGCAGGTAGGCGAGCAGCAAGAACGCGGCGCAGCTCATGCTCAGCGCGGCGGTCACGGTGGTAGTCAGCTTCCGGGCCGCTCGGCGGTCGGCGGTCTGGTCGAAGCGGCGGCGGGTGACCAGCAGCACGATCAACGTCACGACCGGCAGAAGCATCGCCTCCCGGCGCAGCGGAACCGCCCAGCCCCCGGCCCGCAGGCCGGCGATGTGCATGCCGGAGTGGGACCCGACCGCGTAACTAACCCGGACACCGGCAGCGAGCACGGTCAGGTTGATGACCACCGCGAGCCACCAGGCTAGGCGGCGCCCGCGGCGCAGCCCGTAAGCGCTCAGCAGCAGGAGCAGCGCTGGGGCAGCCAGCACTGGCACGCCGGGCCAGTGCGCGTAAAGCTGCTGCTCGCGCAGGCTGAGGCAGACGACGGCCAGTCCTGGGGACCGGCAGGCGGCCGCGAGATTGCGCGGATCGGGTCCCGGGGCAGCGAACAGGAAGGAGAACAGCGACGTAGGGCCGTCCGCGTTGGCGGCCAGTGCGGCCAGCATGCCGCCGAGCGCAGGGGCCGCAACCAGCATGCTGGTGAGCACCCGTGCTTCGTGCGCGGACGTGCGCGGACCCGCCCGTGGCCGGGCCCGGTCGTACGTCAGCGCCACGCCGGCAAAGCCGACCGCCGCGCCGCACGCCTGCGCGACCTGCTGCAGGTGTCCGAGGTACAGCGCGCTGATCATGACGGCGACGGTCAGCAGCAACCGCAGCCGCCGGCGCCAAAGCGGGGTGAGCGTGCAGCTCAGCACGAAACCGACGCCGAGCATGCCGGGCAGGGCACCGACGGCCGTCTCGCCGGTCAGGGCGCTGAGCCACGGCTCGCGCGCCAGCCAGGCCAGCTTGATCAGCCCGGCTGCCAGCAGCAGGCCGGCGGCCTGGCAGGCCAACAGCGCGGTGAACGTGCGGCGGACGCCCACCCGGCGCTCGGCCGGGGCGAGGATCACCAGGCCCAGGACGGTAACGGCGAGGTAGCCGCCTGGGCCGGACGCCCACAGTCCCGCGCTAAGCGGGGTCCACCAGTAGCTGTGCCCGAGGGAAGGTATCCCGGCGTCGACGTGCTGGGACAGCCAGCGTGGCGGCCCGTCCGCGATGCTGCCAGTGACCAGCCCAGCGACCCAGACCACGGCCAGGTAGCAGATCGTCGCCGGGGCACGCCTGACCTGCTGCCAGGCCAGGCTGGGCCGCGGTATCCGGCGCCGCATCTGGTTCTGCGGGAACGGGCTGGCCGACCGCTCCGGTATAACCGGAGCATTCTCTTGCCGCTCGTCGCCGATTCGGCCCGGGCTGTCCAGGACGGTCATCAGGCACGCTCCGTGATGCCCAGAACGCTGGCCAGCCAGGCCACGTTGCGCTGCAGCCCGCCGCCCCAGACCCGCCAGTCATGCCCGCCAGGAAGGTACATCAACATCACGCTCATCCCCGCGCGCCCCGCGGCGAGGTACATGGCCCGCTGCTGCGGGGCGTACACGCGGTCACTCGTGCCGACCACGAAAACCCCGGCGCTGTGCGGAAACCGGGTGCGCGCCAGCACGACGACTGGGTTCACCCGGGCGAATGCGGCGGCGTCCCCCGGGAACGCCCGGCTGATCGTCCGCTGGCGGCTGCCCAGTGTCGGCCCGCTCTGACCGGAGATGTCGACGAAGAACGGATAAAGCCGCGGTGCCTGCGTGCTGAGCTGGATCGCGCAGGTGCCGCCCTCGGAGAAGCCGCCGATCGCCCAGCCCCGTTCGGCCGGTCGGACCTGCAGGTGGGTGGTGATCCAGTTCGGCACGTCGACGGTCAGGTATGTCTGTACGTTGCCGAGGCGTGAGTCCAGGCACATCGGGTTGGCGAACTCACTGCCCAGATCATCGGGCATGACGATGACCGGGGCGAGGCCGTGATGGCGATTCGCGAAACCGTCCATCATCGCTTGGATCTGGCCGGAGTCGACCCAGGCACGCGGATCCCCCGGCTGCCCGCCGAGCAGCACCAGCACCGGAAGCTGAGGCCGGGGCGTGGTCAGGTAGGCGGGCGGCAGGTAGATGTAGCCAGGCCGGGCCGCGAACCCTGACCTGACCCCGGGAATGCTCACCTGGTACACGGCACTGGTCTTCGGCATTCCCCGCGGCGGATGCCAGATGCTCTCCACTGCCTGCCCTAGCCTGGCCACGGTTTCGGTGACGGGCACGGTCCTGGTGAGCTCCGGCTTCGGGTCCAGCCAGGGCGCCAGGGCAACCCGCAGCGACGGATACGCCTGGAAGTAGCCGTTGACCTGGTTAGCCGCGGCCGCCATCACCAAGACGCCCGCGGCGATCGCGGCGGCCCGCCTCGGCCAGGTCCGAACCAGCGGCTGCCGGGCCAACGCCAGCACCATGCCGACCAGGGCCACCCAAGACCACAGCACGATAGTGAACGGCAGCAAGTCGGAAAACGGCCGCCAGACATTGTTGACTAGCCATGTCAGCAACGCGATGACCCCGCCAGCCGCCATCACGATGAGCGGCACGCAGATCGCCAGCCAGCGCACTGAGGCCGCCCCGTCGGCGCGTCCCCCGCGCATGCCGCGCCACAGAGAGCCATACCCTGACGCGTTGCGCCCGGCTACTAGCCAGGCCAACGCGAGCAGCGCGCTGACCAGCAAGATGACTGGCAGCGGCCCCGCGATCAGCGACCAGTCGAGCGGATTCATCTCCCCATTCCCCCGCTTGTGGAATAGCCCTGCGTACATCCGAACCATCGGAACTCTGGACCCTCGGCCTGGCTTCGCGGAAATGGACCGCCATCGACGGGAACCATGACCGGGTGACGCTACGCCAAGCTAACGATCAGTAGCTATGCCGCTCACGAGAAGCAAGGCTCTCTGAGACACCTCAAGATCATCTTTTGGAGGCCGGCATACGCCCAGCTCAGACGAAGATCCTTTCTAGGTAGGTGTGCGCGAGGGCGCACTTGATACACGAGCTTGTGGCTTTACCAGGCTCCGGCCCGGAGTACTCCGATCTCCCATCGAGCCGTGCATATCAACGGGCTGCGGAAGTCCCGGCTCGCAACGGCTCCCCCAGCACTGCCGCGCAGCAGCTCACTTACGACTCGGAAAACGACCTGGGCCGGGCGGCGGGCATGCGGTCCGAGGCCGCGTGGGTCACCAGCGCTGCCGAGCGGTTGACTCATCGGAACCTTTTCTTTCTGCCCATGCGCGGATCAGTGGACGACAGGAGTGTCGGTGCCAGGATCGTGCCCGGACACCGCGGGGTCCCCGCCCGTCGCCGAACCGGGATGAACCCCGCTCGCCTCCTCATGCCCACCAGCCCCGCCCGCATCGCCCCCAGCCCCGGGCCCCGCCAGGTCCGCACCCGACAGATCAAGACCCACATGACCACCGGGATCACCCAAACCAGGCTCGTCATGGCCGGCGAACGCCGCGCCGTGGCCCGGATCCGGTTCCGGCGCGCCGGCCGGCGGCTCCGCCGCCGGATGCCCGAACGACCTTGAGGCCGCCGGACTGGACGCGGAGCCGAACGCCCCGCCCGCCGGGCCCTGCGCCGGGACCGGTTCGTTCGCGAAATGCCCCGCCGGCCCGGTACCGGCATCCGGCTCCCCCGGCCCGGCGAACGCGCCGACCGGATGCGGCTCATAGCCCGACCCCAGCCCGCCGCCCGCCCCCGCGCCGCCCAGGCTAGGAGCCACCGGCGGCGGCACCGACACCCCCCCACCCCCGAAGAAAGCTCCCCCCGGCACCGACTGCCCCGCCCCCACCTGAGACGACGCTGCCACAGAGGCCGTCAACGAGGTCATCGACCCGGCGATAGGCGGTTGGGGCACACTCACCCAGGGCTGGTCAGGTCCGGCTTTGCCGGGCAGGGTCTGATCGGTGACCACTTCAGTCTGGCCACTGGTGGTTGCGCCGTACTCGGTTTCCGTCAGCGAGGCGGTGTCGTGCCCCTCGGTGTGGGGATCGTGACCAATCTGCACGCTCTCGGTCTGGGTGACGGTGACTTCGTCCTGGCCGTCGCCGTCGGAGCCGATCGTGACGCCGATGCTGTTGTCGGCATGGGTGACCGAGAAGCTGCCGTCCCGGTGCTCCACGACCTGGGCGCGGTCGGTTTCGTGAATGATCAGGTCGGTTTCCTGACCCGGTGGGTCGGGCACCACCGTGTGGTAGTTATCACGGAACACATAGGCGTGGCCGTGCTCGTCGCGGACCACGACATACTCGACCGCGTCGACGCTGAACATGCCGTCGGTGCCCTCGTGGACGACCACTTCCTGGTACATATCGACGGTCAGCTCCTCGTGTCCTTCCGCCACGCCGGCTTCTCCGTGACCGCCGCTGACCGCGCCATGGCCGGGGATCCGCCAGGTGGTCGCCAGGCCCGTGTCGAGGTGGCCACCGTCGACGCTGGTGTGCAGCGTGACTCCACCGGAGTCTGAACTGGCGGTCGAACCGGTGCCGAGATCCGTGCTGATGTGGGCCGCACCGGGGGCACCGTCGCCGGGACCTGTGCTGGTGTGGTCCGGACCAAGGCCGCCGTCGCCGGGATGGGAGACGTCGACCGGGTGTGACGCCACCTCGGTTGCGCCGATCCCGATGCCGATCCCGGCAGCGACGACCCCGGCTGCGGCCGCGGCCTGGGTGGCCCGGCGGGCTATCTGGCCGATTCGGGGAGGGGCGGTGGCGCCTGCGTCGGGGGCGGCGCGCACCCACTGGGGAATCGTTCCGCGGGCGCCGTGTCTGGCCACTTCCCACAGCCGAGCCGGCATGCCGGCGGGAGCGCCGCCTGCCGAAGCACTCCGGTCGGGGGTGGTGCTCATGGCAGCATCCGCTCCGCCGCGGGGCGGATGTCCGCAGCGCTGGCGCACGCGTAGGGCTGGGCGCCCAGGACCAACTCTTCGCAGGTTCGTACTAGGACACGGGCGGCCTCACGGACGTCGCGGGTCGACGAGGGATGCTCGGCGCGGCGCTGCCATTGGGCCAGGGCAGCGATCGCGGCAGTGCGCAATTTGTCAGGTGGACTGTGTGGGTCCACGGCGAGGCGGGTGGCTGGGGCGGCCCCGTCGCCACCGAGTACGCGGTGGGCATCGGTCTTTTCGAGGTCGGTGAGCATCAACGCCCCGGTGCGGAGGGTGTCTAGCAGGCGTATCTCGGCGAACTCGTGAGCGCCGGCGGTAATGCGTTCGTATTCGTGGCGCAGGCTGGCGGCCGCGGGCACCGGCCAGCGCTGCAGCACCGCTTCGACTGCCAGCAGCGCCGACCGGGCCTTGAGGACATCGGCGCGGTCGGCGAAGCGCCCGGTCAGGGCGTCGCGTAGCGGACCGAGGCCGGCGCGGGCCAACAGCTCGCGAGAGAGCGCAGCCGCAGTGGTGGCGACGCCGTTTTGCACCAGTCGCACCGAGAGCCGCAACCCGAAGAACCCGAACCGGTCGAGCAGCGCAGCCCGGCGTGCGGGGTCGACGGCGATGTCGGTCTCCGCGCCGGTGAACCTGGCCGCGGTGACCAACAGCCGCTCCAACTCGGCCTCCCCGGCCTGGGCCAGGGTGGTGATACCGCGGAACTCCTCTTCCCGCAGGGTCGCCGCGGTCGCGGCCAAGAGCCCGGCCACCGGCAGCACCGTCTGGCACAGGGCCTGCAGTCGTGGGTCTTGTTGGTAGCGGGCCCCTACCCGGGCCGCGCTTTCGAGGGCGTCCACTCGACCGTGGCCGACCTCGTCGGCACGGCCCAGAACGGCGATGGTGTTGATCGGACGGCGCTCTGCGGGATCGTTCCGGAAAGTCTCCA
>Ga0070714_100002853_pt1 | contig 12775 bp, 7 predicted proteins | sample LARL83metaG_FD_65450 | JGI IMG/M metagenome (GOLD analysis project Ga0070714, IMG submission 65450) | Corn, switchgrass and miscanthus rhizosphere microbial communities from Kellogg Biological Station, Michigan, USA - LAR L8-3 metaG | ecosystem: Host-associated > Plants > Roots > Rhizosphere ... | reverse complement strand
TTCTGGAACACCATCGCGATGTCGCGTTCCTTGGGCGGCAGGTCATTCACCACCCGGCCGCCGATGGAGATCGTTCCCGAGGTGATCTCATCCAGGCCGGCGATCGACCGGAGCGCGGTCGACTTGCCGCACCCGGACGGCCCGACGAGCACCATGAACTCGCCGTCGGCGATCTCGAGGCTCAGCCCGTCCACGGCCCTGACGCCACCGGGGTAAATCTTGTCCACCTGGTCCAGAACGATCTGCGCCATCCGCTGCTCCGTCCGTGTTCCAGCGCCCGGCCGGCATCGCGGCCCGCCTCTGCCGGAGCGTATCGGTTTGCTGCATACCCGTTAAGATCGGGCGCACTTGCGTTACTGGAGCGTAAACGCCGTTACCGGACCGTTATCAAGCTGTGGCCGGAGCGCTGGCGTGCCGCGTACGGCACCGGCCCGGGGGGCTACCGTATCCAGGTGGAGGAGATCAACCGCACCATCGTCGCGCTGCTGGCCCGGGACGGCCGGATGAGCTTCACCGAGCTGGCCAGGCGTACCGGCCTGTCCGTCTCGGCCGCGCAGCAGCGGGTACGCCGCCTCGAGCGGAGCGGCGTCATCAAGGGGTACGCGGCCCTGGTCGACCCTAACGATGCCGGGCTGCCGCTCACCGCGTTCGTGTCGATCAAGCCGTTCGACCCGGCCGCCGCGGATGACGCGCCGGAACGGCTCGCCCACCTGTCCGCGATCGAGGCCTGCCACAGCGTGGCGGGAGACGAGAACTACATACTCAAGGTCCGGGTCGCCTCCCCGGCCGAGCTGGAGCAGCTGCTGCAGGAGATCCGGGCCGCGGCCAGCGTGTCTACCCGCACCACGATCGTGCTGAGCACCCCGTACGAGAACCGGCCGCCCAACGTGTGACGGGCCGCCAGGTGACGGCTCGCTACGACGCGACCGCGAACACCCGCAGCCGGTCGCTGGCCCCGACCGCCACGCTGCCTGAGGCGATCAGCGCGGTGCCCTGGTGCACGTCGTCGTCGGTGGCGAGCTCCTCGGCGCTGGCCGCCACCACGGTCGCGCCGTGCAGCAGCGCATGGTCGATCAGCGCGGTGTAGGACCGGCCGTCGCCCGCGGGCGGGGCGGCCAGCACCACGTCCTTGTCGCAGATCGCCGCTTCGGCCTCCAGCCGGTGCAGCTGGTCGGCCAGGTGCCGGTGACTGACCGGCGCCGGGGCGAGCATCCCGTCGGGCTGGCGCGCATACGGCAGCAGGGCCAGGTCGTGCGGCCGCGCCGCGGCCGGCGGCAGGGTGCCCATGCCCAGCAGGGCACTGAACTGGATCGCGTCGGGAGCCTCGCCGAACGAGATGACCTGCCGGACCCAGGAACGGTCGGCGGCGGCGAGCGCGACGTCGGCCAGGGGCGCGGCGGTCAGCAGCATCCGCGCGCCGCAGTCGGCGAGCTGCCCGGCGATCTCTGGCACGGTGAGGCCGGCCGCCACCGGCGAGGGCACGCCGCCCGCGGCGCGTATCGCGTGCGCCGCCAGCACGTAGCTGGCCGCGTCGGGCACGTAGACGCCTACCGCGTCCCTGGGCTGCAGCCCGCGCCAGGCCAGCCCCGCCGCGGCGGCCTGCACGGTGACGGCGAGGTCTGCGTAGCCGCAGGCCGGCTCCGCGGGGCCGCCGACCAGGGCCCGGTGCTCACCGCGGGCCGGCGCCACCGCCAGCAGCCGCTGCGTGACCGTGGCATCACCAGCCGGTGACTCGGGGCTCACCATCGGGCTGGACACCTCCTGTCCGGTCAGAACTGGGCATCTCGGTGCCTGAGGCTAGAACCAGCCGCCGCCGCGCGCATCGTCAGGACTATGTACTCAGGTATGTAGACGTGCCCGTCGTGGGTCCCGATGGGCGTTTCCAGGGTTCGCCCGCCCGGCCGAACAGCCCGGGGGAACAGTTCCTCCGGGAAGGCGCCCCACGCGGGAGCCGCCCACACACGGAGGGGGTCCGTGAGGGCAGATCCCTGGGCCAGCCCGGCGAAGCCGACGCGGGGGGGTCCTGGGGGGTCGTCCCCCCCGGGTTAACACGGGGCGGGCCCGGGTGTTAGCCCGGGCCCGCATGGGAGGCCGTCGGCGGCCGGCCACCCCCCTCCTGATGGCCGGAGCAACCATACGGATACCCGTCCCGCGCTCTGGTCAAGAAACTAGGCGGGGGGAGGGGTCCGGCACATGCCCAGAATTGGCCATCCGGATGTGCATTTCACCGGCCGCCCAGTGTGTATACGGACCGCGGCATGTGTAGATGCACGTGCAGATGCGGCGGGCGGGCAACCCAGCGATGCCCGCCCCGGGCCGGCGTCAGGCCGGTCAGTTCTGGCGGTCCTGGGTGTCGGACTCCCGCTGCGCGGCCCACGCCGCGACCTGCGCCCGGGAGCTGAACCCGAGCTTGGTGAAGATGTTCGCGACATGCCGGGCCGCGGTGGCCGGGCTGATCACCAGCTCGTCGGCGATCCCGCGGTTGGACAGGCCGCGGGCGATCAGGGCCGCGATCTCACGCTCCCGCGCGGTCAGCGTGGACGCCGCACCGGAGCTGAGCATCGCGGGCAGCTGCGGCGGGATCGCGGGCCGGACCGTGTCACCGGGCAGCGCGCTGCCGTCCGAGCCGGTCGCGAACCGGACCGCGTCGTGCGCGCTCATCGCCGCGCCGTCGGCGAGCAGGCCGTCCGCCACGGCCGGGCCCATCTGGCGGCGCGCCGAGTCGAGCAGGCCGTCGAGCCGGGACCGGGCCAGCGAGGACGGCACGTGGCCGACGGCCTCACGCAGCGCCAGCGCGGCGCCTTCCAGCTTCATCGCCCGGGCCGGGTCACCGCTGGCCACCGCGAGCATCGCGAACGCCTCGAGCCCGCGGGCCACGGCCAGCCGCTGCCCGGTCGCCTGGCTGAGCTCCAGGCTCTCGGTCAGGCTGGAGGAAGCCAGCTCCAGGTCACCCTGGGACAGCGCCACCCAGCCGATCCCGGCCAGGCACCTGGCGATCTCGGGCCGGGCGTCGATCTCCCGGTACAGGACCAGCGCGCTGCGGAAATGGCCGATCGCCGCCGAGTGGTCCCGGCGCGCCCGGGCCAGGTTGCCGAACCCGTACAGGGTGTGGGCCACGCCCCAGCCGTTGTTGTCCTGCAGCACGTCGAGCGACTCCTGGAACGCCCGCTGCGCCTCCTGCAGCTTGCCCTGACGGGCGATCATCGTGGCTTTGACCGCGAGCGCGAGCCCTTCCTCCCAGTCGTCGCGCTCGGCGCGCGCGGTCTCGATCGCGCTGCCGATACTGTCCATGGCCTCGTCGAGCTTCCCGGCCCGGAGGCTAACCACGGCCAGCACGCGCAGCGCCCCGGCCCCGCCCGCGCTCCCTGACGAGCGGCAGAGGTCCAGGCCCGCCTGCGCGCTCTCGGCGGCCACCGCGTAGTCCTGCTGCTCGAAGGCCAGCTCGGCCCTGTGGATCAGGGCCCGGGCCCGGACCTGGGGCGCAACTTCCCCGGGCAGGCCCAGGAAACGGTCGAACCAGACAATCCCCTCGGTCACGTCGCCGTGCGTGACCCACGGGCTGCGCAGCGCCGAGCTGAGCCGCAGGCCCTCGTCGGGCTCGCCGAACTCCAGGCAGGCGGTCAGCGCGGTGCGGCAGTTCGTGCGCTCGACCCCGACCCGCTGGTAGAGCGCGACCCGGACCGGCCACGGCGGGTCGCCGCGCACGAACGCCTGGGCCACGATGCCCTCGGCCAGCCGCAGCATGTAGTCGCGGTGCCGCAGCCGCATGGCCGGCCCTTCGCCCGAGGCGTGCAGCCGGTCGCTGGCGTACTCCTTGATCGTGTCCAGCAGCCGGTACCGCGCGAACCCGTCGACCTCCGTGTCGAGCGTGACCAGCGACTTGTCGATCAGCGCGGCCAGCAGGTCGAGCACCTGGCTGGCCGGGATCGCCTCGTCGGCGCAGACCTGCTCGGCCATGTCCAGGTTCCACCCGGAGAACACCGCGAGCCTGCGCAGCAGCGCCTGCTCGGGCTCGGTCAGCAGCTCGTAGCTCCAGTCCACGGCCGCCCGCAGCGTCTGCTGCCGGGCCGGGGCCGTGCGGTCGCCTGAGGCCAGCAGCTGGAACCGGTCGCCGAGCCGGGCCGCGATCTGCTCCACGGACAGGGCGCCGACCCGGGCCGCGGCCAGCTCGATGGCCAGCGGCATGCCGTCCAGGGTCCGGCACAGCCGCGCCACCGCGCCGGTGTTGCCCGCGCCGAGCGTGAAGCCGGGACGCACGGCCGCCGCCCGCGCGGCGAAGAGCTGGATCGCCTCGTGCTGGGCCAGGTCCCCGGCGTCGAGCTCGTCGATTGCGGGCGGGAGCGCCAGCGGCGGAACCCGCCACACCGTCTCGCCGCGCACCCGCAGCGGCTCGCGGCTCGTGGTCACCACGCGCAGCTCCGGGCAGCCGCCGAGCAGCTGCTGGACCAGCCCGGCGCTGGCGTCCACCACGTGCTCACAGGTGTCCAGGATCAGCAGCAGCCGCCGGGGCCGCAGCGTCTCGGTCACGGTCTCGGCCAGCGGCCGGTCCGGCTCCTCCCTGATCCCGAGCGCGCCCGCGACCTTCCGGGTGACCAGGGCCGGGTCCTCGGTGTCGGCCAGCTCGACCAGCCAGGCACCGTCGGGGAAGCCAGTGACGATCTCACAGGCCAGCCGGAGCGCGAGCCTGGTCTTGCCGATGCCGCCCGGCCCGCACAGGGTCAGCACGCGGACGTCGCTGAGCAGCCGGGCCAGCTCGGCCAGATCCCGCTCCCGGCCGATGAAGCTGTTCGGCTCGGCCGGGAGGTTTCCGTCGCTCAGCACGGTCTCGGTAGCCATGGTCCTTCAGTGATGGTCGCCGTCACCCGCCAGTTTGTCACCCCGGCACCCCCCGGCGCGGAGGCATGGGTGCGAGCCCGGGTTTTCCCGGTACGCGGCCACGCCCACGCCGAACCGGCACGCTGGCCATCGCCGGAAATCATAGCGTTTGTCACGGTCCTGGCCCGCCCGGTTCAGCCGCTCACCGAGATCGCCGTGGGCTCGGTGTACCGGGCCCGCCCGAAGTACATGATCTTGACCAGAGCCCACCAATGCTGCCCGGGCCGCGCCGTGGCCGGGACGGCCACGGCGAACGCCAGCGTGACGTCCCCGGACGGCCCGGCGGTGAAGCCCTGGGTCCACGGCCGGGTCTGCGCCCAGCTGCCGAACGGGGAGATCAGCTGCGCCTCGCCGCGGATCTGTGACGCCGTGGCGTTGCCCAGCCTGACCGTGATCTCGCCGCTCCCTCCGGGCGGCAGCCGCAGGCTGGGGGTGAGCAGCGTCACGTCCAGCTCGGCGACGGTCGCCTCCTGATCGGCCAGGTAGAGCGGGAGCAGGTCGTCCAGCGGCAGGTCCAGCGCGGGCGGGGCGGGTTCGCCGATCGTGACCAGCGCGGCGTCCTCGAACCGCTGGCCCGTGCCGTCGGCGATCTGCGCGGTCACGAAGTGCCGCCCGGGGGCGGCCCCGGGCGCGGCCCTGACCGCGACGTCCCAGCAGGCGTAGCCGCCCGGCCGCAGGTCATAGGGCAGCGGCCCGGCCGGCTCCAGCGCCAGCCCGGGGCCGGCGCCGAGCTGCACCACCCCGGCGGCAGGCTCGGGGCCGCAGCCGACGGTCAGCCGCAGCTCCGCGGCCGGGTCGCCCTCGGTCCCGGCCGCCCCGTCCGGTCCGGGCAGCGCGATCCGGCCGGGGGAGAGGTGCACGGCCACCGGCAGGTTCCCGGCCGGGGCCGGCCCCTTGCCGTGCAGCCAGTACCGGGTGAACACCGGCTGGGCGGGCTCGAGGGCGGCCGGGCCGGGCCCGGCGGGCCGCGCTTCTGCGGCCGGGTCGCCGGGGGTCAGGTCCCGGGGCAGCGTGGCCGGCGTGAGCACCATGGTCACGGTGCCCGCGGCTGGAACCTCGGCCCCGGCGGCGCCGTCGCGGACCGGCAGCGGCGCGCCGCCGCTCTCCTCGAGCGGGCCGCTGAGGCTGGCCGCGGCCACGCCGGTGAACAGGGTCACCGATGCGGCGGCGGGCGCGGCCCCCCCGGCGATGTCGCGCAGCCGCACCACGACCCCGTCCTGGGGCCTGGGCTGGTGCGCGGCGGGGGACAGCGGGTTGCCCCGCGGCTTCAGTGCCGACACCAGCGCGCCGGGCGGCCCCGTGCCGGCCGGCCCCGTGGCGGCCAGCCCTGTGTCGGCGAGCACAATCGCGGCCAGGCTCGCGGTGGCGGGCAGCGGGCCGCCGTGCAGCGTGGTCTCGCCGGCCAGCAGGTCGTGGTTGTAGTCCTGGCCGGCTACCGGGAACCCGGCGCTGCGCCAGTCGCCGGGCCCGGCGGCCAGCGCGTACTCGAACGTGTGGCTCCAGTGCTGCCAGGCGAAGCTGCTGCCGTCCGGCGTGGCCCGCTTGTCACCGTCGATCCACACCCCACACGGCCAGGCGCTGCACGAGCGCATCAGCGCAATCTGCAACGTCCCGTCCGGGCTGACCAGGCTGCTCGGCGTGCCCCGGTTGAGCAGCGCCACCGAATGCCCGGCCAGGTCGGCCGCAGCCGGGCCGGCCGCCAGCAGCGCGGCGTCCTGCTCCACGTCGATCTCGGCGTCGGCCAGGTCCTCGGTCACCGCCCCGATCGCGGCCGGGAGGTCGTGACCGGCCACGATCAGCACCGGCAGGTCGCGCGGGCCGCGCAGGTCGGCGCCGGGCGCGAACGCCTCGGCGGGAGTCTGCCCGGCCGGAACCCAGACCCGCGCGGTCCCGGCCGCGTTCAGCTGGCGGTCCAGTTCCGCGGCGGCCGCGGGACCGGCCGCGGCGAGCACCTCGGCGGTGAACGGGTTCTCGCCCGGGCCGCCCAGCGCGATCCGCACGTCGGGCAGGTTGGAGTCCACGTCGATCGAGCCGTAACGGGGGCCATCAGCCCGGGCGCAGGTCGAGGTGATTCCCACGCGGGCGAGTGCGGCTATCAGACCGCGAGTCGGGTCACGATATGCGTAATGGCCATTGGGCGGGATGATCTCGGCGACACCGATGGCCCGCAGGGCCCGGCCGCCCGCCGGGCCGGCCAGCGCCACCCGCGCCGTGGAGCTCAGGCCGAACCACTCGTGCGCGGGGTTGTCCAGGGTGAACTCGTGCTCGGCCACATCAACGTCCGCCGTGCCGAACGGCCGCCCGATCACGCTCAGCGCGGTCTGGTACACCGGCAGGCCACCGGGCACCCGGGCCGGGAACCGCACCCGCAGCAGCCGGTCCTGGCCGATCGAGCCGTCCACGTGGGTGCGGAACTCGACCCGGTCGGCGCCGTCCCACAGCACCGTCTCCTGGGTCACCCGCAGGTCCCCACCCCCCACCCGCCTCCCCATTCCCTCTTCATCTTCCCCCTTCACGGTCAGCTCGGCGACCAGCCGGGTCCCGATCGGGCAGCGCTCGGCACGGACCCGCGCTGGCCCGGCCGCCGAGCCCTGGCCCGGGCCCTTGGGGCACAGCAGCCACGGCCCCTCGGCCCAGCGCGGGTGCTGGCTGTACTCCTCCTGGAGCACGAGCTCGTTCCCCGGGCCGGCCAGCAGTTCGGTGCCTGAGCGCTTGTCCAGCACGCTGGTCAGCGTGCCGCCCCGGTCCGGGTCGGCTTCGATCCGGAACGCATCGGTCTCCACCACTGCCCCGTCCACCGGGACCCAGCCGTCCGGGACGCCACCGTCCGGGGCGGGGGCCGGCTCGGCCAGGTAGCTGCGGTAGCCGAGGCCGGGCACGTCCTGGGCGCGGAAGGTCAGGGTCACCCGGGCCAGGGTGCCGTCCGGGTGCCGGGCCGCGCCCTCGGCCAGGGCAGGCACGGGGCGGCCCGCGTCGTCGCGCAGCGCGGCCCACGGGGTACCCGGTTCCGGGAAGGCCAGGGTGATCCGGGCCAGGCCGGATCTGGGCACCGACAGCGTGTTGAACACGACCACGGCCCGGGCCGCGGGAAGGTTCTGGCCCGGGCCGGCCACCTCGGCGGTGGCGGCCAGCTCGGCCAGGTGCGCGGCGGCAGCGCGCCGGGCCGCGTCGCCGCGCTCGTGCGCCTCCCGCCACCCGGCCAGCAGGTCGAGGTAGACCTGGTCGCCCTCGGTCCCGGTGATCGCGTCGTGGTGCGCGCCGAACACCAGCTGGCGCCAGGCCTTGTCCAGCTCGGCGGCGGGGTAGGCGGCCCCGGCCAGCCAGGCCAGCGTGGCCAGCCGCTCGCCGTCCTGGACCGCAGCCTCGGCGGCCCGCTGCGCCTGCTTGGTGTCGATGTAGGACACGTCCTTGCCGGTGTACACCGGGTTCATGTCCCTGGTCTGCGGCGTGATCCAGAGGTCGCGCTCGGCCGCGTCCTTGCGCACCGCGGCGAAGAACTCCGACGGCACCGCGGTCACGAACCGGGGCCAGACGTAGCGGCTGTTCCAGTCCCGGTGGATGCCGGTGGACCAGCGGGACGGGATCACGTGGTCGGCGCCCACCGGCAGCAGCACGTTGCGGGTGGCCGCGACAGGGGCGAGCTGGCGGAACTGCTCGTAGGCGGCCTGCTCGGCCGCGTCCAGGCTGGCCGCGCCCTGGGTCACCCAGCCCGCGCCGTAGTGGTTGGCCATGTAGCTGGTCAGCAGGCCGTGGCCGTCCGGGGACAGCCACTCGAACTCGGAGGCGAACTGCATCCGCCGGTTGTCGCCCACGGTGCGGTGCGGGCCCCACTGGTGGAACGGGCCCCTGGCCCAGGCCGACTCGGACAGCCCGGCCGCGGCCATCACGCCGGGGAACGCCGGGTCGAGGCCGAACGCGTCCAGCATCCACGCCGTGCTCGGGTCGGCGCCGAGGATCTCGCGCTGGAACGCCAGCCCGTAGACCGCGTTGCGGATGGTGGACTCCGCGCAGGTCAGGTTCGTGTTGGGCTCGTTGTAGCTGCCGCCGACGATCTCGACCCGGCCCGCCTTGATGAAGGCGAGCAGGTCGGCCCGGTCCTCGGGGTGGACGTCGAAGTGAGGCTTCAGGTAGTCGATCTCGGCCAGCACGAACTTGTAGTCGGGGTCGCGCCTGGCCTGGTCCAGGTGCAGCCGGACCAGCTCGAAGGCGGTGCGCACGTCCGGCAGGCTGCCGTCGGCGTCGGGCAGGAAGACCCGCGACTGGGTGTACTGGCCCTGGGTGCTCCACCAGACCGGGTCGTAGTGGAAGTGGCTGACCATCCACATCGTCCAGCCGGTCTCGGCGGCGTTAACCGTGGCCGTCAGCTCGGCCCGGTCCTGGCCGGCCTCCGCGATCGCGGTGACCTGAACCGGGCTGCCCGGCGAGTGTGGCGCGGCGATCTCGATCCCGACCTCGACGTCGGCCTGCCCGTCCGGGGCGGGCACGGTGGCCGCCGCGGGACGCGGGGTGGTCACCGCCGGGCCCTCGACCCGCACCGTGACCGGGGCGCCGACGGCCGGTCCCGGCCCGTCGCCGGCCAGCGTGACCCGGATGACCTGGAGCGGCCGGGCCGCCGTGCCGCCGAACAGTTCCGTCGAGGTCACGCCCGAAATCCGCATGCTTCATCGTCGCACGGACACCGGCCCATGCCCACGATCAGCCGCGCCCCAGAGAAGCCCGCCCGCGGCCACGTGGCTCGGGACTACCTACTTGTGGGAAGACATGTTTCGAGCGTAGTATTTCGAAACATGTCTTCCGAAGATGGGCCGGAGACGGGGACGGAGCGCCCCCATCTCGCGATCAGCGACCCGAAGATGATGCGGGCCCTGGCCCACCCGCTGCGGGTCGCGCTGATCGAGGCCATCGGGCAGGCCGAGAGCCGGACGCTGACCGCCACCGAGGCCAGCGAGCTGCTCGGCGAGTCGCCCGCCAACTGCGCGTTCCACCTGCGCACGCTGGCCAAGTACGGGTTCGTCGAGGAGGCGGGCGGCGGGCGCGGCCGGCAGCGGCCGTGGCGGCTGCGGTACAGCGGCCTCGAGATCCAGCCGCCCTGGGACGACCAGGAGACCCGGCTGGCGGTGCAGGCCGCTGCGGGCATCTGGATCGACCGATGGCTGACCCGGGCCCGGGACCAGCTGATGCGGATCACCGGCTACCCGGCGGAGTGGCAGATGGCGGCGATCGCCTCCGAGTACCACCTGTACCTGACCGCCCAGGAGGCCGAGGATCTGAGCGCGGGCATCGACCGCCTGATCTCACCGTTCAAGGCCCGCTGGGACGACCCGTCGCAGCGCCCGGCCGGCAGCCTGCCCTACGAGGCGCTGGCCTTCGGCTACCCGCTGACCGACCCGCCAGACCACGCCGCCGCCCCGGCCGACACCGCCGCGCCGGCCGGCCCCCCGCCGGCCGGCCCCACCCCCCGAAGGGACTGACATGCACCGGTTGCTGCGGCACCGCGACGCGCGGATCTACATCGCGGGCCAGAGCCTGTCCATCATCGGCGACAGCGCGCTGTGGCTGGCCATGGGCATCTGGGTCAAGATCCTGACCGGGAGCAACAGCGCGGCCGGGCTCACGTTCCTGGCGTTCATCTGCGGTTATTTCGCCGCGCCGGTGTCCGGGGCGGTGGCCGACCGGTTCCGGCGCCGCCCGCTGCTGATCGCCGCGAACCTGGGCACGGCGGCGATGGTCGGCACGCTGTTGCTGGTGGCCGGGCGCGGCCAGGTCTGGCTGATCTACCTGGTCATGCTGGGCTACGGGATGTCGGCCAGCCTGATCACGTCCGCGCAGACCGCGCTGCTCCCCGGGCTGGTCCCGGCCGACCTGCTCGGCGACGCGAACTCCGCGCTGCAGATGGCCCAGCAGGGCCTGCATGTGATCAGCCCGCTGCTGGGCGCCGGGCTGCTGGCCGCGGTCGGCGCGCGGCCGGTGATCCTGCTGGACGCGGGCACTTTCGTGGTGGCCGCGCTCTCGGTGCTGGCGCTGCGGACGCGCGAGCCGCGCCCGGAGCGGCGTGCCGAAGACTGGCGGGCCCAGTTCAGCGCCGGGATCCGGCACATCGCGCGCACGCCGGCGCTGCGCCGGCCGATGATCGCGGGCGTGATCGCGGTGACCGCGTTCGGCTTCTTCGAGACCGTCCCGTTCGCGGTCGTCGCGCAGGGCCTGCACCGGACCCCCGAGTTCCTGGGCGTGCTGATCAGCCTGCAGGGCGCGGGCGGGCTGGCCGGGGGAGCGGTGGCCGCTGCGGTCATGCGGCGCAGCAACGAGCGGGCCCTGGTCGTGGGCGGCCTGGCCGCCTGCGCGGGGGCCGCGCTGCTGCTGATCACGGCCTCGCTGCCGCTGGTCCTGGCCGCGTGCGCGGCCCTGGGCGTGTGCATTGTGTGGATCAACGTGGGGATCATCACGCTGATCCAGCTGCACACGCCTGGGCCGCTAGTCGGCCGGGTCGACGCGGCGCTCAACTTCGCGATCGTGGTGCCCCAGGCCGCCTCGATCGCGCTGGGTGCCGCGCTGATCGCAGCGGTGGATTACCGCATCCTGCTGGTGGCCATGGCGGCGGTGATCGCGGCGTCCGCGGTATACCTGGGAACCGGCCGCGACCGGGGTGCTGCAGCCGCGGCGCCGCCTGCGGATAGCATGCCGAGGGAGTCAGCGGGAACACTTTAGGGACCAAATCCCGCGCAGAGCGGAGCGTGACTGCCGATGCCTGACCCGCCCGTGACCCTCCGGGATGTGGCGGTCAGCGCTGGCGTGCACCCCGCGACCGCTTCCCGGGCCCTGAATCCCGAGACCAGGATCCTGGTCAGCGAGGAGACCGCGCGCCGAGTGCTCGACGCCGCTGAGGCGCTCGGCTACCACCCGAACCCGGTGGCCAGGAGCCTGCGCACGCGGCGCTCGCACACCGTCGGGGTGCTGATCCCGGACCTGAACAACCCCCTGTTCCCGCCCATCGTCCGCGGCCTCGAGGACCGGCTGGCCGCCGCCGGGTACGTGGCGCTGATCGGCAACACCGACTCCGACGACCAGCGCGAGCAGATGGTCTTCGAGCAGATGCGGGCCCGGCACGTGGACGGCCTGGTGCTGGCCACGGCGCGGCTGCATCATCCGCTGCTGGCCGAGGCGTCCCGGGCCGAGCTGCCGGTGGTGCTGATCAACCGCCTGGCGCAGGACTACAGCTTCCCGTCCGTCTCGGTGGACAACGAGCGTGGCGTGCGGATGGCCGTCGGTCACCTGGCCGGGCTCGGGCACCGACGCATCGCGCACATCGCCGGCCCCCAGGAGATGTCCACCGGGCTCAGCCGCTACCGGGGCTTCGTCACCGCGATGGAGTCCAGCGGCCTGCAGGTCGACAGCGACCTGGTCGTGTTCGCCAAGGCGTTCACCGTGGAGGAGGGGCTGCGGTGCGCCCGGCTGCTGCTCGACCGCGGCTCCGGGTGCACGGCCATCGCCGCGGGCAACGACATGCTGGCCGTGGGCTGTTACGCGGCGCTCGACGAGGCCGGGCTGAGCTGCCCGGAGGACATGTCGGTGGTCGGCTTCAACGACATGCCGTTCATCGACAGGCTCAGGCCGCCGATGACCACGGTCAGGTTCCCGCACTACCAGGTCGGCACCGAGGCCGCGCAGCTGCTGCTGGAGCGGATCGCCGAGCACGCCGGCCCGGTGAAGATCCTCTACCTCGCCCCCGAGCTGATCATCCGCGGGTCCACCGCCCCGAACCGAGGCTGAGGCCAGCCGCGACGGCCCTCGAGGCCAGCACAGCTCACCGGCTGAGCTGACGGGCCATCCAGTCCGCGCTGTACGGCCGGTGCCGGTACGTCAGATTCGCGCAGCCGTGGTTGCCCTGCTCGAGCAGCAGCAG
>Ga0070714_100002851_pt1 | contig 12778 bp, 6 predicted proteins | sample LARL83metaG_FD_65450 | JGI IMG/M metagenome (GOLD analysis project Ga0070714, IMG submission 65450) | Corn, switchgrass and miscanthus rhizosphere microbial communities from Kellogg Biological Station, Michigan, USA - LAR L8-3 metaG | ecosystem: Host-associated > Plants > Roots > Rhizosphere ... | reverse complement strand
GTTGAGCAATTGTGAACGCTTCTCGTAGATCGTCACGAGCAGTGGATACTTCTTGCCTGGCTCGTAGTTCGCCGGGAGGTAGAGCGCGCCCTGCAGCGTGTCACCCTTGTCGCTCACGTACTTGATGAGGCGGCCGCCACTGGACCAGGCGAAGTCCTTCTGCTGTGGGTTCGCGTCGGTGATGCGGCGTCCGCTCTTGAGGTCGGGACTCGCGACGTAATAGTCGGGGAATTGCTGCGACGTCTGACGGGTGTAGAGGTACACGTCGGCATCTTTCGCCTTCGTGAAGGCATACGACGCGTCATCCGAAACGAGGGCCGTCGCTCCGACCTTGTTCGGCTCGACGCGCGCCAGACCTTCTTTCTTGGTCCACTCGCCGTAGGTGCTGAAATAGAGTGGCTTCGTGAGATCAACGCCTTCCTCGATCCCGAATCCACCCGCACGTCCGCCGCGGCCGCCGCGGCCGGCCGTCACGCCCGTAGCGAACGCGTACAGTCGCTGATAGCGAAGCTGATTCTTGCGGCCGTCCGTCGTTAGGTTCACGGCCTTGCCCGTCGCGCTCACCGGAACGCGCCAGACGTCCCAACCATCGTTGAGGAGCACTGCGCTCCCGTCCTTCGCCCACGCCATCACTGGACGCGGCGGCGCCACGATGTTGTTGTGATCGTCGTCGGTATTCGCGAAGCTCACCGGAGCGTCTTTGGTGACGTTCCGCTTCTGCCCGGTGGCCAGATCGAGGACCCAGTAATTTGCGTCGTCGCCCCAATAGAGCAGCTGTTTGCCGTCTGGTGCCGGCAAGCCGGAGAACTGCAGCGCTTTCTTGAGCCCGACAGTACGAGCGCCGGTCTTGAGATCGACGGTGTAGATGTCGGCGTAGCGACGGCCGTCGTAGCTCGCGCGCTGATCGTAGTCGCGGCTGTCGACGCCGTACGCGTAGTGGTCGTGAGGCAGCAGCGTCACCTGACGGAGCCCGTCGTCCGAGAGCCTGACGAATTTGTTCTCCGCAAGGCGATACTCGGAGAGATAGCTGTACGCGCGATCCTGCTGCTCCTGAACGAGCTGCTGCGATTGGAGACGTGGATCCTTCCAGTGCCAGAGCACGAGCGTGGGCGTCTCGTCGTCCTGATCCGCGCGCGGCTGACTGCGCGCACCGCCTTCCCCAGGCGCGCCCGCCTGAACGATCGGCGTTCGCGTCGCCGCGTTGTCGCGCGAGGCCATGACCTCGGCAGCGGGCTTCGGATTCGCTTCGCGAATACCGAAGAACACGGTGGCGAAATCGTCGGCGATGTGCGGGGCGCGATCGGCGCTCACCTTCATGCCAGTGGGGAAATCCGTGCGACCAGCGGCGTCGAAGACTGATTTCTTCTGCGCCGTCGTACCAACACCGGTAAACGCGACGACGCTGTAAAGCGTGTCCTTTGCAACCGTATCCGGCTTGCCGCGCAGCACGGCGAGCGCCGGACCACTGTCGGCCCACGCCAGTCGGCGATACAACGCTTGTTCGCTGTCGAGGGGTCGAACGACATCGCTGCGGAGATCGCGCAGTTGAACACCATTCCCGATCTCGTCGCGCGCGTCGATGGTGTAGGCGAGATAGCTGCCCGACTCGTCGAATGCGAAGTCGCCAACGTTGCCGATGTTGATGATGCTGCCATTGGCGAGCGTGTACAGCAGCAGATCCGCGCCTTCGGCGCGTCCCGCGGCCGGGACGGGCGCTCCGCCGCCTTGCGTCGCCGCACCACCCTGCGCCGGCGCTTCAGCGGGATAGCTGTAGAGCGCCACCACCTGCGGCTTCTCGCCGGAGAAGGCGAAGCGCCGAATGCGGTCGAACTCCGTCTTCTGGCCCGTCGCCAGATTCACGAGCACGACCTTGTTCTGAGCCGGCTTGCGCTGCTGGCGCAGCCGGCGCGCGTCCCGTTGACTCGGATACACCGTGAACGCGGCGTATTTCGAGTCGCCGGAGATGGCGAGCGTCGCGGGCGCAGCACCGGCGGCGGCGAACGGATTCACCGGCCCCGCCGCGGGCGGCTCGCCGATGGGGAATCGCTGCTCCGTGGCGCCGTCCGCCGTCTGCCTAACGACCACCGTCGCGTCGCCCTCATTTGGCGCGAGCACGTACGCGAACCATTTGCCGTCGTTCGACAGCACCGGGGTACGGATCGACTTCCACGCCTTGAGGTCGGCAGGCGTCAGTTGCTTTCCGCCGGCACTTCGCGCCGAGGTTGGACTCGAGGCGGCCGGCGGTTGCTGAGCGATGGCGCTCGACGCGACGAACAACAGGGCGGCGAGTGCGAGCGGGAGGCGGAGGGCGTGCATGACGAACTCCCAGGTGAGAGCGACGCGGCGATAGTGGTGGGGCACTGAAGCTACGACCGGCCCGATAAAATGGGAAACGGGAGCAAGCTGCAGGAAACCGGTGGGCCCACCCCCACCGGACTGCTTCCCTGCGACTTCCTCCCGTTGCCCAGCACTACGCGCCACCCTTGTGGACCGCTGAACCTTTCCCCATGCTACATCCGTAACGGATGCAGTCGATCACAACCCGCATGCCTCGCCGAGACTTTCCGGAGCTCTGCTTCACTGCCCTGCTCGCCTGCTATCCGCCGTCATTCCGCGCGCGTTTCGGCGTGGAGATGCAGGGGTTCTTTCGGGCGCGCCGCGCCGAGGCGCGGCACCGCCACGGGTACCGCGGCGTCGTACGGCTGTGGCGGCATCTCGTCGTCGACGTGCTGATCAGTGCGCCCGTCGAATGGCTGCACCTTCTCACTTCGCGCGCCGAGGCCCTCCACGCCAACGAAGTGGACGTGCCCTGGTCGTCCCCCTTCTATCTGGATCGAGAGGAAACGATGGACGCAGTCCGACAGGACCTCCGCTTCGCGTTTCGCACGTTACGAAGTCGACCCGCGTTCACATTCATCGCGGTGCTCACTCTGGCTCTCGGTATTGGCGCGACGACGGCGATCTTCAGCGTCGTGAACGCGGTATTGCTGCGTCCACTTCCCTGGCCCGACGCCAAGCGTCTCGTCCTCGTGTGGGGCACCCGAGGAGAGGACCGCCAGGTCGGCGTCGTTTACCTCGACTATCTCGACTGGCAGAAGCAGTCACGGAGCTTCGACGCGCTCGCGGTGATGCGTGGCCAGAGCGTGAACCTCACCGGCGGCGATCGGCCTGAGCGCATCATCGGCAGCTTCATCACCGCTAACATGTTCGCCGCGCTCGGCGCGACGCCCGTACAGGGGCGATTCTTCACCGACGCGGAGACCCAGGTGGGGACGAAGCAGGCCGTCGCTGTCATCTCCGATGATTTCTGGCGTTCGCATCTTGGCGGGCGCGGCGACGTACTCGGTCGCACGCTGGTGCTCAACGGCCTCCCGTTTACGATCGTCGGCGTCACGGGACCGGAGACCACCGCACCACTCGGGACGCCCGACGTCTGGATGCCGATCGGATTTTACCCGAACGCGGGTGATCTCGAGCTCCGCGGCCGGCCCGGTGTGCTCGTCGTCGGCAAGCTGAAATCGAGCGTGAGCGTGGAACGTGCGCAGGCGGACCTCGACGCGATTGCGCGCCGTCTCGGCGGCGAATATCCCGCGACGAACGCCGGCATCGGCGTGAACGTGCAGCCACTCGTCGAGCAGATTGTGGGGCCGGTGCGCACACCGATCCTCGTCGTGCTCGGCGCCGTGGCAATCGTCCTTCTCATCGCGTGCGCGAACGTCGCGAACCTGCAGCTGGCCCGGGCAGCGGCGCGACGGCGCGAGCTCTCGGTGCGGACCGCGTTAGGCGCCGGTCGATCGAGACTCATTCGACAGCTGCTCACGGAGAGTCTCGTACTGTCGGTGGTGGGTGGTGCGCTCGGGGTGGCGATCGCGCGGTGGGGCGTCGCGCTGCTGGCGGCTCAGTTGGCGGCGACGATCCCGGTGAACGGCACCGTCGGACTGGACGCGCCGGTGCTGCTCTTCGCGATGGCAGTCACGTTAGGCGCCGGCATTCTCTTCGGCAGCGCCCCAGCGTGGCAGTACTCCCGTGCCGACGTGCACGACGCGCTCACCGTGCGCGGCGACGGCGGCGCGTCGCGTGCCGCGCGATCGATGCTGCGGAACGTGCTCGTCGCGGCGCAGATCGCACTCAGCGTCGTTTTGCTCGTGAGCGCGGGGCTCTTGACGAGAAGTCTTGCCGCCCTCTCGCGCGTCAATCCGGGCTTCGATGCATCTCACGTGTTGACGCTGCAGTTCCGGCTTCCGGCAGCGAAGTACCCAACAGCAGGACAGATCTCCGCGATGTTCACCCGTACACTCGAGGAGATGAGATCGGTGCCGGGCGTACAGCACGCCGCGCTCGTTCGCGCGACGCCGCTGAACGGCAATGGCGAGACGTTCCCCTATTCCCTCCCCGGAAAGCCTCTGGCAGATGCATCGAAGGCGCCGACCGCGCAGCTCAACATCGTGAGTGGTGACTATTTCGCGACGCTGCACATTGCGCGGCTCGTCGGCCGCGACTTCACAATCGACGATCGCGCCGACGCGCCTCCGGTGGTCATCGTCAACGAACAGCTCGCGCGACGGGCCTGGCCTAACGAATCTCCCATCGGCAAGACGATTCGCATCGGTGGTTCGGACGCGCCATGGGCGACGGTCGTCGGTGTCGTTGGGACGGTGAAGCACTTCCGGCTCTCCGAAGATCCGCTGGATGAGGCATACATGCCGTACCAGCAGCGACCGCTCATCTTTACCGAAGTCGTGGTCCGCGCCGCTGGCGATCCGGCGGCCGTCGCGAACTCGATTCGCGCGGCGGTATGGCGGGTCGACCGCGATCAGCCCGTATGGCGGGTGCGCACGATGAATCGCGTTCTCGACGAGGCGCGTGGTGGGCCGAGGCTCACGGTGTGGCTGATGACAGGCTTTGCGATGCTTGCCCTCGTACTTGCCGCCATCGGCGTGTACGGTGTGATGAGCTACGCCGTCGCGCGACGCACGCAGGAGGTCGGGATTCGGATGGCCCTGGGCGCGCGACGGCACCAGGTGCTGACGATGGTATTGCGCGACGGCATGCGTACGACGACGCTCGCGCTATTCATCGGACTCGCGATCGCCGCGCTCGCGACGCGCCTTCTCGCAAGCCAACTCTTCGGCGTGAGCGCAACCGATCCATTGACCTTCACCGTCGTGCCCCTCGTGCTGGGACTGGTCGCGCTGGCGGCCTGCTACCTGCCGGCACGGCGAGCCAGCCGCGTCAATCCGATCGTCGCGCTCCGCGCGGACTGACCGCATTATAACTCGCTAAACGGGAGCAGTGGGTGAAACGTTCGCCGGAGGCACAGGATCTTGTTCCTCTCACGCCAGTCGTGCTGCACATCCTGCTCGCGCTCGCCGATGGCAGACGCGACGAGTCGGACGATAGCCCCGGCCGACATGGTTACGCGGTGGCGCAGGAGGTGGAGGAGATTACCGAAGGACAGATCCGAATGGGACCGGGAACGCTCTATGGTTCCATACAGCGGATGCTCACGTCGGCGTTGATCGAGGAAGTCATGCGCGCGCGCGGCGGGGCGCGAGAATCCCCCGCCACCGACGACGAGCGTCGACGTTACTATCGGCTCACTCCCCTTGGCCAACGCGTGTTGGAGCTGGAGCTGGCGCGGCTCGCGCGCGTGGTAAGCGTCGCGCGCGCAAAGCATCTGCTGCGCGGTCTCGAGCCCGCGTGAGCAGTACCAATCTTCAAGACGTGCGGCAGAAACACCGAACACGTTGAGAGCAAGGGCGGGAACAACCCTCCCCTGCTCTCAACGTCTCAGGCGGTTCCGACGGCCTACGAGGCTACCCGTGTCCTGACGCTCTACTAGTGCGCGATGCCGCCGTGGTGTTTGCAGACTTCGTGGCCCTCGCCGACGACCTTCTCCTTCCGGCCGTCGCGGCAGCGCACGATACGGTGCTTTGCCTCACGTCGCTCTTCGCGGCGCTCCTCGCGCTTCTTTTCCTCGTGATGACGACCCCAGCGCCAGCCACGACGCTCCTCGTAGTGCGGCTTGGGTTGCGTCGACGACCTCGGGGTTCCCGCCTGCGTCACGGGCGCCGAGTTCGTCTTGGTGGGGGTGCGATGCTGGATGACCGTGTGCACGCGGTGAATGCCGCCATGGCCGTCGCAGGCGTTGGCGCCGGTCGCCATCGTGGCCGAACCGTCGTTGCAGGAGGTCTTCCAGCCGCCTGATTGTGCCTGCGCGGCGAGCGGCATCGCCGCGCTGATGAACGCGGCCGCCGCCGCGCCCACGAAAATGCGGGAGAGAGACATTGGGTCCTCGGAAGGAGTCGCGAGATTGACGCGTCGCGACTCGTCAGGGTCACCCGATGCCTGCGTGCGCGAGATCACATTCGCAGCAGATAGCTCGCTTTCACGAAGAACGCATCTGTCGTGCGCCTCGCGCCCGTGAGGAGGTCCGCGCTGCGCCAGCGCCGGGTGAGATCCGCCGGGTCCGAGTCGGTGCGGAAGTAGGTGCTGCCATACCCGGCGAAGAACACGGTCCCCGGACTGGGTTGATACGAGAACAACCAGTCAGCGCGGAAGGTGTGATCGCGGTTTGGCGTACTGGCCACCATCACGCCGTCTGCTTGCATGAAGAGGAGCCGCCCATTGGTGCGCGACTCGTCTCGGAGGGCAACCTGGTCAGCCGCGGTGTACTGCCCCACGATGCGAAAGAACAGCGGGCGCGCGATCTGATATTCGGTTTTCACGCGCGTGATGCGTGCGCTCTCCACGATCTGTCCGGTCGTCCGGCGATTGTAACTCTGATACTGCCAGGTTGGACTGATGCGCAGCTTGTCCGTCGGTCGAATCAGGGCGCCGATCGACGAGTAGACGATGAACGACGACGCCCACTCGTAGAAGTTCTCGTCGTTCCCCCAGAGGTACAGCGCGTTCATCGAGAAGCGCTGCCATTGGGGCGTCGCCAGCGACACGACCCAATCGCGATTCGGAATGCGGGGCGTACCGGCGAATGGAATGGTGTCCGCGACACTGCCCTGCACGCGCTCGACATACGTGTTCGGAAAGAGGTTCAAGTCGTAGCCGAATGTCTCGAGCAGCAGCGAGAAGCCGGCGTTCCAACCGCCGCGCAACTGCATGTGCGTGTTGACGTGGAACTTCTTCTCGATCGCGTCGCGCTTCTCGGTGAAGTACGCGTACTTCCACGTGAGATAATAGACGTTGTCGAGCGTGAAAGCCTGCATCCACGCGTCGCGCGAGCCGAAGAGCGTGACGCGATGATCGACGGTCGAGTTGACGACACCAGGCCGGCCGATGAAGCCACTCGCCGCCAGGAAATGCTCGTCGATACCGCTCAATGCGTAGTCGAAGCCGAAGCGCTTGCCGTTCCGATCGAATGCTGCTGCCCACAGCGGCGCCTCCGTGACGCGGTGGCTGAATAGCTGGTCGTCCGTGCGGCTGCCGGCCGCCTGGAAGGTCAGCGAGTAGAGCTTGCGAAAGATGAGCGAGCCGTCGACGTCGGCCACGCGATTGGACCACGCGCCGTCCGTGCGGTCGGTGTACGTTGCGCCGACATGCGACTGGTCGCCGAGGTCGCGAGCCGCGCGAGCGATAGTGAAGATCGGATGCGAGCCAAGCTGTCCGTTCGCGGGATCGTACGACAACGAATACGCGCGGTCGTCGATCGCGGACAGCAGCGCCACCGACGTGCCGGAGATCTTGCCGGTGACCTTCGTCGCGAAGACCGGCTGCTGGATGCGCCTTGTATACACCAACTCGTTAGGTGTGCTGAACCCCTCCATTCCCTCGAGGAAGAAGGGACGCTTCTCGGGGAAGTACAACGCCTGGCGCGGGTCGAAGGTGAATTGACCGGCGTCCGACTCCACCTGCGAGAAGTCCGGGTTCACCGTTCCGTTGAGGGTGAGATTGTTCGTGATCCCCCAACGGGCATTGCCGCCGAAGACGGGATCCTCACCGTTGTAGCACCATCGACCCGTTGCGCCCGCGGGGCATGGCGAGCCGACGGTGCGCTGCGTCGCCTCCGGATTGAGATCGAGCACGATGCCGCGGCGGAGATCGGTGAGTCCGTCGAGCGTTCCCGATTGGCCGAGGAAGGATGCCGCCGCGCGCTTGGCGGGCGCCCACGTGTCCTCGAAGCCGGAGTGTTGCACGACGCGCACGATGTTGAGTCCCCAGCTCTGCGTCTCCGTCGGCTGGTAGCGCAGGGACTTGAAGGGAATCCGGATCTCGACCTCGTAGCCGTACTCGGTGACGTGGCCCTTGGATTGGAAGACGAAGTCCTGGCTCAGATCGGCCTGTTGTCGCGCCGTCGAGCCTTGAGTCATGAAGCTATTCGACTGCGCTCTATTCGTCTCGAGGATCGTGCCGTCCATCTGCACGCCTAACGGATTCACGCCGAAGACGAGCGCCTGCCGCCCATCGTTGAAGGTGCTGAGGAGAATCTGAACCTGATCGTCGGCATCGATGCGGTCGCGATCGGCCAGAGTCGCCACTGGCGCGCCATGACGCTCGAAGGCGCGAATGCCGAAGTGAATCGCGGTGGACGAATACCACACCAGCACCTGGGTCGAATCGTCGGCAGGAACACCGTCCTGCGGCGAGAACTGCGAGAAGCCGGTGAGTACCGCCGCCTGACGCCAGACGGGTTCGTCGAGCGAGCCGTCGATGCGCACGGCCGCCTCGATCCGCGGGATCGACACGTGGAGCTGTCGAGCCGTGCCGACATAGGTGTCGACTGGCTCGGCTGTTCGCGGATGCGACGCGACGACGGCGGCGAGAAGGATGAAAGCAGAACTGAACACGGCGGAACGCTCGACGAAAACGACCACGCATAGTTGGGTGCGTGGCCGTCTACGTTCAATGCCGCTCAGGTTCGAATTCTGTTAATTGCGCGTTTCGCGGAGAGGATCAATCCGCCGCCATCGCCGTCGCGCCGAAGGTGTGGCCGTGACGTTCGCGTCCAAACCAGGCGGCGAGTGCGCCGCCGAGGAACACGGTCACCGCGGTGAGAGCCATCGAGTTGGCGTACGTCGTGCGTTCGGCGAACACGGCCTCGACGTAGCTGACCGATGCGGCGAGCGCCACGCCGCACTGATAGGCGAAGCCGGGCAGGAACCCTCGCACCGGGTCCGGCGACAATTCGGTGATGTGCGCCGGGATCACGCCCCACGCCCCCTGCACCATGAACTGCATAACGAACGCGCCCGCGACCAGCACGGCTATGCTCGGCGCGTGCGACCAGATCGGGATCGCGAGAATCGCGAGGACGAGCGCGATGGTGATGGCACGCCGCCGCCCGATCTTGTCGGAGATGTGGCCGAAGATGATGCCACCGCCGATAGCACCGACCATCGAGAATGCCGTCAGCAGCGATCTCGCCCGCACGGAGAAGCTCCAATCGCGCTGCAGGAACGTCGGATACATGTCCTGCGTGCCATGGGAGATGAAGTTCATCATCGTCATCAGCACGACGAGATACAGGAAGAGCTTCCAGTGCGAGAGAATTCCTCGACCCAGATCGCCCCAGCTCTCGTGCTTCGTGCGCTGCCACACCTCGGATTCCTTCACGCCGGTGCGCACATAGAGGGCGAGTAGCGCGGGCAAGCCGCCGATGAAGAAGAGCGGGCGCCATCCCCAACGTGGAAAGACGATTAGCATCGCGAGCGCGGCCAGCAGATAGCCGCAGGCGTAGCCTTCCTGCAGGAATCCGGAGAGCAATCCGCGACGAGACGCGGGCGCCTTTTCCATCGCCAACGATGCTCCGACGCCCCATTCTCCCCCCATGCCGATGCCGAAGAGGGCACGTAACACGAGGAACGTCGCGAAGTTGGGCGCGAAGCCGGTCGCGACTTCGATCATCGAATAGAAGACCAGATTGACCATCAACGGAATGCGACGGCCATAGCGGTCCGCGAGCAAGCCGAAGATGAACGCTCCAACAGGACGGAAGGCGAGCGTGAGGGTCAGCGAGAAGGCCATCTCCTTGTCGGATCGCCCGAATTCCTTCCCGATCGCCGTGAGCGTCATGACGACGAGGAAGAAATCAAACGCGTCGAGCGTCCATCCGAGGAAGCTCGCGATGATGGCGGAGCGCTGATCGGATGTCGTGCGAGTTGCGGTAGCGGTCACGGAGTTTTGGCGAGAATCGCCGACGCGCGATCGAACTGCTGCGCAGCGCGTCGAACGGTCGGATCGAGGAGCGCGGCAACTCGATAGTAGCCGGATTCACCAAATTTTGCTCGCGCCAGCGCCCGCGTGAGCATGCGCTGGAGCTCCCCGTCAACGTCTTCACCAGCGGGAATGGCAACTCCCTGCTGGGTCGCGAACGATCGGAACTCGCCGACCGCAGCTGCGGGCAAGGACGGATTGGCGGAGAGGGCATCCAGCGTCGTGGGCACGCCGGCGTTGGCGCTGACGTATCCGCCGATCCACTTCAAGGCGAGATCGTTCTCGCGAACTCGCGCCAGCCAGAGCGGCTGTGGATCGTCGCCGAGTCTGACATCCGGATAGATGCCGCCACCACCGTACACGACGCGTCCCTGATCCGTCTTGCAGCTCGGCCGGCCAACGGTGTCACGATCGGCTCCAGCCATCCTATAGTAGTCGCGGCGGCTGATGGAGTGATACTGGCGCTGGATGACGCGACCACATGGCGTGCGCAGGTGCCCGATCACCAGCTCGATCACCGACCCATCGGACATCGGGAATCCCGCCATGAGCAGCGATTTGCCAAATGTCGGTCGGCCGACGATCAGCGCGCGGTCATGATCCTGAAGCGCGCCGGCCACGAGCTCCGACGCGCTCGCCGTCCCTTCATTCACGAGCAGCACTATCGGATAACGCTTCTCGCTCCTCCAGAAAGAGCGCGAGACGCGCGACGTGTCGGTGACGTCGGCCTTTCGCCCCTCGGCGGTATACACGATGGCGCCCTTGGGCAGGAACTCGCCGGCGATATGTGCTGCCTGATCGACGCGTCCGCCGCCATTGTCGCGCAGGTCGATGATGACGCGTTGCATGCCCTGCTTTTCGAGGCGGCCGAGCGCGTCGTGCATGTCGTCGGCGACCTTGTCGTTGACGAAGGTGGTGATACGGACGTAGCCGGTCTGTTGATCGAGCATGAAAGCGGCGGGGACGGCCGTGGCGTCGTCCCCGCGCTCACGCCTAACGATTCTGTCGAGTTTGGCGAGCGAGCCGTCGATGCGCCGCCGCTCGAAGCTCAGCGTCACGGGAGCGTTCTTGGCGCCGGCCAATCCGATCTCGAGCTCCATCGCGGAAGTCGCGTCCACCGGCTTGCCGTCCACCGCCACCAGCTCGTCGCCGACGAGAATGTCCTGCTCTGCAGCCTTCGATCCCGGTTCGACGCTGACGACGACCGGCGCGTCGTCGATGTAGCGGAAATTGACCGGCACGGGATACAGTTTGCCGTCGCGGTATGCCGCCGCTTTTGCCGGATTGAGGCGGACCGCCGGAATGACGAACGAGTGCGGATCGGCGGCGTGAATCATTCCCTCGATCGCGGCCATGAACAGCTCGTGCATGTCCAGCGAGTCGGGGTGATTCACCCGAATCTGATTGAGGACCTGACTGAACATCATCAGGTCTTCGGCAGTCGTCCGCGGACGAAGGGGACCGTGTGTCGAGTCCTGCGCCGTTGCGGCGGCCGGCAGCGCGAGCGCAGCAACGAGCACCGACAGTGCCCGTTGCCGCGCGCGCCGCATCCAATTGTCGGGAAGCGTTCTCACTGATCACTCTTTGACGCGAGCTCGCGAACGCGCTCTTCCGCGTTCTTGCGGCGTAAATCGCTCTGACTGGCCAGAGCGAGGAAGGTGCGATACTGCGCGAGGGCATCCGCTCCACGCCCTTGTTTGTCGAGCACCTCGCCAAGCTGGGCATACGGCGTCGGGAACACTGGATCGATCTCGATCGCTTTGCGAAGCTGCTCTTCAGCGTCTTTGTATTTTCCAGACGTCGCGAGCGAGAATCCATAGATGTAGCGCAAGCCCGGGTCGTCGCCGCGAATCTGAACCGCGAGGTCCATCTCCGTGAGGGCAGTCGTCGTGTCCTTCGCGTCCAGCGCCATGTACGCCAGCTGCACGTGTGCGGGGAAGTAGGAGAGATCCTCCTGGAGCGCTCGGCCGAAAGCCTCCTTCGCCGCCGCGTTGTTGCCGAGGCGCTGATACACGAGGCCGATGCTGTGCTCGATGAGTGCCTTCGACTCGTATACGTAGACGAGATCCTTCTTGTCCGCTTTGCGCATCTCGTCCACCGCTTGCGACAGCTCAGCGAGAGCGCTGTCGCCCTGATTCAACTGGAAGAAGATCCGGCCGCGGTCGGCGCGATACTCGGCCTTGTGCTTGGCGTTCTTGATCGCATCGGCATAGAGTCGTAGCGCATCAGCGAAACGTCCCTCGCCGTAGGCCTGCCACGCTCGCGTACCGGATGACGCGTTCTGATTGATATAACGCTCGATCTCGTACTGCACCTCGTTCTGACTGACGTTGTTCCTCCGCGCGTAGTCCTCGGCCCAGTTCCCGATGTAACTGCGGAACATCACGAGCTCGAGCTTGCGATAGAGGAAGGGATTGAGCGTGAGCGAGTAGTAGTAGAGCGAGTCGATCCGCTTCACTTCGTCCGACTGAAGCGTGCGCCGATCATCATCCTCGTATTTCTGGAAGCGCCACTTATCGCTGAGCAGGAGCGCGCATCGGCGCCCGTAGTACGCATCGGCAAGCAGCGGATTGATGCGCGCGGCCCAGTAGAACGAATTGGCGGCTTCTTC